>WNFA01005487.1_pt1 | contig 16608 bp, 15 predicted proteins | sample 5400481 | NCBI WGS metagenome assembly WNFA01 (sample SAMN13153340, study PRJNA577476) | soil metagenome | isolation source: 120 cm saprolite under Douglas fir tree site 2 hole 1 replicate 2 | place: USA:California | collected 2015-04-18
GCGTACTGGGGGCCGCTTCCCACCGAACCAACTGCGCTAGATCGTCTGCGGATAAGCTTACGACCGGGCTGATTCTGGCCATGCTTAGTTTCATACCACAACAGCTCACATATGTCTATACATTAATGGGACACTAGACATGTCTATACATTAATGGGACACTAGACTAGTACTAACGTGTTTTCACGGGTGCGCGTAGGCTATTTGCCGCAGAAAAACCTGTCAGTTCGACAGCGAACGGAGAGCTGAAGCGGTTACTCGAGGCCAAGTCCGCAGTTATAGTCCTGGACGACGCGGTAACATTCGCAGGCGGTTTGTTCCAATCCTTGCCGATTCATGATTCGCACCGCCCCGCGGATATTCTGAATCAGCCCAGCCCGCTGCAGAACGCCAGCTGCAAGAGTAACGCTGGGTCTCCCCGTGCCGAGCATCTCCGCAAGGAACTCATGGGTTAGAAACAACACCGGGGATTCGACGCGGTCCTGGCACATGAGCGGAATCCGTCTCCGGGTACCTGCATGATGGCGCGATAAGGGGCTTCGCATATATCCACCGCAAGGCAGGCGCTCACCATGCCTTCCCTGCCCACAATGCCGACTTCACAACTCTTGCCGGTGGTGGTTTGAACTACCAGTGAAGTCATGCCGGAATTGAGGAAGTATGCGAGTTCGACTTTTTCTCCCGGCTCATGGAACAGGAAATGCTGGGGAAGCTCCAGGTATTGGAGATGGGGCTGAAGCAAAATGAACTCATGCCCAGGCATGGAGAGCAGCATCACGTTGTTGATTGCCTTGCCGGTCGCATCCCTGCGCGTGCCCGGATGTAACGCGCTGGCCTTAACCACGGCGGGTGGTTTGCCGACGGGTGCGCCGTCGACTTCGATTAGCGGTTTGATTGTCACGGCTATACGATGCCCGCGAGCGGGCCAGCGCTGTTTCGAGAATCCTGTAATTAGCAGTTTTATTTCGGGGACTTGTCTCTAAGGGAATTTACGGAAGCAGTTGGAAGGGCAAACACTACGCCACTACCAAAATGCAGCGGGGTCTCCCGGCTCTTCCAGGAGACCCAACAAGAGTCTTGTGAAAAGCTACGCCCTTGCCACCGCGACCGCTGGCTCGGCGGAGGATAGACCCTTGGTTTCCTCGCCGTTCACCTTCTGTCCGACCTGGCCACCTTTGCGGATGTCGATGCCGCCTTTGAAGTAGGCGCCGTCTTCGATCGAGATGCGAGCCGCGACCACATCGCCGGTGAGCGATCCGTCGCTGCGGATGTCGACCCGATCGCTAGCGGTCAAATTGCCGCGCACCTTACCCAGTACTACGATCTCGCGGGCATTGATGTTGGCCGCAACCACTCCATTGCGACCTACGGTCACGCGGTTGCCCGAAAGGTTGATGGAACCTTCCACGCGGCCGTCGATGTACAAAGACTCAGAACCGGTTACTTCGCCCTTGATGACCAGCGATTTGCCAATGGTCGCCTGGTCTGCCGTAGTGGTAGTCGCCGGGCGCGGCGCAGCGGGGGGCTCATGCGATGACATCGCAGGGGCGCTCGGTGTGGAAATGGTTGGACGCTCTGGTTCGGTTGGCCGAATAGGCGTCGTACTAGGCTGATTCGTGGGCTTCCACATGGGGTAAACAGTCCTTTCCTCTTTGGGATTGGGGTCACGAGTTGCATTTCCGTGACCAAATGGTATTGTACTCCGCTGCTTTCCCTTAGGCGCTGTGGAAAAACCGTGTTTTTAAAGGAGTTTCCTCGGAAGGTACGTGCTCTCGCGCTTGGCCAAAGATCTTTTGGAGTTATCTGTTTGGGCGTTTGTGGCCAACGCTATGTAAACATTCCAGGCAGAAAATTCTCGGTGGGACTCAATCCGTCTGTCGTCATGGGAGTATCCTCAGGCAGGAACTTTATCGCCATTGGAGAACACTTATGTTCGGGGAAATCGCCGCCTCGTCAGATCTCACCATCGCCCCGCCGCAGCCAGGAGAGTATTCGCCGTATTACCACCGCTACATTTCGCTGGTCGCGGGCAATGACATTCTGACCACCCTCGATGAGCAGCGCCGGCAGATGATCCTGCTGCTTTCCAGCCTCAGTGAGGCTGATGGCGACTTGCGCTATGCACCCGGCAAATGGAGTGCAAAAGAAGTGCTCGGACACGTCAACGACGCCGAGCGGATTTTTGCCTACCGCGCGCTGCGCATCGCCCGCAACGATTCGACGCCCCTGGAAGGTTTCGAGCAGGATGACTACGTGCGCAACGGCCCCTTCGGGCAACGGCCGCTGGCTGATTTGATTGAAGACTTCATCGCCGTGCGCCGGGCAACTCTGTCGTTACTTAGGAATCTTGACCTAGCGGCCTGGTCGCGTCGCGGCATCGCCAACCAGAATGAAGTCACGGTCCGCGCACTTGCCTACATCGTTGCCGGCCATGAACTGCATCACCGCCGGATTCTGGAAGAGAAATACTTTACCGCGAACCGCGGATAGATCATTGCCCGCACCGGTTGAGATCGCACTCGGAGGCTAAGCCGGTCAGTATGCCTCAAGGATGGGCAGGTGGCGATCAACCGCAATCCGCGGGACGGATTCGCTACTCCGCCGTGCGCTGCGAGCGTGGCCTGCGGGCGGCGGCGGAGATACGTGGTAGGCGGTATTCACATTCGTTAGGCCTCAGGTATCCTGAGAGCTGAACCCCGCTAGCCGACAGTACTTTCATGCTCTCCGATTCCACTATCCTTAAACATATTACCCAGCAGCCAAGGCGCTCTGCCGGCTTCAAGCAGTTGGTGCGAGAGCTGGGACTACACGGAAGCGCCCGCCGCGAGCTTGACGATCGCCTGCAGAAGCTGGTCGCCAGCGGACAACTTACCCGATCCGATTCCGACCACTACGCTCTGCCGCAAGCCAGTCCCAACAAGAATTTGGTGGCCGGCCGTTTGACAATGCACCGCGATGGCTTCGGCTTCGTCATTCCCGACGCCAATTCGATCAGCCCATCCTTCAAATCGCGGCTGGTTGGCGACATCTTTATCGCGCCCCATCAACTCGGGAACGCCATGCACGGCGATCAGGTACTGGTCGACATTGGCGCGATCCGTCCTGATGGACGCGCGGAAGGCCGTATTGTGCGATCGGTCGAGCGCGCGCACTCCACGGTGGTCGGCATTTTTCACTATGGCAGCCGGCACAATTACGTGAAGGCGATCGACAGCAAGATCACTCAGGAAATTATTATTCCCCCCGGCATGGAGATCCCGCCGGGTCAAGGCGGTCAAATTTCTTCGGCGTCGGCGCTCACCACTGTGGCTGGTTCTGAGGGTGATGCCCGACAAGCGCACAGGACAGACGGTACAGAGAGGAAGATCGAGAACACGCGATCCGTCGACCGCGTACTAGGCGAGGAAGCTGCGCGGCGTCTCGAATGGAACGACCTTGAAGGCGTCGTAGTCGATGTCGAGATTATCGACTGGCCGACGACCACGCAGAATCCGCGCGGACGCGTGATCGAGATTCTTGGCCGCGAAGACGATTTTGGCGTCGATGTCGAAATCATGATCCGGAAATTTCACCTTCCGCACCGTTTTCCCGCGGAAGTTCTCGAACAAGCCCAGTTCGTCCCAGCCGTTATTCCAGGTCACGAACTTCATCATCGCCGCGATTTCCGAAATCTCCCTATGGTTACCATCGACGGCGAGACGGCGCGTGACTTCGATGACGCGGTCATGGTGTCCACACTGCCGAATGGCAACTTCGAATTACAAGTTCACATAGCGGACGTGGCCCACTACGTGACGCCGGGCTCGCCGCTGGACCAGGAAGCTCGCTTGCGGGGTACCAGCGTTTACTTTCCCGACCGGGCCGTGCCCATGCTGCCGCTGGAGCTTTCCACCGACATCTGCAGCCTCCGACCGCAGAGTGACCGGCTGGTCATGTCGTGCGTTATGGAGATCGACCATCGCGGCGAAATCCTGCGCTACGAGTTGTGCAACGGCGTGATTCGCTCTGCCGAGCGCATGACGTATACAGCGGTCAACGCCGTGCTCCAGGGCGATGCCGTTGTGCGCGAGCGTTATGCCGCTCTGGTGCCAAGGTTCGAACTCATGCGTGACCTGGCTTTGATCCTGAACCGCAAACGCCATCGACGCGGATCCATCGACTTCGACCTGCCAGAGCCGGTGATCGAATTCGACGAGTTCGGACTGATGAAGAGCATCACGCGCTCGGAACGCAACATTGCACACCGGCTGATTGAGGAATTCATGCTCTCCGCCAACGAGTGCGTCGCCGAATACATCGAGTCGAAGCGCACGGCTTCGCTCTACCGCGTTCACGAAAAGCCTGACGCCAAACGGGTCTACGACTTCGAAGTCATCGCAGCCACGTTTGGGTATTCGCTGGGTGTGGGTCCGCTGCCAATCCAGCGCGTGCACCTGAAAGCCGACCGGCGATCGTCTTATGGCACCGGAAAGCGCGTCCGAGAGATCGAAGTGCCCAAGGAAGTTCACATCACGCCCCGCATGTATCAGAAATTGGCGGAGAAGATCGCGGGGAAGCCGGAGGAGCGCATTCTAAGTTACCTGATGCTACGGTCGCTCAAGCAGGCGCGGTATTCGGAAGAAAATCTGGGGCACTTCGCGTTGGCGGCGACTAGTTACACGCACTTTACTTCGCCGATCCGACGCTATCCGGACCTCATCGTGCACAGGATTTTGAAAGATGTGCTGCGCGATTCAGCGGAAAAGCGGGAAGGCCAAGTACCGGTGGGAACCTGGCCTCGCGATGGAAACGCCGCTACACGTCATTCAAGCCCGGACAGCGATGCTCCCTCTCCATGGTCGAAGCGTCGCGATCATGCCGCTCATCGCCAATCCCACGAACCTCTCGGCGGACCCATTACGCTCGACGAGCTTCACAACATCGCCGAGGAGTCCAGCCAGTCCGAGCGCCGCTCCGACGACGCCGAACGCGAACTCATGGAATGGAAGAAGGTCAAGTTCATGCAGGAACGCGTGGGAGAGGATTTCGACGGTCTCATCACCAGCGTTACCAAGTTTGGTTTCTTCGTCGAACTGACCGACCTTTTCATCGAAGGGCTAGTCCCGCTCAACACCCTCACCGACGACCGTTATCTGTATCACGAGAACACGCGGCAGATTATTGGACAACGCACTCGCAACACTTACAGCATGGGCGACCGCATACGGGTGCTGGTCGACCGCATTGATCCGGTGGAGAAGAAGATCCAGTTCGCCATACTCGACGATGCGCCTCCCCTGCTATCTCGTGCATCAACGGGAAAGTCTTCCCGAAAATCGAAGCCCAAGCGGAAGTAAACTCTTCGAACCATCCCCACTTCTGCTATCGTTTTCTCCTATGCACCACAGACTCACTACCTTGCTGCTCGTTCTCACTTGTGCGTCTATTGCCTTGGCAAAAGATAAATACCAGCACGCGGGGCGGCTCCGCCTGGACCGCAGCGGCGAGAAGTGGGCCGAAAAGACTCTGCATAAGCTGACGCTCGAAGAAAAGATCGGCCAGGTCTTCATGATCTGGTGCCGCGCCAGCTTCCTCAACCTGGAGAATCCCGAGTATCTGCAATTGCGCGAGGCCATGCAGAACTACCACGTTGGCTCCTTCGCCATGACGGTGCACGTGGACGGTCCCTATTTGTTGCGCAGCGAACCGTTTGAAGCCGCCGATCTGCTTAACCGGCTCCAGCAGGATTCCAAGCTTCCACTCTTGTTCGCGGCTGATTTTGAACGTGGCGTCTCCATGCGCTTGCTGGGGACCACAGTCTTTCCTCACGCCATGGCTTTCGGCGCGGCAGGAAGCGAAGAGTATGCCCAGACATTCGGCCGCATCACGGCTGAAGAAGCGCGCGCCATCGGCATCCAGTGGAATTTCTTTCCTGACGCGGACGTGAACTCCAATCCTGCCAACCCCATCATCAACACACGCTCTTTCGGTGAGGATCCCAAGCAAGTGGGCGATCTGGTGGCTGCATATATCAAGGGCGCGCAGCAAGGGGGGATGCTGGTCACCGTGAAACATTTTCCCGGGCACGGAGATACGGCCACGGACTCGCATCTCGGAGTGGCAAGTGTCAACGTAGACCGCGCGCACCTTGACTCGATCGAACTGCCTCCATTCCGTCACGCCATTGAAGCCGGCGTCGACTCGGTCATGGTGGCACACGTTACCGTGCCCGCGCTCGATTCTGACCCCAATCATGTGGCGACGATTTCGCCGGCCGTTGTCTCAGATCTGCTCGAAAAACAACTCGGCTTCAAAGGCCTCATCGTTACCGACGCACTTGACATGGCGGGCCTGACACACCTGTTCCAAACCAACATCGGCCGTGCAGCGGTGGAGGCCTTCAAGGCGGGAAACGATTTGTTACTGATCCCGGCAGACCTCGGCGCATCCTACAACGCCATGCTCGAAGCTACCCGGTCGGGAGAAATTTCGCGCCAGCGCCTCGACCACTCCGTCCTCAAGATATTGAAAGCAAAGGCATCCCTTGAGTTACAGAACGCCCGACTAGTGGACGTCAACGCGATTTCGACGTTGGTGGGCAAGCCCGAGCATCTGGCATTTGGCCAGCAGGTCGCAGATGCGGCCGTAACGCTGGTGCGTGACAACGGGAAGATCCTGCCACTAAAACGTGGGGGAACTGTTCAGTCAGGACTTCCGTATATGACAGTGGAGGAAACGCACAACCGTGTCGTGGCTGTGCTTTTCTCCGATGATGTGCGCTCCGATTCCGGGCGGGCTTTTGGACGCGAGCTTCGCGCTCGGGTGCCGGATGCGCGCGTGCTCTATGTCGATCCGCGAATCGCCGCCGGCATGAGTGCCGACGTCTTGGAAGCAGTAAACGAGGCACAGACCGTGGTTGCGGCAGTGTACGTGGTTCCGACCGCAGGCAAAGTGGCCAGTTCTCCGGCGGCGGGGGCGCCCGGAAGTCCCACCCCGGGAGCTATGAAAAATTCGGTTTCGCTGGCCGACGCCACAGGAGAGCTGTTGCAGCAATTGTTGGATCGGGCAGCCGAAAAAACCGTGGTCGTTGCCGTGGGTAACCCGTATCTTGCGTCGGACTTTCCTGCGATTCAGAATTACATGTGTACGTTTTCCAACGCCAATGTTTCTGAAGTTAGCGCAATAAAGGCGCTGTTTGGAGAAATCGCGATTCGCGGACATCTTCCGGTAACAGTTCCCAATGTCGCACAGCGCGGCGCCGGGATTGAGCGCCCGCTGCAAGTTGCCAGTAAGGAGTAGGAACATGCGCATCCCCATACGGCTGTTCGCTAGAATGCATCTGAGCTTCACTGTATTCGCCGCGTTATTGCTTTTGCCCGCCCGCGGTGCCGCCGCACAGAACACAAACCGCGACGACCAAGACAAAAATCTCGACATCCAGCTTCACGTGGGCAAAGACGCCGACGCCCAGAAAGTTGGATTACCTTTGTATCCGGGCGCGCGCCTGAAGCACGAGGAAGAAAATCAGAATCGCGCCAATTTTGCGCTTCTCACCGGCGCGTTCGGCATGAAGTTGGTGGTCGCCAGTTATGATTCCGGCGACGCTCCCAGCAAGGTCATCGCTTATTATCGGGAGCAATTGAAGCGGTACGGCCGAGTGCTCGAGTGCCGTACCAAAGAGTCCGGCGGCGATGTTCGCGCAAACGTTCACACTCAGGATTCTAAAGATTCCAAACAACTCAAATGTGACGGCGACAATGCCGGCAACGTCGTGGAATTGAAAGCGGGCACGCAAGACAACCAGCACGTGGTCTCCGTCGAGCCTTCGCAAAGCGGCAAAGGATCGACTTTCGCCCTCGTCTATGTGTACACCCGGGGAAAGCAAGGAGACATCTGAAAAAGACACCTGAGGTGGAGGATCTCAACATGCCGATTCCAAGATTTCCACACGCGGCTAATTCTCGATGGTTGTTCGCCGCCTCAGTTGTAACCCTGCTGCTGCTCCTGCCCGCCTGCAGTGTCAATGTGAAGAAGGAGGCGAATGGCGAGGACAAGCAGGTTGACATCAAGACTCTGGTCGGGGGTATTCACGTCAGTAAGCAGGCCGACGCTTCCGATGTTGGCTTGGCCATTTATCCCGGCGCGCGACTGAAGCTCAAAAACTCCGACGGGGATAACAAGAGCGCGAACGTTAACATCTCCGGCTTTGGCTTTGGTGTGAAAGTCGTTGCTTTGGAATATCAGACGGACGACGCGCCCGCCAAGCTCATAGCCTTCTACAAGGACCAACTGAAGAAATATGGAAGCGTGCTCGAATGCCACAGCTCCAAGCATGTGAGTGTAGACGCGAAGTTTTCCGGCAAATCTAGCGGTGAATCCCACGAACTGACCTGCGACAGTACCAGCGGCAACCACGTCGAGCTCAAGGTCGGCACCAGAGAGAATCAGCACATTGTGGCGGTCGAGCCGGAAGGCAAGGGATCAAGCTTTTCCTTGGTCTACGTGCGCACTCACGGAAAAGACGCCGATATTTAGCCGGGATTCGTAGCCGGTGGGAATGATCCGCGCCTTCAAGGTTGCGCTTTTCTGGATCGCTGGAGCGGACGACGAGGTACCGGTGCACCCTTGAGTTTCCTTGTCTGCCGCCGTGCATGCGATACTTTTCACTCCAGTCCTGACCCTCTGCTTACGATGGAACATCCTTGTCACAGTTGCCATCAAGCGGTCGAAGATGGTGTGCCTTTCTGTCAACATTGTGGAGCGCCGCAGATTCGTGTGGCGACCGTTGAGCCGCCGCTGGCGAGCGAGTCCGCCGGTGCGGAGGGTCAATCAGCGCGGGACTTGGAGGTCTTTCAAACCACCCTGCCTGTTTCCAAAGTCGCTTCGCCCATGCAATGGTCGAAGGCCCTGCCCGCATGCGCCCTGGCTGCTGCAATCGCCGCTGTGCTGATGGCCCTGGGTTTGATGGTCCCCTTTCTGGCGGTCGTCGGAGCCGGATTTCTCGCCGTCGGCTTCTATCGCCGGCGCAATCCGGGTGTTCTGATCAAGGCAGGAGTGGGAGCACGGCTTGGCGCCATGAGCGGACTGCTCTGTTTCGGAATGTCGGCTGTCCTCGAAGCGCTAGCCCTTGCGATATTTCATAAGGGTGCAGTGCTCCGCGACAAAATGCTCGAGGCCATCCAGCAGGCTGCCTCGCGCACCACCGACCCCCAAGCTGTGGCCATGCTCGATTACCTTAAATCTCCGGCAGGCATGGCAGTAATGATAGTGTTGGTGCTGATGTTCGCGTTTGTTGCCTTCGTGGTTCTGAGCAGCTTGGGCGGGGCTTTGGGAGGGATCCTTCTCGGCCGCGCGAATCGCCGGTAACCCCCATCGTTTGCCTCGTGGATCGTCAGCTCGCCCTTGCCGCACGCGACGCCGCCCGCGTATGATGCAGCGTTCGTAACTCTCGCAAATGAACAAGCCTGCACGCGGTTCGCTGCTCGGTATCGAATGCCTCGAGGCGAAAGACATTCTCGCCCTGCTGAAGTTGGCGCGAAGGATGAATCCCCTCAAGGCTCGACCGCTGCTGCGCAACAAGCGCATCGTGCTGCTGTTTTACGAGGCATCCACGCGCACGCGATCGTCGTTTGAGTTTGCCGCCAAAGCGTTGGGCGCGACGACCACGCTCGTGCAATCGGCTGGATCAAGCATCGAGAAAGGCGAATCGCTGCTCGACACCGGCTATACCTTGCGCGCCATAGGCGCGGATGCGATCGTGATCCGTCATCCCTCGGCGGGGGCGCCGCTGCTGATGGCGAAGCATCTTGACATTCCGGTCATCAATGCGGGCGACGGCATGCACGAGCATCCCTCGCAGGCGCTGCTGGACGCGTTTACGATCCTGAAACACAAGAAGTCTTTCAAGGGGCTGCAAGTCGCGATCATTGGAGACATTTACCATAGTCGCGTGGCGCGCTCGGCTTGCCATTTACTCAGCAAATTCGGGGTGAAGATTACGCTCTGCGGTCCGCCTGAATTCGTGCCAGAGGTTGCGGCAACGCTTGCTCCTGGGCTCCGCGTGTCTCGGTATATGGAGGATGCGCTACGCGGCACAGACGTGGTGATGCTGCTCCGCCTTCAGAAAGAGCGCCTCGCCGGCCAGAAGATCCGATTGCAGGACTACATTGCGCGCTACCAGATGACGTCGGCGCGATTGAAACTTGCCCGCCGTGATGCCATCGTTATGCATCCAGGGCCGATTATCCGCGGCCTTGAGCTGACTGCCGAGGTGGCTGACGGTCCGCAGTCGGTGATCGTGGATGAAGTTCAGAATGGCGTGCCCACGCGCATGGCGATCCTGGCGCGAGCGTTGGGAAAAGCCGGATAGCCATTGAGGCGGGTATCTCCGGATCGAAACGCGTTGTCCTCGGCGGTGCCGGACATTTGATGGATCTGGAAAAGCCCGCCACCATTCAGCATCAGGTGATCGGTTTCATGGAATCGAATCGCTGCTGACTGGACGAGGCAATCTAGTTGCGGGGATTTTGGGTGGCGCGGCGCTTCAGCGCCGCCATAGGCGATTAGTGAAGCTTGGGGCTTCAGCCCCTCAGGTTCTACCAGGGTCAGCATGCCCAAGGATAAATCCAAACCGAGTTCCCTCCTCCTCAAGGGCGGCCACTTGATCGATCCTGCCGCAAGGATCGATGCGCCCATGGACGTGTTGCTGAGAGATGGACGAGTGGCGGAAATTGCCCTCCCTAACCAGATCCGTGGCAGCGCGGATGAGAAATTCGATGCTCGCGGATTGATAGTCGCCCCTGGCTTCATTGATCTCCACGTTCATTTGCGTGAACCGGGACAAGGTTACAAGGAGACTATGGTCACGGGGACAGAGGCCGCAGCAGCAGGTGGCTTCACGTCAGTTTGCACAATGCCCAACACCACTCCGGTGGTAGATACACCCGAGTGGGTCGCCTGGCAGCGACAGCCGGAGCGAGGAGGGGTTGTGAATGTGTTTCCCGTCGCCGCCCGAAGATACGCGCATCACCGAAAGCTGTTCCATGCACGCAGGTCCCACCAGCTTCCGTCTTGGTCTGCGCGCCATGCCGAGCATCGCCGAGGCCAGCATCGTTGACCGGGATGTGCATCTTGCGCAGCGGATTCCCGGCTCGCGCCTGCATGTGGCGCATCTTTCGACAGCGGACGCTCTCAAGGCTGTGCGCCGCGGCAAGCGTGGGAATCATAAAGCCCGGGTCACTTGCGAGGTCACTCCGCATCACTTCACTCTGCTCGACGAAGATGTAGGCGAGTACAACACTAATTGCAAGATGAACCCGCCGCTGCGCTCGGCAGCGGACCGCGAAGCTATCCTGGTTGCGCTCGCCGACGGCACCGTTGATGCCATCGCCACCGACCACGCTCCTCACGCGACACACGAAAAAGAGGTCGAGTTCGACCGCGCCGCGTTCGGTGTCACCGGACTCGAAACCGCGCTGGCTTTAGCCATCACAAAACTACACCGCGAACAGAAGATTCGGTTGACCCGCATCGTTGAACTCTTCACTGCCGGACCCGCACGCGTCTTCAACCTCCGAGGACGCGGATCGCTCACGCGCGGCAATTTCGCCGACGTAACCATCTTCGATGCCAAGAAGCGCTGGACGTTCGAAGCTGCGAAGTCGCGGTCGATGTCGCACAACACGCCCTTCGACGGCTGGCAGTTAACCGGAAAGGTTGTCGCAACGATCGTAGGTGGGAAGATGATATACGGCGCGGAATGAAACGACTAGCCTTGTTGCGGAGAGGGTAGGGCCACGGTCGGAGACGCCAGTCGCAAGGCGACGGTATTCATCAGCCCGGCACGTAGGTGCCAGGTAAGCCAGACCCAAGAGAGGAACCTAGTCCCGGGCGGGGACGGACGGCACCAAACCCTTCGTTGGCGACACTGTAGTTCTGAAATCCAGCTGGTGGCCTCTTCCCCATCGCTCGAGATATTCGCAGAGTCCGTCGAAATCTCCGTCCGGCTCGACCTCAACGGCGTAAAGCTTGCCGTCCGAGTTCTCATACGATGCTTTCCACTCCTGAGCTTTTTGAGGACCTCATCCTTCTCGATGTCGGTGCTTCTTGAGAAATAAAGGTGCAAAGTTCTGTGACCGCTACGGCGCAACTCCGTTTCCCTGAGCTTTGAACTAACTTACAATCCCCATTCTCTTCCCCACCCTCGACAGCAGCTCCAGCGCCCGCTCCAGCTCCTCCATTATATGCGTCGCCGTCATGATGGTGCGGATGCGCGCTTTGCCTTCCGGCACCGTGGGAAAGGCGATGCCCGTGCCTAGAACTCCCGCTTTGAAGAGTTCGCGGGAGAAGTCCATGGTGAGCTTGCCGTCGCCGATGATGATCGGCGTGATCGGCGTCTCGCTGGCTGGCGTGGCATGCCCGCCAATATCGAAGCCGAGCAGCCCCAGTTCTTTTTTCCAGAAGCGTGTGTTCTCCCACAGTTTCTCCCTGCGCTCGGGTTCGTTTTCCAGAACATCGAAAGCAGCGATACAGGTCGCCGCGACCGACGGCGGATGCGATGTCGAAAACAAAAAAGGCCGCGCCCGGTGATAGAGAAAATCAATCAGGTCGCGGGTCCCGCAGACATATCCGCCAAGCGCGCCAATCGCCTTGGACAAAGTTCCAACCTGAATATCGACGCGCCCGTGAACGTTGAAGTGGTCAATTGTGCCGCGCCCGTTTCGGCCCAGCACGCCGGAAGCGTGTGCGTCGTCAACCATCATAATGGCGCTGTATTTCTCAGCCAGCTCGCACAGCCCGGGTAGCGGCCCGATGTCGCCGTCCATGGAGAACACGCCATCGGTGATCAGCAGCTTCTTACCCGGTTCGCCCTTTACGCTGGCGAGTTGCTCTTCCGCGTGCGAGATGTCTTTGTGGCGGAAGACCAGAATCTTCGCTCGCGACAGGCGCGCGCCATCAATGATCGAGGCGTGATTCAGCGCGTCGGAGATGATGAAATCTTCCTTGCCCAGCACCGCCGAAACCGTTCCCGCGTTGGCGGCGAATCCCGATTGAAAGACCACGCATGCTTCCACATTTTTGAAGCGCGCAATCTTTTCCTCCAGCTCCATGTGAATCTTCATGGTGCCGGCAATGGTTCGCACCGCGCCCGACCCCGTACCATACTTGCGAGTCGCTTCCAAAGCTGCCTCACGCAGCTTGGGATGTGTTGTCAGCCCCAGATAATTGTTCGACGCTAGGTTGATGACTTTCTTGCCATCGAACGTGCACACCGGCGCCTGCTCGTCCTCAAGCACGCGGAGCTTGAAGTGCGTGCCTTTGCTTTTGAGTTCATTGAGTTGATCGGTGAGATAAGACAGCGGATTAGTGCGGGTTGCGGTCGTCATTTCGGCCTCGAAACTTCTTTCATCTGTGGAGTGAAGACTCTTCAGGACCAGTGGGGATCGGAATCAGGATCGGAACCACGGGCATTCTGACTGCAATATCGCTAAGTACTTACCTAACCCCATTGGGATACACCAATATCTTGCTGGCCTCGCCCGTCTTGAGCCGTTCCATGCCTCCGGAAAAATCCTTCATTGAGATGCGGTCCGTGATCACCGGATGCAGATCGAGTTTGCCGCTCTTGAGCAGAGCGGTCATCTGGTACCAAGTCTGATAGATGCGGCGTCCGTTGATGCCCTGCACCGTGATGCCTTTGAAAATAATGTCTTCGGAAAAGTTCAGCGAGACCGGTTTCGAGGTCAGCCCCAGAAGGGAAATCCGTCCTCCGCGCCGCACCACATCGAAGGCGGTCCGAATCGAGTCAGGATGGCCCGCCATTTCGAGGACCACATCCACGCCGAGGCCTCCGGTCTTTTCCATGACAATCGCGCTGGCGTTTCCCTTGGAGGGATCGAGCACGTAGTCGGCCTTCATGTCGCGCGCGATCTTGCGCCGGTACTCATTCACTTCGATAGCGAACACGGTCGTGGCGCCCACTGCTCTGGCAACTGCGATGGCAAATAACCCAATTGGTCCGCAGCCGGTAATGGCAACGCTCTTGGCCGCAATTTCGCCGGCCAGCACGGTATGCACGGCATTGCCCAGCGGATCGAGAATCGAGGCATACTCCTGAGGAATGGCCGGATCGAGCTTCCAGATATTGGACTCGGGGATCACAACATATTCGGCGAAGGCGCCGTCGGCATCGACGCCAATGATCTTCACATTCTGGCAAATGTGTGCCTCGCCGGTGCGGCACTGCAGACACTTGCCACACGCCACATGCATTTCGGCGGAAACAAAATCGCCTTCCTTGACGCTGGTCACCTCGTCCCCATAGGCTGCGACCTCGCCGCAGAATTCATGTCCCGGAATCAGCGGAGGATGAATGCGGTTCTGCGCCCAGCGGTCCCAGTTGTAGATGTGCAGATCGGTACCGCAAATAGAGGCGACCTTGACCTTTACCAGCACATCGGTACGCCCAAACGCGGGAACTCTCACTTCGCGAACTTCCGCCCCGGGCGCGGCTTCTGGCTTGACAACCGCCAGCATGGATGTCGGCATGAAGGACAACCTCACTGCGGTAAAAAAGGAGGCCTTGCGGCCATTCTCGGCGCATAGCCCCCTTTAAGCAAACGAAAGATTGTAGCATCGGAGCCAACCACGACGGGCTGTCTCTGATTGCTCCGAGGATTTCTAGTGGCCGCTGCCCGCCTATTCGTCCTTCGGCAATCCCTTGTCAAACCTTCGGGGTGAGTTAGTTTTGAACTCCTCGGACCGCCCACGCGGAATGCTCAGAGTCTGCCATTCACTGGATCGCAGGTGTTTTGCCAAAAACACAATCTGCCCGATGTGTTGAGCATAGTGTGCGATCTGCCGGTTGATGGCTTGCAACACGGAGTGCGGCTCACCGCGAATCGTCACCGTGCGCATGGCGTCTTCTGGCTTGAGCGGATCGAGCGCCGCAAACACTCGCGCCCATCCTTCCTCCCACCAGCGCATCACTTCGCCACGCGTCGTCGCCGCGTTCAGTTCAAACTCCTGATCACGATGGCGGTCGGGCTTTTCACCGTCGCTGGTGAGGAAATCCGTGAAGCGCGAGCGCATATTGCCCGCCAGATGCTTGACCAGTATGGCAACGGAGTTCGACTCTGGATCCATCGTGAGGAACAAATCTTCCTCTCGAAGCTGCGCCATTGCTCGTTCGCCCATGCGCTTGTGACCGCGCAATTGGCGGCGTGCTTCATCCAAATAATGCGCTGCCATGTCCATACATTAAGGGACCTGCCTCGTTTAAAGATGAGATGCCGAGGACAAAGCTGGCGAAATCACGTGCCCCATCCCCCGCCACCCGGGGACTCAACCCTAATTCTCTCGCCTTTGCGCAAGCGCGTGCTGAATTTGCCGGGCATCCGCTCGACCGACCCGTCGTAGCGCTGGACGCTAGCGTTTCCCGGGGCTCCAGCGCCCCCACCGACCAAGCCCCAAGGACCGTTGGACCGCCGGTCTGCAAGCAATGTGACTTCGCAGTCGGTGAGAACCTCAATTTCTCGGACGATTCCATTTCCCCCACGATGCTTTCCCCGTCCACCGCTTCCAGGGCGCAGTGAATATTGTCTGACCCTCAATGGATAGGCGTACTCCAGCGCCTCCGCGGGGGTATTCAACGAATTCGTCATGTGGGTGTGGACGCCGGAGACGCCGGGCTTGACGGGTCGGGCTCCCATACCTCCGGCGATGGTTTCGTAATAGGCAAACGGCTGTCCGGTACGCGGATCAATACCACCGATGGTGAGGTTGTTCATGGTGCCAGCAGCCGCGGCGGGAATTCGATCGGGGATTGCCTGAGCCAGCGCTCGCAACAGAACATCGACAATGCGCTGCGACGTCTCCACATTCCCACCCGCAACTGCGGCGGGCGGGCGGGCGTTGACGATCGTTCCCTCCGGCGCGATTACCTTGATCGGCCGCATTAGCCCAGCCGTGGCCGGCACGTCTTCTGCAAGCAGACAGCGGAGTACGTAAAAACAAGCCGAATAGGTGATTGCCTCGACCGCGTTGACGCTCCCTTGAACCTGAGGATCTGTGCCGGTGAAATCGATTGAAACCATTGGCTGAGAAGCAGATTTCGGGCGGCCGTGTCTAACCTTCACCGTCACTGCAATCTTTATTGGCTTGTCGCTAATGCCATCATTGTCGAGGAAATCCTCCGCGCGGTAGGTTCCTGTGGGGACGCTCTCTACGAATGCGCGCATTAATTGTTCGGAATATTGCAATAGCTCGGATGCCGCGCGCAGGGCGCCCTCAACTCCATAACGGACACAAATTTCCTGCAGACGCTCGGCGCCAGTGTGACAAGCTGCGATCTGCGCACCCAAGTCGCCCTCGCGCTCTTGCGGCGTGCGGACGTTGTTCAGCAGCAATGCCAGGATATCGCGCACGATTTTGCCGGCGCACATGATCTTAACCGGAGGGACGCGCAGCCCTTCCTGATAGATCTCGCGGCAGAGTCCCATCGAGCCGGCGTATGCACCGCCCACGTCAGCGTGGTGGGCGCGCGAAGCCACATAAAAGTCAGGAGGCTGGGCTTGGCGCGCGCGAACCGGGCGGCCGTGCCCCACGTGGGCAGGGGCTACGAGGGTGATG
>WNFA01002025.1_pt1 | contig 16598 bp, 16 predicted proteins | sample 5400481 | NCBI WGS metagenome assembly WNFA01 (sample SAMN13153340, study PRJNA577476) | soil metagenome | isolation source: 120 cm saprolite under Douglas fir tree site 2 hole 1 replicate 2 | place: USA:California | collected 2015-04-18
TGAAGTGTATCGATATATCCTCAAAGGTCAGAGATTTGAATGGACCGATAAACAATGCGATGACTTTCGGGAGTTTGTGCGAAATGGTCTAATGCACGACGCAGAGACGAGAAAAGGTTGGTTGGTCGAAAAGTCAATTCCACGCAGTAAGTATTTCCACCTGGCGATGCGGCGGGGGCGAAAAATCGCCAAGGTCGCGATGGCGCGGAGACTGGCGGTTCGCCTGTACTGGATGTGGCGCAAGGGATGGGATTATGAGCAGCTGAAAAAGTTCGGTTCGCACGCGGGACAGCCCGGAAATCGCGATGGTGTGCGGTAGAACACCGAGAAATTGATTGGGCATCCCGCTCCCCTTCACGGGGAGTTCGAAATAGTAATCATGATCGAAAGTGTGACCGAAGAGATGCATGGGTCGGACTGAGTTCCTGACCTGAAACCAGATTACGAGCGAGCCTTGGTTGGTAGAGCAAAAGCAAAGGCTTCAACTAGAGCGCAATGGCGCTCTTCGGAGTGCACGGGCTAGTGCGCCCCAAAAAGTGCTTGACACCGCCGACATTGTTAGAGACGCGATTTATCAACAATCAGGAAGGAATAGACTACTTCGCATGCGGATAGAGTTGGATCCCTGATGCATGGGCACTCAAAGTCACCATGACGACAATACAGCCAGGGCCAGCTGTAATCGGAAAGGTGAATGGGTAGAAAACTCTTTGTTCAAGGGAACGCATGTCGGGGCCATCCAGGTTTGGCTGCTTCTCTTTCTCGTCGAGTTCTTCTTCATTCAATAACTTCCAGCCCATGGCGGCGAGGGCGAAGCCCCCAGAGACCTGTACAACCGGCAGAGAAATACCAAAGAATTTCAATAGTAGCGTCCCACCCGCTTCGATGGCGATCAGGAAGATCGTCGTGCTGAGGCCAATTTTTCGTGCCAGCGTACGGTAAACGGACGGAGGGGCGCTGCCGACGAGGCTCAGAAACACCAGCGCGTCCCCCAGGGGATTCACGAGGGGCAGCAGCGCACTGAATGCAAGGCCGAAGAACTTGCTCAACTCTCCCATGTTGTTGTCAAGGTTCGCAAAGAGAAGCAGCGGATGGAACTGTGTCATCTAACAACGTCATCACCAATTGGCGATGAGTGAAATGGGGATATTTCAACAACTATTGAGACTCTGAAAGTCAGGAGGTACATTCCTGCTCCGTTGCCGTAGCCATGCCACGAAGGGTACAGCGAAGAGAACAGCCCAGAGCGCGAGACCTTCGATGGACCAAGTCAGTCGCTCTTGGCCTTGGCGCTCAGCGGCGGATATGCCGAATCGGAAGCCGCAACAGAGGACACCTGAGGCAATAGCAAGGATTACGCTAGTTATCATATTGCCCCTGCTAACACGCCTGCGCCCAAGAAGCGCATCAATTCCGCGACCAACGTAAAACCATGCTGGGAGACCGCAAAAAGGGTATATCAACGAGCGCCAAGTCGAAGGCAAGAGCGAACCTGGGTGCCAGTTTGCAGTCCGTGTCACAACTAGAGACGCCAGAGCCGCCACAAGGACCCCGGGAATCTCGACCACAGTAATTGCGTGTTCACCACGCCACCCTGCGCGGTCGAAGGCCACAGCAAGAAAACTCCCCGATGGAATGGTCATCTGACCTACCTCAGTTGCAAATGACACGCTCCCCGAGCCTTGCGCCGCGTGTCTAAGGGAAAAGAAAAATAGCAAAGCTTGGGCAGGTATCACTGCGAACCAAAAGAGCAGCGTGACAAGTGGCAAGAGCAACGCAAACCTAGCAAAGTATCTTTTCATTGGGCAAGCCTTGTCCTAGTAAGGATTAAGAAAACAGTTGCGATAATCATGCGACCGTCACTCACATCCCCATATCAACTCTGGCAGAGGCACCCGATTATAGCGATGATTGGCGTTAACAGGCGTGGCTGTTGAAAAAGGAACCGAAGCAGTAATTTCAGTGAATTACAGCGTCTACGGAACACGAACATTCAATAACTTACGAACGGAATTCGCTGTTGAAATTCCGTAAAAAGAGTTTTTCAACAGCTACAGGCGTTTGCACTAAGTGAGAACTGGTGGACGGGGCGAAGGGGAGCCGGGTCGCCGGTTGTTAGTGTAATGGGGATTTTTCGCCAACGCTCGTGTACTTGAGTTTAGCGCTTGGACTGGCGACTCTTGCGTGACAAGAACCTTAGCACCCGCCGTGCTTCTGGAACTTTATTTGCTCCGGCCTTATGGAAAAGTGACATCGCTTGTTTTCGGTCTTCAGAGACTCCACAGCCTCGCCAGTACAACTTGCCAAGCCAAAAAAACGACCTAGCATGCCCCTTGTCGATTGCTCGTCTGAACCAGACCTCAGCATCCGCAAAGTCCTTCTCGTCGTAGGCCATTTGGCCAAGGCTAAACATCGCTCTGGAATCGCCTTGCCGTGCCGACTTCCTGTACCAACGTCGGGCTTGCTCTATGTCTTGCTCGACGCCAACACCGTTGAGGTAAAACCAGCCCATTGCAAGAACTGCGTCCCTCATTCCCGATTCTGCTGCCTGCGAATTCAGGATGAACGACTTGCGCGCGTCCTCCCGCGCATGCTGGCCAGTGAGACTCTCCAACGAGCGGTTGTAGAGATGGGAAGGATAGCTCCAGTGATGGCGGACACCCCTGTTGCCAGAACGCGCTAGCGAATTGTTGGCAAGCGCACGTGTCATGTAGCGATTTTACGGCAGTTAGCGAATTTCTTGCACTAGCAAGGCAGTTTTTCTGGTGCTTGGTGTTGAAATCAGGCGTTTGCACTAACTGAGAATTGCCGGACTGGTGAAGGGGAACCGGGTGGTCGGTTGTTGGTGAAATGGGGATTTTGCAACAACTACCGATGCAGAAGCCTCTTGCACGACGGGTCATCCTACGGAAATGCTCGCTCTCACTTGAGATAAATGGCTTTCACGGAGATGATCCGACCATCCCGTTTCAAAACCTTGACGGTTGGGTTAGATCCAACACACCAAGTTTTGCAGTGCCTCACAACGGTCCACACTTCTTCGTTCAATGTCGCTGTAAATGGTCGTAGTGAGCGAGTCATCTTCTCGCCGAAGAGTCCTCCCATCACAGCTTCGGCAATTTTTATGGCTGTCATCGAATCGGGGACATAGCCGGCAGCGGGTATATCCCCCGTGTCTTCAGGGGTTGCGGCACCGTCAGTCAATTTATTTGGCAGGTCAGAGGCTAGAGTGGGCACCTGGGAGGCATCATTCCCGGGGTCGAGAATAATTGTGTGATGGGCAATATCGAGGACTGCGTTCAATACAGCTGGGGCGGGGGCCTGAACCTGAAAGCCGATGATCTCAGCTGTTTTGAACCCAGTCTTGTGAATCGTCACCACATAACGACCGGATGGCAATTTCAGGTGGATGGACCCAGATTGAGTCGTCTGCGTCGTGATCGTATCCGAGCCTACTTTGAACACAACCTCAGCGCTGGTAATCACAGCGCCATTCACATCGGTAACGATTCCTTGAACTTCGGAGGTTGGTGAGGGAGCAGAAGGGTGGACTTGGCCGAAGGCAGTCACAACCAGCAGCATCAGTAATATCGTGCTGCAAGGAAGAGGCTTCCGATGTATTTGTACCGTCATTGGGATGAGCGGTTCACTGCTGATTCTACGCTCTTCGCTCGCACTGTTGACGAAAACAGGCGTAGCTGTTGAAAAACTCTTTTGAGGGAAATTCAACAGCGAAATTCGTTCGTAAGCTATTGAATGTTCGTCGGTCGTAGACGCTGAAGTTCAGTGAAATTACTGCTTTGGTTCCTTTTTCAACAGCCACAGGCGTTTGCACTAAGTGAGAACTGGTGGACGGGGCGAAGGGGAGCCGGGTCGCCGGTTGTTAGTGTAATTGATTCCATAACAATGTCGGCTCCGATTCCCGAGTAAGCTTTGGTGGTGCCAACCAACCAAGGCCCGGGAGAAAGGAGCCGAACGATGATCATTATAGGAGCAGATTACCATCCGGGCTTTCAGCAAGTTGCGTATGTGGATACGGACACTGGGGAGCTACAAGAGCGTCGGCTGGAGCATCGCGAGGACGCGGAAAAGTTCTATCGAGATCTGGCCGCGCAAGAAGTCAAAGTGCGTGTAGGGATGGAAGCGAGTGGGCACGCTCGCTGGTTTGAACGACTGCTGGCGGAGTTGCAGTTTGAGTTGTGGATTGGGGATGCGGCCGAGATCCGCACGAAGCGCGTGCGGAAGCAGAAGACGGATCGCCAGGATGCGCAACTGATTCTGCGCTTGTTGCTGGAAAATCGCTTTCCCCAGGTGTGGGTCCCGAGCTGGGAGAATCGTGATCTGCGGCAACTGCTATGGCACCGGCACCGCATGGTGCAGGCGCGCACGCGGATCATGAACCAACTGCAAGCCGTAGCGCTCAACGAAGGACTGCGCTGCAAAAAGAAGTTGTGGCGGGACGCGGGACGCGAGCAACTGGAGTCGTTTCGCTTAGCGCCCTGGGCGAGCCGGCGACGACACGACCTGCTGGAGTTGCTGGACCGACTGACGCCGACGATTGCCGAGTTGACGCAGGCCATCGAGCAGGAGGCGGAGAAGTGTCCGGCGGCGCAACGCTTGCAGACCCATCCTGGAGTGGGGGCACTGACCGCGCTGGCCTTCGTGTTGATCATCGGCAGAGCGGATCGGTTTGAGTGTGGCAAGCAGATCGCAAGCTACCTGGGACTGGTGCCGCTGGAGGACTCAAGCGGGCAGCGACGGCGCCTGGGACACATCACGAAACAAGGCAACTCGCTGCTGCGCTTCCTGCTGGTCGAAGCGGCCCAGGTCACGGTGCGCAGCGACCAGGAATGGCGCAACCGGTATTTTCACCTAGTGCTGCGGCGAGGACGGAAGATCGCCAAGGTCGCTATGGCGAGGAGATTAGCGGTTCGTCTGTACTGGATGTGGCGTAAGGGATGGATTTACGAGCAGTTGAAAAACTTCGGTTCGCACGCGGGAGAGCCCGGACATCCCGATGGTGTGCAGTCCAGCACCGAGTAATTGATTGGGTATCCCGCTCCCCTTCACGGGGGAGTTCGAAGTAGTAATCATGATCGAAAGTGTGACCGAAGAGATGGATGGGTCGGACCGAGTTTCCTGACCTGAATCGATTACGAGCGAGCCTTGGTTGGTATGGCAAAAGCAAAGGCAAAGGCAAAACCTTCTACTAGAGCGAAATGGCGCTCTTCGGAGTGCACGGATTAGTGCGCCCCAAAAGTACTTGACACTGCCGACATTGTTAGAGACGGGATGTTACGCTACTCACCGGCGTCAACAAGACTTGAGCGGGCTGGCATCCGGTCGGGAACCCATCGATTTTTTAGATATTCGCGTAGGACTAGTCGCGGGGCGCATGCAGCTGTATACTTTCTCGAAATTAAGACACGAGAGGCTTGCGCTTGGCTGCCTTGGCGGAGACATTCCGTAGGATCGGCGATTTTGGCAGAGGGGTTTGGCGCTACTGGCGTCTTGGCGAGCCGGCGCCAGAAAGCGACTACGTCGTGCAAAAGCTCTATGCTTACACCGATGGTAGGTCTAACGACATTCTGTTCCGGCTTCTCGAATCGAAGCGAAGGGAAACGGACCTGAAATTCGGCTGGGATGGAGCGTCCCTCGTAAGTGATGCTGGCGCTCTTGACCCGAGCATCGAGGAAGTTGTTCAGACCCTCAAACAGGATGGCGTCGTTGTCATCCCGTCGCGGCTCAAAGAGGAAGCGGTTGAAGGTCTATATGAAATGGCCTTGTCATGCCGGCTCAAGACGACGACATACGGCCCTCTTTCGGCTGATCAGGCTCCAGGGAGCCAAACAACAATCCCAATTGCGGACGCCGGTACGAGCAATGGAATCGACCCATCCCAGCCCCGTTATTCAGTTTATACGGTCCCTCGATCACTATTGTTAGAAAACCATTACGTTCAATGTCTCTTGTGTGATCCCTATCTTCTGGCGGTCGCAACGCGCTATCTCGGTGTCTTCCCGGTGGTTACAAAACCTGACATGTGGTGGGACACCGATTTCTTGCCCGCTGGGCTGCGGCCCCGACCCTTTCACACGGATTCAGGCTGCTTGCGGTGGTTTAAGGTCGGTGTGAATCTGACAGACACAACATTTGAGTCCCCGCATTTCGTCTATGTTAAAGGTTCACACAATCCAAATCGAAGGACTAGACTTTTGACCAGACGATTGGTGAATCGAATGAATCTAAGTGACAAAGAAGTCAAAGAGCTATGTCCAGAGAAGATTGTTCATGTCACGGCGCCAGCAGGATCGATAACGTTGGCCGACACCCGGGGTATTCACAAGGGTGAGGTTTCCCTGCGAGGACACAGATTGATTCTATATTTTGGTCTGGAGGGAAGTGCTTTCAACAATATCGACAAGCCTATTACCGTGAATAAAGTCGGAAGTGAACTCGGGAAGGCCATGAGCGCAAGGCCTTTTAGCTATCAGTTCTTTCGTACTACACATTGAAAGAACCGGGCGTTCGTATTGTAGGGGTTCATTCAGGATAGCTGTTGTAACAGGCGTGGGTGTTGAAAAAGTCACTGTAATAAGCACGCGGAGCGGTGGCGGAAGCGTGGTAAAAGGAAGAGGAATTCCTTGCCATGCTTTGCTGGATCACCATTCTCGGAGGCGTGCTAATCATGATGGGGCAACACTCCCGTTCCGAAGCGCTGTTCTGTTACTTCCGTCTGGAAGATCAGGTTCCAGAGACTCATCTGCTGCGACTCACGCGGCGGCGGCGAGCACTTCTCCATCTCGTACGATGCGACCAGCTTGACATTGACGGAATTCACGAGACTGGGCTGAATGGCCGCTACGAAACACTTCTGCTAACCAGAGCCGCTATTCTTGGGGGGTCATGCTCGCCGGACGTCCTTTCCAGGGTATAAGAGCGCTCGAACGCGTTGGGCCCGGAGATCTTCATCTCCACAACGACGGAATCCAATGCCGACAGGTAATGAGCGGTGACCTACAAACGACGGCCGCGACCTAATTCGATTCATTCCGCAAATTGTAGATCCTCGTCACGGTTGATCGGAGGGGTCAACCGAACACCACTTGTGAGATGGCCGATGGCTCGTGTGGATTTGCTATTCGTGAAAACCGCAGGATCTATTTTTTTAGCTCAAAGGATGAAGTCTCTCAAGAAATGAATGCTAAGATTGTTCCACTGGCAATGAAGGGGGCTGGAGAGCAACGTTGATCCTCAAAAGAGGGCTACGCTATGTACTCTGAACCCCGCCCCATCACCTACCTTTCCCCGCCGACGCCGGTAAACATGGGTGATTGGTGGTTCGACATCGCTACAAAGGATCACTTCTGGATTCGGCGCCGTTTTGACGTCATGAGACGACTAGCAGACAGGATTTTGCGGAACTCCAGGTCTGTAGCCGAAATTGGCTGCGGCAATGGCTTGCTGCAAAAAGGAGTGGAAGACTACTACGGAATCTCCATAACCGGATTCGATCTCAATGAAGTAGCGCTTCGGAAGAACGTGAGCCGGCTGAGCCCGCTTTACTGCTATGACATTCATCAGCGTAACCCGGAGTTCGGTGCCCACTTCGATCTATTGTTGTTGTTCGATGTTCTGGAGCACATTGAAGCTGAAGCCGACTTCCTGCAATCAGCCAAGTTTCATTTGACAAATTCCGGCATCCTTTTGGTCAATGTGCCAGCGCATCAGTTTCTCCATTCGGATTACGACCGAGCCGCTGGGCATGTTCGGCGCTACTCAGTAAATCACCTCGCGAAGATTGCGGAAGAGAATGGTTTCAAGATACGCTCTCTAAGCTACTGGGGGCTGCCATTGGTTCCCCTTCTTCTGGCACGCAAAGGGATGAGTATGCAGCGGACCGACGGCAAAGCTGGATTTGATACCAGAGGGAGCACAATTAACAGCTTCCTCGCAGCCGTGGCGCGGTGTGAGCCTCTGCCACAGAAATTCTTGGGTACGTCCCTGATGGCGGTTCTGCAGAACCACGGGTAAGTAAGTATTTCAAAGGGGGTCGGCGATATGGCTGAACAACCGAGTGTTTCCGTCGCGATTCCGGTTTACAACGAGGAAGCCGTAGTACCCGAACTGCTTCGCCGAACCGCCGCGGTGCTTGATGGGATTCCTGGTGGCCCGCATGAGATCGTAGTTGTGGACGACGGCAGTTCGGACCGTACATGGGAACTCTTGGAAAGCGCTGCCGAAAAGGACCCCAGGTTGGTTGTCGTCGCCCTCTCACGCAATTTTGGTCATCAGACAGCGTTAGGCGCAGCACTAGATTACGTTTCAGGCGATGTCACCGTACTGATGGACGGCGATTTGCAGGATCCTCCCGAATCGATTCCCACGCTGCTCGACTCGTATAGGCAGGGGTATGACGTCGTGTATGTCCAGCGCGTGAATCGCAAAGAGATTTGGTGGCTTCGTGCCTGCTATTACCTTTTCTATCGGCTGCTTGCCGCACTGTCCTCAATCCAGTTGCCGCTCGATGCAGGTGACTTCGGCCTGATGTCACGGCGCGTGGTCCAAGAAATCAGAAGGATGCCAGAGCACCATCGCTACATTCGAGGAATGAGGACCTGGGTGGGATTTCGCCAGATTGGGGTTCCCATCGAACGCGCAGCCCGCCGGGCGGGCCGTACGAAATACAGTCCCCTGAGGTTGCTCAAGCTGGCATCGGATGGGATCTTTGCTTTTTCTATCGTCCCACTTCGCGCTGCGGCGATGTTCGGGGCGACTGCCACAGGACTGTCAATCCTATATTCGATTTACTCGCTGTACGTGAAGTTTTGGTTGCACGCGCCACAGGGTTTCACGGCGTTAATCCTCGCTATCACGTTCCTTTCTGGCGTAAATCTGTTTTTTCTCGGAATCATCGGGGAGTACATAGGGCGCGTCTACGAGGAAGCGAAGGGGCGTCCGCACTACGTGGTTCGCAAGCTAGTTAGGCAACGCAGTCTTGGCAGCTGGGCGACAACACCACGGATCGATGTACCCGAGGCATTGGGCCGAACCGGCACTGACAATGACTAGATTCGACCGGGAACAGTAACGCATTCTTAAATATCCCCGGTACCACGAAGTGCACAATGTCGCTTTGGTGTGAGTTTTCGTGTTTAATCTGGGACGTAAGAGCGCAACACCCAATGGTCGATACATTGTTCTCCCTCAAGGTTGAGGAATGAACCGAGTCGCGGCGGAAGGAAAGTGGGATTCTGCAGGTCATCGAGCACAATAATCCTTTGGAACTGGTGGAAAAACTTGCTCACCTCGGGATCACGCCTTTCAACTCGCTCTAAGAGAGGCAGCAAGTCCGCCTGAATATCGCGAAGCCCCTCCTTCTGTTCCTCTTGAGACAGCGACGTAGCTTCTGCCCAAAAACCTAATCGATACATGAGCGCGGAAGGATTCGGGTCATTGAGGGTCCGTTGTAGGGAGCCGCTATCCTCCCCGCTGAAGTACAGGTATAGGGCCTGGCGGATTCGTTGTATGTCATGATTCTGCTGCGGCGTAAGCATGGTTTCGGCGTCGGTACAAAAAAGCACGGGCCCTCTTGATCGCAGGGCGACCCAACCGCAGGGATCATCCACGAACCGTGAACGTGCAATGACAAGCTGCCCGTCCACAGGCTGCAAGGAACTCAGCAGACGTTCCACTTCCACCTGATCCCGATTGGATGGCAGGAACGCGCGGTATGTTCCCACAGATAAGAAGATTCCGTTTAGCGCTAGAACCGCCAGCACAACGGCAACAGCTATACGCATCTTAACGGGCCGGGTGGACTGGTTATCGCTGCGGACAAGTGCCGCGGATGCCAGAAACGTAAAGAGTATCGCGGCCGTGGTGTGCGCGAAATAAGCTGCATGCGATGACAACAATAGGACGGTTGTGGGAACCGCAACATCACCGAGCATAAGAAGCACGGTTGTTGCGCCAAGACCCACCAGCGGCCACTTCACCTTCACAGGAAGAGTCTTACTGAGAATCGTGGCGATGGTCAGCAGACACAATATCAGCCAAGTACCGCCGACAAGATGAGGCAGCAGCCGTGGTTGAAAATGGATTAGGGAGGAGTGGCTGGCGTAGATATTCATTGATCCACGCTTCAGAAATACGCCGTCCGCAATTGCACACGCCGCGCCGTAAGCAAGGGGGATACGCCATCCACCGCGCGGTCCCGGTGAAAGCAGCTGCCATGAAACGCTTACGAATGTTAACCCGACCATAACCAACGTCGCATAGGGAAAAGTTGAGAGAGCCAGAAATTGCAGCACTCCCATGCCGACCCAAGGGTAGAGACTCTTCCCGCGCAGTGCCGCCATCTGTAACCCGAGATAACCCAAAAGCAAGGGGATCGGAATCTGGGGTGAGAACGCGCGCATGAAGGGGAGGGCCACACCCTGGAAGCCGAAGAGTGACGGCAGGTGAGTCCACGCGTCTAGCAAGGGCTTTACCATCCCGATATTGACCAGCATCAGCAGCCCGAGGCCGGCAATTCCGATCTGCCATGAGCCCCTTGGCAAGAAACGCTCGAATAACCAGAGAGTCGTAAAGCAGAGGAGCCCCCACCAGAAGAGGTTCCAAGTGAACATGGAAAGCGACATCCGCTCACCAAGTAGTTTGTTCCAAGCGTTGAACAGAGCAGGTCCCAGGCGGAATTTCAGGTACGCGGTTCCATTGGCGGGCACCGGGACCAGATAATAGGGATTCAAGACTTGTCCCGAGCTAACCGTTTTAACGCTGCTCAAATTCAAGTACAAGCTGAGATCTGGGGCAAAGATGGGAGGCAGGCTTCCTGCTCCGAATTCCGCTCTGGCCTTTAGTGAAGGGTAGGAATAAATGAAAAGAGTGAGGACGACGGCGGCGAGCCGAGCCACCGCTCGGCTTGCGGAGTAGGTCGTGGCTTGTATGCGACTATTGTTCTGTTGCGGGGTTGACAGCTGCGCGTTACGGAGCATAATTGTCATCTTGCTGGCAGTTTCGGGCGACCATCTAAATCGAGCGTCCGAGGACAAGAAAAAACGCTACGGTTCCCATCAATGACAGCCATTATATCCGCCTGTTGCTGCTTCGACCTGCCACCTGATATTTGTTCGCTGTGAAATTTTGCTTGGTCTGTCGATATTGCCGTTTCAGGCTGTGACAACATTTGAGGTTTGCCCTTGGCGATCCTGGTAACGGGCGGAGCAGGCTACATCGGCAGTCACGCGGCGCGAGCTCTGAGGCGCTCCGGCTATGAGGTCGTGCTTTACGACAATCTGTCGACCGGATTCGATTGTTTGGCGCAAGGCTTCGAACTTGTGGAGGGCGACATCGCCGACGAAGCCGCGCTCCGGCCAGTGCTCGCGCGCGTGGACGCGGTGATGCACTTTGCCGCCCACGCCTACGTGGGAGAGTCGGTTGAGAACCCGCGCAAATATTTCCGCAACAACGTCGTCGCGGCGCTCGGCCTCTTGAATTCCGTGCTGGACACCGGAATCCGCCGCTTCGTGTTTTCCTCCACCTGCGCCGTGTACGGTATTCCCGAGCAAATTCCGATCACCGAGCAGACACGGCGCGAGCCCGTCAATCCTTATGGCGATTCGAAGCTTTTTTTCGAAAACGCGCTCAAGGCTTCCGGCCTCGCTTACGGACTGCACTCGATGCGCCTGCGCTATTTCAATGCTGCAGGAGCCGATGAAAGCGGCGAGATTGGCGAACTCCACGACCCGGAAACACACCTGATTCCTCTGGCGCTCGCCGCCACTGCAGAAAACGGGCCCGAACTGCAAGTCTACGGATCCGACTACCCAACGCCGGATGGCACCTGCATTCGCGACTACATCCATGTGACTGATCTCGCCGATGCGCATGTACGAGCTCTGCGATATCTTGAAAGAGGCGGCGATGAGAAACGAGGCGACTCACTGGCCATCAATCTGGGAACAGGGCGTGGAAATTCCGTTCTCGAAGTCATCCAGGCAGCGGAAAATGCCACTGGACGCCGGGTTCGGAGAAAAATGGGACCTCGACGACCGGGTGATCCTCCGATCCTGGTGGCCGATCCAGCGAAGGCTCAGGAGGTTCTAGGATGGACCGCCAAGCGCAATCTCGCCGACATCGTGTCGAGTGCGTGGGCGTGGATGCAGAAAAACTGAGCGGGTTGTGAGCGGAGTCCGAGTGGTTCTTCCAGTTGTTGTCAACCGCCGCTCCTTTCAGTACTCTGACGCGCAGGATCTTCGAACTCCCCCGACAAATTCGGGACGAGAGTCTATGGATCAACAAGAACGGAAAGATAACTCAACGACTTTTACAGAAGAAATGCGTGTTTGACTACACAACCTATTATAAGCGGTTTGGTTCCATCACGAAGGCGTATGAATTGGTCGGCTATCGACCGTCCGCTGCAACGACGAAATTTATGTACGCGCGCCTTTGTTCCAAGCCTTTCTCGACGAGAACACGGGGATACAATCCGGTCGAATGCCACTTTTGGGGAGCGGCCTTTTGTCTATTTGGAGAGGAGTGGTTGCGATGCGCGGAATGGCTTTTATAGTGCTATTGCTGTCATTCGGACTCGGCTGGGAGGGTCCCTTTCTCTATGGTGGAAGGGTCGATACGCCGGCTCCGAGCCAGTCGGAAGGTGCGAGCGCTTCCCCATGCACAAACGGTAGCTCCACATCGGGCCCTTGCGGCACGGGCGCACCGCGCGGGATTACTTATGCTTCAACTGCGCTAAATTGGACACAGACCATCTCCAGCTCATTAACAGGCGGGTCGCCAGGAACCGTTGTCCTTACGCCTTGCCCAGTCGGGGTGGACTATACTTCCAGCGCGGGGTATCAGGTCTATATCACAGATCGTGCGGCGAGCGAAGCGGTGGCGGTAACCAGTGGGTCTAAAGGAAGCGGAAATTGTTCGATTACGTTCACCCCGTTCTTCTCCCACACGTCCTACACCATCGGTTCGGCTTCGTCGGGGATTCAGGAGACGATCAACGCTGCTTGTGGCACTTCGGGCGTGCATCCTTACTGGAATTCCCAGTGTAACGTGACCATCCCGGCCAACGGCCCTTATCCCGGCAGTGGGCCGTTGTGGTCACTCAACAATTACAACGTCTACGGGACGATCTTTTTCCACTCCAACCAATCCGTCCTGAACGGCCGGGGCGTATCCCTAAATTGTCTGGGGCGTGGTTCTTGTCTCCAAGTAGGAGATCAGATCTCAACACTGCACTACCAGAACAACACTATCCAGGGACTTGCGTTCCGCACTCCCACCAACAATTCGGCCAACCCCGCCTACAACGGTTGTGCCATCACCCAGACATCGGCTACCGGGACTACAGCAACCATTACTACGACCAGGGCCTGTGGCTTCCGACCCGGTGACATGCTAACCATCCAGTTCACCGATAACGCCAAGTACTGGGGGGATGCCATCGTCGGGACGGCTTCGGGAACGACGTTCACCTTCAGCAAGCATTTTATTACGACCGCCACCGCCCAGAGCACGCCGGGCGTGGTGGCTCTCGCCTATGACGCGATCCTCGACAACGCCCAGAACACCCATTTCCAAGACATCCTATATGACAACACGGGAGAAGCGGGCAGCTTTAACAACTTCTTCGATTTCTGGGATGACGAAAACGCTTTAGTCGAACACTTCAATAACAATGGAATTGGATTAACCCGCAACGTGAACTGGACGGGAGCGTTCCTTTATTCGGGTGGCAATCCCATCGGGCCAGCCGGCAATCCCACCCAGCAGTGGGCGCCGGTCATTACGCTGCGGAATTCCAGCATCACCGCTCAATTGTCGAACGGGGTTACAGTCGATAACTCGAACGGCCTTTACATCGAAAACACGGTGATTCAAGCATCCGGCCCGTGGCAGGTGAAATCATCCAACGTCCGGGGAAATTACCAGGGAGCTTATCTCAAGAACATCTACTCCGAATCGAACCCCAGTCTGAATCCTTCCTGTACGCCAGGTCCGTGCTACTCGCCGTTTGCGGGAACGGGCACGGCTGGTTTGATCGCGGGCGCAACCACCGGGGCGGGGAATTTTGAAATCTCCGGGGGCGGCAGTCTCTCTGGAGGATTTGCGAGCGGCGGTTCCGGCGCCGCGCCTTACTCCTACTTCATCGTGGCCAACGATTGGACGGGAACGAGTTGCGGAAGCGGAACGCACACGCAGACCTCTCCCATGCAGGTGCTGAATTGGAGTTCCACCGGAAGCGACTCGATCCCCGTTCACTGGCCGAGAGTCGCAAATCAACTCGAGTCCATCTGCTATGACATAATTCGGATGACGACTCCGATGGGTCTCGGAGGCGTATTCCCCTACGCGGGTGGATGCCTCGGTGGAGCGGGTGGAACGTGCGGATACGTGGCGTTGGGCTTGACCCAAGCGATGGCCTGCGGCGGGTCATTAGTTTGTACCTATACGGATAATGGGTCATCATCCACTTCCGCATACACGATCCAGCAAGGCAACTACAGCGGCCAACTCAACTTCTGGCCCGGTGCTTTGGTATCCGTCAACCGGACGGTGACAACGACCACAGAACAAGGCCCATCAGTGGGTGTCGGACTAAACGGCAATCCGATCCAAGTCACGAACTTATGTTCTAGCTTCGGGCAAGCCTCATCGGGTGGCTACAGCGTTTGCCCGGCCAGTGTTACGACCGCGAACAATGCCGCGAAAAACCAGACCGCCACGATCATGACGGATGGAGGACTGACCGGTGGCGGAATGACTTTGACGAAGGGCAGGCTGAACTTCTCGGTCTCCCCTTTTGCGACCATCGCGCCGCATCACATCATTACGCTGATTGATTCTCAGCCTGCCCTGACCCAAGCAACGACGACCTATCGCCCACCGGCGAGTGTGTACGATACCTGGATCGGGACCGATGTGCCGAGTGGTGGAGTGGGATTGGCTCTGGGGCAGCTTGCCTTTGGAGCCCCGGTCTCGATTACGAATTACGTCGCTCATACCGGCGATGGCATAACAGCGAACTGGCTGGAACGGCTCACGTCGACGCAAAAGACGTTCAAAGTACCTGTAAGGATAAATGAGGGGAACAGTTTCACTCTGGGGAATGGCTCACCCCTGTCACAGATGAGAATCTACAGCATTGATAACATGGTTGCAAAACATGTGCTCCCGCAGAGTTGCGTTGATCTAGTTGAAGGAGTGAAGGGACTCACTAAATCGGATCAGATTACTAGCGTCACTCCACCTGGGCGATTAGGAAATCTTTCGCTTACCGCCTATGCTTCTGGTGAGGGTACGATCATTTTACACTTTTGTAACCCGAGCAGTTCAGAAGCGGCCACCCCACCTGGTGCGTACTCATTTCTGGCTGTGCATTAAGCGTGCGACCGCATCTTCCGGCTTGTTGGAAAAATCTTTTTGGAACCACCTTCTTATACCATGGTGTCGAAAATCCCATGCTGCGGCGGGGAGGCCGCCAGTATGGGAAAAAGTAAGGCCAAGGCAAGCTCGACCCAGAAGACTTGCGCCGTCTGTCCGAAGACAAGCTCCGCCATATTCGCCGACACGCAGGGCAATCTGCAGCTTGATACCCGGACCCTGGACCGTCAGTTAGTGAAATCGCCTGTCTACAACAGTTACGCCAGATGCCGAGAATCGGGCAAGGTGCGATAAACTCGGAAACGCCCCCCGGAGGTTTTGATTGGCTGGCACCGCGTTTCTACCGTGGGAAAAGTGGTTTGCGTGGCTTGTTCACAAACTCGCCGTTGCCATCAGGAGACGGTCCCACCGAATACAACGAGAGCGGTCTTTATCGCGTAGCAAGAGCTGGCCCCAGGTGGAGGGCACAGTTGAGGGAATTAATTGGGACATTTCCAACCCTAGAGAAGAAGTTGTCTATTCCTATTCGACACCGCAAGGGTATCACTCCGGGTCGTTCTGGCATTGGTTTGATTCCGCCACTGCCCGAGAGATGCGAGTGGGGGACCGAGTTCTTGTACGCTTCAACCCAGCAGATGACGAAGAGTCCGTATTTGTTCAATTCTCTCGGTGATTGACGAAACATCCCGATTTCACTAACAACCGAGTGGTCTGTTGTTGGTGTAAACGCCTGGTTTCGTCAACAATCAAAACAATGAGCGGTCACGCTAGCGACTTGTCCAGCTTCCAGAACAGAAGCGCACCGCACAGGAGAGCGGCGCCCTGCAGCACAACCCAGAACAGAAATCCCACACCCAGATGTGCAAACGGGAGCGGATGTTGAATGCGCCCCAAGCCAACGGTGGAAATGATCATCACCCACAGCGCGCACATAACAATCGCCGGAAGGAGAACTGTTACCAACTGGGCCGCGCGAGTGCTTCCGGTGCGCCGAGACAGGTATCCGACAGTTGCTCCGACAAGCGGGAGGGTAATCATCCAAACAAGGTACGGAAGAGAAGGCTGCGGCGCACGGAAATACGAAGGGATGCCTGGAATCGTCATCCATCCTATCGACGCGGTCAGGCTGATCAGGCTTGGGAACCAAATTTGCTTTGTGCGGCGATTCATCAACTCCTCCTTGCCCTTGCTGCTTTCGA
>WNFA01005003.1_pt1 | contig 16597 bp, 12 predicted proteins | sample 5400481 | NCBI WGS metagenome assembly WNFA01 (sample SAMN13153340, study PRJNA577476) | soil metagenome | isolation source: 120 cm saprolite under Douglas fir tree site 2 hole 1 replicate 2 | place: USA:California | collected 2015-04-18
CGAACACTTCGCGGATCATCTCGCCGCCGCCGTTGAACGGCGGCATGGCCTCGAGATGCTCGTACTTGCCGTAGAGCACGCCGATGCCCGTCGGGCCGTAGAGCTTGTGGCCGGTGACGGCGTAAAAGTCGCAGCCGATGTCCTGCACGTCGACGTCGAGGTGGACGGCGGCCTGCGCGCCATCGAGCAGAACCGGGATGCCGCGGGCGTGCGCGCGTCGCACCACTTCCTTCACCGGCACGAGCGTGCCGAGCATGTTCGACATATGGGTGAGCGCGACCATCTTGGTGCGCGGCGACAGCAGCTTTTCGAATTCGTCGATGAGGAAGTTGCCCTCGTCATCGACCGGAGCCCATTTGATCACCGCGCCCTGGCGCTCGCGCAAGAAGTGCCACGGCACGACGTTGGAATGGTGCTCCATGATCGAGAGCACGATCTCGTCGCCGGCCTTGATGCGTTCGCGGCCGAACGTATAGGCGACGAGATTGATGGCCTCGGTGGCGTTGCGCGTGAAGATGATCTCTTCCTTGCGGGACGCGTTGAGGAACGCGCGCACCTTCTCGCGCGCGTCCTCGTAAGCCTCGGTCGCCGCGTTGGCGAGGTAATGCAATCCCCGATGCACGTTAGCGTATTCGGCGGTGTAGGCGTGATTGAGCCGATCGAGCACCGCCTTCGGCTTCTGCGCCGAGGCGGCGTTGTCGAGATAGACGAGCGGCTTGCCATAGACCTGCATGGCGAGGATGGGAAAGTCCTCGCGGATACGGGCGACGTCATAGGCGCCGTTGGTGACCGCAGGATGCATCGTCATCCTCGCGCTTCTCTTTCTTTTCCTCGTCATGCGCGGGCTTGACCCGCGCATCTGCCCCCCACCCTACCCTCCCCCGCCTGCGGGGGAGGGTTTGGGAGGGAGATGGATCGCCGGGTCATAAGCGCGTTTACGCGCGTCTTTGACGCGCTATGCCCGGCGATGACACCGCAATTTACTCCCGCGCCTCGAGCCAGGCCACGACGTGATCCATCAGCGCGTCGCGCAGCCCGGCGTGCTCGATCCCCTCCACCGCCTCGCCGACGAAGGCCTGGATCAGAAGCGCCTGCGCCTCCTTCGCCGGAATGCCGCGCGCCTTGAGGTAAAACAGCAGATCCTCGTCGAGCGCGCCCGAGGTCGCGCCGTGGCCGCACTGCACGTCGTCGGCGAAGATTTCGAGCTCGGGTTTGTTGTCGGCCTCGGCCGTTTCCGAGAGCAGCAGCGCGTGCGTCGCCATCTTGGCATCGGTCTTCTGCGCGTGCCGCCGCACGATGATCTTGCCCTGGAAGACGCTGCGGCCTTCCTCATCGAGCACCGATTTGAACACTTCGCGGCTGGTGCAGTCCGCAGCGGCGTGGTCGGCGACCAAGGTGGTGTCGGCGTGCTGGCGGCCCTTGAGCAGGCTCGCTCCGCGGATGCCGGCAATCGTGCCTTCGCCGTCGAACCGCACGAAGGCCTGGTTGCGCACGACCGCGGCGCCGGTCGTGAACAGGAACTCGTTGAAGCGGGCATGCGCCCCGATCGCCGCCATCAGCGTGGAGACATGCAGCGCGCCCGCGCCGGCGCCGGTGATCTTGATGTGATCGACGTGCGCCTCGTCGCCGACCTTGAGCTCGAGCACCGTGTTCACCTGGTCCTCGCTCGCGGTCGAGCCGAGATGGCTTTCGACGAGCATCGCGCGCGCCCCCTTCTCGATGACGGCGAGCGAACGGGCGAATACCGAAGCGGGCTCGCCGCCGGCATTGACGAAGACGAGATGGATCGGCTGCACCAGCGCCGCGCCTTGCGCGACGCGGATCACGGCACCGTCGCCCATGAAGGCCGTGTTGAGCGCGACCGCGACATCGTCGGTGGGAACGATCCGACCCAGATGGGCGAGAAGGTCGCGATCGCCTGCCGCCAGCGCCTGCGCCATGGAGCGGATGGTAAGTCCCGTCTCGAGGCCCGAAAGATCGGAGAGTTCCGGCATCAAGGCGCCGTCGACGAACACGACGCGGCGCGCTTCGATCGCGGGAAGCATGGCGAGCGCGTCTTTGGCGCGCGCCTTCGCTGCCGCGTCGGGCACGGCGGCGAGCGGCTTGGCGTCGCGCATGAGCGCGCGCAAGTCGGTATATTTCCATTCTTCGACGCGCCGGTGCGGCAAACCCTCGGTCTCGAAGCGGCGGAAGGCGTCCTCGCGCAGCGCGCCGACCGCACCGGCACCCGGAAGCGCGCGCTTGACCGCGGCGAAGCTCTGCGCCAGCGCGGTCTCAGCCGCGGTCTTGATCGGACGGACCTCGGCGTTCATCGCAGTCTCACGCCATCTCTTCTCGGTACTGGGCATAGCCGGTGGCTTCGAGATCGAGCGCCAGCTCCTTGTCGCCGGTCTTCACGATGCGGCCGCGCGAGAGCACGTGCACCACGTCCGGCACGATGTAGTTGAGCAGGCGCTGGTAGTGCGTGATCACCACGAACGCGCGCTCCGGGGAGCGCAGCCCATTGACGCCGTCCGCGACGACCTTGAGCGCGTCGATGTCGAGGCCGGAATCGGTCTCGTCGAGCACGCACAGCCGCGGCTGCAACAGCGCCATCTGCAGGATTTCGTTGCGCTTCTTCTCGCCGCCGGAGAAGCCGACATTGACCCCGCGCCGCAGCATCTCCTGTTCGATGCCGAGCTTGCCCGCCACCGCGCGCACGCGCTTGAGAAATTCGGGCGTGGAGAGCTCGTCCTCGCCCCGCTTCTTGCGTTGCGCGTTGAGCGCGGTGCGAAGGAACGTCATGGTGGCGACGCCGGGAATTTCAAACGGATACTGGAAGGCGAGGAAAAGACCCTTGGCGGCACGCTCCTCGGGTGGCAGGGCGAGAATGTCCTCACCGTCGAGCAGCACCGCCCCTTGCGTCACGACGTAGCCGTCCTTGCCCGCGAGCACGTGCGCGAGCGTCGACTTGCCCGAGCCGTTCGGTCCCATGAGGGCGTGCACGCTGCCCCGGCTGACCGAGAGCTCGAGCCCGTTGAGGATTTTCTTGCCGTCGACCTCGACGTGCAGATTCTTCACTTCCAGCAGATGCATTCTCTATCCCACGCTGCCTTCCAGGCTGATCGAGATCAGCTTCTGCGCCTCGACCGCGAATTCCATGGGCAGCTGCTGGAGCACGTCCTTGACGAAGCCGTTGACCACCAGCGCCACCGCGTCCTCCGCCGACAAGCCGCGCTGGCGGCAATAGAACAGCGTGTCCTCGGAGATCTTCGAGGTGGTGGCCTCGTGCTCGAACACGGCGGAGGAGTTCTTCGCCTCGATATAGGGCACGGTATGGGCGCCGCATTTGTCGCCGATGAGGAGGGAATCGCAGTTGGTGAAATTGCGCGCGCCTTTCGCCCTGCGGTGGGCCATCACCAGCCCGCGATAGGTGTTGTTGGAGTGCCCCGCGGCGATGCCCTTGGAGATGATCCGGCTGGTGGTGTTCTTGCCGAGATGCAGCATCTTGGTGCCGGAATCGACCTGCTGGTGGCCGTTGGAGATCGCGATCGAATAGAATTCACCCCGCGCGTTGTCGCCGCGCAGGATGCAGCTCGGATACTTCCAAGTGATGGCGGAGCCGGTCTCGAGCTGGGTCCAGGAGATCTTCGAGTTCTTGCCGCGACAGTCGCCGCGCTTGGTGACGAAATTGTAGACGCCGCCGCGCCCGCTGGCGTCGCCCGGGTACCAGTTCTGGATGGTCGAATATTTGATCTCCGCGTCGTCGAGCGCGATGAGCTCGACCACCGCCGCGTGCAGCTGATTTTCGTCACGCATCGGCGCGGTGCAGCCTTCGAGATAGCTCACATAGGAGCCCTTGTCGGCGATGATGAGGGTGCGCTCGAACTGGCCGGTGTTGCGCTCGTTGATGCGGAAATAGGTGGACAGCTCCATCGGACAGCGCACGCCCGCCGGCACGTAGACGAAGGAGCCGTCGGAAAACACCGCCGAGTTGAGCGTGGCGAAGAAATTGTCGGAAATCGGCACCACCGTGCCGAGATATTTCTTCACCAGATCCGGGTGTTTCTGCAGCGCCTCGGAGAACGGCATGAACAGGACGCCGGCCTTGGCCAACTCCTCCTGGAAGGTGGTCGCCACCGAGACCGAGTCGAATACGGCATCGACCGCCACCCGGCCGTAGCCGTTTCCACCGTTTCCACCGTCTTCGCCGTCTTCGCCGTCTTCGCCCTCGGGCTGCTCGACGCGCTCCAAGACCGCCACCTCGCGCAGCGGAATGCCGAGCTTCTCGTAGGTCTTGAGGATCTCGGGATCGATCTCGTCGAGCGATTTCGGCCCGTCCTTCTTCTTGGGCGCGGCGTAGTAGTAGATGTTCTGGTAGTCGATCGGGGGATGGGTCACGCGCGCCCAGCTGGGCTCGCGCATGGTGAGCCAGCGGCGATAAGCGTCGAGCCGCCAGGCGAGCATCCATTCGGGCTCGTTCTTCTTGGCCGAAATGAAGCGGACGATGTCTTCGGATAGGCCCTTGGGAGCCTTGTCGGATTCGATGTCCGTGACGAATCCGTACTTATACTGATCGACGTCGATACGGCGGACCTGATCGACGGTCTGTGGTACGGCCGGCATTCTTCCCTCCGCTGCGGTTTCAAGGACCGCGGGTTGGATCGGTCGGTTATGGTCGTTGTCTAAGCGCTTGCCTTAACCCTCGCGGTTGCTTCAGGCGGCGATGCCCTCTGACCCCTTAACTAATGATCCCGAGACCTTAATCCAAGCTTCGATAAAGCGCTCGATCTCCGATTCCGTGGTGCTCGGGCCGAGGCTCACGCGCACCGCGGCGCGTGCCAGCTGCGCTGGAACTCCCATGGCGGAAAGCACGTGCGAGGGCTGGACCTTGCCCGACGAACAGGCCGCGCCCGAGGAGACCGCGATCCCTTCGAGATCGAACGCGATAACGGCGGTCTCCGCCTTCATTCCGGGGACCGCGAATAGGGTAGTGTTGGGCAGCCGCTCGGCCGCGGCGCCGAAAATGACAACCTCGGGCGAAGCGGCCTTGAGGCGGGCTTCGAGCCTATCCCGCAGCGCCGCCATGCGCGCGCGCTCCGTGGCTAGCCCGTCGCGGGCCGCGGCTGCGGCCGCGCCGAAGCCCGCGATGGCGGCCACGTTTTCGGTGCCGGCCCGCAAGTTGCGCTCCTGACCGCCGCCCTTGATCAGCGGATCGAGGAGGCTAAGCGCCCCCGCTCGCCCAATGAGCGCGCCGACGCCCTTCGGGGCGCCGATCTTGTGCCCGGATAGGGTCAGAAGATCAGCGCCGAGGGCGTTGATATCACAGGGAATTCGACCCGCGGCCTGGACCGCGTCGACATGCAGCGCGCCGCCCGCCGCGTGAATTACGCGCGCAGCTTGAGAAATCGGTTGAACAACGCCGGTCTCGTTGTTGGCGAGCATGAGCGAAACGAGGGCTCGGCCCTTGAGCGCGGCCAGGCGCCGTTCGAGCGCCGCAAGGTCGATCTCCCCGCGAGCGGTCACCGGCGAGCGCTCGACGGCCGCCGGCGGGAACCGCCCGCCGGCGAGCACCGAGGGATGCTCGATCGCCGAAACCAGGAGTTTGTCGCGCGCCGTTTCCTCGGTCGCCGGCACGAGCGCCAACATGTTGGCCTCGGTGCCGCCCGAGGTGAACACCACGCCGCGCGGCTCGGCTCCCACCAGCGCGGCCACCTGCTCCCGCGCCTGCTCGATCAGACGGCGCGCGGCGCGGCCCTCGACGTGGATGGAGGACGCATTGCCGGTCGTTTCCAGCGCGGCGAGCGCGGCCGCGCGCGCCTCTTGCCGCAGCGGCGCGCTGGCGTTCCAGTCAAGATAAATACGCTCGGTCATGGTCCTGGATCGCGGTGTGGCGGCCTTTATCCTCAAACCTCGGCGGCGCGCGCAACACCCTTCGAAACCCTTGCTTTTTGCCCCCGCACCCGTGTTAGAAAAGCGCCCGCCGCGACCGGCCGCCGCCTGCAATCGGCGCCGGCGCTTGCCAAAATCTGGAATGGTTCTAGATACTTACGTGTGCTCGGCGACGCCGTCAAGCGTGCACTGAAGAGTGCGCGGTCGCGAGTCGCGATCAACCATCCCCATCGAGGTCAGAACATAAATGCCCGAAGTCATCTTCACTGGCGCCGCCGGACGCATCGAGGGCCGCTATCACCCGGCGCGGCAGAAAAACGCCCCGATCGGCATCGTGCTTCATCCCCATCCGCAATTCGGGGGCACGATGAACCACCAGATCATCTATCAGATCTATTACGCCTTCGCGCACCGGAACTTTTCCGTGTTGCGCTTCAACTTCCGCGGGGTGGGGCGTAGCCAGGGCTCGTTCGATCACGGCCTGGGCGAGTTGTCCGACGCCGCTTCCGCGCTCGATTGGGCGCAATCGATCAATCCGGAGGCCCGCAGTTGCTGGATCGCCGGGTTCTCCTTCGGTGCGTGGATCGGCATGCAGCTGCTGATGCGGCGGCCCGAAATCGAGGGGTTCATCTCGATCGCCCCGCCCGCCAACCTCTACGACTTTTCGTTCCTGGCGCCGTGCCCGTCCTCCGGCATGATCGTTCACGGCGACAAGGATGCGGTCGTGCCGTACAAGGACGTCACCGGGCTCGTCGACAAGCTCAAGACCCAGAAGGGCATCGTGATCGAGCAGAAGGTGATCCCGGGCGCCAATCATTTCTTCGACGGCAAGGTCGAGCCGCTGATGGAGGCGATCAACGGCTATCTCGACAAGCGTCTCAAGACCGAGCGCAAGCCGAGCGCGGCTTGAGCCTAGCGCCTCCACCCACGTAACGGCTGCGCTCGCCGCGGCTGAGGGCGATGGCGCGACGGATGTCGTTATTCGCAGTTCTCGTCGTGCTCGCGCTGGCGGCCGCCGGCTACGGGGCGCTGCACTACATGACGGCTGTGCCCGGCAAGCCTCATCGGGGCGCGCTGCCGCCGCTCACGGCGGAGGAAGCGGCGCTCGCCGCTTCGCTCAAACGCCACATCGCGACGATCGCCGCGCGCGAACACAACGTCGCCCACTACGACGAGCTCGAGAAGGTCGCCCGCTATATCGAGACCGCGCTCGCATCGCTCGGCTATGCCGTCGGCCGCCAGGAATTTCTGGCCGACGGCAAACCCGTGCGCAACGTCGACGTCGCCCTCGAGCCCGCAGGGCAGCGCGCCGACCCCGAGGTGATCGTGGTCGGCGCCCATTACGACAGCGTCGTCGGCTCGCCCGGCGCCAACGACAATGCCAGCGGCGCGGCCGCCGTCATCGAGCTCGCGCGGCTGTTGCACGATCTCGACGGGGTCGGCGCCAAGCGCATCCGCCTGGCGCTCTTCGTCAACGAAGAGCCGCCCTATTTCCGCACCGAGGCCATGGGGAGCCTGCACTATGCGCGCGCGCTTGCCCGGCGCAACGAGCGCGTCGTCGCGATGTATTCGCTCGAGACCATCGGCTTCTACTCGAGCGAGCCGGGTAGCCAGGTTTATCCGGTGCCGTTCGGCCTCATCTTTCCCGATCGCGGCGACTTCGTCGCATTCGTGGGCATGATGGGCTCGCGCGCGCTCGTGCGCGAGACGATGCGATCATTCCGCGCGCACACGGCCTTCCCCACGATCGGCGGAGTGGCGCCGGGCTTTGTTCCCGGCATCGCCTGGTCGGATCATTGGGCCTTCGCCGAGCACGGCTTTCCAGCCGTGATGGTCACGGACACGGCGCCGTTCCGCTACCCCCACTACCACCGGTCAAGCGATACGCCGGACAAGGTCGACGCCGAGAACGTGGCGCGCGTGGTGAAAGGCATCGAGCGCGTGATCCGCGATCTCAGCAGATAGTATCTTGGTGTGTCGTCCCCCGCGCATAGCGCGTCGTTAAGGGCGTTCACGCCCGTCTTCGACGGGCTATGGACGCGCGTAAACCCGCTTATGCTGGGGACCCATATTCCAGAGGCGGTGGTTATGGGTCCCCGCTTTCGCGGGGACGACAGTAAATCGGTCGGGTTCGGTAACCGACTCGATCCAGCTATGGCCGCACGAAGATGCCGCCGGTCAGCGGCCGCGGCGCGCCGGTCGTGGTGGGGAAGGTGAGCGGCAAGCCTTTGAGGGTTCGCACGGCAAGATAAGCGAAGGCCTGCGCTTCGAGCGCATCGGCTGACCAGCCGACGGCGCCGGCGGTCTCGACCTGCGCGGGAGCAAGGCGCTCCGCCAACATGCGCATCAAGGTTGGATTGCGCGTGCCGCCGCCGGCGACGATCCATGCCACTGGCGGGCGCGGCAACACGGTGATCGCGTGGGCGATCGCCGCGGCCGTGATGGCGGTGAGCGTCGCAGCGCCGTCTTGCGTGCTCTTGCTGGCAAGGCGGCCTTCCTCCGTCACCCAGTGGCGGAACGCGTTGCGATCGAGCGATTTGGGCGGCGGCGTGGCAAAGAAAGGATGCTTGAGCACACGCACCACCGCGGCCTCGTCGACTTTGCCCGCGGCCGCGGCACGGCCCTCGTCATCCTGCGGTTGCCCGGTGCGCAGGCGGACGAAGTCGTCGATCAGCGCGTTGCCCGGCCCGGTGTCGCAAGCGACGAGCTCGGCGCCGCCGTTGATGAAGGTGATGTTGGCGACGCCGCCCAGATTGAGCACGCCGACGGGATGCGCGCGCTTGAGCAGGCGCAGCATGGCGCGGTGAAATACCGGCACCATCGGCGCGCCGTGCCCTCCGGCGGCGACGTCGGCGGCGCGAAAGTCGTAGACCACGGGAATGCCGATCCTGCCGGCGAGCGCGGCGCCGTTGCCGAGCTGGATGGTGAGGCCGCGATCGGGACGATGCAGGACGGTCTGGCCGTGGAAGCCCACCACCGCGACCTCGCTCGGCGGCATGCCGTTGGCCGCCAGGAACGCCTCGACCGCCTCGGCGTGCATGTCGGTCACCAGCTCTTCGGCCTCGGCGAGCATCGCCGGCCGGGCACTGCGGTCGGTGAGATTGGCGGCAACCGCGATCGCGCGCCGCACGACCTCGCGTTCCGGGTCGCTGTAGGGGCGGTAGCCGGTGGGACCGAGGCGGCCGATCTCCTCGCCGTCGGTCTCGATGAGCGCCACGTCCACCCCATCGTAGGAGGTGCCGCTCATCAGGCCGATCGCAGTGGCGCGCGCCATGGGTAGCGTCCTCGGTTGAATCCCGCACCGGACCTGTTACACCACCGGCCCAAAAGAGGCGATAAAAAGAGGCGAGGCGGCATGAGCGCCTACAAGTCCGATTTCCTGCGCGTCCTCGCGGAACGCGGATTCATCCACCAGGTTTCGGACGCCGAGGGCCTCGATGCCAAGGCGGCCGCGGGCCCCCTCACCGCCTATGTCGGCTTCGACGCCACCGCGCCGAGCCTCCACATCGGCAACCTGCTCACGATCATGATGTTGCGATGGCTGCAGAAGACCGGCCATCGCCCGATCGCGCTGATGGGCGGCGGTACCAGCAAGATCGGCGATCCATCGGGCAAGGACGCGAGCCGCACGCTGCTGACAGGCGCGCAGATCGAGGCCAACATCGCCTCGATCCGCACGGTATTTTCGCGCTTTCTCGATTTTGACGCCGGCGCCATGATGGCGGACAACGCCGAGTGGCTCGACCGGCTGCACTATATTCCCTTCCTGCGCGACGTCGGCCGCCATTTCACCATCAACAAGATGCTGACGTTCGACTCGGTGAAGCTGCGCTTGGAGCGCGAGCAGCCGCTGACGTTTCTCGAATTCAACTACATGATCCTGCAAGCCTACGATTTCGTGGAGCTTTACAAACGCCACGGCTGCATTTTGCAGATGGGCGGATCGGACCAGTGGGGCAACATCGTCAACGGCATCGACCTCGGCCGCCGGCTGCTCAATGCTGGGTTGTTCGCGCTGACCACGCCGCTGCTGACGACCTCCTCGGGCAGCAAGATGGGCAAGACCGAGACCGGCGCGGTTTGGCTCAACGCGGACGCGATGAGCCCCTACGATTACTGGCAGTTCTGGCGCAACTGCGAAGATGGCGACGTCGGCCGCCTGCTCAAGCTGTTCACCGAACTTCCGCTCGACGAGATCGGACGTCTCGCTCAGCTGAAGGGACAAGAGTTGAACGAGGCGAAAAAGGTCCTGGCGACCGAGGCGGCCGCCCTCTTGCATGGCCGCGCGGCCGCCGAGCAAGCGGCCGAAACCGCGCGCCGCACCTTCGAGGAAGGCGCGCTTGCGGAGACGTTGCCGACGGTCGAAATGCCGCGCGCGACGCTGGCGGCCGGATTCAGCGTGCTCGACGCCGCTGTTCACGTCGGCTTGGTGTCGTCCAAGAGCGAGGCACGCCGACAGATCAAAGGCGGCGGTCTCAGGGTCAACGACGTCGCAGTTACGGACGAGAAGATGGTGCTCACGCCGCGCGACCTCACGCCGGAGGGCGTCATCAAGCTCTCGCTCGGCAGGAAGCGGCACGTGCTGTTGCGACCGGTGTGAGCGCGACGCAGGACGGCGCACGGCCGACGAACATGGGCGTCCGTCACGCATCCTCGCTCTGACTCGTGCGTGTTAATAGCGGCCCGGCTCGGCGTAGCTTTGCATGGGAGCATTGCCGCCGGGGAATTCGAAGAATTTGCGCAACAAGCCCGGCGCCACCGCGGAAATCGGATTGACGCGCAACACCGGCGTGCTCGGCGGGCCGACCACCTCGTAGGTGACGCCGAGCAAGCCCTCGTTGCTGCCGCCGAGGAAGGGCCCGACGATCGGAAGCTGGCCGAACATGTTGTTGAGGCCGTAGAGCGGAACGAAGGTACCGCGCATGCGCACCTCGTCGCGATGGTAATCGATGTAGCCATCGATCGTACCGCCGATGGCGGGACCCTTGAGCAGCCCGTCGCGGATGGTGAAGCGGCCGAGCGAACGGGTGAAATCGACGCGCAGGTGCGAGAACTCGACGCCGGGCGACGGGCCGCCGGGTTGCTGCGGGCCGGCAGCAACGCGCTCGAGCGCCGCTTCTCCGCGGACGATGAACCCGCGAACGTCGAGAATGCCTTCCTGCGGCGCAAGGTCGGCGCTCTGCGGGCGTGCGCACCTCGCCGACGAGCGGCGCATCGCGTCCCAGCTTGGCGTTCAACGCGAGGCTGGTGATAACCCCACTCCGGCGTGAGACGCGCAGATCGAGGCCGCGTAGCGTCTCGCCGTTAAAGCCCAGGACGGTGCCGAGCTTGACGTCGACATCGATATCCTTGTCCGGCTTTTGCTTGTTGCTGCCCGCGCCGGTCAGCGTCGATTTGATGACCGTCCGAAAGGGCAAAGAGGGGGAAATTTGCGGAGACGACGTCGCCCGCGGAATCGACCTCGACTACGCCTTTGACCGCAGCGCCGGAGGCTTCGATCACCAAATCTTCGAACCGCGTCCCCGCCGGCTTGTTGATGAGGGTAAAGGTCGCGCGCCCCGCCCGGCCTGGAGCCTTCAACCATCCTGGCAGCAGATTGTCGACCTTGGCCTGAGTGAGGTCGGCCTCGATGGCAAAGCGACTCTCGCCCTCGTTTGCCGGCACGCGTCCGCTGAGCTTGATCGGCACCGGTCCGGTAAGCAAGCCGCCGAGATCGAAACCGAATTTGCTGCGCCCGTTCTCGTCAAGCGTGGCCTGGACGCGAATGTCGGCGTCGCCGTCGCGCGGCTTGCGATAGTCGAGCGCGGACGCAACGCCGTTGATCTTGACGTCCCCGCGGATCCAGTGGCCCAAGTTATTGGCGCTCACCTTGAGCAGCGCGGCCTCGACCTTCTGGCCCATCACCATGCGTTCGGCGGCGAAGTTGGCGACGTCCATGTTGATGGTGTAGAGCGAAGACCCGGGCGTCAGATCCTCCTTCAGCGGCATCGCGAGCGTGACCTGCGCGGTCAGCGTCCCGCGGCTGGTCGCCGGCTCGATCGGCGCACCCGAATACTCGCGCAGCCGCGGCATCCCTAAGAGTTCGGCCGCGGCCGGCACCGATCCATCGAGGCGGAAGCGGACCTTTGCCGGCGGCCCCTTGGGGAAGGTGTCGGGCACCTCGAACACGCCGCTGGTGATCGAGAGCTTGCGACCGGGCGATATCTCCACGTTGCCGCGGCCGACATTGATGGCCGCCGTGCGGCCGGAAATCTGCACGTTGACGTCGGCATCGCGGATTGCCGGCAGGCCCTCGACCGGCCGGATCTCGGCGCCGTGGCCGATGATCTGGATCGACAAACCGTCATCGGGGATCGGCGGGCCGCTCGATTTGAGCGTGGACCACGGCGCGTTGGTCGACACGTCCAACCGCTCGACCGTGCCGGCCTGAACGTGATCGAGCACCCAGGCGCGCACCTTCGATGCCACGGTGACCGGCCAAACCCGCTTCATGGCCGCGACCGACATGCGCGTGCTCGCAACTCCAAGCGTCAGGCGGGGATCTTCGCTGGAAAAATCAAGGCTGCCGCTGAGCGCAAGGCCGAGATCGGTGTTGCCCAACTCGCTCGGCTCGAGATCGATGCGCTGCTTGTTGGGATTGATCCGCAGCTTCAGCAGGACGCGGTTGAGCACGAGCGCATTGGGATCGGCCGGCGCAGAGGCCAGCATCAAGCTGCCGCCGGAAACGTCCAACCCCCAAACGCCGCTGCCGTCGCGCGGCGCGTTGAATTGCGCGAGCAGGGTGATGCGGCTGCCGCCGGACAACACCTGGAACGGCATCATCAGCGCCTGGCGAGTCTTATCCCAATCAAGACTGATCTCGGCGCGGTCGATCGGAACGCGCACGAGCGGGTCGTCGAGATCGACCACGACGCCCTTCTCCACGGCCATCCGGCCGTCGAGCATGTGCGGAATGCCATCGGGACCGATATCGGCGCGGATGCGCCCGGTCAGCGGCAGATCGATCTCGTATTGATCATCGCCCCATCGCATGGCGAGCATCGCGTCCTTGGTCGAGACTTTTTGCATCTCGATGTCGATGATGCGGTGGCCGTGTTGGCCCGGCGTCATCGCCGCGCGCATCCGCCACGGTCGTTCGACCGCTTGCGAGCCGAGCGCAACCGCGATGCCGCCGCCCTTGGGACGCGTCACGCTGAGATCGATATCGGTGAACGTCCACTGCTTGCCATTGCGTTGGTCGTCGACGGTGAGGTTGCCATCCTGCAGGCCGATCTCGGTGAGGTCGCGCCCGTCCAAGCTGCCGGCGTCGAGGCTCTCGATCCAAGCCAGCAGCACGGCGAGGTCGGGAACGCCGTTGCGCGCGGTCGAGCCCGCGCCCGCAGCCGCAGCGGCCGGAGCGGTCGGGGTGACCGGCGCAACTGAGGCGGCCGCGGCGGCGCGTTCAACCTTTGCCGGCGGTGACGCCTGCGCGGGGACGACCGGTGGCAGCATGGCCGAAGCGGTGACGAACGGCCGCTTGTTGCTGCCGGCAAAGACCGTGACCTTGCTGTCCGACTCGATGCGCACCGCCATCTCGGCGCCGACCAAGCTCAGCCGCTCGGCGCGGATGCGACCGGTGAGCAGGCCCGCACCGGAAATACCGACTTCCGCCTTGGGCGCGCTCGCTACGATGGTGCCGTCCGCGTCGCGCACCACGATGTCGCGAATGCGCAGCGACGTGCGTCGCTTGTTGGCGTCGCGCTCGATCTGGGTGCCGCCGATCTCGACCTCGTGGCCGGGCCCGAAATTTTCCTTGATCGCCGCGGTCAGCCATGGCGTGGCGATATCGAGCTCGATCGGACCGCTGGACAGGCGCCACCAAAGCGCGACCATCGCGAGGAAGACAAGGCCGCCGAGCGTGCCGCCGACAATGGCGAATTTGCGCAGCTGCGGACACCACGCGCGGACGAATTTGCGCAGCCGCATCCACCCCTCGCCCAGGCGCGACCTCGAGGAGAGCGGCGAGCACGCGCGGACGCGGCGAACCTCATCGCCGTCCTGCGGCGATGCCTCATGCCCGCACAAATGCTCCTTGAGGCTCGCCTCCAGCCTCAGGAGAGCCTCGAGAGTGGGATAAGATTGTCCAGCCGCCATGCCCCGACGTGGCGTCCCCTCGACCACCGATTCCGCCCGCGTCACAACCGACGTCTGCGGCGAACCGGCCCCCTTGCCGCGGTCGACAAGTCCCCGGCACTTACGATCGACCCGGCGGCACTTTTCCGCGCGTGTTCAACCCCTCATTGAGACCCCGCAAAAGGGACGAAAGGAAGGCACATGGAGGTCCACGCACGGGCGAAAACCCGCGCGTTCAAGGGGCGGCGTGATGGCGGCGGTTTCATGTCCCTCGCCGTTTTCAACGCCCATAAGCTCCACTTTCCATCCCAAAACCGACGTCCCGGGCTGCACCCGGCAAGCCATTGATTTTTCATGGCTTCGCGCCCGAATGCCAAAAAGCCAGGACGGGCTGGCGCCAGGGCACATCATTGCCTGAAAATTAACCGTGTTGGCTCGAATCGGCGCGAGTTAGCGCGGAGGTAATATCGGCCGACGTAGGAAACCGGCGGGGAAGCGTGAATGCCTCGACGGTTGTCTTCACAGTACCATCATCGCGATGATTCCTGCCGGCCGCATGATGCGCGGCGGGCGGACCTGAGCCTCGTCCATGCCGGCCGTCAGGTGCGCCTCGGGCCGATCGCCTTCTGGGTCGTTGTCGGCACGCTGGTGATCATGGCGGCATGGACCATCAGCACCGCCACCTATTTCGCCTTCCGCGAGGACGTGCTCACCCGGCTGGTCGCGCGCCAGGCGGAGATGCAATTCGGCTACGAGGATCGCATCGCCGAATTGCGCGCCCGGGTCGACCGCTTTTCGAGCCGTCAGTTGCTCGACCAGGAGCAATACGAGCAAAAGCTCGATCAGATTCTGCGCCGGCAAACGGCGCTGGAGTCGCGTGCCAGCGCGCTTAACGGCCTCGGCGACATGACCGGCGCGCTCAGGCCGCCGGCGCGCGGGAGTTGGGTCGGCGAGCCGCGGGCAACGCCGGCGAAAGCGTCCCGCGACAAGGGCGCCTTCGCCATCCCGTTCGATCGCACCACGATCGATCCTCGCGCCGGCATTCTCGCCAAAGGCGCGGGCGGCATCGGCGGCGTCATTGCCCGCCTGCAGGCCTCGCTCGATCGCCTCGAGCAGCGGCAGGCGGCGACGGTCGACTCGATCGCGGACAATTACGATTCGAAGGCGCGGCGCATGCGCGGCGTGCTGATCGAACTCGGCCTCGACATCAACAAGCCCGCAACCCGCGACGGTGCCGGCGCGCTCGGCGGTCCATTCATCCCGGCGCAGCTGCCCAAGGATGCCATGAGCTTCGAGCGCCAGCTTCATCGCATCCAGGTCACGCGCGCACAGATCTCCCGGCTCACGCGCACGCTGGGCGCCGTTCCCGTGCGCAAGCCGATCGACGGCGAGCTCGATCTGCAATCGGGCTTCGGCGTCCGCATCGACCCGTTCCTGGGCCGGCCGGCCATGCACACCGGGCTCGATCTCCACGGCGAGACCGGCGACGTGGTGCGCGCCACTGCCGACGGCACGGTGACCGCCGCGGGCTGGAGCGGCGGCTATGGCCGCGCGGTCGACATCGATCACGTCAACGGATTGTCGACCCGCTACGGTCACCTGTCGTCGATCGACGTTCGCGTCGGCCAGTCAATCAAGACCGGACAGATCATCGGCAAGGTCGGTTCGACCGGACGCTCGACCGGACCGCACCTGCACTACGAAACGCGGCTGCGCGGCGAGGCGATCGACCCGCAGAAATTCTTGCGCGCGGGACAAAGGCTCGACGGCAGCCTGTGAAGCTGTCTAATCCACGTCCTCCACGTCCTTCGGCGTGGTGCCGAAGGCCTTCTGCGCGAGCGCGGCCTCCATGAACGCGTCGAGGTCGCCGTCGAGCACCGCGGCGGTGTTCGAGGTCTGCACGCCCGTGCGCAGGTCCTTGACCATCTGATAGGGCTGCAGCACGTAGGAGCGGATCTGGTGGCCCCAGCCGATGTCGGTCTTGGCGGCCTGCTCGGCGGCGGCTTTTTCCTCGCGCAGTTTCAATTCGCGCTCGTAGAGGCGCGCGCGCAGCATCTGCCAGGCTTGTGCCCGGTTGCGGTGCTGCGAGCGGTCGTTCTGGCACACCACCGCGATGCTGGTCGGGATGTGGGTGAGACGTACCGCCGACTCCGTCTTGTTGACGTGCTGGCCGCCGGCGCCGCCGGCGCGCATGGTGTCGACCCTGACGTCGGCCTCCTTGATGTCGACGTTGATGCGGTCGTCCACCACCGGATAGATGTTGACGCTGGCGAACGAAGTGTGCCGGCGCGCGTTGGCGTCGAAGGGCGAGATGCGCACCAGCCGATGCACCCCGTTCTCGGTCTTGAGCCAGCCGAAGGCATTGCGGCCCTTGATCTGGACCGTCGCCGATTTGATGCCGGCCGCCTCGCCTTCGGTCTCTTCGAGCCAGTCGATCTTGTAGCCGTGTTGCTCGGCCCAGCGCGTATACATGCGAAGCAACATGCTGGCCCAGTCCTGGCTCTCGGTGCCGCCCGCGCCGGCATGGACCTCGACATAGGAGTCGTTGGCGTCGGCTTCGCCCGACAGCAACGCCTCCAACTCGCGCCGCGCCACCTCTGTCTTGAGCTTGTGC
>WNFA01002026.1_pt1 | contig 16594 bp, 12 predicted proteins | sample 5400481 | NCBI WGS metagenome assembly WNFA01 (sample SAMN13153340, study PRJNA577476) | soil metagenome | isolation source: 120 cm saprolite under Douglas fir tree site 2 hole 1 replicate 2 | place: USA:California | collected 2015-04-18
TGAGTTGGACCAACAACGCCAGCAACCAGACCGGGTTCAAGGTCGAACGCTCGACCGATGGCACTACCTTCACCCAGATTGCCACGACGGCAGCAACCGCAACGACCTATTCTGACGGCGGTCTGTTGCCCTCCACCCAATACTTCTACCGTGTTCGAGCCACCAACAGTGTGGGCGACTCTGCGTACTCCAACACCGCCAGTGCAACTACGGCCGGAAGCACAGCTTCTCAACTCGGCCAATGGGCTGGCCCCTTCAGCTGGCCGTTCGTTGGGATGCACAACATCCTTCTCCCGACTGGGAACGTACTTACTTGGGAGGACCATACAGATGCCCCACCAGCGGAGATCTGGAACCCGACAACAGGGACTATGTCTCAAGTACCATTTGTACTTGATGACCTTTTCTGCTCAGCTTTCGCCGCCCTCGCAGAAGGAAAGATTGTGGTAGTTGGCGGTGATGGCGGGTCGCAGTCCGCCGTGATCGGAATCCCCGCGACCACCCTCTTTGACCCTGTGGCTCAAGCTTGGAGCGCGGCTGCCCCGATGGCCTACGCGCGCTACTACCCATCCGCGATCACCTTGAGCGATTCAAGGGTGCTGACTGTGAGTGGAGCAATTAACTGCCCCACTTGTGATATCCCGGGAACATCCCATAGTGGGATGGCTGTTATTCCGGAGATTTATGACCCAACTACGAATGCATGGACCCAGCTGAACAACGGCAGTTTCAATTTCCCGATGTACCCGCACTTGTTCCTGCTTCCGGACGGACGGGTATTCGTCAGCAGTACCGCGGAAGATCCGATTATCAGCCAGGCTCTCAACTTGACTACGCAAACCTGGACACCGGTGGGCTCTGTGGCATTGGATGGGGGCAGCGCGGCGATGTACCTGCCTGGCAAAATCATCAAATCGGGAAGCGCGATCTATCCCAGCTACCCCACAGCCAGTTCTGCTCCGACGACCTACGTGATCGACATGAACCAGGCATCGCCCGCATGGCGGCAGACTGCATCAATGGCTTTTGCACGCACACAACACAACCTCACGCTACTGCCTGATGGGACAGTCTTGGCAACCGGTGGTTCTGGAGACTCGAATATCTTTAGCCTGGCCGCCGCCGTGTACGCAGCCGAGCTATGGTCGCCCACAACCGAGACCTGGACGACGATGGCAAGCATGCTGACACCTCGGCAGTATCATTCGACCGCACTCTTGCTTCCCGACGGCCGCGTACTGGTAGCTGGTGGCGGCGATCCTCCCTACCCTGGAAGCGGTCTGGATCAGCCAAGCGCCGAGATTTACTCGCCTCCTTACCTCTTCAAGGGAGCTCGACCGGTCATCAGCTCGGCGCCTACGGGTTACATCACGTACGGTAGCAACTTCTTTGTGGAAACACCGGATGCGGGAAGTATTGGGAAGGTAGCACTTCTTCGGCTAGGGGCGGTGACCCATGCCATAGACATGGGCCAGCGGTATTTGTCGTTGACCTTCCAGCAAATAAGTGGGGGCTTAACTGTGCAGGCGCCGAGTACTTCTAATCTAGCCCCTCCTGGCTATTACCTGCTGTTTATTCTCAACACTAGCGGTGTTCCCTCGGTCGCCAAATTCGTAAAGTTCCCGGGCCCGCACACAGATACCCAGCCTCCGACTGCGCCGAGCGGACTTACAGCCGCAGGGTCGACAGGCAAGGTCATCTTGAACTGGACCGCCTCCACCGATAATGTCGGTGTGACGGGCTACAACCTCTACCGTTCTGCTTCAGCCGGCGTCCAGCCGCTCCCGGAGAATCAGATTGGACAGACCAGCTCGACAAGCTACACAGATACAGGCTTCGCCTCGGGCACATACTACTACGTCGTAACTGCGCTAGACGCGGCGGGGAATATGAGCGCAACTTCCAACGAAGCGGTTGTGACCGTGGCAGGTGACCTGACCCCACCGACCGTGTCCCTTACTGCACCGGCGCCCGGCACAACGGTGACGGGTCCGATCACGGTGTCCGCAAACGCCTCCGATAATGTTGGAGTCGTCGGTGTTCAGTTCCTGCTTGATGGTGCGCCTCTTGGGCTCGAGGACACGAGTTCTCCCTATGCAATCCTGTGGGACACGTCAAAAACCACGAATGGCAGCCACACGCTCTCCGCGAGAGCGAGAGACGCAGCCGGCAACACTGGAGTGGCCTCGGCTGTGACGGTTAACGTATCCAATACCGGTCCAAGCGGGCTGGTGGCCGCCTATTCCTTCAACGAGGGTTCTGGCTCGATAACTTACGATGCCTCGGGCAATGGCAACAGTGGCACTATCAGCGGAGCCGCCTGGACCAATCAAGGGAAGTTCGGCAACGCGCTCGCATTCAATGGCTCCAATTCCTTAGTGACCATTGGTGACTCGGCTTCCCTGCATCTGTCCACTGGTATGACCCTGGAAGCTTGGGTTGATCCCACTGCTCCTTTGTCGAGTTGGATCGATCTGGTTTACAAGGCGGTGGACACTTACTTCCTGTTTGCAAGTACCGATCGAGGTGTCCCGGCGGGCGGCGCCACGTTTTCTGCTTTCAGCCCCACTTATGCGGCGTCGCCCCTATCGCTGAACACCTGGACTCATCTGGCGGTTACCTACGATAGCGCCATGGTACGGCTCTACGTTAACGGGGTGCTGGTGGCCAGCCAGGCCCACAGCGCCCCGATCGCTGCCTCAACCAACCCGCTGACCATCGGGGGAGACCGAACCTTCGGGCAGTATTTTACTGGAAGAATCGACGAGATAAGAATCTACAACCGTGCGCTCACGCAGGCCCAGATTCAGACCGACATGAATTCGCCTCTACCGTGACATGCTCCCACTCGCCAGAAATCGCAGCCACACAGCTTATCAGTGGCGAGGTTCACTTTGAAAAGTTCTGGGGGAGGTAACGACAAGAAAATGAAATCCAAGGAAAAGTGTTTGATATCAGTGGGCCTCGTCCTCACGCTGCTGGGCGCAGTCGATACCTCCCGGTCACAACTCGTGCCCCCCGGAGGAGGCCCGCAAGTGGGCCAGAAAGCGCCCGATTTCGCACTCGTGGACGTTTCGCTCAAACCAGTGAAGATCTCTCAGTTGTTTGATGCACCTGGTTTGCCAAGAACTGGTCAACCCGCTGAAATCGCCAGGCCGAAAGCAGTCTCGTATGTACTTCTGGTCTTCTACCGCGGCTACTGGTGCCCCAGGTGTAATATCGAGTTGCAGAGCTTTCAGGAGAATCTGGAGAGATTTGCCGCGCTTGGCGTGCGCATCGTTGCAGTGAGCACGGACCCGCCAGAACGCACTCTGGAACACGCCAAGATGCTTGGCTACGCTTACACATTCTTGTCAGACCCAAAGGGTAAGGTTATTGAACATTACCACTTGCTGGTCGCCAAGGGCGGCGTGGGAGGTGCTGACATCGCCTTTCCAACCGAGTTGCTACTGGACTCCACCGGCACTGTTCGCTGGTTCAGCTTTTACGAGAGGCGGAGGGCGCCGGGCGCGGCGCCAGTCCTGCGGACGCTCGTCAAAGATTTGGGGCTGACTCCTGTTGTACAATAGTCTGCATTAGCGATCCGGACCGGGATTTCTGCTCGGAAGGAGTTCACTCCGCATTCCGCTTCACACAGCTTGGGAGCCGACTGTCTCTAAACCCTTTCGAGAGGAAATGCGGTATCGGCCTGGAGCTCTTCGATCAACGAGCCGAGCGGGCAAAACTCGAAATCGCGCAACAGGGAACGCAGCTTCGCTTCCATCCCCCGCAATCCTAGATAATGCCGGACCCGCGCAGTCAGGCTCCCTGTCATGCGTGGTTGGTCGGGGTCGAACTCCCAGGGATGGGCATAGACGCAAATAGGCCGATTCTCGTCACGGTTAATGAAGCGTATCCCCCAGCGCGTGTACCAGTAGGGCAGGAGCCGCAGATATGCGCCGCCGCCGATCGGCGAACGCGCCCGTCCCAGCTCGAGCGTGGGCATGGGGAACTCCACGATGGGACCAGAACGCGTCTCGATGCGAAACGGGGAGCGCGGGGCGTCCAGCATGCCGTAGTTGGGGTGACGCACCGGGAAGATGCTCGAGTCGTAGGTGAAGCCCAACTCCGCGAGCACCTCGAATGCCCACAGCGAATTGCGAGTGATGGAAAAGCTGGGCGCGCGGTAGCCGCGAACGGGAACCCCGCCGACATCTTCAAGCAACTGCTTTGCGCAGCGCGTATCCTCGCGGAACTCCTCGGGAGTCATCTCGTACACGAGGCGATGCCGGTAGCTGTGGCAGGCGATTTCATGTCCGAGATCGGCTATCTCTCGGACAAGCTGCGGGAACCTATCCGTCACCCAGCCCAGGACAAAAAACGTAGCCTGGCAGCGGGCCGCGCTGAGAAGCTCCAGGATTTTGGCGGTGTTCCGCTCTACGCGGCTCTCGCGCGAGCCCCACTCGGCCGCATCCAAGTGCTCCCGAAAGGCGCTGACGTGGTAGTAGTCTTCCAGGTCGATTGTAAGAGCGTTCTTCATTCGCCCTGATTCAGAGGAAGCAAGTCGGGTGCCTTCCTGGGTCGGTTCGCGCAGCCCTTCATCTTACTGAACAAACTAGAGTCAGGAAATAACCCATTTCGCTGGGTTTGCAAACGCTGGTTCACGCGCGCTTGCGGGTGACGCAGGGTCTGTGGCTGGCTCGCCGCAACCGGGATTTTTGAGAAGGCATTTCTCTGGCGAAGGAAGCTTGGCCTACGCCGGACGTGTTGGTATTCTCACTGTTCGAATCCCAATGATGCGAATGCACGACAGCCCCGGAGAGCTGGCGGCGTGCGGGTCCTGACGTTCACCAGTCTGTTTCCGAACCGCTCACAGCCCCTGCTGGGAATCTTTATTTACCAGCGTGTGGCTCACTTCGCCGCCCGCCCGGGAAACACCGTGCAGGTCATCGCGCCGGTGCCTTACTTCCCTCGCTGGCTCCCGTGGACGCGCTGGCGAAAAGCAGGTCAGGTTCCCGCCAAGGAGAGAATCGGCGATCTCGATGTCTACCACCCGCGATACCTTCTGCTGCCGAAGGTTTCCATGCCGCTGCACGGGCTGTCGATGTTTCTCGGATGCCTCTTCTTGGCTCGTCGGTTGGAAAAAACGATCGGCTTTGACTGCATTGATGCACACTACGTCTATCCCGACGGGTTTGCCGCCGTGCTGCTTGGGAAGGTGCTACGCCTGCCAGCGGTGGTTTCCGCGCGCGGAACGGATATCAATCTGTTTCCCTCTTTCCCCACCATCCAGTGGATGATTCGCTGGACTTTGCGGCGCGCCGCAGGCATCGTCGCGGTCTCGGCGGCCCTGCGAGACGCCATGGTAAAGCTGGGGGTGCGGGTGGAGAAGATCTCGGTCATCGGGAACGGCGTGGATGCGAAGCGCTTTCAGCCCCTGGCCCGCGATGCCGCTCGGCGCGCACTCGGTTTGCCGGAAAGCGGGCCGCTGCTCATTTCGGTAGGCACGCTGATCCCCACCAAGGGCCATCAATTGCTGATCGCCGCGCTCGCCGAGATGGCGCCGCGGTATCCCAACATTCAAGCTTACATTCTGGGTGAGGGTGCGTATCGCGCGGAATTGGAAGAGCTGGCGCGCGGGAAGGATGTGCAGGAACGGGTTTTTCTAGTTGGTGAGAGGCCCAACGAAGAGCTTCAACTATGGTTCAACGCGGCAGATGTCAGTTGTCTGTTGAGTTCGCGGGAGGGTTGGCCCAACGTCCTGCTGGAGTCGCTGGCCTGCGGGACACCGGTCGTGAGCACGCGCGTCGGAGGCGTAGCGGAAGTGATTGCCTCACCCGACCTTGGTGTGTTGGTCGAGCCGGAGGTCCGATCCATTGCGGACGGCCTGGAGGCCGCTGTGAAGAGGGACTGGGACCGCGCGGCGTTGGTTCGCTATGCGCGCGCGAGAACCTGGGAGGTGGTGGCCGAAGAGCTCGCGCAGTACTTGACTTCACTTCTGGCTGGTCCCACCCGCGCGTAGCACCAACACAATGCGGTAAACGAGAAGCTTAAACAGCTCGACGAAGACCTCCGCATTGGCGGCCCATCCCTTGCCGTACTCCTGGCCCGGCTGCGGGGCTTCCTCCGGAGCAGCAATCAGCCGGACTCGCAGCTCTGCGGGGAGCAGCGCTCGGCAACACATCCGCACGCGCCGCAGATGTGCGCCGCTCGAAACAACTAAGACCGAGCGGATGTTCGGCCGGGCGCGCAGCCAGGTCGCCAACTGTTCGAGTTCGCTCAGCGTCCCGAGCCTCGCGACCGGAATGAGGTCCACCTGACAGGATGAGCGCTCGAAGTAAACGAAAAAATGCCTCTGCGGCGGGGGCACGACGGAAGCCATTCTGAGCAGGTCGAGCGGAGCAGGCAAGGACAGATTCGCGAACCGACGGATCTCGAACCGTGCTGTGCTCAAAATGATCCGCGGGGCTTTTCCTTCGCGGAACACGCGCAGGGCATAGGCTTTCCGGCCTTGACGCCCGGCGAGTACAAAAATCAGGTCTGCCTCGCCCAGCGAGTCGGTTCGCGCGAGCCAATCGTACACTCGGCTCAAAGGCAGGAGAGGTCGCCAGCTCATCGTGTGGTCGAGGTACGGTCAGGTCGCTGTGGATAGGCCCCTAGAGAGTGTACATCTCTAACGGCACCTCGGAGATTCATCGCGCATGATCCGCTTGTCCATGCCTCTTCCCGCACCGAGGAGCCTGATCGATTCGCACTACCTACACGCGGAACCTCTTATCGCGCGGCCCATAATCGATTACGAATTGTCATCGCCCGTGGGTCGACGGGAGCTCCGCCGATGGCTCCAGTCCCCAATGGCGGTCGTCGTCTCGTGGGACGTACCGTGCCCGAAGGTTCTCTTCGCCCACAACATCGGAGCACAAATCTGGCGGCACCACTCTCAGGCATCACGCAATCCGATTTGGAGAGCCGCGGACTGGCGCGAATACTAGACCGGATCGACACGATCACCTACGCGGTCCGTAGTTACTCAGAGGTCCTGCGAATAGGTGCCGATCCAGCGTGTTGAGGTTGACTTGGCATCACAAGCCGCTGAGAGGATCTGAATCGAAGCGCATCACGGAAGCGGGGAACTGGAGCACACAAGGACCCATTCTGCCCGGCCTCAGCGCGGACGGCCAGTGGAAGTGAAGGCGCCGGGCTGGCAGCAGCTTTTCGGCGCAGGCTGCTTGTTCAAGGAGCTAGGAAACTCGGCTGGGTGAGCTGTTACCTTGGATGAATGCAGGCCGACTGGCTAGCTGGTGCAGGCCGAGTGCGCTAGAAAAGGAGTCAGTCTCGCGGACTGCGCCAGGGAATCGAACTTGCCAATATGGGTAAGCTTTTTCCCCAACTTCGGGGCCGTTTCAGTTGCTTGAAGGGCCTCGCTTGCAGCATCTCTAACCTATAGATATGTAAATAGTTACGGTGCCTGCTCGGTGCGTCCTGACGCTCCTTCGGCAGGACGATTGCTCAATTCCTTGCGCATTGTTCCTCAAGGTCTGTCTGGATATGGAGAACAGGTTGACCCAATCCATCAGCGTATTCGGTCTGGGGTATGTCGGCTCGGTAACCGCCGCCTGCTTGGCGCACAAAGGAAACCGTGTGGTCGGCGTTGACCTCAACCCGGCAAAAGTCGAGATGCTGGAGTCAGGTCGCAGCCCGATCCTGGAGCCCCGGCTGGAGGAGATCGTTTCGGAGTCGCATCAGGCTTGCCGACTACACGCCACCACGGATGCTGCCGGGGCTGTGGATCAATCAGAGATTTCTTTTGTTTGCGTGGGCACGCCCAGCCTGCGCAACGGGAAATTGGACCTCAGCGGGGTGCAACGCGTGTGCGCAGAAATTGGCGCGGCCCTGCGCAGCAAGGAGTCTTTTTACTGGATCGTCTTGCGAAGCACGGTGCTGCCGGGCACCACGGAGGCGGTCGTCATCCCCGCACTCGAAGCGGCCAGCGGGAAGCGCGCCGGCAAGGACTTCGCGGTGTGCTTCGCCCCCGAATTCTTGCGCGAGGGCAGCGCAGTGGCCGATTTCTTCGAGCCACCGTTCACCATTCTGGGCACGCGGGAGATCAGCCGGATCGAACCTCTTCGCGCGCTCTTCGCGTGGGCTCCAGGCCGGATTTACGAGAGTTCACCCTCTACCGCGGAGATGGTGAAGTATGTCTGCAACGCCTTCCATGCCCTGAAAGTTGGTTTTGCCAACGAAATCGGCACACTCTGCAAGGAGCTCGGGGCGGACACCGAAACTGTGACCGAGATTTTTACATCCGACACCCGGCTCAACATTTCACCGGCTTATCTCAAGCCGGGCTTCGCTTTCGGCGGCTCCTGCCTGCCCAAGGACCTCCGCGCGCTCACCTACCGCGCCAAGGAGCTTGACCTGCGCTTGCCCCTGCTCGAATCCCTCCTGCCCAGCAATAACGAGCACATCGAGCGGGCGGTGGAAGCGGTTCTGCGCACAAACAAGAAGAAAGTGGGCGTGCTGGGCCTCAGCTTCAAGGCCGGCACCGATGATTTGCGTGAAAGCCCGCTGGTGCAGCTAGTCAAGCGCTTACTGGGCGAAGGCTGCCAGATCCAGATCTGGGACCCCCATGTCGCACTGGGCCGGCTAGTCGGCTCCAACCGGCAGTTCATCCAAGAGGTGATTCCGCACATCGGCGAGTTGCTCTGCGGGGATTTGCAGGAGGTCCTGCAGGGAGCGGAGATCGTGCTGGTCGGCACCACAGCCGTCGAGAAGGAAACCCTCGCCGCATCCCTCCAGCCGAGACAGATCGTCATCGACTTGACCAATCTGGAGAAGGCTCGCCGCCCGGATGGACGCGAAGGGTACGAAGGGATCTGCTGGTAACCGAGGACGACGTTGAAGATCCTCTGGGTCAAGTCCGGCGGCTTGGTTCCTCTGGACACTGGCGGGAAGATCCGCAGTTTCCACCTGTTGAAAGAGCTCGCGCGGCAGCACCAGGTGGACCTGTTCACCTTCTACCAGGAGCACGTCGGCGACGCCCACCCCGATCTGCAGCGATACTTCCACCGTGTTGTCTGTCTGCCGCTACCCATCGCCCCGCCGAAGAGCCTGACCGACTATGCGCGCTATGCCCGCAACTTGTTTTCTCTCCGGCCCTACTCGATGACCAAATACTGCCGCCCGGAGGTGGCCGAAAAGCTGCGCCAGCATCTCCAGCAGCAGAACTACGACGTCATCGTTTGTGATTTCTTCTTGACCGGCGCAGTCATCCCTTGGGACTTGCCCTCCCCCAAGGTCCTGTTCACCCACAACGTGGAAGCGCAAATCTGGCAGCGCCACTATCAGGTCTCTCGCAATCCGGTGTGGAAGGCGGTCTCCTGGCGCGAATACAAGACCATTGCCCGGCTCGAGCGCCGCTACCTCCGGCAGGCGGACTTCGTGCTGACGGTTTCGGAGAACGACAAAGACTTTTTCGCTCGGTTCATCGCCCGCGACAAGATGGCGATCGTGCAAACTGGCGTGGATGTGGACTACTTCCAGCCCACGCCGGGTTTCGAACAGCCCAACGCGCTGGTCTTCACCGGTTCGATGGACTGGATGCCGAACGAAGATGCGATTGTTTACTTTGTGGAGCGCATTCTCCCGCTCATCCGCCGCCGCAATCCGGAGATCACGTTCTGGGTGGTGGGCCGGCGCCCCACGGTCCGGTTGCAGGCGCTGGCGGCCCGCGAGAAGGCCGTGCGGGTCACTGGCACGGTGGAGGATATCCGCCCCTATGTGAGGCAGGCGGCTGTGTACATCGTGCCGCTGCGGATTGGCGGCGGCACTCGAATCAAGATTTTCGAGGCGATGGCCGAGGGCAAGGCGGTGGTCTCGACCTCACTCGGAGCCGAGGGCTTGCCCGTCCGGCACGGAGAGAACATCATGCTCGCAGACCAGCCGGAGCAATTCGCAGAGCAGGTGCTTGCATTGCTTAAGGATGAAACGCTGCGAAACCGGCTGGGGCGCGCGGCGCGCCAGCTTGTCGAGCAGAATTACAGTTGGGCTTCGGTGGCCCAGCAGCTCGCCACGGTTCTCGCTCGGACCGCCAAGAATTCTTCCGGTGACGCTGCTTCGCTGCTGTTAGTGGCTCCGTCCGCTGAGTCAGCCGCGACCAGGAGCCGCTGAGCAACATTGCCGCTCGTCGCCGGTCTTGCCGACGATCAAGCCCCTAGATGCACGCGGAACACCCACGCGACCCAAGCCCAGGCAGTAGAACCAAACTCGCGATTCTGAGGCCGATGTAGCGTTGCCCTGCCACCGTCAATAGATGGCGAGGAAGTTTTCGCGGAGAGCGAGGATCTGGACCGCCAAGTCAGAGTTCCTCTCCTCGTACATCTCCAGATCCTTTGTCCGGCAGGGGCTGAGGCTCGCAATCCAAGTCCAACCAAAGAACATCCCAGCGGAGGAGGGAGATCAGCATTTCCTTATGGGGTATAGAGAATTCCTTGGGCCGGGGACGATAATCCCCTGCGCCGTCGAGCAGAAGTTGAAGTACGCCTCCTCAACTCTCCCATGCCGATCATTCATCGGAAACATCCGTCCGGCCACCGAGCGGCGGGGCACTGGACGATCATCGCCACGGAAGCGCCGCTCTCCCGGCGCTCTCAGTTCTTGTTCTGTTTCGGCGCCTCGGCAGTCTGCGCCTGCGGCATCAGCCGGCCGGTCGCGATTTTCAATGTGCCGTCGGAGGGGACCTTATACGAGACGTTAATGGTGTCGTTCGCATCTATAGTGGCGGAGGTGTACTTGTAGACTCCTGCACCGCCGACTTCAATCACCTGGATCCGCCACTTCTGTCCGTCCCAATAGGCATGTTTGAGGGCCCCGAAATCGCCGTAGAAGATGTGGGGGGTGCCGCGCCGGTCCAAAACCAGCGAGCTCAACGGCCCCGCCCAGCCAACGCCCACCAGGGGCGAGAGAGTATCTACGATTTCGATCTTCCACGTGTTTCCCTGTCGGTGCGCATACTTCAAGATGTGCTCCTCAAAGTAGCTGATCCTGGGCAGCCCGTCGGGGCCTAGGACCAGGGAGTTCGCCATGCCGCGATTCCCAGAGGTTTTGCTGTATTGGCGTGAGTCCACCGCAGTCACCACCCAGCTCTTTCCGTTCCAGTACGCGTACTTGAGTTCCCCCAACCCCCAGCAACTGTAAGCGAGATGCGGATTCCCCTGGGCATCCAGGACCATGGAATTCCATTTGCCAGTTTCCCCGTCGAAGTCGATGGTTCGAGCCAGCCATACTCCATCCCGCAGAGCCGCGTACTTGATGTGGAGGTAGTCCGAACGGTCGCGGTCCTTATACTGATACCAGGCGAGATGGGGCGTTCCATCCGGGCCGATGGCCACCGAGCAGGAGAACGAGATAGGTCCAGAGTCCGCCGCGACCTGCTGGGAAATCCATTGCCCGTCCTGGAAACGAGAGTAGCTGAACATTTCGAAGGCGTTGAAACAGACACTGGGGTTGCCCTGATCATCGAGCGCGATCCGCGTGTAGCCGTCATCGGCCTTGCCGAGCAGCATTGTGAACCAATGCGAGGAACCTGCGGGTCGGAACCCGTAGGTGACTCCGCCTGGATGGCTAATGTAGCTGACGTGGAGGTTGCCCTGACGGTCCGCCGCCAGCGACGCAAAGCTCCCGTTCTTATCCACGGTATCTGTCGTCCAGGTCCAACTCTGTCCGCTCGCCGCCACAGGGAGCAGCAACACCGCTGCCCAAGCGAGCAGCCGGCCGCGCAGGGTGTTGGACTGCTTTGGTGTTCTAAATTTGACCCCGCTCAACATCCTTATTCCTCCTTTTCAGAGAAAACGAAACGAGAAACTCTTCCTGCGTCCCGGCCGCCGGTGACCAACGTCCCGAGTCGCAGAGAAGCGCTCATGGGCGTACCAGCTCTTCTTCTGGGGTCACTGCGGGACTGGCCTCCCGCTCCCAGGCTGCCAGGGCGACATCGCGCTTGTAAATAATCTTGCTTACCGCAACGCAGGCAATGATCAGGTAAAAGAAGTCAAAATAGGCGCGCCCGAGAAACGCGCCGCTCACCATGTAGGCGACCAAGCTCACTTCCAGCATGTGCGAGTAGTTGATCATCCAGGAGTAGGCGGGCAGTCCCCGCGCCCGTCGGCGCAGACCCCGCAAGGAGAAGATGCAGCTCGCGAGCAACAACAGGAAAAGCGCCAGGCCGACGTAGCCCTGTTCGCCTAGAACTTGAAAATAGATGCTGTGTGGCCCTGTGTAAAGATGCCCGCCGGGCAGGGGTTCGGGCGAAAGGCGTTCGAAGAGCTCCGGATCCTCGTATGTGCCAAGTCCTCCCCCCGTGATCGGATAGGCCCGCGCGATGCTCAGGCCAAACTTCCAGACACCGATCCGTACCATCGCGCTGCTGTCTAACTGGCCGCTGACAAGTGCCTGCATGCGCGTCATCCATTTCGCTGGCGCGAACGACAGGACCAGCAAAACGCAGATCGTCAGCAAGGAACCGGCAATCAGCTTGCGATGCGACTTGATCGCGAGCATCGTCAGGACCACCCCCAGACCGAGCAGGCCGCCGCGGGAATAGGTAAGGATGACGCAAAAGATGCCGCAGACGAACATAATGCGCAGCAGGATCCGCAGCAGGCGGTTCTCCTCCTCCTGGGCCAGGAAGAAAAAGATGGGGAGCGACATATTCAGCGCCAGGGCCATGTCATTGTTGTCGGCGATGAAGGTATCCGGCGGCCCCCACACCCGGGACTCTCCCCCCGTACGCATGCCGAACAGCGCGCCCTTGATGGCCAGCAGGCCGAAGCTGAACGACGTGACCAGGTAGAGATACTTCAGCTCCTTCTTCGAGGTCACCAGCAGAACGGTCGCCACCGTCATCAGCAGGATCTTGCTGACCCGAACCAACTGAGTGGTTCCCTCGGCGATGTGAGCGGCAAACAGCGGCTGGTGGGAGGCGTAGAGCAACGTGACCCCGAACCAGATCCACAGCAGAAGGGCGAGAAGCGTCTCGCGCATCATGACCTGGCGATTCATCTTGCGGGTGAATACCAGTCCGACCAGGGTGGGGACAGCGATCACCTCGGCGACGGGGAAGTGATAGGCCACGCCCCAGGTGAAGCGGTGCGGCGAGAGGTAGGAGATCAAGGTCCACATCAAGATCCCGAGGTACGGCCGGAACAGGCAAATCGGCGCCGACCCTAGGACGACGGCGAGGATGAAGATATCGCGCATCGCTTTAGCTCTCGCCCCCCAGGCCACGGGGGCCGTCCGCAGCAGCCTCTAAGGCAGGAGATTCGACCGCCGGAGCCGCCCCGAGTGTATCCTCCTCGACGTGGAAGAAGAGCTGGTTCAACTTGAAGGCAAACATGGCCAGCGAGCAATCTTCTCCAAACTGCACGCGGCGCAGCCGGTAGAGGTCTGCGCCCGGCGTTTGAATGCCCCAGCTCGTCGTCGCCGCCGAGCGGTAGCCGCAACGAGCCAGCAGCGCCGTGGCGGCGTCGCCACAGTCGGCCGGCTGGCCGAAGGGATACGCAAAATCCTGCACCGGACATCCCAGTCTTTTCTCCAGGATGCGTTTCGATTCGAGTAATTCTCGCTCCGCCTCGGCCGGTGCCAGCCAGCTGACCACCGGATGCGTCATAGTGTGCGAGCCAAAAGCAATTCCCGCTTGGTACATCTGCCGGACCTGTTCCCAGGTTAGCATGCGGTCGGCGAGCTCGACCGCAGGGAGTGCCACCTGCTTTTCCAATGCTGCACAACACTGCTGCCGGCGCTGATCGGGCATCCGGCGCAGGCAGGAGACGATTTCGGTCGCAGTCCGGATGCGTGCCCTAGGCGATGAAATCAAGAAACGGCGCGGCCCATCCAGCTCCAGATGAAGCTCTTCATCTGCCAGCGCCTGCAAGGCCAGGAACACGCGGTCGTACCAAGCCACCTCGCCGGTCTCGATGCAGTGGACTGTCAGAAAAATCGTCGCCGGCACGCCATACGTCTTGAGGATCGGAAAGGCCTGCGTGTAGTTATCGCGATAGCCGTCGTCGAAGGTGACTGCCACGGCCTGCCCGGTCGCTTCGGGGTCTCCGAGCTCGCGCAAGAGTTGTTCCAGCGAGACTACGCGATATCGTTCGCGCAGGTACCTCATCTGCGCCTCGAACGTTTCCGGGGCAAGCTTGGAGTAGTACGGGATCCCTTCGGTGCCGATCCGGTGGTAGTAGAGGATGGCGAATTTTGCGGTCGAAACCTTGCGCCAACGGGGGAAGCTCCGCCGCGCGTCCGAGCGCAGCTCGTGCGAGCGGGAGAGGCCCTGGAGCATCCGCAACGCTCCGGTCTGGTAGAGGCCTGCAGCGAGCATCTCTCGCCAGCCTGTCCGGGCGTCGCCCGGAAGCCGCGAGACGGGCATCTTGCCCGTGGCGCTGCGGTCTGCCGGGGCCTGGGCTGTGCCGAATTGGATGAACTTAGTGCGCAACGGCGCCTCCGCGACTGACTTCCAGATGCTGGCGATGCCAAAGCTCGAGCGCCAGCGCATACCACAGGCCTTGGCCATAGAACACGGTGTGATCCTGGCGGTGTCGCGTGATCAACTCATCTAGAAACTCAGTTCGGAAATAACCGCGCTGGCGCGTGCGCGGGTCACGCAGCACGTCCTGTGCAAGCGCGTTCAACTGGGCATCCTGCAAGAACCAATGGCTGAGCGGCACGCCGAAGCCGTGCTTCTTCTTGTGGATCACCTTGCGAGGAAGGATCCCTTCCATTGCCCGCTTGAAGATGTATCTTTTCTCGAAACCCTTCATCTTCAGCGCGTGAGGAATGCGCGCCGAGAGTTCCGCCAATCCCTGATCGAGCAGCGGAAAGCGCGCACGAACTCCCGCGAGTTCCGCCGTCCCGGTGACTTTGCGCAGGTCGTTGTCCGCCAGGATCATCTTGACGTCCAGGTACAGCAGGCGGTTCAGCTCGTTGCGCGCCGGTGCGGTGTGGAAGTGCGCCTCGGCGATCCCCAGCCACCGGCTTGGAGGAACATCGGAGAGAAACCCGGCGTCGAAAACCTCCGTCGGCTCCACGCTATGATAAAACCCGTAGGAGAGGACGCGGCGCGGGTTGGGGATGCGGGCGCGTTTGATGTAGCGTCGCGGCAAGCTAAGCCAGCCGACCTCGCGGGGAAGCAGCCTGGCCACGGGCTCGATCACTCCTTGGCGGACCCAGCCCGGCAGCGAGTGATACAGGGCGAAGTAATGGTTCCGGGCGTAGTGTTCATTGCCGGCAAAGAGTTCATCGCCGCCATCGCCCGCCAGCAGAGTATCGATCCCACTTTCGCGGGCCAGGCGCGCGCAGTAGTAGGCCGCAATTGCCGAGGAGTTGGCAAAAGGCTCGTCGTAATACTGCGTGATCCGAGGGATGGCCTCGCGAGCGTCCTCGGGGCTCAGGCAGCGTTCGCGGTGGATTGTCCGGAAGCGCGCCGCAGTGATCCGAGCATAGCCGATCTCGTTATAGCGCGTCTCGGGGAAAGAGATCGAGAAGGTGTTGACAGGCCAGAAGCGCTCGGACATGAACGCCACCACACTGCTGCTGTCGGTGCCGCCGCTCAAGTATGCCCCGGTGGTCTCCGAGGCGCAGCCGTCCATGCCGCGATGCACAGCCGAACGCAAACCTTCGCGGACCTGCTCGGCCCAGTAGCGCTCATCCAAGTTCTCGCTCTCGGAGTAGTCCAGGTCCCAATAGCGTTGCTGGCGCACCTGGCCCTTGTCAAAGAACAACCAGAAGCCTGGGCGAAGCTTTTCCATCCCTTGATAGATCGTCAGGGGAGCCGGGACCACGCTGAACAGGAGAAACTGCATGACGGCGTCGCGGTTGATCTCGGCTGGGCGCTCCTGTGCCGCTCGCACCCCTGCGGCCCGTGAAGCGAAAACCAAGCGATCGCCCTCCTGACTCCAGTACAGACTCTTGATCCCGAATCCGTCAATGGCCAACAGGAGCCGCTGTGCCTTGTCGTCCCATATCGCGATGGAAAAGGCTCCCCGCAGTTGTTCGACGAACGCCGGGCCATGGAGCAGGTAGAGCCAGGCCAGACGCTCGGCAAGCGACATCGGGAATGCCACTAGACCCTTCGCCGCGAGCAATTTATCGACCTCATCCTGATTGCAAAGGTCGGCGTCCACAGCGATGCGGACCCCGGCAACCTCCGCGGCCTGCTGGAACGGCCATCGCCGGCTCGCACCCACGGCGGCCGAACGGCCCGCTACCCCGTCGCGGTCCCGTTCATCGGGAAGCGCCAGAGCCAGGAGCATCGGCTCGAGGTTGGTCCTCGCGATTTCGCGCCCGGGTTGGCAAATTCCACAGATCCCGCTCACAGTGTCTCCCTAAGCTTGAAACGCCTCTCTCCACTTGCGGTACATCAGCACGGCCCATAGATGCGGCGAACGGTCGTACCGGCCAGACTGGTGCTGTTCCCAGAGTTTCTTGAGATAGGCCGGGTCCAGGATGCCGTCGCCCGAGGAAAAAATCGTGCTGTAGGCCAGATCCTTCAGCTCCCCGCGGAACCATCGCGCCAGCGGCACGGCAAATCCCTGCTTGCTTCGGTCGAGTGTTTCCGCTGGCA
>WNFA01002208.1_pt1 | contig 16590 bp, 10 predicted proteins | sample 5400481 | NCBI WGS metagenome assembly WNFA01 (sample SAMN13153340, study PRJNA577476) | soil metagenome | isolation source: 120 cm saprolite under Douglas fir tree site 2 hole 1 replicate 2 | place: USA:California | collected 2015-04-18
CGGTCAGCGTCCTCACGGCCGCCAGCGTCACCGAGGAGGCCGACGCCGTCGCTGCCCTGGTCAAAACCGCGATCGACGAAGGGCGGCATCGACCAAACGCGATCGCCATTCTCCTGCGCGCCAATGCGCACCTGCACAACTTCGCGCGGGCATTGCAGCGGCAGGGCGTCGCCTACCAGGTCAGCGGTGGGCGCGGCTTCTATCAACAGCCGGAGATCAAGGATTGCCTGGCCTACCTGCGCGCGGTTGACGGCCCTGACGACACCGTCTGCCTGATGCGCTTGCTGAGCCTGCCGCGCTACGCCGTCGACTCGGTACAAGCGGGCCGCTGGGCGCGCCAGGCGCGAGACGGTGGACGGCGATTCTTCGACCTCCTGCAGGAATCCACCGACGGGGGCGCCCGCCGTCTCAGTGACGACCTGCGGCGTTTCAACGGTCTGGCGCTGCGGCTCGGCGTTGACGACCTCTTCTACGAGGTGATGGAGCAAACTCACTACCTCGACCTGGAACGGTTCCTCGGGCCGATCGAGCGGCTGCAGGTCAGCGCCAACGTCCAGAAGCTCGCCGAGCTGATCGCGGCGTACTGCGACGAGCATCCCGATCACCACCTCTCCGCCTACCTCAAGCACCTCGACGCGACCGAGGCGGCGCAGGCGGACGAGGAGATCGCGCCGTTGGATGAGACCGTCAACGCCGTCCACCTGATGACGGTCCACCAGGCGAAGGGGCTGCTCTTGAAGGAAGAGTTGCCCGCAGCCGAGCTGCACCTCGCCGAAGAGCGACGCCTGGCGTACGTCGCATTGACGCGCGCCCGAGAGGAAATCGTCTGCACGCTGGCCGGCCGCTACGAAGGCGTCAAGGACTGGCGGCCGTCGCGCTTCCTGACCCCGGTGCGTGGCGACGGGGCGCGCGAGCTGGCCGCCTCGCAGCTGCTCGCCGCGCCCGGCGGCGGCCTGGTCGAAGTCGCCCGCCAGGTGGAACTGCCGCTCAACGACGCACCGCCGATCGCCGCGCTCTCGTACACGCAGGTGGACACCTACCTGCGCTGCCCGCAGATGTACCAGTACCGCTTCGTCTTCCGGCTGCCGACGCGGCCGAAGCCGCAGATGCAGTTCGGCCGCATCCTGCACGACGCGCTGAAGGATGCGCTGGGCAGCATCGAACGCGAAACACCGCTCACCTGGGCGATGGTGGACTCGGCCTACATCGCGGCCTGGGCGAAGGAACGGTTTTGCGCACCCGAGCAGGCACCGTCGTTGCAGGACCTGGGTCGGACCTACCTCCGCCGGGCCTTCGACGCCGGCGACCTGAGCAAACCGCTGCTGCTGGAGCAGCCGTTCAGCCTGCGCGTCGACGGGCTCAGGTTGACCGGCCGGATCGACCGCGTCGACCGCCATCCGGATGGCAGCTACGAGGTCATCGATTACAAGACGGGCTCGGCGAAGCGCGCCGCGGAGCTACAGCGGGACCTGCAGCTCGGGGTCTACGCGCTCGCCGCCCGCGAGGTCTTCCGCTTCGATCCGCTCAGCCTCTCCTACTACTACCTCGAGACCAGTGAGCGGGTCACGGTCGACAAGCCACAGGAACGGCTTGAAGAAGACCGGCAGACGATCGTCAAGGTGGCGGAGGGGATTCGGGCCGAGCTCTTTGTTGCCAGGCCGGACCGCAAGAAATGCGGCGGCTGCGACTTCCGCCAGCTCTGCCCGAGCGCCGCCGTCTAGCGGCCGGTCAGCCTGACGAGTACGTCCGCGACCTGAAAGGCCGCACTGGGATCGGCTGCGGCCCGCACCTTCTGTGCGTCCTCTAACCGTTCCGTCTGCGGCTTCGCAAACCACTCGGTCACGGCGTCAACCAGGTCGTCCGGCCGGGGTACGAAGCGGCCCAGGCCGCGGTCGACCACCTCCTTGACATTGCCTTCTTCCTGGCCGGGTAAGTAGCCCGTCAGCAGAAGCGGGCAGCCGCAGGCCAAACCCTCCGCGATCATCCCTGGTCCTGCGCGGGTGACGAGGAGGTCGGAGGCGAGCAATAGCTCCGGCATGTTGTCGACGAAGCCATAGACGTGAACGCCCGCGTGATTGTCCTCGCGGATGCGCTCGGCCAGCGCCTTGTTGCGCCCGCAGATGGCGAGCACCTGGATGTCGAGCGGCGAACGCGCGAGCGCCGCGGCGTACTTGCGCAGGGGTTCCGTGCCATCGCCCCCGCCCGCTAGCAGCACGGTGGGCGCGTGCGGCCGCAGGCGAAGCTTCAGCCGCATCGCCGTCTTGTCGGTGAAGCCACGAATCGTGTCCTGGAACCGTGGATGGATGGGCAGCCCGACCTTGACCAGGCGATCGGCCGGAACCCCGCGGCGGCGACAGAGCTCCACGGCGGCATCGGACGGACAGATGATGCAGTCCGCAGTGAGGTCGGTCCATGCCTGGTGAAAATTGATCCAGTCGGTGATCACGGTGACGCGCGGGACCCCATAAGGCATGACGTCGACCGCGACATGGTTCAGCAGCGGATGGAAGCTGGCGACCAGGGCGGGTCGGGGTTCGAGCGCGCCACGGAGCTTGCGCCGCAGGCCACGACCGACCGCATGCTGGAAGAGGCGGACGGCCGGCTTGAAGTTGGTGGCGTGGTATGCGGCGGCCCACAGGAACGGCGCCCGCCGCGTGACCGGTCCGTACAGAGCGGTCAGGCGCCCGGCGATGACGCGCTGGTCGGCCATCGGGTCGAAGAGCTCGACCTGAAACTCGTTGGGGTAGCGGCGGGCGAGGGCCGCGGCAACGGCTTCGGCGGCGGCGCGATGGCCCGCGCCCGTGTCGGAAAAGAGAAAAAGGAGGCGCTTAGGGGCGGCCACGACCGCCCCCGCGGCGCGTCAGAGCAGCCGTTCGGCGGCGCTCATCTGCTTGCGCGTGCCAATCGCGACCAGCAAGTCGTCGCTCTCCAGCACCTGTGTCTCCGGTGGGTTGATGCGCAGCTGCCCGCTGCGCTTGCGAATCGCCAGCACGTTGGCGCCCGCCTCCCGGATCCCCGAGTCGGCGAGGGTCCGGCCGAGCACCTTGGAGCTGGACGCCACCAGCAACTCCTCGATGACCAGGTCGATGTTCTCGCCGTGGAGCACGGTATCGAGGACGTCGACCGCCACCGGCCGAACCGCCAGCGCGGCCATCCGGTGGGCGCCCATCAAGTAGGGAGAGACCACCTGGTTGGCGCCGGCACGTCGCAGCTTCTCGGTCGAGTCCTGGTAGGAGGAGCGGGCGACGATCAGCAGGGCTGGATTCAACGACCGGGCGGTGAGCGTGATGAAGACGTTGCGCTCGTCGGAGTCGACCGCAGTGACCAGCCCTTTGGCGCGCAGGATGCCGGCCTTGAGCAAGGCGTCATCTGAAGCGGCGTCCCCCTCGACGTAAAACAGGTCGCTCGCGCGCAGCCGCTCCAGCGGTTCGAGGTTGCTCTCGACCACGACGAAGGGCGTGTCCAGCTGGCGAAACTCCTGGGCGACCCGCGTCCCCATCCGGCCGTATCCGCACACGATGAAGTGATCGGTGAGGCCGGCGATCCGGCGTTCCATGCCGCGCATCCTAGCGTACCGGCCGAGGTGTCCCTCGATCAAGGTTTCCGCGAGGATGCCGAGCGTATAGAGCATGGTGCCGACGCCGAGGACGATGACTGTCATGGTGAAGACCCGGCCACCCTCGCCGAGCGGATGGACCTCCTCGTAGCCGACGGTTGTCACGGTGGTCAGCACCATGAACAGTGAGTCGACAAAGTTCCAGCGCAGCAGCACCATGTAGCCGATCACCCCGTAGAAGAAGACGAGGGTGAGGACCAGGAGAGGAAGCCGAAAGCGCTTCAGCGGGTTGACTGGCTGTGGGTGGATCGTAAGTTTGGGTTCAGGCCAGGGTGGCTAAGAATCCGGACAACGGTAGCACAGGCCGCGCAGCTTTGCTGCCGGTTTGCAGCGCCCGTGTACGCATTCGAAGTTGACCGCGCGGTGACCAAACGGCGACGATGGGGTGGCGAACACGCAACCAGGAAGGAGCACGGACAGTTGAAACCGCTCGCGATAGTCAGCCTGCACGCCTCGCCCGTCGCCCCGCTTGGGGCCGGCGAAAACGGCGGGATGAACGTCTACGTGCGGGCGGTCTGCGAGGAGCTCAGCCGGCGCGGGATCGCGACCGAGGTCTTCACGCGGCGCTCGAGTGCGCAGGGACCCGACCGGATCCGGCTGGCCGAGCGGAGCTGGGTCACGCGCCTGGCCGTGGGGCCCGCCGAGGACATCGAGAAGGCGCGCCTCTTCGACCTACTCCCCGACTTCAGCGAGGCCATCCTCAGCGAGCAGCGCCGCCGCCGAGTCGGCTACGGCCTGGTCCATAGCCACTACTGGCTCTCCGGCTGGGTCGCGTCACGCCTGCGCGATGAGTGGAACCTGCCCTGGTTCCACACCTTCCACACCCTGGCTCGCGTCAAGAATGAACGGGCCGCCGAGGGCGCGATCGTCGAGCCCGAACATCGGATCGCGGTCGAGCAGGCGATCGTGCGGAATTGCGATCACCTGATCGCCTCCAGCGCGCATGAGGCCGATGACCTTGTTCGTCTTTACGGCGCCTCGCGCAACCGGCTGAGCGTGGTCGCGCCTGGCGTCGATCTCCAGGTTTTCACGCAGCGGCCGACCGGGGCGCTACGCAAGCGCCTGGGCCTCGGCGACGCCGGCGTCGTCGTCTTCGCCGGTCGCCTCGAGCGCCTCAAGGGCGCCGAAACGGTCATTCGGGCGATGGCGCATCTGGCCGCCGATCGGACCCAGCCGGAACCACCCGTGCTGCTGGTGATCGGTGACGACAGCCACAACGGCGCCAGCGAGAGCCGGTTGAGCGGAGGCGAACGGGCCCGGCTGGTGACGCTCGCCGATTCGCTCGGCATCAGTAACCAGGTCCGGTTCCTGGGTTCGGTCGACCAGCCCGCGCTGGCCAGCTATCTCAGTCTGGCGTCGGTCTGCGTCGTCCCCTCGTACAGCGAATCCTTTGGGTTGGTCGCGCTCGAGGCGGCCGCCTGCGGCACCCCGGTGGTGGCGGCTCGCGTTGGCGGCCTCCCCACCATTGTCAAGGACGGCTTGACCGGCTTTACGCTGGTTTCCCACGATCCCGCCCAGTACGCCGAGCGGATCGGTCGCCTGCTCGCCGACGATGAGCTCCGCCGCTGTTTCAGCCGTCGCAGCCGGCTGGTCGCCACCCAGTTCACCTGGAAGGAGACCGTCGATCGGCTGGTCGCCGAATACACGGCGCACCCCCAACCGGTGCTCCGTCCCGCGGTCGCCGGCTAGTCAGTTCCTCGCAAACTTGACTTCAGGGCGGCGCTTTGCTTAAATGGCCCAGCGTTTGATTGATTGACCAACTAAACGCTGGGGAGTAGCCGGTGCCCGATCAGACCAAGGCGCGGATCGTCGACGCCGCCTACCGCACGCTCGTGAAGCGCGGCTACCACGAGACCTCGATGAAGGACATCGCGTCTGAGGCCGGGGTAGCGCCGGGACTGGCGCATTACTACTTCGAAACCAAGGAAGACCTGCTGGTGGCGGCGATCGAACACGGCTGCGAGCCGCTGGTGGGCGCCTGGCAGGAGGCGGGGGTGAACCTCACGGGGCCGCTCCCGGAGGACGCCGATCCGATGCTGGTCGCCCGCATGGGGTTCGAACTCGCGAAAGAGGAGCTCAAGACCTACCGCGGCCTCTTCCTCCTGACGTTCGACATGTTCGGCGTTGGGCTGCACAACGCCAAGATCGCGGCTGCGGTCCGCACCTTCATCGACGAGCGGCGCGCCTTCGTCGCGCGCATCACCCAGGGCGTTATCGCCGGCATGGCTGAACCACCGACGGCCTCCGCCGATGCCATCGCGGCCGCCATCTGGGGAAGCCTGCATGGCATCTATCTGCAGAAGGTGATGAATCCTGAGTTTGACGCCGAGGCGGCGATCGACGCGCTGAGCGAGATGACGATCGCCTTTGCAACCAGACCGCGAGTTTCGCCGGAGGTGGGCTGACATGTTTGCCTGGTGGGGTCATTTCGTCTACCGATTCCGCTGGCTGGTGCTCGGCAGTTCCGGGCTCTTGCTGGCTGGCTCGATCGTGGCGCTGCTGAACGGCGGCACGACGAAGAACAGCGGCGGGGGAAACACCGAGTCCGGACGAGCGGTCGCCCTGATGCAGAGTCAGCTGCCCCAGAACGGCGCCGGGTCATCGTTTGTCCTGATCCTGGGCAGCCAGACGATGCCGGTCCGGGACCCCGCCTTCAAATCCGCCGTTCTCACCGCGCTGCAACCACTGCAGGATGACGCACGGGTGAAGAGTATCGAGACCCCCTTCGATGTCCCGGTTGAGCAAGCGCGCGCGATGACGTCGACGGACGGCCACCATGTCTTCGCGCTGGTGACCCTCAAGGACGACTACGCCAGCGCTCGCCAGTACTACATGCAGCTTCGTGCCAAGGTCCATTCCGATCAGCTGCAGGTCCTCGGCACCGGCAATGTCGCCATAGCTTCGGATTTCGACAAGTACCTGCAGGCCGACCTGCAGCGAGCCGAACTGGTCTCGCTCGTCGTCGTGGTGGTCTTGCTGTTGATCGTCTTCGGTACCGTGGTCAGCGCGCTGCTCCCACTCGGCGTTGGTGGCGTCGCCGTCGTCGGCGGCCTGGCCGCCGTCGGCCTGCTCGCGCGCTTCACCGATGTCTCGACCTATGCCACCAACATCGTCACCCTGATCGGTCTTGGCGTAGCGATCGACTACTCGCTCTTCATCGTCAACCGTTTCCGCGAAGAGCTGGCTGCCGGCCGGGGACCCGAGCAGGCGTTGATCGCCAGCATGCAGACCTCGGGCCGCGCGGTCGCGTTCTCGGGGATCACGGTCGCGATCGGGTTGAGCGCCATGCTCTTCTTCCAGGGCTCCTTCCTCGCATCGATGGGTTTCGCCGGCGCCATGGTGGTCGCGATCGCGGTGCTCTATGCGCTGACCTTCCTTGCCTCGCTCCTGGCGATCCTCGGACATCGCGTGACGTGGCTCCGGGTGCCACTGCCCCGCGGGACGGCGGGTCGCGGGTTCTGGCACGGCCTGGCGATGCGCGTGATGCGCAGGCCGGTCCTGGTCCTGCTGCCGATTGTCGCGCTGCTGGTGGTGATGGCGTCGCCGTTCCTCCAGATCAAGATCGCGAACGGCGATGTCGGGATGCTACCGCCGAACGCGGAGAGCCGACGGGGCTACGACCAGCTACAACAGTTTCCCGGACAGGGTCAGACCTTCTTCAGCGTGGTCGTTCGCTATTCGAACGGCGGGCCGCTGACCGCCGACCGGATCGGAGGTCTCTATGACCTCGCCCAGAACATCAAGCAGGTCCCGGGCGTCGAGAGCGTCGAGAGCCTGGTGACCTACGATTCGTCGCTCAGTCGTTCCGCATATCAGGCGTTGCTCACTCAGCCGGAAGCGGCCCAGCCGGCGAGGGTGCAGGCCATCGTCCACGGGACAACGGGCTCGCAGATCGCCGTTCTCTCGGTCGTTACCAAGAACGGCCAGGAGAGCGACGCCTCACGCGCCATCGTGCACTCACTGCGTACCATGACTCCGCCTGAGGGCAGCAGCATGCTGGTCGCGGCCTTCTCCATCGACTTCACCGACTTCATCCTGCAAAGGATTCCGCTCGCGGTCGGCTACGTGATGATCGTCACCTACATCGTGCTCTTCCTGCTGACCGGGTCCGTGGTGCTCCCGCTCAAGGCGGTGATCATGAACATCCTGTCCATCGGCGCCTCCTTCGGGGCGCTGGTCTGGATCTTCCAGGAAGGCCATCTGAGCTCGCTGCTGAACTTCACGGCCGCTCCCCTCGATCCCTCGGTCCCGGTGCTGCTGTTCTGCATCGTCTTCGGACTCTCGATGGACTACGAGGTGCTGCTCATCAGCCGGATTCAGGAGGAGTACCGGCGGACCGGCGACACGACGCAGGCGGTTGCCGATGGCCTGGAGAAGAGCGGCCGGCTGATCACCGGCGCCGCCGGCATCATGGTGGCCGTCTTCCTCGCGTTCGGACTGGCGGACGTTGTCCTGATCAAATCGATCGGTCTGGGGCTGGCGATCGCGGTCGCGATCGATGCCACCCTGGTGCGGGCACTGATCGTGCCGGCGGTCATGCGGCTGCTCGGACGGACCAACTGGTGGGCGCCGCGCCCGCTGGCGCGCTGGCACCGTCGATTCACCCTCGAAGGGCGGATCGCCGCCTAGGCGCTTTCACCGGTTCGTCGCCGGCCGGCTCGATGGGTCGCCATAAGCGGCGCGATATACGGGTGTGCTACAGGCCCGCGCGCCTCGCGCAACCGGCCCGAAAAGGGGCGGCCACATGCCGGAAACCCGGGTGCGGATCGACCGCGGCGGCTGGCTGCTCTTCTTCGCCCACGGGCTCTCCGGGTTGGGGGCCGGCCCCTTCATCGCCTTCGGCGTCATCTACCAGCGTGAGCTGGGCGCGAGCGCTTTTGAGATCGGGGTGCTGGCCGCCATCGGCATGCTGGTCGCGACCCTGGTGATGCTGCCCGGAACCCGGCTGGCCGAGCGGCGTTCGCTGCGCAAGACCGTGATCGCGGGTTGGGTGCTGGCCGTGCCAGCGCCGCTCTGCTACGCGCTGGCGCCCCACTGGGGCTGGACCGCTCTCGGGATCCTCTTCCTGCAGCTCTCCGTCTTCAACACCCCGGCGATCAGCGTCTACCTTTCACTGGGCGTGCCCCGCGACCGCATCGCCGCGGTGATGACCACGGTCTTCTCCGCGTACTCCCTCGGGCTGATCGCCTCCAGCGTGTTGTCTGGCTTGCTGGCCCAGGTCGTCCCGCTGAGCGCTCTCTTCTGGGTGTCCTTCGCCTTCTTCTTTCTGGCGGCGGTCTGCATCGCGTTTCTCCCGGCCAAGCAGCCGCCCAAGTTCTCGCAGCCGTCGATCCGTTATCGAGACCTGATGCGCTTCCCCGCCTACCGGGTCATGCTTGGCCTCTTCACCCTGGTGACCGCCATCATCTTTATTCCGTGGACCTTCACCGCGCTCTACGCGCGCGAAGCGGCCCACGTCGACAACTTCTGGATCGGGGTCTTGATGAGCGTCCTCTATCTGGGGTCGGTCTTCATGGGCCTGGGCCTCGGGCGGCTTCGCCGTTCGCTTGGCAGCGTGACCATCGTCCTGTGCTTCGAGGCGGCCTACGTCCTCTCCGCGATCCTGCTGCTTTCCTCGATGGTCCTGCCGATCCTGGGGCTCGCCTTCTTCCTGCGCGGAGCGTTCTGGTCCTTCCGCCAGGTCATGACCGCGGTCATCGGTGAGGTGCTGCCGGACTATGCAATGGCCAAGGGGTACGGGCTCTTTGCGCTGGTCACAGGCGCGGTGGTCATCGTCGCCTACCCGATCGCCGGTTGGATGTACGGCCTCCAGGTGACCATGCCCTTCTGGTCATCGGCCCTCCTGATGGCGATGGTCATGCTCATCACGGTCTGGGTGCGCGCCTATTTCCACGCGAACTACCTGAAGTCGCCCCAGGTCCAGGTCGGGCCCGACGAGGCCCTCCCGCGGGCCGCCTAGCCGATCGGCACCCAGTTCGGGGCCTCCCCGGTATAGGGGTAGTCGGCCTCCCACTCGGTCAGCTGCTGCGGGCGGGAGCCGTCGCCGTTCATCACGTAGACCTGGGGCAGGTGGTCGACCTGGACCACGAAGCCGATCCGCCGATCGTAGGCGGGCGTGCTGGGGGTCGATCCGTTGGGCGCATCCTTGCTCCCGGTGACCTTGACCACGCCGCCGGCCTCGCCGGCTGAAAAGATGTTGACCCGGTAGAGCGCCGCCGACTCCCGCGTGCCGGTCGCCACATAGAGCGTGCTGTTGTCGTTTAGCCAGGCGGCCCCGGTGATATCGAGTGGGCCACCGCGGCGGTAGGCGCTGGCGCCGCTGGCCGATAGGTCATAAATCCAGAGTTCCGGCCCGGCCGCGGTCAGCCGCCGAAAGGCGAGCTTGGTCCCGTTCGGCGACCACGCGGGGCGATCGGCCGGATCGTCGAGCCCGGCCGGCCGGTAGCGGCTGCGCAGATCCAGGTTCAAAATCCACAGATGGTTGACGCCCTGCAGGTCGGTGGTGCTGTAGGCGATCGATTTGCCATCGGGGCTGAGGGCCACCGGGTCGTTGACCCGCCCGTCCGCCGGATCGGTGAGGGCCACGTCCTCGAGCGTTAAGGGGCGGAACCGTCGCAGCGTTCCATTGCGCAGGTAGACGATCGTGCCGTCCTGCGACCAGTACACCGCGGACCCGCTGATCCCGGGCCGGATCACGGTGGCCGTCGCCAGGTCGACGATCTGGATGGGGCCACTGTCCGCGTTGCGGGGCGCCTGGACCACGACCAGCCGCTGCGCGTCCGGCGACCAATCGAAGGAAAGGATGGCGTCCTCGAGCTGGCTCTGCGCGCTGAGCCGGTAAATGATCTTCGGCGTCGAGCGGCCCAGGAAGCCATCGGCGTGTGGATCGACGATCCCCACGGCGAAGGCGGGTTGCCCTGGCTGGGCCACGAGGTAACCAATCTTGCGAGACAGCGAGAGCGACCCGGTCCGAAAGCGGGTCTGCACGCGCCCGTAGATCGCGTTGTCGTGGACGTCGAGCGGCTGGTCAACGGAGACGGTGTAGCCCTGGTTCGGCTGAAGCACCGCGGTCGGGATGATCTCGAACTGGGAGCCGTCGCCGCCCGGCTTCGACCGCAGCAGGAAGGGGACGTCGGGGCTGAGCTGGACCGCCGCCCGCACCGAATCCGCCTGCATCGGGCGGCTGAAGCTGAGCACGATGTTGCGATCGGGGGCGACGGCCGTGGCGTTGTCGGGCGGGTCGACCGCCGTCAATGTCGGCCGGCCCTCGGTGATGAAGCGCCAGGAGTGCTCGAGCCCATTCTGCTGGCCGGTGGCATCGGCGTAGCCGGCATGCATGGAAACCCGATAAGCGGTGGAGAGGTCGAAGTTGACGTGCGTGTGGATGAACGTCATCGTGTTGCCGCTCCAGGCGAAGTGGCAACTCTTCGATCCGCTGCACCCCGGCAGGGCGGGGGTGAGCCCGAAACGCTGCTCCACCGAGTCGTGGCTCATCGGCCGGTCGAAGCTGATGCTGATGGCCTGGTTGGTCGCCACGTCGGTCGCCTCACGGCTAGGGGAGATGCTGACGATCCGTGGCGGATTGAGCGCACACGCCGAGGCGAGAGGCGCCAGCAATGCCAGGACGAGGAGAACTCCGCGCCGCATGCCCGGTTAGAAGGTTAGCGAGAAGCTTGCCTGAGGAAGGTCCAGTGGAGGGGTTCTACCTTTGCTCTTCGAGCAGCTGGCGCATCTCGTTGGCCAGGTTTGTCAGCCGGGCTGGATCGACGAACATGATCGAGGTCTGCGAGATCCGGTCGATCGTCCGGTCCAGGCCGTCGACGTTGTGGTCGGTCGAGGCGAGCATCTCCTTGACCTTCTTCGATCGGTTCTGCAGCGCGTTGTCGGCCATCTGGTTCAGCTGGCTCATCAGTGAGCCCCAGTCGATGTCCGGCTCGCCCGCGGCGGGGGGTGCGGCGGGCTGGGGTGCTGGCTGATAGCTCGGGACGCGCTGGGGTGCCGCGGGCTGGGCGGCAGGGCCGGCTTGCGCTGGCGGGGCCGGCCGGTAGACGGTGGAGGCGACCGACGGCGTCATGGCGAGCATCTCTTCGAGGCTCACCGAGGCCGGCTCCTCGAGGTCGGCGACGGCCTTCACCTCGATTCGGGTCTTCGAGTCGGCGCAGAGGCGGGTCACGACCTCGGGGTCCTGCACCAGCTGTGGCTGTCCACGGGTAAACGCGCCCAGCAGCTGGCCGTCGCGCAGCAGGACGATGCCCATCTCCTCGGGGGCGCGGACAAGCAGGCTGCCGTGGATCTTCTCCTCCTGCAGATACTGGAGCAGGGCGCGGATATCGACGAAGCGCGCCAGCAGCCCCTGGAGGATGGTCGGCGCGGTCAGCAGTTGATAGATGGCCGTGACCACCTCGGCCGTCAACTCGATCACGTCCATGCTGCCTTCGCCCCGGTCGACGTCGTTCTTGAACAGGGAGAAGGCCGTCCGTCCGGTGGAAACCACCGCGCCGCCGTCGTAGAAGCTTTCGATCAGGCTGCCCTGGTAGAAGAGGATCATGCCGCGCGAGGCGAGGCCGGTCAGCCGCAAATAGCCGGTGAGCCGGTCGCTGCTCAGCGACCTCAGCAGTTTGGGGAAATCGACGAACGCCGTCTTGAGCGATTCGTACACCAGTTTGCCGACGGGCAGTGGGTAGAGCTCGGTCGCGGGCGGTCCTTCCTCCGGCGCGGGCGGCGGTTGGGCGGCGGCCGCAGGCTGACTCACGACCGGACGCTCACTGACCTGAGGTTGCGGTGCGGGTGGCGGAGCAGCGGCCTGGGTAGGCGCATGGGCTTCACGCGCCGGCGCGGGCCCGTTGTCCGCACCCGGCACGCCGCGCCGCTTAGCTTCGGCGAGGATATCGGCGGTCGGCGCTGTGATGGTCTCCTCAGTGGGAAGCTTGGATTTCGGGTCAAAGGAGTAATCGCCCTGCCGCCAGGAGAGCGGGGTGAAGACGGCTTCCTCGCCCTGGCTCCCATTGCCATAGGCGTGAAAAAGGTGCCCGAACAGAAAAAACAGCGAGTACGCCTCACCGCCATTTCGGACCTGAAGTGTACCGGTCGCGCGCTGGGCTTGTTTCGACTGCAACAGGGTGAGCAGCGGCGTCTGGTTGAGCGTACCCCTGTTATCGAGAAGCCCGGGCGCCTGCTCGATGGTACTCACAAAAAGCCTCCCACCGCCCCGAGATTTCCAACCAATGCTAGCACAGGCCAAATACGATACCCGAACTGTCAGCGACGCGCTGTGGCCCGTTCCCCGAAGCTGCCCGGTAAGCTGTCAAGGCATGCCCGAATTGAGGACCTGCGACGACGCGTCGGCCTGGGACGCGTTCGTCTCTCAGGCTGGCGATGCCTCCGTGCTGCAAGCCTGGGCCTGGGGCAGCCTCAAGTCGCGCTACGGCTGGGGAGTTCAGCGCTACTTCTGGGTCGATGGTGGGCTCCCGATCGGGGCCGCCGCCGTGCTTCGGCGGAGCTTTCCGGGCGGACTGGCGCTGAACTACGCGCCGCGAGGGCCGATCCTGGACGGCCGCCTCGAGCAGTGGCCGGGCTTCTGGCACGCGCTTCGCGAGCGCCTCGCCCAGGACGGCGGCACCGTCCTCAAGGTCGACCCGGAATGGACGACCGACGCGCAGCGGGCGGTGCTCGCCCGGTCCGGCGCGCTGCCAAGCCGGCATCCGATCCAGCACCAGGCCACCTGGCTGGTCGACATCAGCGGCGGCGATCAGGCGATGATGCGGCTCAAGGAATCGACCCGGCGCAACATCCGAGCGGGTATCAAGCAGGGCGTCACGGTCGAGGCGTCGGAGGCCTCGGCGGCGATGGACAGCTTTTATGAGCTGCTCCAGGAAACCGCCGCCCGCGAGCAGTTCACGATCCGCAGCCGCGCCTACTACCAGGATCTGTTGAGCCTGTTCCGCGAGCGCGGCCAGGGTGCCGTCTACCTCGCCCGCCTCGAAGAGCGATTACTGGCCGGCGCGGTCATGTTGTTCTTCGGCTCGAAGCTGGTCTACCTCTACGGCGGCACGCGGACGGACGCCAGGGACCTCAAGCCCGGTTACCTGCTGCACTGGCGGGCGATCGAAGACGCGCAGCGACGAGGCTGCACCACCTACGACATGTGGGGCGTGCCCCTGGATCCACAACCCGGCCAGCGCGGCTACGGCTACTCCGTCTTCAAGTCGCGGTTCAATGGGCGGATGGTCCGCTTTATCGGGCTCTACGACCTCCCGGTCAACCGCGCCGCGACGCTGACCATTCGCCTCGCCGAGCGGTTTGCGCGCGCGGGTCAGCCCGAGTTTGTCTGAGACCGCCCTCGCCGTCACGCCCGGCGAGCGACTGGGAGCTACGGCCTGGGATCAGCTGCTGCTGGCGCAGCCCGAGGCGAACCTGCTGCAGAGCTGGAAGTGGGGCGAGCTCCAATCGCGCTTCGGCTGGAGCGTCGAGCGGCTGGTCGTTCACGAGGGCCGCGCCGGCGTTTGCTCGGTGCAGCGTAGCGCCACGCTTTTTCCGGGCGGGGCGGTCTACTACGTGCCGCGCGGGCCGGTGGTGGCCGAGCGCGATCGCTTGCTGGTCCTGGATGCGTTGGAGCGGCGCGCGACCGCCGGACGGGGGCTGATCCTCCGGGTCGAGCCAAACGCGCGGGTCGGCGACGAATGGCCGGCGTTCTTCGAGGGCCGTGGATTCGTCAAGGCCAAGGCCGTCCAGCCGGGGGCGACGCGGCTGCTGCGCATCGACCTCGACCCCGAGTCGCTCAAGGCCGGCTTCAAGCCGAAGACCCGCTACAACCTCAACCTGGCGGAAAAGAAGGGAGTCGCGGTGCGCGCCTCGCGCGACGTCGCGACCTTTGCCCGGCTGGCGGCCGACACCGGCAAGCGACAGGAAATCCACCTACCGGGTGTCGGCTATTACCAGGCCGCACTCGACATTTTCGGCCCGTCCGACGAGGTGCGGCTCTACCTCGCCGACCACGAGGGCGAGACGCTGGGAGGCATCATGGTCTTCCGTTTCGGGAAGACCGCCTACTACCTCTTCGGTGGGTCGAGCGACCGCAAGCGCGAGCTGATGCCAAACTACCTGCTGCACTGGCAGGCGATGCTCGACTTCAAGGCCCTTGGCTGCGATACCTACGACTGGTGGGGGATCCCGGAGGAACCGGCGCCGGACCATCCATGGTTTGGCCTCTACCGTTTCAAGACCGGCTTCGGCGGTGCGACGGTCCGCTACATCGGTCTCTACGAGCATGTCCTGCGCCCCGGTCCGCTCAAGCTCGAGCGGCGCCTCCAGCAGCTAAAAGGGAAAGTGCGCTCTCCGATGCATATACTGCGATGAAATGGCTAGGGAGCGAACGCTCTCCGAGCAGGCATTTGAGCAGTTCCCCCAGGCCCTGATCATCGTCGACCGCGAGACGACCGTGCTGTCGTTGAACCATGTCGGCGAGCGCTTGACCGGGTGGACCCTGAGGGACGCGGTCGGCCGGCCGGCGGCCGACATCCTCGAGGTGCGCACCGAGACCGGCGTCAATCTCTGCGCGCCCAACGGGGCACTGCGCCGTGCCCTTCGGCTCGGCACCCGCATCAACACCCACTTCGCTTACCTGTTCCGGCTGCGTACCAGCGATGACCCGGTGCGGGTCTCTTATTCGGTCGCGCCGATCCGACTCAGGGGCAAGACCCCTGATGCCGCGGTGATCGTCATCCACGACGTCACACCGGAGCTGGAGACGATCGAGGCCCGCGATGCCTTGATGCTCGCCGCCTCGCACGAGCTGAAAACACCGCTGACCACGCTCAAGGGACTGAGCGAGCTCTTGCTCGACTTCGACCTGTCGGAAGCGCAACGCCGTGAGCTCTTACAGGACCTGCACGGCCAGGCCGACCGCATGGAGCGACTGATCGGGGACATCCTGGCGGTGAGCCGGATCGACTCCGGTCGTATCTCCGTCGACTTCGCGCGCGTCGACGTCGCCTCGGTGGTGCAGCATGTCTGCGAGGAGGTGCAGCCGATGCTCAAGGGTCGCATCCTCAAATGCCGGGCTCCCGAAAACCTCCCCGCCGTCATGGGTGAGGCGCGCAAGCTCCACCAGATCCTGGTGAACCTGCTGACCAATGCCATAAAATACTCCGAGCCCGGGACCCAGATCACCCTCAATGCGCGCATCGATCAATCGGAAGTGAGGTTCGAGGTCTCAGACCAGGGGGTCGGAATCCGCAAGGAGCATATGCCCCGGCTGTTCGAGAAGTTTTACCGCGCCGACGACCCGTTTGTGCGCCGTACCTCCGGTACCGGGTTGGGGTTGTACATCGTGCGTAGCCTGGTGACCATGCTTGGTGGTCACGTCCACGTGCGCAGCCGCCACGGAAAGGGCACGGTGTTCACGGTCACGTTGCCACGCGCCGAGCCGGCCACACGGACCCGACCGCGGGTTGCCGTCGGCGCCCATTAACCAATGGCACCCGCGAAGAAGATCCTGATCGTCGACGACGAGGCCATGATTCGCAAAGCCGTCCATCTCGCCCTGGAGAAGGAGGGCTATGAGGTGGTCGAGGCCGAGACCGGCGGCGAGGCGCTCCGCCGCATCGAGCTGAGCAAGCCTGACCTGATCCTGCTCGACATCATGCTGCCCGACGTTTCCGGGTTCGACGTCTGCCGCGACATCCGCAAGGCGGGGCTGCGCGTGCCGATCATCATCCTCAGCGCCAAGACGGAAGAGATCGACGTGGTCGTCGGGTTGGAGATCGGCGCCGACGACTACATCACGAAACCGTTCCGCACGCGCGAGCTGCTCGCCCGTATCGCCGCCCACCTGCGCAAGGCGCGCCAGGAAGAGGAAGCCGTCAACCAAGGGCGGCTGGAATTCAAAGATCTGATCATCGACCTCAACGAGCGCCGCGTCTTCCACGACTCGAGCGAGGTGATGCTGACCCACACTGAGTTCGACCTGCTGGCCT
>WNFA01003425.1_pt1 | contig 16584 bp, 14 predicted proteins | sample 5400481 | NCBI WGS metagenome assembly WNFA01 (sample SAMN13153340, study PRJNA577476) | soil metagenome | isolation source: 120 cm saprolite under Douglas fir tree site 2 hole 1 replicate 2 | place: USA:California | collected 2015-04-18
AGAAGTTTCCCGTCGCGCGATGCGCTGACCGAAGTTGGATACCACCCGGTGGGAATAAGTCCGGTGACGGCGCTGTCATCGGGATCTTTATCCAGGCGGATCAATGCCAGCGAGTTTGTGCCGGCGTTGGTGACGTACAAAGTCTTCTCGTCGGGTGAAAGCGCCAGACCGGTTGGGATGCTGCCTTTGAAATTCTTTTTGCCGGTAAGCATACTCGCAGGTGCAGTGGTCTTCACCTCGGCGACAATGCGATCTTTGCTGGTGTCGATGATCACCACGGTGTCGCTATTGTCACAAACGGCAAATAGAAGCGTCTGTTCCTTATTCAGAATCATCTTGCCCGGCTGGCCGTGTGTTTTGATTCGAGCCGTGATGGCCGAAGTGGCGTGCAGGTCCAGAACCACGATCTCGCGATCTCGCAGGCTAGAGACATAGGCTTTGTTGTCACCCTTGAAGGCGATTGCGTAAGGGTACTCACCCCCGGGAACACCTTTTTGCGCTGGATCATTCTTGCCGGGACGCAGATCCAATTCGGCCGTAACTTGCTTTGTATTTGTATCGATGAGCGAAACCGAGTCGTTGGCGGAGTTGGCGACCAGCAGCTTCTTGCTGTTGGCGCTCACTGCCAGACCAGCCGCTACGGGCTTGTTTTCGTGCTCATCGCCTTCTTCAACCGAGCCGATGCCCAGACCGAATTTGTGCCCCAGAGCGATGGCCGGAAGTGATTCAGCCCAAGCTCTGCCGGATTTGGATTCAACATTCTGGTAGAAGACATGAACGTTGTCATTCATGCCGCCGGAGACGTAAAAGCTATGACCGTCCGGCGCCCAGGCAATGCCGGCATAGGTATTAGGAATGGCGATGACCTGCTGCTTGACGGGCGGATTGCGGCGAACGTCATAAACAAAAACATATTCATTGGACAGTGCCGGAATTTTGTTGCCTTTGATGTCCGTTACGCGATTAAAGCCACTGGTGAGGACCAGCAGCGTCGCGCCGTCAGGGCTGAGCGCCGTGGAGATGGGATGATCGGCAGTGTACTGCGGCATCTCCGGCAGATCAGGGTTGAGCGGCAGCAGAATTGTCCCACGCGCAGCGGTTGGCGTGATGCTCATGCCGGTAGGTAACTGCTGCGATGATTCGGGACGTGCCTGCGCCCATCCCCAGTGCATAGATCCCAGCACAACGGCCAGCACCACGTATTTTGAAAACTGTTTGAGTAGCATTCCGCTCCTGCGACAGAAATTTACGATCGCTGATGTTCCTTGAGGTCTTTTTTCAGTTGATCGGTCTTGATGTGACCAAGCGCGTCATTCAGGACCGAAGCCAGTCGCAACCCGGCGAGCGCAAGACGCTCATCGACCAGGTGAATGTTGGACTGGTAATAAGCCTCGTCCACCGCAACAGGCTTGGCGTTCATGATGTCCCGCGCCGCGATGTGTGATTCATTCGCCCAGTCAACGGGCGTGCCGGTGGGCTTCTTATCCAAGTGCTCGGCCTGAATCAGCTTTTGCAGGTGATGAACATATTCCGGTTCGGTGCGGCCGGTGTGTTCCAGCAGCATGTTGTCCCAAGTCCAATGGAGGTTACAGGGATAGTCACCACACTGCGGGTTGCCGAACACGGGCAGCTTGATGTCATTGCCGCCGCGCGCCTCGTCAATGGCGTGCAGTGGCTGGTGCAGGTCGCCTACAAAGTGGACGATCCACTTGAGGGCCTCAACGCGCTGCAACTGCGTGGCGTTTTCATCCGCCAAAACTTTCTTAAAGAACTCGATGCGATCGACGGCGCAATTCTGGTGATCGGTCTGCGCGTCCTTATGTTTGTCCTGGGGACGAAAGCAGTCGCGGGCGTCGTCAAAGCCAGCGGCGTCCTTGGGGATATCGACAAAATGCCAGCCGTACGATTCATCGCGCTGCTTGCGGACTTCGTCGGCCCAGCTGCCAACCGCGGCCAGATGATCGTCACCCAGCAGCGCGCGAATGTTCTTTTTGGTCTGGGATGTCAGGCGGGAATAAGCGATATCGGCCACGATAGCGTGACCTTTAATGCCCCATCCGAAAACGTTCAGGGGCAGAAGCGCCAGGAGAAGGACAAGGGCAATAAGTTTTTTCACAAGGCCTCGACGGTTCATTGAATCCGGACCACGTGTACTTATGACCGGAGCTTGAGCTGGGTTGATAGATTGAAAGTTCCCGAAGATTGTAATCGGCGCGCGGCAGCATTACGTCAGCAAAATGTTAAAAATTGCGCGAGGCACGGGAGACGGGGCCAAAAAAAACGCGGCAGCCGAAGCCGCCGCGTTCTCCCGTGACAGTTAAAGCAGGTTAGAACTTGATCTTTGCGCCAATCTGGATTTGCCGTGGCGAATAGACAAAGTTGCTGTTGGTGTTGTTGGGAACGCCAAACACACCGTTGTTGAAGGTGAGCGTGCGTGCCGCCGGTGTGCCGCCGATGATGTAACCAGTGCCGTTTACGCCGGTCACGTTCTGTTTGTTGGCCAGGTTGTAGAAGTCACCCATCAGTTCTACGCTGTACTTTTCGCGGACTGAGAAGCGTTTGGAAAGACGCAGATCAGTGATCCAGGTTGAGGGCAGGCGGAAAGTATTGCGCCCCAGGACGTCAATACGGTTTGCACCGCCGGACCCGTTGATGCTGCTGCCCAGGCCGCCGGAAGGTGTACCGGATGTGGTGAGCGAGAAGGGCAGACCGTTCTGGATCTGGTAAATCGGCGAAATGGTCCAGTCGTCAGCCAGGTAGTTCATCCAGCCGGTGTGCTTCCAGGGCGATTCAATCACGGCGTTCATTACGAAACGATTTGGAACGTTGTAGACCGAATTGCCGCGCTCGAGGGCCGGGTTGGTGGGCACCAACAGATCATTGGTGTCACTGAATGTGCTGCCGTTCACGCCATTGTCCAGCGCATGTGACCAGGTGTAGTTCGCTGCGAACTGCACGTGATGGCTCATGCGGTGGTTGGCCTGAATCGCCAAGGCCTGATAGTTACTGGTCACGCCGCTGAAGATGTCCGTCATGGAACCGAAAGCCGCGTTCGGACGTGACGTGTACAGAGGCGTTGAGTAAGTGGCGCCGCCGGTAAGAGGACCGCCACCAACCACGGTATAAGTTGCAGTAGCCGAAGGAGCGTTGATGTTCTGATCAACGAAGTTTGGCAACTGGCGGCCGAAGCTGCCGAGGTAGCTGGCCGAGACAACCGTATTCCATCCCAGATCACGCTCAATGATCAGGTCAGCCTGACGAATCTGCGGGGCCTGGAAGCCGGAGTCAAAGTAGACAACGTTGGGACGAACTGTACCGGTTGGTGTGGTTCCCAGAACCTGCGGGAACACCGGTGAAGTCGCGCTGGCATTGAAGGAGAACGTCTGCTGCGAACCGGGCATTCCGGTGTTGCTGAGAGCGTTGAAGATGGTGGAGTTGATGATGCGAGCGTACGTCATAGGCAAAACCGACGCGTGGGCCAAAGTTATTGTTGTCGCTGGGCATGGAAGCCGTCTGCGGAATCGCTGGGTTGACGAGGTTGCTGAAGGGATCAGGCAGCCTTTCGTTCTCGTAGCGGATACCGAATGACAGGCTCAGGCGCGGAGTGACTTTCCAGTCATCCTGGGCGAAGAAGGCCAGTTCATTGGTCGCGAATTCAAAGCCCAGAGGACCAAAGGCCTGGCTGAAGTTTGAGTAGCAGGGCGCACCGCCGCAGCTGCGGGCAACATGCAGGTCAGAGAAATAATTGAGCAGGTTGCTGTAGCTGAAGGAACCGAACTGCGTGCGCAGGTTCTGGGAGACATCGTTGATGTGACGGAAATCCACACCGAACTTCATGTTGTGCTTGCCATGGCTCCAGATGATGGTGTCAGCAAATTGCTGGGTGGTTTCATCCGGGAACTTCGGGCGCTGCAGGAACGTGGGCAGGCCGAAGGTGAAGCCGTTGGTGATGGAAACCTGCGGAGGCAGCCCAAGCGGGTTGGTGAAGCCGGCTGGATGAAGCAGAGTATTCTGCTCATAGGTTGACGGAACCTGGTTGTTTTCGTATTCGAAGTCGCGGCCAATCTGGACGCGGAGTTCGTTGGAAATGTTCGGCGTGAGTAACGTATCGAGCTTGCCGACGCCCCACGTGTCCTTCACGAAGTCATTGCCGAAGCTGGCGATGCCGAAGGTGTTGGTGGCCTGCGTCTGGATGCCGGCCGGTGAAGACCAGCGCATGCGGTTGAAGGATAACGAGGCGCGGTTCTTGGAATTAATCTGCCAATCGATTTTCGGGTAGATGATGTACTGCTCGCCATCGCGCGGAACAGAGCCCAGCATGGTGTTAAGACCGGCCAGGTCATTGGTGTAGGTGGCCTGGGCTTGTGCCGGAGTGACGCCGAGGCGGGTGGCCAGGGTGTTGATGGTGGCTGCTGAGGGAGCAGCAAAGAACGCATTGGGGTTGCTGGCTACAGCCGTGCCTGGGAAGTTGCGGTCATACCAGTCGAAGGTCAGGGAGTAAAAAACCTTGTCTTTGATGGCCGGTCCGCCGATCTGGCCAGCTATGCGCTTGCGCCAGTCTTTCGGCTTGTAAGGCTGTTGTGTGAAAACGCCGGGAGCGCTCTGCACTGCAATTTTGGTGAACTCGTTGGCTGCGCCCCAGTTATTGTCACGATCAAGAAGATCAATCTCGCCGTGAATGGCATTGGAGCCGCTCTTGGTGACGGTATTTACCACGCCGCCGGCCGAACGGCCATATTCAGCCGAGTAATTTGAAGTGTTCACCTGGAACTCTTCCACGGCAAGCTGCGGTGTGGAGTAGCCGGCGCGGGTGCGGCCACGCTCTTCTGAGAAGAACGCCTGGTTATTATCAGCACCGTCAACGGTGTTGTTGTTCAGCAGCGTGCTGATGCCACGGAAGCTGAGGAGGCCGAAGCCGCTGGAATCGCTGACCACGCCCGGCGTGAGGATCGCGAAGCTGGACCAGCGTCCGCCGTTAATGGGGAGATTGGCGATCGCCGTCTGATTGAGGGTGGGCGCAAATTCCGGGGAAGTGGAGTTGATCTGCGGAGCTTCAGCGCTCACTTCGACGGTTTCCGTTGTGGTGCCGACACCCAGGCGAGGCGAAACGTCCGTTATGCTGCCCACCTGCACAATCACCTGCTCGGCTTTGTAGGGAGAAAAGCCCTGCTGTGTAATGGTGACGGTATAGGCGCCGGATTGAAGCGTGGTTACGCGAAAGTACCCAGTGTCATTGGTGGTGGCGGTCTTTTCAGCGTTAGTTCCGTTGTTGTGAACGGTAATTTTGGCGTTCGCGACGACGGCGCCATGTGTGTCATACACAGTGCCGCCGATGGCGCCATCGGTGGTGGACTGCGCAACGAGCAACGTGCTGCAAACAAGCAACAGCGTTACCATCAGCGGTCGTAATGATTTTACAAAGCTTGACATCATGCCCTCTCTCCTAGTGAAAGTGCTAAATCAGCGTGGTTGAAAAATATGTAGGCGGGATCCGGGGAATTCGGGGGCCTCAATACGCATCAATTATCCCCACTCGTGTGTCCGGAACGGTGCCGATTGGTTCCGCCCCGAAGAATCCTACTCTGGCTGTATTCTCTCTTGTTGAAAGCAGGGTTAAAAGATAGGAAATCGTGAAAATTTGTGGAAAAGAAGGCTCTAAATACCCGCGTGAAATCTAAACGAAATGAGAAACTACCAAAAAGCGTAGAAGTAGGGTGTTGGCGCGAGGATTTCTTCTGTTTTTTGAATTCCGCCCGCGGAATATTGCGGTTTGCGTTCTTCCGTTTTCTGCGCTACGTTTCTCTCACTACCTTTCTCTCACTACCTGACGAGGCAAAAATGACCTGGACTGAGACCTTCAACTGTGATATTTGCGGCAAGCAAAAAGGCAACACTGACTATTGGTGGCTGGCATGGACTGAGAAATATTCGCCGCATCCAGAAGCGCCGGAGCGCGAGATGTTCAAGGTCTACCCCTGGGAAAACATGCTGGCGCACGATTCTGAGGCGAAGCATCTGTGCGGGCAGGCATGTCTGCAAAAGCTTTTGGACCGCTGGCTGAATGCCGAAATGAGCGAAGAAATACGCCAGGTGAAACGACACAGCGCATAGGCGTCCTGCCAAATGGCCAGTCTGCCAGTCTGGAGCGAAACGGCCGGCTTCACGGCTGAATGCAAGCATGGCGGCCGCTATCTCACAACTTCTCGACGAGCCATTTTTAAAAGATTGGGGCTTAAACAGCCTTGGCGGAACAGCATTCCAGGCACTCTGTGGCGCGACAAAGAAACGCCGCGGAGATGGAGTGCTTGAAGATCAACTGCTCCTGCTCACGGTCTTCCAGAAGAATGGAGTACTTGTCAAAGGACCGCACTTTTCCTGTTAATTTGGCTCCGGTTAAAAGATAGACGGTAACGTGCTTCCGGCTTTGCAGGGCCGCGCTGAAAAACGTTTCCTGAATGCTGATAAGTGATGACATGCTCGCCTTACTCAAGTGTTCGTGCCAGCCTTGAGATCAGCGTCACGGACACGGGACTAAAAATAGTCAGCCACGAGCTATGTGTCCAATATATAATTAGGGTCTTCTTAATAGGCTTAAACTATGGAAGTCCATCAACTAAGGTACTTTTGCGCCGTCGCGGAGACGGGTAACTTTACCCGTGCCGCGGAGCGTGAGCAGGTTGCGCAGCCTTCACTCTCACAGCAGATCATGAAGCTGGAAGAAGAGCTGGCCGTGCGGCTATTTGACCGGCTGGGACGGTCCGTCCGCCTCACGGACATGGGACAGATGTTCCTGCCGCGTGCGCGGGCGATCCTGAGCGAACTGCGCGCGGCGAAAGAAGAAGTTGCGCAAAGGCAGTCGTCGGTGTCCGGTCCAATCAGCGTTGGTGTAATTCCCACCATTGCGCCGTATTTTATGCCCACGCGCATCGCCTCTTTTTCGCGCAAGTATCCGGAAGCAGCACTGACGGTGGTGGAAGACGTGACGGTCCGGTTAATGGATCGCCTGCGCGCGGGACTGTTGGACCTGGCGGTCATGGCGCTACCCGCTCGCGGGCACGATCTGGAATGTTATCCGCTGCGCACGGAGCGGCTGTTCGCCATACTTCCCAAAGGACACAGGCTGGCGAAGAAGCGGACTCTGGTGATGAAAGAACTGCGTGAGGAGCCTTTTCTGCTGCTGCGCGATGATCACTGCTTCCGTGAAACGTCCATTGAAATCTGCAAGCGCGCACGCATATTGCCGCAGGTGATTTTTGAAAGCGGGCAGTTCAGCAGCATTCTGGGGATGGTGGGCGCCGGGCTGGGCGTTTCTATTGTTCCGGAGATGGCGCTGGAGCAACGTGCCGATTGCACGTTTGTCCTGATTGCTGACGAGAAAGCATCGCGCACCATTGGCGCCGCCACGCTCAAAGGGCATTTTCTCAGCCGGGTACAAAAGGCCTTCCTTCATCACTTGCGGGCGAACGCGCAGGAAGCCTGAGCCAGTCATGGGTTGAGAGCTGGGGCTGATTGAGCACTTGCCCCCGTTCACTTCCGCGAACTCAATCGCTGGCGATCAGCCTTATCTCAAGCGTACATTCGAAGGCGTACATTTGAAGCCATGCGCAAGTTTCAAATCCTGTTTGATGAAGCGGAACCCTCCGCAATTGAAGATCCGGTATTCGAACTGTATGGAAATTTTGGCTTCCCGGCGGAGCGGGGAAAGCGTCCGTGGACTTACGCAAATTTTGTCCAGTCAATGGATGGGATTGCGTCTTTCAAAGGGAAACACGCCAGCGGAGGAGATATTGCCCAATCGCTGGAAGATAAGTGGCTGATGAATCTATTGCGCGCACATGCCGACGCCGTCATCATGGGAATGAATACGCTGGTGGAAGAAACCCGCAACCTTCCCAGGCTTAACGGCGGCCGTGGTCCCGTATATCAGACCGAAGTTGAGGAACTGCGTGGCCTTCGCAAAAAACTTGGCAAAGGACGCGAGAAGGTGATCTTTGCGACCGACTCGGCCACAATCGATCCCGCTGCATACAGGATATTTGATGGCGACGAAGTGGATGCCTTTGTTTTAACGACGGCCGCGGGGGCAGGAAGGCTTTCCGGCAAGCGAGTGCAAACTCTGGTAACGGGCCCGCAGGACACGGTTGACCTTCCGGCGGCCATGGAGATGTTGCGCGAGGAATTCGGAATTGACCTTCTGCTGTGCGAAGGTGGCCCCACGCTCTACGGCAACATGTCGCGCGCGGGATTGATTGACGAGAAATTTGTAACAGTGTCACCGATAGAAATAGGCCTGCTGGTGCCGCCGGAACAGGAGCCATCAGAGGCAGAACAGCAACGACCTCCACGGGAGCGCCCAACCACATTCACTGGGGGCGGGTTCACGTGGGACAACGTTCCGTGGTGGCGCTGGATGAGCAGCCGGCGGGTGGGCAGCCACGAATTCAACCGCTACCGCAGAGAAATGAGAAGTGGTGGCGGTGCGGCAAGGTTACCTTTGTACCAAAATGGAACGCTAAGTTCCTTGTAAGTGTCTGGTGGCGGCGATATTCTCGAGCAGTAATCTGCAAAATTCCCGCTACGACAAAGACAGGGCCTCACAAAAAATGTATCGTGCACCTATCTGGCTGAGCATTTTCGCGCTGCTCCCGGTTTTAGTTTCAGCACAAGCCGCCTCCCCGCAAACCCATTCTGCACCTGCGGTGGCTTCTGCGGTTCTTTCTTCTCAAGATAAGGAAATCGAAGCGCAGAGAGAAACCATTCGCCAGCTAGTGGCGGAAATGCAAGAACTCAAAACCCGACTGGCAGCGCTGGAAGCAAAGCAGGCTTCGGCTGCGTCCAAATCGGGGGCAACCGAAACACCGGCGATCACGGCTGATGCCGCCAAACCAGTGGAGTCAGCGGCTGCACAAACTACGTCGCCCACCGCGGCACAAACGCAACCCCTGGAAAACTCGCCATTTCACATGGCACGCGGAATTCAGTTCCAGGGTTTTGGCGCGCTCACCTATCGGGCCAGCGATGTGAAGCCTCCCGAAGCGCCATTGATCGGATTGAAGGCTGGCTCGGCGGGAAACTTTTCCATCGGCGATGTAGACCTGTTCCTGACTTCACATATCACGCCAAAGATGATGGTGCTTTCGGAGATCGTGTTCTCCCAGAATGCCAGGCAGGAATTTGAAACCGACGTGGAGCGCATGTTGCTCAAGTATGACGCCAATGACTATCTGAAGATGTCATTCGGGCGTTATCACACGGCAACGAGTTATTACAATTCAGTCTTTCATCACGGTAACTGGCTGCAAACCGCGGTGGACAGGCCCCTGGTGGTGGAGTTTGCAGACCATGGAGGTCTCTTGCCCTCACAGGCAGTAGGTGCCTCGGCGACAGGCGCAATTCCATCCGGCTCGCTTGGCCTGAACTACAATCTTGAATACGGAACCGGGAATACGGTGCGCCCGCTGATCAATCAGCCGGATCCAGCGGAGATTAACGAGGAAAACGGGAACCACGTCAGCGGCGGTTTATTCATCAAGCCGGACTGGCTGCCGGGACTGGATGTTGGCGGCAACATTTATCATGACCGGCTGAGTCCGGAAGGTACGCCGCTGCACATTGGGCAAACCATTGGATCAATGCACGCGGTTTATATGGCGCCCAAATTTGAATTTTTAGGCGAAGGCTTTTTTATTCAGCATAAAGTCCAGGAAACCCATCAGACGTTTAATACGCCGGCATTCTACGCCCTCATATCTCATAAACTGGGCACGCAGTGGCGGCCGTATTTTCGTTACCAGTACGTGAATGCTTCATCCGCTTCGCCACTCTACGCGGATGTCTCTCTTCGCCATGGGCCGAGCGCGGGAATCCGCTATGACTTTAATGATTATCTGGCGATCAAGACACAGTATGACCGGACCTATCGTCGCAACCTGCCCAGCTTTAATGAAGCGCTGGCGCAAATGGCATTCCGATTCTGAGAAAGGCGCACCTATGATCAATGCAACTGTGATCAACGTAGATCGCAAACGCGCAGCTTTCTCCGTCGCCATGCTGGTGATGTTTCTGGTTAGCTGCGTCCCGGCTGAAGACAAGAAACTGGTCAAAGATAGTGATATTGCAGTGATTGTGAATCCGGGGAACCCTGTGGATTCCATTTCCTCAACGGAGTTGCGCAAGATCTTTTCGGGCCAGAAGCAATCCTGGGCAGGCGGGCTGGCAGTGGACCTGTTTGTGCGCGCACCGTCTGCAAGAGAGAGAGAAGTACTGCTGGGCCAGGTCTTGAAGATGTCAGAATCAGAGTACAAGGCTTTCTGGGTGAAAAAAGTCTATAGCGGCGAATCCCAGCGAGAGCCACTGGCGCTTTTCTCCAATGGAATGCAACTGGAAGCTGTGCGGGCGGAAAAGGGCGGAATCGCCCTGGTAAGCCTGCAAGACCTGCATCAGGGAGTTAAAGTACTCAAAATCAATGGCCGCCTGCCCGGCACTCCTGGTTATACCCTGCAATAACGATAGCCCTGCCCTAGTGATATACGGCGCCATAAACGTCACATCTAAAAGGTGATTGCGGGCAGAAACCGTTACGGTTTTTCCAGCATCTATTTAGAACCTGGATTTTTTTCAGGCATGAAGTGGTGTTTGCGTTAAAGCAAATGCACTTTTCCGCCGAAACCTTCTTTTAGGGCGGTTGAATCCGGGTCAGGTGAGATGTCATGGATAAATCACGTTACGGGGCGGCCATCTTCGCAGCTCTCTTTGCCGTCGCGATCGCACTCTTGCTGGCCGGTGAGGGTCTGGCGCGATAGAAGGAATTCACCTCACGATACATGTGTGACCAGGCCGCCCCTCTGCTGTGTAAACCCCACGCGAGCACGTTTTCGCCTCTGATGTCGCAACTCCAAGCAATCTACGGGGCGATCGATACACAAAGCGCCGCAGGCGCGACTGAAAGTAGCCCGGCACGCCGCGAAGCAAGTGCCGGGGACAGGAACAAATTAGAACTAGTCCCGCCAGGGACGGCTGAATAGAATGCCTGTGCCATGTCTCACACCAGCCTCCTCTTTCATTGTGTGTTCGCTACCAAGGGCCGTAGACCATTGATCAAAGATGAAATTCAAACACGGCTTTGGGCCTATATGGGCGGCGTTGCAAAAACCAATGCGTTCAAGGCAATAGCAGTGGGAGGCACGCGCGATCATGTTCATCTGCTGCTCTCCTTGCCTCCGACAATGCCAATTGCCAAGGCGATGCAGTTGATTAAAGCCGGTTCATCGAAATGGATGCACGAGAGCCTGGGGCAGAGCCGTTTTGAGTGGCAGGAAAAATATGGCGCCTTCACCGTAGGCATATCGCAGAAAGCAACCACGGTGCGTTATATCCAAAATCAGAAGAAGCATCATGCAAAGATGGACTCCGCGCAGGAATGGAAAAAGATATTGGAACGACACGGCCTGAATGCGGAAGAGTAAATTCAGCCGTCCCTGGCGGGACTTGCCTTAAACCGCGCCGTTCCCGGCACTTGCTTCGCGGCGTGCCGGGCTACTTTCAGTCGCGCCTTCGGCGCTTTTGCGTGGGACAGCCCTGAACATCCTGCGAGATTGAGATATCCGGAGACGTAGCCAAGCTGCGTCTCTTCGCAAACAAACTTTAGATTAGTTGTTTGCCGCTTTGATTTAAGGCATAGTGAGGCAGCCCCCAGGGGTGGACGCAAAGTTCTTTGAAATCTGAAAACAACACGCAGCCGTGAGCACTCAGCATGCAGGCAGGAAACTTTAGTTTCCGCAATCAGCCAAGGCAAAACCTTAACGCTGATTTCACTGATCACACTGATTTGCAGTGATCGGGCGACTGGCAGTGATCGGCAAGTTGCTAACGCTTGACCCAAAACCGCACAGCTTGGGATGCGGAGGCTAAGTCCTTTAGATCTTGGGAGGGGAGGGGGTAGGCCGTTCACCGAGATCGCCGTCATCGCACGGGGTCGCTGTGATCGAAAAACCAGGACTACCACTGATGGCAGTGATCTGAACAAAGCAAAACCTTTACCGCGGATTGCGGATGATCGCGGATCGGAAGAGCCAAAAGTGTCAGGGATGCGCGCGGTCTAAGTTGTCAGGGATGTGCGCGGTCTAAACCGTCAGGGATGTGCGCGGTCTAAGTTGTCAGGGATGTCCACGCCATTCACTCCCAAGGCCTATTTCCGCCCTGCGGCCTCCACGCTACGAGTAGGATCGGCGCCCTGCCATGTGACGTCCGCGGTGGGGCCGTAATTGGAAACTACCTTTTTCCCCAGCAATCTCAGGTAAACGCTCAACTGCGTCCGATGATGAGCTGTGTGCAGCAATCGTCTCCAGAAAATCCATATCCGCTGGCGGCGAACATCAAAAAACGGGACTTCTTCGAGCCACCACGTCTGATCGCGTCCTGCCATGTGCGCCAGCCGGGGCCGGCACAATTCTTCATTGCGTTTGCAGAAACTCTCAGGCGTCAGCTCCAGCGGCAACACGGCAGAGGCTTCCGGCTCGCCGGGCAAGCCGATAAATTCAGCGAAGAATCGCCGTTCGGATAGGAGCTGGTGCTTCATGATGTCCAGCACGCTGCTGCTGCGATCAGGAGACTTGAACGGCATATCTTCAGGCGCAAACTGCCGCCACACGCTCACCACCTTGCTGGTTTCACTGGCATAGGTATCGAGCAGATGTTGAAAGAGGGGATTGGCAGCGCGCGGGACAGCCGATTCAGGGATGGCGGTGTATTCATATTGCATCGGCATGGCAGACCTCGAACGAGGTGGCCAGCGGACACGCTAACCACCTCACACAGAGGATACTCCAAAATGTAAGAACTAAGCCGCCGATGCGCGGGATTGGGACGCGGCGGGTTTCACAATTGCTGCCGCTACTAGTCCGGCGAAGACAAATCCCATGGCGATGGTGCAGATGTAAGCAAGCGTGTAGTTGCCAGGAAAGCCATACCAGTTCCAATACGAGATGTTGGTGCTGATGGCGGCCAGGATTCCGGCGATGGTAATGAATCGCCAGCGCGCGACAAAGCTGGTGAGGGTCGTGTGTCCAAGAAGTATCACGGCCAGCAGAATTTGAATGACGTTGGTGACAAGCTCGGTGATCAACTGCCGCGGGGCGATCGGCTCGGCCCCTTCAGGGTGGATCACCATGATACCCACCGGTCCCGCTTTCATAGCTGGAACCAAGTCTTTCATCTTCGCCATTTTTTGCGCTTGCGTCGCGCCGGATCCCAACCCGAAGCCAGGAACCCTGTAAAGTCCGGGCTGAGTGATGTTGGTTTTGATAGCGCTCACGACGGCTGGTTCGTTGGGGATATCGTTGATGCCAACGTCTCCCAACCCAAGGAACATATGCGCTACGCTGGACCAGGCAAAGAACGCCAGTCCGCCCAGAACTGCTGCCAGTACCTTTTTGCCCATATGAATTTCTCCTGTCTTATGCGCACTATGCTCCTCTGGCAAGCGGATTTAGTCAAACGCTTTCATCTTGCAGCGGGCAAAAACTTTTGTTCTCCAACCCTAACGATCTAAGAGCATTGAAGTTAGGGAAGTTGCCTGCCCGTTTGGGTAGGTATCAGTGCTAGAAAGATTAGAAGCGAGGCGGACAAGCAGGTAATCTACTGATACACAGTTCTCAAACGCTCTACCAAAAAGCGCTGAGTGCCTTGCCCGGTCAGGGCGGGGCTGAAACACGTACTGCAATCAAAATATGAGAACGTTTTCCACGACTTCAGATAAGCAATTTAAACGGGGTAGCTCTTTGGCCAAGCAGAATGAAAATCAGGGTGAGAAGAAGAAATCAGCCGCGCAGCAATTGAAATCGGTGATGCCGATGATCGGCGAGTTGGTGCGTCCGCGGCGCGCGCTGTTGAGTTTCGGACTGGTACTGCTCCTCATTGGGCGCCTGGCAGGCCTGGTGCTTCCGGCTTCCACCAAGTTTCTGATCGATGATGTGATCAACAAGCACCGTCCAGACAAGCTGCTGATGCTGGTGCTGGTGGTGGCGTCGGCGACGCTGATTCAGGGCATCACTTCATTTTCTCTCACCCAGCTCCTGTCAAAGGAAGCACAGAGGTTGATCACGGAGCTGCGCCGCAAGGTGCAGGCCCACGTTGGGCATCTGTCGTTGAACTATTATGACGCCAACAAGACAGGCGCACTGGTTTCGCGAATCATGAGTGACGTGGAAGGTGTGCGCAATCTGATCGGGACGGGGCTGGTCGAGTTTCTAGGCGGAATTCTTACGGCGGTCCTGGCGCTGGGTATTCTGTTGAAGATCAACGCCTGGATGACCAGCATAGCGATTGGCTTTCTCTTGATACTCACGGTTGCCCTGGGACGGGCTTTCAAAACCATCCGGCCAATCTTCCGTGAACGCGCCAAAATCAATGCCGAGGTTACGGGACGCTTGACCGAGTCGCTGGGCGGGGTACGCGTGGTGAAGGGCTACCACGCAGAAGAGCGTGAATCAGATGTTTTCAGTGGCGGCGTGCAAAAGCTGCTGGACAACGTGCTCAAGTCGCTCACGGCCATCTCGCTCATGGGACTTTCGTCCACGATGATGATCGGCATTGTCAGCGCCATCATCATGTACATGGGCGCGCGCCAGATTTTCGGCGGGCACATGACCGTGGGCGGCCTTTTCAGTTACACCATGTTTATGGGCTTCCTCATCGCACCGGTTGCGCAGATCGCCAGCATCGGCACGCAGATTACTGAAGCGCTCGCGGGACTCGACCGTACGCGCGAAGTGCTGGCGGAAAACAGGGAAGATGAAGATCCTGAGCGCTCAACCGTCCTGCCAGTAATCAACGGCCGCATTGAATTTGAGCAAGTTGATTTTTCTTATGAGCCAGGCAAGCCGGTTCTGGATGAGGTGAGCTTCATCTCGGAACCGGGAACGGTGACTGCGCTGGTGGGATCGTCCGGGTCAGGCAAGTCAACCATGATTGGACTTGTAGCGGCCTTTTACAAGCCGACTTCAGGCCGCGTAACCGTGGACAACGTGGACCTTGCGCATGTGCGGCTGGATTCCTATCGCAGCGCGCTAGGCGTGGTTCTGCAGGATTCATTCCTGTTCGACGGCAGCATCCGTGAGAATATTGCGTTTTCACGCCCGGAAGCCACTGAGGCCGAGATCATGGAGGCATGCCGCATCGCCCACGTGGACGAATTTGCGGAACGCTTTCAGGACAAGTACGACACCATCATCGGCGAACGCGGCGTAAAGCTTTCCGGTGGGCAGAAACAGCGAGTGTCCATCGCACGCGCGGTGCTGGCTGACCCGCGCATACTCATTCTGGACGAAGCCACATCAAGCCTCGACTCAGAGTCAGAGGCTTACATTCAACAGGGACTGAAGTATCTAATGGAAGGCCGGACCACGTTTGTAATCGCTCACCGGTTGTCCACCATCCGTCAGGCCGACCAGATTCTGGTCGTTGAGGCGGGCAAGATCGTGGAGCGCGGCAAACATGAAGAACTCCTGGCCGTGGAGGGCCGCTATCACGATCTCTACATGCGCCAGCACGGACTGGAGACCAATCTCTTCCTGGCTCCTGGTGAAGGCGACAACGTAGAAGACACTAACGGCGCCAAACGCGGAAGTGGCGTGGCTGCGCCCGACGCGATCACGCTGATTCGTGGTGGGGGGACGAGTCTGTAGATGTTTTTTATCCCGAGCCTGGCGAGGGATCCCTATAGCCACTTTAACTTTTATGGAGCAACTATATTGTTGTTTCCAAACTTGTCGGTAGGCCATGAGTTAAACGTGCATTTGGAGCACACCCACGCTCTCACCCTTTGTCATCATGAGCGGAGTCGGAGCGCATGCGACGGCGCAGTCGAATGATCTATGTATTTGATCGGTGCTGCCGTCCTGCTCCAGGCTGTAATCTCTGGCAATATTCGTGCGGCACAGCCGCCCCGCTGTGCGAGTTGGTTTCGCAGGCATCAATGTTTGTGTCTAAAGATCGAACGACTACAATGCTCCCTTCAACTATGAAACCCAAACTTCTTTGTGCATTGCTGATCTTGATTTTTGTTTCGCGCGTCCATGCGCAAACAACTCCTGCCCCTAAACCGCTCGATTTACTGAAACATCGGCTGGAAACCATTTCTCAGGGCGTCAGCGCCGATTGGGGCGTTTACATCAAGTCGCTGGACACCGGCGAAGAGATTGCCATCAACGCTGACGCTGTGATGGATACCATGAGCGCCATCAAGATTCCCTTGCTGGTGGATGTCTACCGCCAAGTGGACGCGGGCAAGATTAATCCGGCGGACCGCATCGTGATGAAGACGGCCGACAAGCGTTTTGGCACCGGCGTACTGCGAACGCTGGACGAGGGCGTGAATCTCAGCTTTCACGATGCATTGATGATGATGATTATCCAGAGCGATAACACCGGAACGGATATGGCCTTTGCGCGTGCCGGCGGACCCGCTCACGTGACCCAGACAATGCATACGATGGGCCTGAATTCGATTGTCGCGACAGGCACCACATTCGACTGGTTTCGCGCGCTTACTTCGGCAGGCGATCCCGCATACGCAAAGTACACGCC
>WNFA01004079.1_pt1 | contig 16571 bp, 13 predicted proteins | sample 5400481 | NCBI WGS metagenome assembly WNFA01 (sample SAMN13153340, study PRJNA577476) | soil metagenome | isolation source: 120 cm saprolite under Douglas fir tree site 2 hole 1 replicate 2 | place: USA:California | collected 2015-04-18
GGACAGGCTGTGACAGTAGCAGTAGCGCTGGTGGCAGAGGTAGAAGTAAAGTTGGGGCCACAACCTGCTATAAAGACTGCCAGCAAGAGGGGAAGGGCCATGCTGCCCAGAATACGGCCAGGGTATACTTGCATAGACTTCAATACTCCTTGCGTATGATATTATCGCTATTAGCGATAATGTAACAGAGCAGGTATAAAATCTGTGTTAAGTCTCCGAAAGGGGCAGCAACACGGTGAAGGTACTGCCAACGCCGGGAGTGCTCTCAACTTGCACCTGACCACCATGGCGCTGCACAATGGCGGCTACGATAGATAATCCCAGGCCGGCGCCTCCCCTGTTGCGGGTGCGAGAGGTATCTACACGGTAAAAACGGTCAAATATGAGAGCCTGCTGTTCCGTGGCCATACCTACGCCTGTATCGCCTACCGTCACAACCGCCCATGCATCTTTACGCAGGATGGTGACCACAACCTCTCCACCGGAATGGTTGTAGTAGATGCCGTTTTCAACCAGGTTGCTGAAGGCGCGGGTGAGGAGTGCCTCGTCCCCGTAGGCCACTACTTCCTCTTCATTCATAAGACGCAGTGTCACCTGCCGCGCATCGGCAGCATATTTCAAGTCGGTGAACACTTCCTCTACCAATGGTCCTAGAGCGACCCCGCTGCGAGAGAAGGGCTGTTCACTGGTTGCCAGGATGAGCAGATCGGCCACCAGGCGCTCCAGCCGCGCTAAAGCTCGCTCCTGGGTGACGACCATAGCACGATAATCATCCAATGTAGTCTCAGTATCCGCTGGGACCACCTCCATAGTAGTACGCAGCGAGGCCAGCGGTGTGCGCAGTTCATGAGCGACATCAGCCACGAAGCGACTTTGTTGCTCAAAGGTCCTTTCTAGCCTTCCCAGCATAGTATCGAAGGCATCGGCCAGTTCCTTCGTCTCATCTCTGGGGCCATCCAGTGCCAGGCGGGTGCTGAGAGTGCTCGCGCTGATGCGCTGGGCAGCCTTGCTGACCATGCGTACCGGGCGTAAGATAATTCCCGCTGCCCAGTATGCCCCTGCTCCGCCTGCTATAGCCACCAGCACCAGTCCAATGAGCGAACTGGTGCGTACTTCTAGTAGTAGGGCTCTCTCAAGCGGACTCGCTGGTCGCCCGAAAAGGTCTATCAATTGCGGGGGAAGGGAGGAGGTGGGGGCAGTATGCGACAATCGACCATCAAACCCTCTCCTCGCCGCCGCCGGATCGTTACTTCTTATTATGCGGGGGAAGGTGCTGATCGCATCGGTGTTTATGATCAGCAACAGCGCAAAATTGAGCACCAGCAGCAGCCCACCTGACCACAGCGCCAGCCGTAGTCGCAGCGGCAGGCGCCGCTTTTTCCAGGGCAAGATATGTCGAAGCCGGCGAAATTTCATGAGGATTCCTCCGAGTGAGAGGGCGTGCCCAGTCGATACCCTTGACCGACAACAGTTTCAATGTAGCGTGGCGTTTCCGCCAGGTCACCCAGTTTGCGTCGCAGTGAGTTAACATGGACGCGCACAGTATTGGTGAGCGGGTTGGTTCGCATATCCCAGACATGTTCCAGCAATGCTTCCTGGCTCACGATTTCTCCCTGGTGGCGCAGTAGATATTCTAAAATGCCAAACTCTTTGCTGGTTAATTCTAGCCGGCGATTACCTTGCCATGCAACTCGCGAGGTGGGATCCAATTTCAGGTCTGCAAATTGCAGCAGCAGTGTGCGAACCCGCATATCACGCCGCAGCAATGCACGCACGCGAGCCAGCAGCTCGGCAAAGTGGAATGGTTTGACCAGGTAGTCATCCGCGCCTGAATCAAGCCCCCTGACACGTTCGTCGGGTCGGTCGCGAGCAGTTAACATGAGAATGAGCAACGAAGGACGACTGGCCCGCAAGCGGCGACACACCTCCAGTCCATCCATCTCCGGCAGGTTCAGGTCGAGGATCAAGAGGTCATACTCATTGACCTCGGCTAATTCCCATCCCTGCACGCCGTCGAGAGCAACATCTATGGCATACCCTTGCTGGCGCAAACCCCTCGCCAGCGCCTGAGCGAAGTCAAGCTCATCTTCGACGATCAACAATCTCACGGATTTCTCCAAACGATAGCAGGTGAAAATGGCGGCTACTAAAACCAGCGTAGCAAAGCAGGCATAAAATTTCTGTTAAGTTAGGAGAGAGTTCATCTCTATGCCTTCAAAGGTCGAGGGTGTAGTAATCGTAGGTGGTCTTCACCTGGAAGCCGCAGGAACGATACAACCCGATAGCATTGACGTTGTCTGTCTCTACCTCGAGCGTGATCTCTTTCCCACCTTCCGCACGAATGATGCGGATTGCTTCTTCTAAAATCTGCCTTCCGTACCCGCGTCCCCGCTGCTCAGGCCGTACGACAAAGCCATAAATGCCGACCTCGTCTTCCATCTCGTCCAACCTGAGACAACCAATGGCCTCCTCATTCAGCATTCCAAGATAGAAGCGCTGCCCTGGCCGCTGTAAAAACTGAGCTACGTAAAATTTCGCTTCCTCGGCATCGCCGAAGTCGGTAGTTATGATAGAGGCCAGCGCCTCGAAGTCTTCAAGGCCAGCTTCCCGGGTATGAACTCGCTCGTCAGCAGTGCGCCTTTCCTGAAAGTCTCCCAGCACCATTGCATGCTCGGAAAAATCGTGATGCGCTCCGCTAGCTGCCGCGAATGCCAGCCCTGAGCGAGAGGCATGTTCGCAGACCAGGATCACCCTCTGCGCACCCCTGCGCATACACTCCTCTTTTGCTGCCGTAAGCAGGGTGCGGAAGATGCCCTTGCGGCGCTGCTCAGGGTGGACCATGCCGGTCAGTTCTTTCTCTTTACTGCCATAGCTACTTATGTTCAAGTAACCCACGAGTTTACTATCTCCGTAGTAGAGAAAATCATTTGTTTCTTTGCTCAGAGGACGTGTCCGCAGCCAGCTTAAGTGCCCATCGAGGCCCTCGTACTTGTTACAGACCTCCGTAAGATGCTCGATTTCCGTGAGTTCTGTGTCCGTCAGTATATGTTTTCTAACAGGACCTTGCTCATGCGCCAACCTTTTACTCCTTTATGTCTGGGTAGAAACAAGGCGCATTATAGTGAGTCGAGCAAGTTTCGTCAATGCTGAGTAAATGGTGATCGGCCATACCTTCAAATTTTGGATACGCGTGGATGCGGCGGGCCATCACGCAGGAGAGAGCGCACAAGGGAGACCGGGTAGATAGCCTTTTCCTGTATCTGGCTTGCCTGTTGTAGGGCAGCAGCGAAATCACGGATACGTGCAAATCGCTCGTTTGGCTCTTTGGACAGTGCCCGCAAGATTACAAGCTCGACGGCCGTGCCAATAGACGGCACTTTGTCTCGCAGACTTGGAACCCGTGCCGATAGGTGCTGTAGACAGACTTGCAGCGAGGTGCCTACAAACGGAGGCTGACCACAAAGCCAGCTATACGTCAGCACAGCCAGAGCATACTGGTCGCTGGCTGGCAAAGGTTTCCCATTGATCTGCTCAGGCGCGACATACGCGGCAGTCCCCATTGGCACCTGCACATATTGCTGATCCCACTGTTGCGCGGTGAGTGCTATACCAAAATCGCTCAGCCATACCTGATTCCCTGGACCAAGTAAGATATTCTGGGGTTTAATATCGCAGTGGATCAAGTTGCGCTGGTGGATATACTGTAGTGCACTGGCAATCTGTGTTACAAATGGCAGTATGGTTGTGAGCGGGAAGGAGACCCCTTGTGGAAAATACTCCTGCAAAGTACCCTGGGAAGCATAGTCCATCACTAGAAAGGGAATGTGCCCCTGGAGGCCAAAGTCGAGCACGCGCACGATATGTGGGTGCCGTAAGCTGGCGTGCAGGCGAGCCTCTGCCAGCAAACAGCGCGCATTGTGATCCCACTCTCCCCAGCCGTGCAATACCTTGACAGCAACCTGCATATGAAGATGTAGGTGCTCAGCTCTGTAGACAGTAGCAAAGCCTCCTCGTCTGAGGACGTGCGACAGGCGGTAGTGACCAAGCTGCTGTGGAATGTTTTGTGTGGGTAGATAACCATTGTCTGTGACCATAGAACTTTGTCACCTCGTGCGTGTCCTGTAGCGCATCTTTTCGGGGGAGTACGAATGTGTGAGGGGTTCAGTATCTACTTCACCTCTCCTTAACACCCCTACATCATACGCTTTCGTCACGGCCTGCAAACGTGTATGTACATGCAGTTTCGCATAGATGTTATTGAGATGTGTCTTAATGGTGCTCACTGTCACCACCAGTTTTTGAGCGATCTCGTGATTTGAAAGTCCCGCGGCAATCAGGTTGAGTACTTCTTGCTCTCTTTCACTAAGCTTTTCAATCAGCGCATCCTCTCCGTTCTGGGGATTAATCCAGATAGAAGGCTGAGCCTCTGATCCAAATGCTCTCAGTACTGCATGGACGTACTCGAAGGAAAATGCTTGTTGCGCACCTGAAGATCTCCTCTGGGACTGGCTATAGTACTCTGCGAACAACTTCCCCATGACGGCTCCTTCATCGACGAAGACGCGGATATAGCCACCTGGTTCTGACCGCGCGAGAACGCACTCGAGCGTTTGCATGGCCTGCTCTCTCTTCCCCTGTGCATGATATGCTAGCACCAGGAGCACTAATATCGCAATCTCGCTGCCTACTCGCCTCTGCGCCTGTGCGGCCTGGAGCATCTCCTCCAGGAGGTCCACTGCCTCTTGTATCCTCCCCTGTGCAATGCTGAGCCGTGCATGCATAAGCTCCCAGCTATCCCTTTGGGATAGATCCCATCCCTCTTCTGCAGATGTATATCGTTCGCTCCAGCGGGAGGCAGATGCTACATCGCCCCGTGCCAGCAGAAACTGTACTCTGTATGCCAGAATCTGTGCAAGGTAGGCATGGTACTCCCCAAAGTGTTGCAAGCTTTGTTCGGCTTTGTCGAACCATGCCATCACTTGCTTTTGTTCCCCACGCGCCCAGGCTAGCCGGGCAGCAAGGAGAGGAAATGCGGCAGTCGCGAAATCTCCCTGTCCTGAGCGCTTAGCCAGGAGCATGGCTTGCTGCCAGTGATCTATTGCACGTGCCAGATCGTTCCATTCACGGAAGATGTCACAGAGCCGCAAATGCGCAGTCATTCTATGCCATAACGTTTTCTCGCTGGCGCCTCGAATCAACTGCCGGAACGTGTTAACAGCTTCGTGTAGGTTTCCTTGCATTACTTGGATATCGCCGAGGCGAATAGTAGCATGCAGCATCGTATCCATGTGATAGCTTTTCTGACTCAAGCGGTAGCCCTGAGTCAGAGTTGCAAGTGCTTGTGATAACTCGCCGTTGAAGAAATGCCCCGTTCCCAGAGTAACGCTTGCATTACCACGTATAAGCTGTTCCTCCTCGGGGGCAAACGTAATGGCTCTTTGTGCATAAGCAAGCGCTTGTGATCCATCTCTACGTAGCAGCGCTGCATAGGCGCGCAGGTCAAAGACTCTGCTGAGCATCTCCGTATTCTGTTCCGCGCGCCATGCATGTTCCGCAAGGAGCAGAGCCCGTTCGTACTCCTCGAAGCGAGCTGTAGATAAAAACGTGCAGGCGCTCAGAAAGCACAGCAGCGGGCGGGCTGATATGATGGTTTCCGGTAGTTTAGCGAGCCAGGAAGACATCAAGGCATCATCGCCCCGCTCAATCAGTGACAATGCGCATCTTTCTATCAGATTGGCCGCTCGCTCGAGATCCCCAGCAGCGAATGCATGTGTTACCGCGTCCACCAGCATATCGTGCTGCTCGTACCACGTACTTGCGCGCAGGTGCAGTAGTGGGACTATAGTAGGCTGCTTTTGCTGCAAATGATGCCTGAGCAAATCGGTAAAAAGATGGGAGTATCGGTACCAGTACTGCTGATCATCCAACGCGATGAGAAACAGGTCAGCCTGGCCTAGCCACTCTAACATTGCCCGCCCGTTACTTTGTTGCGTCAACATATCGCAAAGCGACGCATTCAACTGTTCAAGAACCGATGTGGAGAGTAAAAAAGCCTGGACGTCTTTAGGCAGGCGCATAAGCACCTCCTCGGTCAGATAGTTTAAAACATGGCGATTTGTGCCCGTAAAAGTATTGATGAATTTCGAAATACCTGCCTGGTCATCTCGTCCTTGCAGGGAAAGCGCAGCCAGTTGCAGCCCGGCTGCCCATCCTTCGGTTGATCTGTTGAGCTCCGCGATATCTTCTGCAGGTAGTGATATGCCTGTGTTTTGCAGGAGAAAGGCTGTCGCTTCATCTTCTGTAAAGCGCAGGTCAGCCGCTCGCAACTCGACCAGTTCCCCTCGCACACGGAAGCGCGCCAGGGGTAGAGGCGGATCAACTCGCGTGACAATAATCAGGTGAAAGTGTGGCGGCACATGCTCCAGCAGAAACGCGAGTGAATGGTGAATAGAAGGTGCCGTAATGACCTGGTAGTTATCGAGCACAAGCAGCACATCATGCGGAAGTGCCACGAGAGCATTGATCAGAACAGTGAGCATCTCCTCGATGTTGGGAGGCTGCAGTTCTTGTAGCCATACTTCAATCTGCTCTCCAATTACCGGGTGAAGCCTTTCCAGGGCCGCGATGACATAGCGCCAGAAGCGCACTAGTTCATCATCTTTACTCTCGAGTGTAACCCACGCTGCCTTTGACTCGCGTTGCTGAATCCATGTCCCGATCAGCATAGTTTTGCCAAAACCTGCAGGCGCCGAAATTAAGGTTAATGGCACGTACCTCCCGGCATCAAGCTTGCTGTTCAAGCGCAGGCGTGGCACAACTCGCTTGAGAGAGGTTTGCGGAATGGCCAGTTTCGTCGCAAGCAGGAGTCGATCACTATAAATAGACACCTTTCTTTGCCTCCACTTCTTTGCCCTTCAATGCCTCTGTAGATGTTCGGCCCAACTACGTCTATTATGTAGAAGCCTCCCAAAAACGACCCCTGGCGCTCGAACACAGCCGGCATCTCTATCACTATAGATCAGTTTTAGCAAGCAAGCGGACACTCATTTTGTAGGATGGTTTTGCCGGGCAAAACAGGTACCATTTATTATTATCGTCAGGTGAGAGGGTAATGTTAGAGAGGGTAGTGGTACACTTCTTGTCTTTCCTGTTGCTTTTGGGCATACTTGTACCATGAACACCCTGGCGTTCACTACAATGATAGGCTTGAGAAGAACAAGGAGCAATATATGCCTCGTTATCAACCAGTAGATGCATTACAATCCCCGCGCTTCTGCGGGATCCGCACCTTTGCACGTCTCCCTTTTGTGACAACAACCGAAGAAGTCGATGCCAGCATCATCGGCATTCCTTTCGATACAGGGGTCACCTATCGAGCCGGGGCTCGTTTTGGGCCTGCTGCCATCCGTGAAGCATCAGCGCTCCTGCGGCCATACAATCCCGGAGCGGGTATAGATGTCTTTGGCACTCTATCTGTGACAGATGGCGGTGATATTTCTGTCGTTCCCGGCTACATCGAGGATAGCTACGCGCGCATCGAGACCGGCTTACAGCCAATTCTCGAAGCTGGGATTATTCCTATCTGCCTGGGCGGCGATCACTCAATTACCCTGGCCGAACTCCGTGCCGTCTCCCGGCGTTATGGACCGCTGGGATTAGCGCACTTTGATGCTCACAGTGACACCTGGGACGAATACTTCGGCCGTAAATATAACCATGGGACAACATTCAAGCGGGCGGCAGAGGAAGGATTATTGGATCCATCGCGCTGCATTCAGGTCGGCATGCGTGGACCAATCTATGCTGCTGCTGATTACGAAGTCGCGCGCAACCTGGGTTTTGCCCTTATGCCCAACAACGAAATGCGCCAGCATAGCATGGCAGAAGTAGCAGCCATAGTGCGTGAGCGCGTAGGCGGCGGTCCAGCGTTCCTCACATTTGATGTTGATTTCGTTGACCCCGCTTATACGCCCGGTACTGGTACACCAGAGGTCGGCGGCGTTACCAGTTGGGAGGTGCTCCAACTCCTCCGCGGTCTGCGTGGAGCGAATTTCGTTGCCTTCGATATCGTTGAAGTGTTGCCCGCTTATGATCCCACACAAATCACAGCTTTGCTAGCGGCCAATGTTGCCTACGAGTTTTTAAGTTTACTATCTTACCACAGGTCTCAGCACCCCGGCGGTACTGCATAAGGTACTATGTTGGCTCCATACTATGGAGGAGCTATCCTCAACGAGAATAGCTCCTCCATTTGCTGCCTCCTTGAACACTCACGAGCAGACTGGCTCTTGCGCCTTTTAGGCGCTTCGGCTGGCACCCTGAAAGTCGAGAATCACGCACGGTTCATCTCCAACTACCCAGCCATCATGTCCAGCAGGAGCAATGGCGAGGTCACCAGGGCCGAAATCCTGCTTCGTTCCATCTGCCATCTGGATCGTCATCCTCCCAGAAATGACGTATGCAAGGTGAGAAACCTGGCAACTCTCCGTGCCGACGACAGGCTTGATATGTTCTGACCACCTCCACCCCGTGTCATACGTTACCCGGGCGACAGACATCCCATCGAAAGAGACGATTTCCACCGTGGCTTTAGGAGGAGTACGCCTCTCATCGGGATTGTTGAAGCTCTTCTTTTGTAAGGTTGCCATCATGATCTATCCTTTCTCTCGATTGTTGAGCAGTCGTCATTTCTCCCTTCGTGAGAGAAATCAAGCGGTCACTGCTCGTATGCTGAGTATACCCCAGCAAGAGCCCAGAAGACATGCGTAAGATTACGCATTAAAATGAGAAAGGCAGTCATGTTCTCAAAAATGGCCAGTTCTTTCGAACCGTATCGCTCACTTGCCAAGTCTGATGAGCCGCTCTTTCACCTGTTGCAGCAGTTCATCGCTTTTACAGAACGCAAAGCGCACGTAATTACGCCCGATATGCGCGTGCTCCGGCCCATAAAACGTCTCTGGCGGGATGCAAGCCACGCCAATCTCTTTTGTCAGATAGCGCGTGAACTCGACCGGTGTGCCATTGAACATATCTGAGAAATCCGCCAGGACGAAGTAAGTACCTTCAGGAGCAATATATCTAAGTCCGCCTCCATCCAGTGCAGCCATCATCAACTGCCGTTTCGTCTCGTACATCGCCTGAAATCCATCGTAGTAGGTATCTGGCAGATTCAGTGCGTAGGCAATCGCCTCCTGCGATGGATGATGCACCGCGAATGTGATGAATTGATGGGCACGCGCCACACCTTCCACCAGGTCGGGATGCCCATACACCCACCCGATCTTCCAGCCAGTTGCGCTGAATAACTTACCAGCGCTGCTCACAGTGACTGTGCGCTCAAACATGCCAGGCAGCGTAGCGATGGGAATATGCCGTGCAGGAGCAAAGATCAGGTGCTCGTACACTTCATCGGCAATGACTGTCACATCGTATTCGCTGCACAACTCGGCGATCACGGTTAGTTCCTGGTGCGTAAACACCCGTCCACTTGGATTTTGCGGCGTGTTCAAGATCAGCGCACGAGTCTTCTTGCCAAAGGCAGCGCGTAATTCATCGACATCGAACGTCCAGGCTGGGGGATGCAAAGGTACGTATACCGGTACCGCGTTAGCCATGATGATGCCTGGCAGATACGAATCGTAATACGGCTCGATGATAATCACCTCGTCACCGGGATCGACGAGTCCCAGAAGCGCGGCAAAAATACCCTCCGTTGCCCCTGAAGTGACGATGACGCCGTTTGCCGGGCTGATCTCCAGTTTATAAAAGCGTTTTGCATGATCGACAACCGCCTGGCGCAGGGATAAGGTCCCGGGACCCGGCGCGTACTGGTTATATTGCCCGGATTGCGCTGCCTGTACCAGGTGCATGATCACGTCCGCTGGCGCATCGAAGTCAGGTTTTCCCTGCCCCAGGTTCAGCGCATCGTACTGCTGCGCAAGCATATTAATTTCGGTAAATATAGTTGTACCAAATGTCGCCACACGGCGAGACGGGATAGACATATGCAATGCTCCATTTCACTGAACTTCATCGAACTTCATCATAAGTTTTGCCATTATAATACAGGAGAAGTGGTCATATGAAAAGGCATACTTCTTTTTGTTGTGTAGCAATAAGGTGTAGAAGCAAAGCCAAAGCCTCAAGCCATGGTCCCTTATCCAGATTGCTTTGTTGATCACTGCAGAGAGAAGTAAACATGTGATAAGCTATGAGGGATGGAAGCACCAAGAAAAATCCAATTGGCGTAATTTTGGGAGCGAAACAGAGCATGGAAAAATCTTCTCCTGTGTTCTCTCAGCGGCTCGCACAGCGAAGAGGAGATTACGGTTTCGACGCACCCCATGTCCCTGCCATTTTTCTTCTCATAGGACTGATCATGCTCGGTATTGGTCTGCTCTCGCTTTTGCTCTGGCAGTCCCTCATTTTTGGGATCATTGACCTGCTCTTTGGCGTGTACATGCTTCTCTCTGGTGCCAGTTATATCTACACCACACGCCGCGGCAAATTCCAGGTCTGGGCAGAGCTTCTCTCCAGCTTGAATCTCCGTGGGGATGAGCAGGTCCTCGACCTCGGTACTGGCCGTGGTGCGGTGCTCTTGATGGCTGCCTCCTTACTCCAAGGGGGCAAGGGTACTGGCGTCGACATCTGGAAAACCAGTGATCAATCAGGTAATGCCCGTTCAGCCACCCAGAAGAACGCTGAACAGGAAGGCGTTGCCGACAGGATCGATCTGCATACCGCCGACATGCGACAGCTTCCCTTCGCTGACAACTTTTTTGATCTTGTCCTCTCCAGTCTTGCCATCCATAATATCCCGAAGCGCGAAGATCGATATAAAGCCCTGGACGAAGCCGTACGCGTTCTCAAACCAGGTGGCAGACTGATCATAGCCGACATTGGCGAGACATACCGCTACGCTGAACACCTGCGTGAACTGGGGATGACCAATGTGACCCATCAAATGCTCGACTGGCGCTTCTGGTACGGCGCTCCCTGGGTCATGACAAAGCTGGTCAAAGCGACCAAACCATCCTGAGATCTGTTTGGTGATGGAGCTTACTTCTGCTTGGGTATGGCATGGTGGACCTGGCAGATACTGCTCATAGCGCTGGTATTGGTAGAATTCATCGAACAATGCGCCCGAGATACGTTGAAGGCGCATGGTGAAGCAAGGTAGAGCATGGATTCGGTATCATATTGGCAGCGCACCATTAACCAACTGCCATTTTCCGCCGACCTGCCGCCCACAGCAGATGTGGCCGTCGTCGGCGCCGGGCTATTGGGCGCAGCAACCTCTTACTGGCTTGCACGAGCAGGCCTGGCGGTTGTGCTGCTTGAGCGCGCAACGCCTGCTTATGGTGCAACCGGGCGAAATGGTGGTATTGTCTCAGTTGGCCCTGCCGAGGCCTATCCTGCTGCGATAATGCGGCTTGGTCACGAAACCGCGCGTGCCATCTGGGCGTTGACACTCGAAAATCGCGCGCTCCTCCGCCAGGTGCTCGCCGAGGAGGGCATCACTTGTGACTATCGCGAGCCTGGTCACTTGAGCCTGGCGCTGGGCGAAGATCAACTCGCGAGCCAGTCAGAGATCGTGGCAGCCCTGCAGGCCGATGACTTCACTGCCATTCTTCTTGATCGCGCACAGGCGCAGGCTCTGATCGACACACCTCTCGGACCCGAGATAGCCGGTGGAAAATTCATACCGGAGAATGGCCTCGTCCACTCTGCCCGCCTGGTCCAGGGGCTCGTGGGTGCGGCTCAACGTCATGGAGCGCGAGCCTGCGTAGCGACAGTAACGCAGGTCTTACCCGCTGGCCCTGGCGTGCTCGTTCGCACTCAGCAGGCCGACCTGCATGCAGGCGCAGTGATCATCGCCACCAATGCCTGGATAGGCGAGCTGATCCCTGCCCTGGCCGGATTGATTACCCCGGTTCGCGGTCAAGCCCTCGCCTATGCGCCAATCGCTCCGGTATTCACAACAGGCATATCCGTTGCCATCACTCCCACTGGAGAATACTGGCAGCAGACCACAGATGGCTCTATCGTGCTGGGTGGATGCCGTGCGGTTGCGCCAGGGCAGGATGTTGGTATCCGCGAGAGCCAGCCAACCACAGGGGTTCAGGCAGCGCTGGAGCAGGTAATTCCACGGCTTTTTCCCCAACTGGGCGGGTTCCACGGCTTTTTCCCCAACTGGGCGGGTTGCTCGTCCAGCAGAGGTGGGCTGGGTTGATGGCCTTCACCCCGGATTATCTTCCTATTGCAGACCGTGCGCCAGGTATGCCTGGCGTCTGGGTCTCCGGTGGCTTCTCTGGGCACGGTATGCCGTTTGGCATGCGTTTAGGCCAGCTCATGTGCGAAGCAATCACAAGCGGTGTGGCACCGGACACCCTTGCGCATCTTCGCCTACATCGCCCAACCTTCATACAAGCGTGGGCAGGTAATGCCTCTTGGTCATGAGATGGTGTTGCGACATGTAGGTAACCACGCGTCGCAACACCGGATATATTTGTGTCTACTGATAACTACTTGTATCAGCGCAGTTGGGATCCGTCGAGATGTAGATGCTGGCCCAGTCGTTGGGGGCTATCAGGCCCTCGGAACCGATGGTAAAGCCCACCACACATGGCTTCTGCAGGTAAGTGAGCGTATTCTGGTAGACAGGCGCCCAAGCGACATCATTGACCAGCTGCTGCTCAGCCTGGTAATAGGCCTGCAGGCGGCTGTTCGTGTCGGGATTCCCATCTGCTGCTTCCAGGGCTTGCTGCGTCTGCTGCTGCGTGGAGGCATCCGACGCGTTATTTTGTCCATAATTCGCGTTGTTATTGGGAGCCCCTTTGTCGAACTGCAGCGTTGTCCAGTCCTGTGGATCGGGGTAGTCGGCAAGCCATCCCAACTCCCAGAACATCAAACCTTTGGGATTGTTGGTTGCTGCTGTCGATTCCGTGAGCAGCCTGTTGAAGTCGATATCATCAAGCTTGACGCTCACGCCCAGGGTGTTCTGCCACATCTGCTGCTCGGTGGCAAGCTCATTGCGGATATCATTCGAACCGCCACTGGAGAAAGTCACAGTGATTGGCGGCAGCGTAGCCGCGGTCAGTCCTTCTTCCGCCAGCCCTTCGGCGAACAGCTGCCTGGCCAGCGTGGGGTTGCCATTCGTTCCCTTGACCCCGCCAGGACCCGTCAGGTTAGCATTGTAGCCTGGCATACCCTGCGGCACGATATGGTTGCTGGCGATCACCGTATCTTTGTAGATGGCGTGCGCGATCAGGTCCTTATTGAGCGCTAGGTCGAACGCCTGGCGGATCTTGATGTTATCGAATGGCTTCACCAGGTAGTTCATCGCGAGGTAGCTGATCCAGAGTTGCGGCACCTGGTGCAACTGGTGTGCTGGTAGAGCCCTGGCCGCAGGTAGATCTGGGGTAGGAATAGAAATTGTAGTTGTCACATCCACCTGGTTGACCTGGTAAGCCCTGTAGGTGGTGTCGGCTTCCTTGTAGAACGGGAAGACGACCTTGCGCATCTGCGGCTTGGGGCCGTAGTAGTTGGCATTGGGCACGAAGACAATCTGCTTGCCATGAGTGTACTCTGCCACCTTCCAGGGACCATCGCCGCCGCCCTCGGTCAGGTGATCCGTGAACTTGGTATTTCCATACTTGTCCACCAGGCTCTTCTCGACCACGAACGAGGTTGGGTAGGTCAACGCGTCCAGGAAGTACGCGGCCTTCTTGTTAGCGATAATCTTGATCGTGTTCGGGTCAGGCGTAAGTAAACTATCACCGATAATGGTCTTGATCTTACCAGCTACCAGCTTGTCGGAGTCCTTCACCAGCGCCAGGTAAATGGGAGCAGTGTTCGACTTGATGGCCGGCTGCAGCGCGCGATCGATGCTGTAGGCCACGTCTTGAGAGGTGAGCGGTGTCCCATCGCTGAACTTCAGGTTGGGCCGCAGATTAAATGTCCAGGTCAACCCATCGGATTCCAGGTGATAGGAGGCAGCGAGCTGCGGCTGCACGCGTCCGTTGTCATCCACTTGCATCAAGCCCGTGAAGACCATTTCGATGGCCAAAGCGGAGGAAAAATCGGTGGTAATCGCTGGATCGAACGTGGCGATGTCCGAAATGCCCTCTTCAGGTACAATCGCGATCTGCTTGTTCGCGGGAGCACGGGAACCCCCCGTTTGACCCGGTTGCGATGACGCGGGACTGCCACAGGCCACCAGCAGTATGGCCAGCGCACAGAATAAAATGGGCAGAAGCCGGACAGAACGTTTCTTGCCAGATTGCATATGTGACTTCTCCTTGTGCTATGCGGTACTTCTCTCTGGACCCGCGGCATGTCTGGGCCTATCTGGAAGTCCACAAAAGACTTCATAGTTGAACACGAATCACGCTATGTAGAAAGGGGTACTAGTAGCCATGGAGAAGCCCTTGGCGACCTGGCAATCCACAAGAGCCTCGTATCCATATGGTAATGGACACTTGGCTGCATAGTCCCCTGGATACACTACTCCTCATGCCAAAGTAGAGTACAGGGACAGCATACCCAAAGCTCCAGCACGAAAGTGCGGAAAATCTCCTCTTTTGAGCATGGCTGTCCGTGGTATAGTTGCCTGAGGCGCGTCGGAAGTGTGTGGAGGAAAAGGGGTATGTAATGTGAAAACAGGGTTAGAAAGTGCGGAAAGACTGCGGAAAGACTGCATAACGCTAAATCATTAATCATGCCTGCTGTGCCTTGCTTCGCGCAGTCTCTGCCCACAAGGTTTTACAAAAAATTAACAAACCCGGTTCATATGTTCCAATTAAGGCTCAACCCCGTGATATGGGCGCTGCGACTGGCGTACTTGTATTGCAGAGACTTTACTGTGTTTAGTCCGAGCCTGAGATGCTCCAGGTGCCTAGAAAAAGAGTTATCTTATGGACGCAGTACAATTTGGACGCTGGATTAGCGAGCGCCGCCGTGCGGGTGGTTGGGGCAGTCAACGCGCGCTTGCCGAGAGTGTACTCCACCATCCCCTCATCAGCAAGTATAGGATCACCGAGGATTTTCTCGCGCGTCTGGAAGCTGGGCACTTCGTCCACCCCTTTCGAGGCAGCGTACGACAGCGTGTGCTCGCATTGACCTGCTTAATCTGCAAAACACCGCGCGATGTGCGTGTGTACCTTCAGGCAGCCGAACTCACAGAGCTCAATGACGAAGAAACCAGGCAAATGCATTGGTTGAATAAACACCTGTTCACAAAACGGAGCCCAACAATGCGGCCTTTGCCTCCTCGTCCCCTGCGACTCTTCGGTCGAGATACATTGCTCGAATCCCTTATCCGTGCTCTTTCGTCCGGTGAAAGCGGCCTGTATGCTCTCACCGGTATGGTGGGTGTCGGCAAGAGCGCCCTTGCCTACGAGGCCTTGCATCGATTGGCCTTTAGCGAGAATCCGCGTGCCTTTCCTGATGGTATCATGACTTTCACCGGACCAGGGCGCCGGGGTAATGGTGGTCTCCTGGCGCTGCTCAATGAAGTCGCTGCTGCGTTCTCGCCTACCGCGACTCCCGCTGTACGCTCCAGGCAGGTTTCGGCTCTGCCTACTTTAGCCACAGTCGACAACGCCGTATTGGAGGCCGATGACGAAGAACTCAAGGAAGCTACGCTGCGTGTTCGCACCGCCCTTGCAGAGAAGCGTGTCCTGCTGCTCCTCGATGACCTCGATTCCCAGTTTCCCTTGCGCCAGGCCATGGATATCTTGTTGACCTCCGATCAGGATCATGCGGGAAGCAATTATGGGCACGGGTACCGCATCCTCCTTACTACGAGTCGCTACATTCCTGCGCCCAGTATGATGGCCATGCACTTCCATCTCACTCCGCTTGAGCCAGAAGCAGCCCTTGACCTCTTAGCTACACTGCTTGTTCGTCCTCTGCGTCCTGATGAGCGTGCGGATGCCCAATACCTGTGTGCCGCCGTTGGCTATCTCCCGCTTGCTCTAGAGGTGGCCGCTACGGCTATGACGGCAAAGGGCATCCCGATTGCATTGCTAGCCGCGCACGCTGCTGAGCAGCCGCTCGACACCATTCTCGATGATGATGGTGAGCTACGCGCTTTACTCACTCAAGCGCTTGGTGTTTTTGATCCAGAAATGCAGCAAAGGTTTGCCTTACTCTCTTTGCTCGGCGTCCGGTCATTCCGCCTGGAAATGGCTGCAGCCATTCGCACGTCGCCCGAAATGCTCTTGAGCCAAGAGCATGGGACAGTAGTCTCAGTACCCGCACCGGCTGGCTTAGCAGGGGAGGACACTTCCATTGCATTGCCTCAGCTTGTGAGCACGGCAGCAGATCTGGGGCAATTCGTGCGTCATTCCCTGCTTGAGCTTGCGCCTGGTGATGAGCTTCCGACCGCCATAACAACCCGACCTGCTGTGAGGATTGAGCCTCGCTACCAGGTACACCCGTTGCTTCACGCGTATACCAGGGAACGTGCCCTTGATCTCCCACCAGACATCGTTGACGCTGCACAGCGTAATATCCTGGACTATGCGCTGGCATATGTGGAGCATTGTCATTGCGATATTATCCTGCTG
>WNFA01002029.1_pt1 | contig 16570 bp, 15 predicted proteins | sample 5400481 | NCBI WGS metagenome assembly WNFA01 (sample SAMN13153340, study PRJNA577476) | soil metagenome | isolation source: 120 cm saprolite under Douglas fir tree site 2 hole 1 replicate 2 | place: USA:California | collected 2015-04-18
ACGCGCTCGAGGGTGTTCCAGCCGACATGGGGCAGCTTCTCCTGGGTCTTCAGACGCTCCACGGTGCCGGGAAAGACGCCAAGGCAAGCGGCGCCGTCCTCCGCGCTCCACTCGAAGAGCAGCTGCATGCCCAGGCAGATGCCAAGGAATGGGACCCCATTACGGATGGCCGCGATGACGGCCTGGTCCAGGCCGCTCGCTCGGAGTCCAGCCATTGCCGGTGCCGCCGCGCCCACCCCGGGAAAGATGATGGCCCGTGCCTCGGCCAGATCCTCGGGGGTCGAGGCGAACGTGCAGGTGGCGTCGAGCCGCGCCAGGGCATTCTCCACACTGCGCAAGTTGCCGGCACCGTAGTCGATGAGCGCGATCACTTCGTGCTCGCGCTTCGGCCGCGCAGCGCCGGATCCACCGCGTACGCCTGGCGCAGCGCGCGGGCAAGGGCCTTGAATGTCGCCTCGGCCAGGTGGTGGTCGTCGCGTCCCGAAGCGATCACGTGCAGGGTTACGCCAGCGCGCAGCGCAAAGGTCTCCAGGAAATGGGGGACCAGGGTTGCCGGCAGCGAGCCGATCGTGACGCCACGCAGCGGCACATCGATCATCGCGTAGCCGCGGCCGCCGCAGTCGACGGCGACCGTCGCGCGGCTCTCATCGAGCGGCACGATGGCGTCGCCGAAGCGCGCGATGCCGGCTCGATCGCCGAGCGCTTCAGCCAGCGCCTCACCCAGGACGATGGCAACATCCTCGACCGTGTGATGGGCGTCGACCTCGAGGTCGCCGCGCGCCTTCACGTCCAGGTCGAAGCGGGCGTGTACGGCCAGGGCGCGCAGCAGGTGGTCGAGAAACGCAACGCCGGTGGCGATCTCGGCGGTGCCGTCTCCGTCGAGGTTGAGGCGCACCGACACGTCGGTTTCCTTGGTCTGGCGTTTTCTTACGGCCGACCGCTCAGCCGGCATGTGCCCTCCATTGGGAAAGGGCGTCGACGAGGCGGGCGTTCTCCTCCGCGGTCCTCACCGTGATGCGGATGAATCCCGCGAGCGGGGAGCCGCTGGGAAACGTCCGGACCACAAGCCCGCGACGGAGAAGCCATGGCGCGGCCCCCTCGCCGGAATGGACAAGGAGAAAGTTCCCGGCGGCGGGGTGCACCGGCAGGGCGAGACCTGTGAGATGGCGGGACAGCGTCTCGCGGCTCGCCACGATGCGCGAAACGCGCTCGCGCATCCCGTCCAGGTCGCGCAATGCCCGGACGCCCAGCCCTTCCGAGACGACGCTCAGGCTCCCGGGAGGACGGACCCGGCGCAATGCGGCGCTGATCTCCGGCCCGGCGAGCGCGTAGCCGACCCGCACGCCCGCGAGCCCGAAGGCCTTACTCAGCGTGCGGACCACCACGAGGTTGGGAAACCGAGCGACCAGCCCGACGGCGGTGACCGCCGAAAACTCGAAGTAGGCCTCGTCGACAGCGACCACGCCGGGTGTTTCCTCGGCCAGCTTCTCGATGAAGGCCGCGGGTAGAAGCTCGCCGGTGGGGTTGTTCGGATTACACAACCAGGTCAGGCGGGCGTGGCGTGACACTTGCAGGAATCGGTCCTGGTCGAGGTCCAGGTCTTTTCCTGGGACGGCCTCCACGCGGCCGCCCGCCATCTCGCTGACGATCCGAAACATGGCGTAGGTTGGACGCGAAAGGACGACCGGATCGCCCGCGCCCACATAGGCTTTGGCCAGCAAGTCGAGGATCTCATCGGCGCCGGCACCGACCGTGATCTGGTCCGGCGACGCTCCCGTGTACGCCGCCAGCGCCCTGGTGAGCGTCGTGTAGCTGGTGTCTGGATATTCGTTGAGCGCGAGCGCTCCAAGCTCGCCCAGGGATGCGCCCGGCCAGGGCGACGTGTTGGTGTCGAAGCGGACCACGTCGGTCTCCGGGACGCCCGCCTCGCTCGCGATGCGCGCGCTCGGCGGCTCCCACTCGTACGGCTGCATTTCGAGGATCGCCCCGCGTGGGCGCGGACCGTTGGGTCTTAAGAAGACGGCGGAGCCGGCTCGCCGGACACGGATCGATTCAGCATGCGCGGCCAGCCGCTCGGCTCTGGCGAGCGCGTCGACGACGGGCTCGAGCCGGGCCAGGCCGTCCCGGTCGAGCAACTGAACCTGCAGCGTCCGGCCGAAGGCATCGACGCCGAGGGCGCTGAAGGAACGGCTGGCACCACCGGTCGGGAGCACGTGGTTCGCCCCGGTCGCGTAGTCGCCCGCCGCCGCGGGGGCATATGGCCCGAGAAAGACGGACCCCGCGGCCGAGATCCGGGCCAGCCATCGCTCGGGCTCGGCGCATGCGAGCGTCAAGTGCTCCGGCGCGAAGTCATTCGCGAATACAACCGCCTCGTCCATCTGAGTGGCCGTCAGCACGCGCACCTGCTCGGCCAGCTCGCCGTCCACCAGGTCGCGCACGTCAGCGGCGATGGCCGGGTCGGTGCTGACCAGGACGGCGCGCGCGTCGGGCGCGTGCTCCGCCTGGGCCCGCAGGTCGGCCGCCACCCAGGCCGCCGGGACCGATCCATCGGTCAGGATCAGGATCTCCGACGGTCCGGCCGGCATGTCGATCGCCGCCTCACCGAACACCTCCAGCTTGGCGGCGGTGACGTACGCGTTGCCCGGACCAAAGATTTTGTCGACCCGGCGAACGGATTCGGTACCGTATGCCATGGCCGCGATCGCCTGGGCGCCCCCGATCGCGTGGACCTCGGTCACGCCCGCAAGGGCGGCGGCGGCCAGGATGGCTGACGCAACCTGCCCATCGCGTTGCGGCGGTGAGCACATGACGATCTCCTGGCAGCCGGCAAGGCGGGCCGGGATGGCGAGCATGAGCACGGAGGAGGGGTACACCGTTCGTCCCCCCGGCACGTAGATCCCGACGCGGAGGAGCGGACGCCACTCTCTCCAGACGCGCACGCCGCGAACGACGTCGACCGGCTCCTCGTGGAAGCGCTGCGCGCTGTGCACCGCCTCGATGTTCGCGGCCGCGACCTCGAGAGCGCTCCGCAATCCCCTATCCAGGTTGTCGAGCGCCGCGCGGATGGCCTCGCTGGAGACGCTCGTCTGCGCAAGGCGCACGCCGTCGAACCGCTCGGTCAGGTCGAGAAGCGCCGTGTCACCCCGTCGCTTAACGTCCAGCAGCAGCGCTCGTGTCTGCGACCGCACATCCTCGGGCACCGGTGCGCGGACGACAAGCGAGCGGTAGGCGGCTGTCCCTGGTGCGGGGAGGGCGTCGACCGCAATCATGGGATGAGCTTCTCGATCGGCAGCACGAGGATCGAAGTCGCACCCACGGCCTTCAGCGGGCCGAGCAGTCCCCAGACCGCGTCCGCGTCCACCACGGCGTGGACCGCGATCATCGCCGGGTCGGCCAGCGGCATCACGGTCGGCGACTGCATGCCGGGGATCACGTTCTTGATCAGGCGAAGCGCATCCGCGGGGGCGTTCATCATCACGTACTTCTTGCGGCGCGCGGCGATTACGCTGGCCAGCATCGTCTCGAGCTGGCGCTTGCGCTCGGCCTTTTCTGGATTCAGCTGGCGATTGCTGATCAGCTGCGCCTCGGATTCGAGGATCGTCTCGATGGCGCGCAGGCCGTTGACCGCCAGCGTGCTGCCGGTCGAGACCAGGTCGACAATGGCATCCGCCACGCCCAGCAAGGGCGTGATCTCGACCGCCCCGCTGATCTCGATCAGCTCGACCGCGACATTCCGTTCCTTGAAGAAACGCGCGGTTGTCCGGGGATGCGAGGTGGTCACCCGCCGGCCTTCGAGGTCGCCGAGCTGCTCGAACGGTCGCTCGTCCGGGACCGCTACTCGCAGCCGGCAGTGGCCAAAACCCAGAGCCATGCATTGGGTGACGGGGCTCCCACGCTCTTCGACCAAATTCGAGCCCGTGATGCCAAGGTCGACGACACCGTCTCCGGTGTACTCCGGGATGTCCTCGGCCCGCACCAACAGCAGGTCGAGGGGATAGTTTTCACACGGCGCAAATAGACGCCGGTCGTCAGCCTCGAACTGGAGGCCGGCCTCCCGCAAAAGCGCGATCGCGGGCTCCGCAAGGCGACCCTTGTTCGGGATGGCCAGGCGCAGCCGGCCGTCGGTGAGCCCGGGACGGACGGTCACTTCGAGCGCGCCTTCCGCCGGTCCAGCAGCAGCCGGTAGCCGCCCATGCCGAAACGCCGCCAGGAATTGATGCGCGTGATGGTGGCCGTGCTGGCCCCCGTGCGCGCGGCGATGTCCGCATAGTGCACGCCCTGGTCGAGTAGCTTGGCCACCTCCCAGCGGTGCGCGAGCGTATGGAGCTCCGGGATGGTGCACAGGTCGCGAAAGAAGCGTTCGGTCTCCTCGGGCGACTTCAAGCCGGCGATCGTCTTGAAGAGATCGGTGGTGGCGGGGGTGATCCAGGTCTCGGCGGGCGGACCCGATTTGGCGCGAGGCGTGGGGATGCGTTGGCGGCGCTTTAACATGCTAATATGCTAACACGATGACAGGACGCGCTGTGCCCGTTGCATCGTCAGCGTGCTGATCATCCCGGCGTGCTGATCATCCCGGCGATCGACCTGCTCGGAGGACGAGCGGTCCGCCTGGAACAGGGCGATTTCGCCCGCGTGACCGATTGCCTCCCGGACCCGATCGAGCTCGCCTACCGCTTCGTCGCCGCCGGGGCCCGCTGGCTGCACGTGGTGGACCTGGACGGAGCCCGCAGCGGCCGTTGGCGGCACCTTGACGTCATCGCCGAGATCGTGGCGGCCGCCGGGGTGCCGGTGCAGGCGGGCGGCGGCGCTCGCGACCTGGCGCAGGTCGAGGCGGCACTCGAGCGGGGAGTGACCCGGGTGATCGTGGGGACGGCCGCGACGGAATCGATGGCTCGAGCGGCATCGTGGGCCGCCCGCTTCGGCGAGCGGCTGGTCTTCAGTCTCGACACCCGGGATCGGCGCGTCCTTAGCGAGGGGTGGTGCAGCGAGTCGGCGGAGGACCTGGTCGCTCTGGCGGAGAAGCTACGGGATGCGGGGGCGAGCCGCTTCATCCACACCGACACCGCGCGCGACGGGACGCTGCGTGGAGCCAACCTATCTGGGCTAACCGCCCTCCTGCCGCTGGGACTCCCGGTGCTGGTCGCCGGTGGCGTCGCGAGTTACGCTGACCTGGAAGCGATCCGCGATGCCGGGGCCGAAGGGGCGATCGTGGGGCGGGCGCTGCTCGAGGGGAAAATCGAGCTCGGCCCCGCGCTTACGTTATGACGCCTTGCTAGGGCCGCAACGGCTCTCCTGGGAAGGGCACACCCATCACCGACAGCTTGGAATTGACGCCGCCGTCGGTCAATGAGAGGTTCGTGATGTAGATGGCGCGCCCGTGGAAAACCAGGCTGGCCGGGAAATCGAAGTCGTTTTGCCCGATTCCATCGTAGCGGGCGATCAGCCGGCCCTCCGGCGACAATACCTGGAGCTCGCCCGGCAATCCGGGCGCCGGATGCTGCGCGGAGTTCGCCGCGACATAGAGGTTGCCCTGGACGTCGAACATGATTCCGTCGGCGCCGTGCAGTGCCTCCGTCGTCCCCTGGGTGGCGTCGATGACCGCGCCCGAGGCAAACAGCTGTAAGTCTCCGGCGCTCCCGTCGTCCAGGACTGGGATCCGGTAGATCCTGGCGTCGGCGGTCGTCGCGACATAGAGGAAGCGCTGGTTGCGATCGAAGGCGACGCCGTTTGCCCCGAAGGCTGGCCCCGTCCCCGGTTGTGGCGTCAGCCTCAAGTCCTGCTTCCAGACCGTGGTCGTGCCGTCAGACGTGACCTTGTAGATGACACCCCGGAACGAATCGGAGACAAAGAGGCTCCGGTGACGGTCCTGGGTCAGGCCGTTGGGTGCCTGAAACCCGGTCGCGACCACGCTGACAGCGTGGGTACCCGGATTCACCAGCAGCAGCCGGCCGTTGCCGGGTGCGCCGTTCGCGAAGTCGAGCACGTAGAGACCCTGGCTCGGCTCGAACAGCTCGCCGAGCAGCGACGCGACGCCAGCCGGACCGGCCGGCACAGGGATGACGTCCGCCAGTGCGCCGGCCCGATTGACCACACAGATGTTGGCGATGGGCTGGAACGCGAACGAGGCCGCGTAGAGATTCCCAGTCGGGTCGACAGCGATCCCCTCTGGGTTATGGCAGCTGGCGGCCAACGGCGGGCCGAAGTTCTGGACGACGCCAACCTGGGGTGATGGGGCGGCCGACGCCGGAACGGCGAGCCCCAAAGTGATGGCAGCAGCGGTCAGCAGCATCAGTCGGCGCATGATCCTTCCCTCCCTGGTCGAATGGAACGGTTCGAAAACCCTCAGGCCTATTTTCGCCCTTGACCTAGACACTCGGCAACTCGAGTGCTATACCTTCCTTGGCAGGCGGATCGGCTAATCAGAGGGAGGTGGCTATGAGGCGCAGAGTTGCCGTCACCATCAATGGCACCAAGCACGAGCACGAGGTGGAACCTCGGCTGCTGTTGGTGCAGTACATCCGCGATGTGGCGGGGCTCACCGGGACACATGTCGGTTGCGACACCAGCAACTGCGGGGCGTGCACCGTCGAGCTGGACGGCCACAGCGTAAAGTCCTGCACGGTCTTCGCCGTCCAGGCCGATGGGGCCCGGATCACGACGATCGAGGGCCTGGCCAAGGGATCGACGCTGCATCCGTTGCAGCAAGCGTTCTGGGACGAGCACGGCTTGCAGTGCGGGTTCTGCACCCCCGGGATGATCATGGCGGCGAAGCAGCTGCTCGAGCGCAACCCCAACCCGACGGAGCAAGAGATCCGATTGGGGCTCGAGGGCAACCTCTGCCGCTGCACCGGCTACCACAACATCGTCAAGTCGATCCAGGCGGCGGCCAAGGTGATGGCCCCTGGTGCCGAGCGCAAAGCGCCGGCGCCGGTCTCCTAGAGAAGAGGGAGGATTTCAAGATGGCGATATCCCAGATGGTCGGCGCCTCCGTCAAGCGACGCGAAGATCCTCGGCTGGTCACCGGGACCGGCAGCTACGTCGACGACATTCCGCAGACGGCCGTTGTCCATATGCATGTGATCCGATCGAGCGAGGCCCACGCGCGCATCCTCGGCATCGAGACCGCCCGGGCCAAGGAAGCCGACGGCGTGCTGGCGATCCTCACGGGGAAAGACCTGAAGCCGGAGTTCGGCGCGCCGCTGCCGGTGACCGTCTGCTTCGTGCCCGACAAGAAATATCCGAACCACTATCCCATGGCGATCGACAAGGTCCACTACGTGGGTGAGCCGGTCGCGATCGTGCTGGCCTCGAGCCGGGCCGCGGCCGAAGACGCCGGCGAGCGGATCGAGGTCAACTACGAGTCATTGCCGGCGGTGACCGACATCGAGAAAGCGATCGAGAAGGGCGCTCCCATCCTCCACGAGGAGCTCGGCAGCAACCTCTCATATGACGTCAAGTTCGCCGCCGGGGATGCCGAAGCGGCATTCAAGGAAGCCGAAATCACGATCAAGCAGCGGCTGATCCAGCAACGCCTGATCCCGATCGCGATCGAGCCTCGCGGCGTGCTGGCCGATTACAAGACGTTTGCCAACAAGCTGACCGTGTGGTCGTCGACGCAGATCCCCCACTTCGTCAAGGTGTGGCTGGCTGTCATCCTGGGCATCCCCGAAAGCAACGTTCGGGTGGTCGCCCCCGAGGTCGGTGGCGGCTTTGGATCGAAGATCCGGGTCTACCCCGAGGAGATCCTGACCGCGCTCGCATCGCGGCGGTTGGGTCGCCCGGTCAAGTGGATCGAAGATCGCGGCGAAAACGTCAAGGCCACCCACCACGGACGGGACCAGATCTGGGATGTCGAGGTCGCGGCGAAGAAGGATGGCACCGTGCTCGCCATCCGGCCAACGCAGTGGCTCAACCTCGGCGGCTACTGCAGTCAGTTCGGCACGTTCCAGGTGTTGGGCATGCTGGTCGCGCAGGGCGCCTACAAGATGAAGGCGTTCGACGGCCGGGCGGTTGGCGTCTTCACGAACACCACGCCGACCGACGCTTACCGCGGGGCCGGCCGCCCGGAGGCGACCTACCTGATCGAGCGGGTGATGGATCTGGTGGCCCGTGAGACCGGCATCGACCCGGTCGAGGTCCGGCGGAAGAATTTCGTCCGGGCGCAGGACCAGCCATTCACGACGTTGTTGGGGCTGACCTACGACTCGGGCGACTACACCATCACCCTGGACAAGGCGCTGGAGATGGTCGACTACAAAGCGCTGCGGCGCGAGCAGGCGGAGAAGCGCAAACAGGGCAAATACATCGGTATTGGCCTCTCCACCTACATCGAGATCTGTGGGTTGGGCCCGGCCGGGGCCACGCAGGCGGCGGTCGGCGTCTCGCTCTGGGGCATGTCGGTGGTCAACGTCCATTTCACCGGCAAGGCCACCGTCATCATCGGCAGCTCGCCGCATGGGCAGGGCCACGAGACGACCTACGCCCAGGTTGCGTCCGACGTGCTCGGCATACCGGTCGAGGACATCGACGTCCAGCACGGGGACACGGCGATCGGCCCGATGGGGATGGACACGTACGGTAGCCGGAGCACGGCGCTGGACGGCAACGCCGTGCACATCAGCTCGATGAAGGTGCAGGAAAAGGCGCGGAAGATCGCCGCCCACTTATTGGAGGCGGCGGAAGGCGACATCGTCTACGAAAACGGCAAGGCCTTCGTGAAAGGCACGCCATCGAAAGCGGTCACCATCCAGGAGATCGCGGTTGCGGCCTTCCAGACGAGCCGGCTCCCGAAGGGCATGGAAGGCGGCCTCGAGGCAACGACGTTCTTCGATCCCACGAACTTCGTGTGGCCGTTCGGCGCCCACATCGCGGTCGTCGAAGTCGATGCCGAGACCGGCGCCACGAAAATCCTTCGCTACGTCGCCGTCGACGACGTCGGCAACAGGATCAACCCGATGGTGGTCGACGGCCAGCTGCATGGCGGCATCGCCCAGGGCATCGGCCAGGCCCTGTTCGAAGAAGCGGTTTATGACGAGTCCGGCCAGCTACGGACTGGCAGCCTCGTCGACTACCTGATTCCGACGGCGTCCGACCTCCCCTCGTACGAACTGGCGGCGACGGTGACGCCAAGCCCGGTCAACCCGCTGGGCACGAAGGGCGTCGGGGAAGCGGGAACGATCGCTTCCACCCCGGCCGTGATGAACGCCATCGTCGATGCGCTCGAGCCGTTCGGGGTCAAGGACGTGGCCATGCCGGCCACCCCGCAGAAGCTCTGGGCGCTGATGCACCGCAACGGAGGGACAAAGCGATGATTCCAGCCGCATTCGATTACGTCGTCCCACGCACCCTGCCGGAAGCGGTTGCCGAGCTGGTCAAGCACGGCCAGGAGGCGAAGGTCCTCGCCGGCGGGCACAGCCTCATCCCGCTGATGAAGCTGCGCCTCTCGACGCCGTCCTTCCTGGTGGACATCGGCCGCATCGGCAACCTCAGCTACATCCGCGAGGAAGACGGCCACATCGCGATCGGCGCGCTGACCAGCCACCACGACATCGAGTTCTCGGAGCTGCTGAAGAACAAGCTGGCGCTGCTGACCAGCGCCGCCTCCCAGATCGGCGACCCGCAAGTTCGCAACCGGGGGACGATCGGTGGCGCGGCGGCGCATGCCGACCCGAACGGTGACTTCCCGGCGTGCCTGCTCGCGCTCGATGCCGAGCTCAAGGTGGTCGGCCCCAAGGGCGAACGCACCATCGCCGCCAAAGATTTCTTCGTCGACACGTTCACGTCGTCACTCGAACCCAACGAGATCCTGCGCGAGATCCGGATCACGACTCCGCAGCCGGGCAGCAAAGGCACCTACCTCAAGTTCAGCCGGCGGTCGCAGGACTGGGCGATCGTGGCGGTGGCTGCGCAGGTGAGAGTGACCGGTCACGAGGTCACGCAGGTGGCGATCGCTCTGACCGGGATGGGGACCCGCCCGATCAGGGCATCCGGCGTCGAGCAAGCGTTGCGCGGCAAGGCCGGGCACGACGACGAGCTTCGCAAGGCGGCCGAGCGAGCAGCTGACGGCACCGATCCGCAGCAAGACCTGAACGGTTCGCCGGATTACCGCCGGCACCTGGCGCAGGTCCTGACCCGGCGCGCGTTGGAACAGATCACGGCTCACCACTAGACACGCGGGAAATCCCGCGACCCTGACAAAGGGGAGAGCGGCGGCACCTCGCAGGCCGCTCTCCCTACACGCGGGGAATCCCGCGAGCCTGACATACAATTCGCTACATGCGGGACCTTCCCGTTTCGTCGATCGAGGACGTCGAGCGGGCGCTGCAGGCGCACCACTACGTTGCCGATCGCAGCCTGGCAACAACGATATTCCTTGCCCTGACGCTGGACAAGCCGCTCCTGCTCGAAGGTGAGGCCGGGGTGGGGAAGACAGAAGTCGGCAAGGTCCTCGCCGAGATCCTCGACACCCGGTTGATCCGCCTGCAGTGCTACGAAGGGATCGACGTGAACAACGCCGTCTACGAATGGGCCTACGCCAAGCAGATGCTGCACATCCGCCTGCTGGAAGCGGCCGGCACCAACCGCGACGAGACGGAGCGCGAGATCTACAGCCATCAGTTCCTGGTCAAGCGCCCACTGTTGCAAGCGATCGAGAGTGATGGCGCGAGGCCGCCGGTCCTCCTGATCGACGAAATCGACCGTGCGGACGACGAATTCGAGGCGTTCTTGCTCGAGTTGCTCTCCGATTTCCAGATCTCCATTCCCGAGATCGGCACGATCAAGGCCGACAAGCCGCCGGCCGTGATCATCACCTCGAACCGCACGCGCGAGATCCATGACGCGCTCAAGCGCCGCTGCCTCTATTTCTGGATCGACTACCCGTCGGTGGAGCGGGAGTACGAGATCATCATGGCGCGGCTGCCGGACGTCCCCACGAAGCTGGCCCGGCAGGTCAGCGAGTTCATCGGTGGGGTTCGCCGCCTCGACCTCTATAAGTTGCCGGGTATCGCGGAGACGCTCGACTGGACGCGCGCGCTGATCGCGCTCGGCGAGACCGAGCTCTCGGAAGACGCCGTGCAGGCGACGCTCGGCGCCGTCGTCAAGTACCAGGAGGATCTCGAACGGCTGCGCGGCGCGGGCTCGCGGGAGCTCCTGGCCCGTGCCGTCAATGCCTGACGCCGGCGCGGTCCTGACCCGCAACTGGCTGCACTTCGGCAGGATCCTACGGGGACTGGGTTTCGACGCCGGACCGGCGCGGATGCTGCCGTTCCTCTCCGCACTGACGGTGATCGACCTCCGTCAGCCTGACGATTTGCGGACGGCCGTGCGCGTCCACTTCGCCCGGCGGCGCGACGAGCTGATCATCCTGGATCGGGCGCTGGCCGCCTTTCTTCTGGCCAACGCGCCCGCCGGCGAGGCGCCGGCACCGTCCGCGACGGCGTCGCGCGAACGGGGAGCGATCACAATCACCGGCCGGCAGTTGAAGGTCCTCGACGAGGAGGGGGCGGCCGATGGCGCCGAAGAGCAGGAGGTGGCGAGCTACTCGCAGGCCGAGGTCCTCCGCCAGAAAGATTTCGACACCTTGACCGAGGCCGAGATGGCTGAGGTTCGCCGGCTCATCCGGCTCATGCGGCTGCCGGCCGGCCTGACGCGCTCCCGTCGGGCTCGGCGAGGCGGCCACGATAAGCTCGACATCCGCCGGCTGCTGCGGCGCAGCCTGCGATTCGGTGGTGAGCTGCTGGTCTTCAGCTGGAAGAGCCCGACGCTTCGGCCACGGCCGCTGGTGCTGCTTTGTGACATCAGCGGCTCGATGGAGCGCTACACGCGCCTGCTACTCAACTTCACGTACGCGCTGAAGAACGCCAGTACACGCGTCGAGGTCTTCGTGTTCGCCACACGCCTGACCCGTATCACCCGCCTGCTCAGGAGCCATGACGTCGATGCCGCCCTGAACCGGGTGATGGCATCGGTCGATGACTGGTCGGGCGGAACGCGCATCGGTGAGGCGATCGGGACCTTCAACCGGCGGTACGCCCGCCGTGTGCTGAGCCACGGTGCGACGGTCGCGATCATCAGTGACGGCTGGGATCGAGGCGATGCGGTGGAGATGCGGCGCGCGATCGCCCGGCTGCAGCGTTCCTGCCACCGTCTGATCTGGATGAACCCGCTGATGGGCGCACCCGGCTATGAGCCGTTGACGCTGGGCTTACAGGCGGCCCTCCCCTTCGTCGACGATTTCTTGCCGGCCCATAACCTCGCCAACCTCGAAGCGCTCGGCGCCCTCCTGCTCGAGACGGCGAGCCGCCGCCCGGTTCGGCGGCAGACGCTCCTGACGGCATCGGCCTGACGACCAATCTCGAACAAGCTGACTACACTTGGAACATGCGCGACGTCATGACCGAGGTCAAGGCGTGGCTAGAGCATGGCGACCCGGTGGCGATCGCGACCGTGATCAGCACCTGGGGGAGCGCCCCACGGCCCGCCGGTTCCCGGATGGCGATCAGCCAGTCCGGGAAGATCGCCGGGTCCGTTAGCGGCGGGTGTCTCGAGGGCGAGGTCTTCGAGCAGGCCCAGGCGATCTTGAACGGGAAGCCGGCCAGCCTCTTCCACTATGGGGTGAGTGACGATCTCGCCTGGACCGTCGGCCTGAGCTGCGGCGGCGAGATCGATGTGCTCGTCGAGCCACTCGCGCAAGTGCATCGCGACCTCATGACCGCGCTGGAGCAGGAGCATCCCGTGGTCCTCCAGACGGAGGTCGGCGAGGCCCCCGGCGCGCGTGCCCTCCTGACGCCGGCCGACCCGAACGTCTCGGATCTGCTCGACCGCGAGAGCCCGGTCCGGCAAGACGGGCAGTTTCTGGAGCCGTTTCCGCGCCCGCCGGAGCTCTTCATCTTCGGCGGCTCGCACGTCGCCATCCCGCTGACGCGCCTGGCGAGCGCGATCGGGTTCCGGGTGACGGTCGTCGATGCCCGCTCGAAGTTCGCGGACAAAGACCGCTTTCCGGAGGCGCGACGGGTCATCAAGGCCTGGCCCGACGAGGTTCTGAAGGACCTCCCGATGGACGGCTCGAGCTACGTCGTGATCCTGACGCACGATCCGAAGTTCGATGACCCGACGATCACCGCGGCGTTGCGCGGGCGGCCGCGCTACATCGGCGCCATCGGCAGCAAGAAGACCCATCGCGATCGGGTCGCGAGGTTGGTCAAGGCCGGTGTCAACCCGAGCGAGATCGAGCGTGTCCATGCGCCGATCGGCCTCGACCTCGGCGCCCAGACCGCCGAGGAGACGGCGCTCGCGATCCTCGCCCAGATGGTCGCGGTGCGTCATGGGAAGCAGGGCGGCCCGATGCCCGGCCCGGCCGTGGCGGCGTGAAGGCCGAGTCGCTCCGGGGTTCGCAGTTGAGTCCCGAGGGCATCGAGGGCGCGGTGCTCGCACAGACGCTGCTCGTTCCGGACGACCACCATCGGGTGTTGCTGCTCAAGGGCCGGATTCTCACCAAAGCCGACTGGCCCGTGGTGGCGAACGCCCGGGTCGATGAGCTCCACGTGGTGCGCATGGAAACGGGCGATGTGCACGAGGATGAGGCCGCCCGCCGCCTGGCGAAATTGGTCGCAGGGCCGGGCGTCATCGTGCATGGCCCCGTCGAGAGCCAGGTTCGACTGAGCGCCGAGGTGAACGGCATCTTCAAGGTCGACGCAGAGCGGCTGCAGGCGCTCAACAGCATCCAGGACGTCTCGATTTTCACCCTCTTCGACGGCCAGCTGGTCTCGAAGGGCAAAACGATCGCCGGGGTCAAGGTGACCCCTTTCGTGGTGCCGGAGGCTCGACTATTCGAGGCAGAGCGCGTCGCGGCCGGCGGCGAGGGCGTGATCCGGGTACTGGCCTTCCGGCCGATGCGCGTGGCGGTTCTCGTGCGCGAGCGCCTCGACCGGGCGCAGCGGGAGAAGTTCCAGGGGTCGATCGAGATGAAGGTCGCCTGGTTCGGCTCGGCGATCAGCGAGATCCGGTACGTCGCGGACGACGTCGCGGCGGTCGAGGCGGCGGTCGCGGGCCTGCTCGGGGATGCGGACCTGTTGCTGACCGCCGGCGCGAACGCCACCGACCCGCTCGACCCGACGCTGGTCGCGCTCGAGCGACTTGACGCCCGGATCGAGAAACGCGGTGCCCCGGCGCACCCGGGTAGCGCGGTCTGGCTCGCCTACCTCACCGACAAGCCGATCTTCGGGGTAGCGGCGTGCGGGATGTTCTCCCGGGCGACGGTGCTCGACCTCATCCTGCCGCGGCTCTTCACCGGGGCGCGTGTCACCGCGGACGACTTCAACCGCCTGGGCCATGGTGGGCTTCTGTCCAAGGACATGGCGTTTCGTTTCCCGGCGTACGGCGCCTTCGACACGCTCGATAGCTGACTCTCGGATCTGAATTCGCCGCCAATTCGTTTCGCCGATTGACAACAAACCTTTGCCGGACTACGGTTAGTGGACGCGTCGGCTGGTTTCCACAATCGCTGTAGGAGGGGTTGTTCATGCTGCCAGCGCCGTTTGAGTACCACGCCCCGAAGACCATGGATGAGGCGCTCGGCCTTCTCGATGACTTCGGCGAAGACGCCAAGGTCCTGGCGGGCGGCCAAAGCCTGATTCCGCTGCTGAAGCTGCGGTTCGCGAGTCCCGGCCACCTGGTCGATATCAACAAGATCAAGGACCTCGACTATCTCGAGGAGCGCGACGGGACGCTGCGCATCGGCCCGCTGTTTCGCCACAAGTCCGCGGAGCAGTCGAGCCTGCTGGCCTCCCGCTATCAGGTCATGGCCGATGCCGCGCCACAGATCGCTGACCCGATCATCCGGAACCGCGGAACGATTGCGGGATCGGTCGCTCACGCCGATCCTTCGGGCGATTGGGGAACGGTCTTGCTCGCCCTCGACGCCGATCTGGTCCTGCGCTCGAAGTCTGGGAGCCGGACGGTCAAGGTTCGCGACTTCTTCAGCGGGCCGTTCAGCACCGCGCTGCAACCTACCGAGATCCTGAGTGAGATCCGGATACCCGCGGCAAGGGCGCAGACCGGCGGCGCCTACCTCAAGCTGGAGCGCAAGGTCGGTGACTTCGCTACCGTCGCGGTTGCGATCCATCTTCAGATGGAGGACGGTAAGGTCGGGTCAGCGGGAATCGGACTGACGGCGGTTGGACCGCAAAACATCAAGGCGGAGCGGGCTGAAGCCGCGCTGAAGGGCGCGAGGTTGGAAGACGCCACGATCAAGGAGGCGGCCGCCCTGGCGGCGGAAGCCGCCGAGCCGAAAGCCGACCATCGCGGTTCGGTCGAGTACAAACGCAACGTCGTGCGGGTCTTTACCGAGCGTGGACTGAAGCGCGCCTACGAGCGCGCCCGGGGAGGTGGATGAAGATGGGCCAGTCGATCACCGTCACGGTCAACGGCGAGAAACGGGGTGCGGAGGTCGAGCCGCGGCTCCTCCTCGTGCACTTCCTGCGGGAAAAACTCCGACTGACCGGAACCCACATCGGATGCGACACGACCCACTGCGGCGCCTGCACGGTATTGGTCGACGGGACGCCCGTGAAGTCGTGCACCATGCTCGCAGTCCAGGCCGATGGTGAGGAGGTGACCACCGTGGAGGCGCTGGCCGCCGGCGGCACCCTGCATCCCATCCAGGCGGCGTTCAAGCAAGAACACGGGCTCCAGTGCGGCTTCTGCACGCCCGGCATGATGCTGACCAGCGTCGCCCTGCTGAAGGACACGCCGGACCCGACCGATGACGAGATCCGCTGGGCGCTCTCGGGCAACATCTGCCGCTGTACCGGCTACATGAACATTGTCAAAGCGGTCAAGAGCGCGGCCGCCACGATGAAGGCGTCAGCCGCAGTACCCGAGGCGGCCACCGCCGCCGCGAGGAGCTAAGCCATGGCTGTTGAAACCCCGCTCAAGGGCAACATCGGCGACAGTATCAAGCGCAAGGAAGACGACCGGTTCATCCGCGGCAGGGGCAACTACCTGGACGACATCGTGCTCCCCGGCATGCTGCACATGGCCATCCACCGCAGCCCGTTTGCCCACGCCCGCATCAAGTCGATCAAGACGGACGCTGCCCAGGCGGTGCCCGGTGTGGTCGCCGTCGTCACGGGCGCGCTGCTGGCCCAGCACAAGCTGGCGTGGATGCCGACGCTGTCAGGCGACACCCAGGCGGTGCTGGCCACCGATAAAGTGCGCTTCCAGGGTCAGGAGGTCGCCTGTGTGATCGCGACCGATCCGTACGTCGCCGTCGACGCCGCCGCGCTGATCGAGGTCGACTACGACGTGCTGCCGGCGGTCGTCACCCCGCAGCAAGCGCTCGAGCCGGGCGCGCCCTTGATCCGCGATGAGAAAGAGGGTCAGAAGGACAACCATATCTACCACTGGGAAGCGGGCGACAAGGCGAAGACCGACGACGCCTTTGCCAGGGCCGATCGTGTGGTCAAGCTGGATACGTTCTATCCGCGCTGCCATCCCTCACCGCTAGAAACTTGCGGCATCGTCGCCGATGTCAACTCGGCGACCGGGCACGCCACCCTGTACATGACAT
>WNFA01004407.1_pt1 | contig 16569 bp, 15 predicted proteins | sample 5400481 | NCBI WGS metagenome assembly WNFA01 (sample SAMN13153340, study PRJNA577476) | soil metagenome | isolation source: 120 cm saprolite under Douglas fir tree site 2 hole 1 replicate 2 | place: USA:California | collected 2015-04-18
CTGATTCCCTCGGATCCGAGAAATTGTTACTTGTTGTACCCCGGCGGCAGCGGCACCATCGGTGCGCTCATCCTCGGCCGCTTGTTGCGCAGCTCCAGCATTTGCGCAAACTCCTCAACACCGTACTCCGGCGGCACTATCTTGCCCTCCGAGACGATCATGCGCTCGGCCCCGCCGGCCACCGCGTGCTCGAGGGCGACGACAACTTCGTCTTCACTGAATGGCCGCCCGTCGAACTTCACAACCTGGTGGTGTACGCGGAAGCCGGTCTCGGCGCGAATCACAGCGGCGATTTGCCCCGAATAGTTGCAGTCGAACGAAATCACCTTTGCGGCCTTGTGAAGGATCTCGGAGACTTGCGCGATCGGGAAGGGTCGCATGATCCGCAGTTGCAGGAAGCTGTAGTTTTGGTGCTGCGGATCGATGCGCTTGAGCGCGTCGACAATCGCGCCCTTGGTCGAGCCCCAGCCGACCACCAGCACCGGCGTCTTGTTACGGCCCGGCGCCGGGCCAAACAGGCGGAACTTCTTATCGTCAGGGATTTCGCGCGCGGCAAGATTCATCTTGTTCATCCGCTTTTCCATCATCTGGATGCGGTTGGCGATGCCCTCGGTGATGTGCCCGCGCGGGTCGTGCTCGTCCGAGGTGGTCCAGAAGATGCCGCCCGGCGTGCCGGGGACGGCGCGGGGGCTGATGCCGTTTTCGGTGATGGCGTGGCGGAGATAGTCGCCGTTGCTGCTGGCGCCTGGCTGGTAAATCAAGCCGCGATCGATCTTCAACTTGGAGGTGTCGAACACCGGCAGCGTCTGGTAGCAACTGGCGAGGTGCTTGTCCACCAGGACGATGACGGGCACCTGGTAGCGGTCGGCATAGTTGAACGCGTCGAAGGTATCGTAGAACGACTCCTCGATATCGCCGGGCGCAATCACAATGCGCGGGATGTCGCCCTGGCCCGCGTGCAGCGCAAACTGCAAATCGCCCTGCTCCTGCCGGGTGGGCAGGCCGGTGGAAGGCCCGCCGCGCTGGTAAAGCAGCAAGACCGGGCCGGGTGCCTCAGTGATGGCAGCAAAGCCTAGTCCCTCGGGCATCAGCGCGAAGCCCGGGCCGGAGGTGGAAGTGGAGGCCCGCAGGCCGCCATGGGCGCCCATCACCGCCGCGTCAATGGCCGAGACTTCGTCTTCGGTCTGTAGCACCAACAGGTTGTAATCGCCCTGGTAGTTCTCCAAGTAGACGCTTTCGTCGGTTGCCGGACTAATGGGGTAGTAAGTCTGCAGCCCGCAGCCCGCCTTGAGCTTGGCCAAGCCCACCGCCTGCGTGCCCTTCACCAGAATCTGCTCGCGCTTGGGCGGTGGAGGCGGCAGCTTGTACTTCATGTCCTTAGCAAATTTTTCGCGGGCGTATTCGTAGGCGTACTTTGCGGCGGTCACGTTTAGCTGCGCGACCTTGCCCGCCTTCATCCCGAAGCTTTCTCGGATGGCCTGCGCCACCGGCTCGAAGTCAAATCCCAGCACGGCGACCGTCGCGCCAAGCGCCAGTGTGTTGGTCATGATGCGGTACGCGCGCGCTTGGCCCGGCTTGCCCGCTTCCGTCAAGGCCTTATCCAGTAGCTCGGCATAAGGCATTTCCCAGAGAAGGATGTCCTTGCGCTCAATCCACTCGATGAACTTGTGCTGCTCGGCGTCGTACAGGATAGCGCCGCCGGCCGCGATCTCGTGTGCGTGGCCGCGGTGCGCCGGAAATTCGTGGTACATATCGCCGACCAAGGTTTCTTCATCGAGGGCGGAGAGCAGGTGCACGGTCTCGACGTGAGAACCCGCTGGCGTATCTTGGATGCGCAGCCGGTAGGCGCTGTGCTTGCCCTTGATGTTCGAGTGGTACTCAATCTGGCCAAAGACGTAATAACCGGCGCGAGAGAGGGCCTTGGCGAGGATTTCGGCGCTGACGTTCAGACCGCTGCCCTGCGGCCCCCCAACCATCCAGGAAAAATACGAAGACATACAAGCACCTACTTCTCTCCTTGCCCCTGTGCAAGGAAGAGGGAATCAGAACTCGCGTGCCCCAATTTCGCAGCATACCACAACAGCCGAGGATTAAAACCGCTGAATCCAGAGGTGCGCTGAATCATGCAGCATCCGGCTGGCAGTAGACCATCATGCTCGAGATACTAAGATGATCTGCTGCGATGTTCTGCTGCCCACGCGCACCAACACGGGAGCCGACGATCAGTCTAACTTCCCAGCTACTTCCTTTATGGAATAGCGTGCCGGTGACTCAAAAAAAGTACTAATTCAGACGAGGAACACGTGCGGCGCAAAATCCTTGACTTTCGCTTTTAATTCGCCTACACTTGCCATGCGGGTCCGAGGAACGTGATGGCACTGACCAAGCGGCAAAAAGAAGTTCTTGATTTGCTCGTGAGCTTCCTCAACAAGCATGGCTACTCCCCGAGCTTCGAGGAAATCGCCCACTCGCTCAAGCTGACCTCGCTTGCCACTGTACACAAGCACATCACTACCCTTGAGCGCAAAGGGTTCATCCGCCGCGGCTACAACCAGAGCCGCTCCATTGAAGTGATCCAGCTTCCTAAGCCGGTCCGCGAACAGGTGATCGAGCGCCACGTGGTTGAGTTGCCCCTAGCGGGTCGCATTGCTGCTGGTCGGCCGCTCGAGGCCGTCCAAGACCACGAAACGATTTCGCTTGGTGATTTCGCCCGGGGGAGTAACGTTTTTGTCCTGCAGGTGAACGGCAATTCGATGGTCGAAGACCACATCCTGGATGGCGACTTCATCGTCGTCGAGCAAACCCAGGTAGCTAACCCCGGCGAAATCGTCGTTGCTCTGGTCGGCGGCGAAGAAGCAACCCTCAAGCGCTTTTACCGCGAGTCCGGCGGCAGGGTCCGCCTACAGCCGGCCAACACCCAGATGCAACCGATCATCGTTCCCGCCGCCGACGTCAAAATCCAAGGCCGCGTGATCGGCGTGCTGCGGAAGTATTGAATCTTCAGCCCTTAGTTATCAGCCCCCGGCCCTGAGCACCTCAGCTTCTCCTCTGACCCTCCTCCTACTCTCGCTCTCTTTTCCAGTGTCCGAACCGACACCCTGCCACAATTTAGGACTTGCCCCACTTTGGGAGCAGGGGCTAGAGTGGACGCCACCTCAGTCTGCGCCAGTATATCTCTGGCCAGTGGTTTTATCGAGGAGGGGGCCATGTGGGGGAATAAGAAGCCAGAAGGGCCGCAGCCGAGTATCTCCAATCCCCCGGGAACTAGTCCCCTGGGAACCAATCCGCCGAAGCCTGCTCCGGCATCTTGGGAGGGAAATGCGATGAGTACCGATGCGATCCGTCCACTTACCGCAACCACTGACCGCGGGACGGCGCGGTTGGGTGCAAGCCTGCACGTGAAGGGAGAAATCTCCGGCAACGAGGATCTGCACATCGATGGCAGCGTCGAAGGGCTGGTCCAGCTTGAGGACCGCAGACGGCGCCTATTTCAAAGGTTCGATCGAAATTGATCGCGGCAACGAGAAGGAAACGGACCATGACCGGTCCGCTTTCGCCCGCGCCGCCAACCCGATTTCGGCGCACGCGCCGACGCATGTGCCGAAAACTTCGAGCTAGTCCGAGTTTTGTTGTCGGCAAGTGGCCGCGGGGGGCACGTCGCGGCGGGCTCCCCGCGGCTCGGCGCTGCAACAGTTCGCACCAAGCGCAACAAGCCCATCCCGGCGTTGACAAAATCCAAGCCATCCTCTATCGTTGGAATTCGCGTTTTTAGGGAAAGGCGTGAGTGAGCGGATGCGGACGTACGTACCCAAGGGCCAGGAGGCCGAAGAACTCAAACGAGGCAATAGCTGGTATGTGGTGGACGCCGCGGGGCAGGTGCTGGGGCGCCTGGCCACGCGCGTGGCGCGGGTGCTGATTGGCAAAGACAAGCCATCCTTTACTCCCTATCTGGACTGTGGGGACCATGTCGTGGTGATCAATGCCGAGAGGATTCGCCTGACCGGCAACAAGCTCGAGCAGAAGACCTACTACCGGCACAGTGGCTACCCCGGAGGCCTGAAGGAAATCCCCATCAAACGGCTCATCCCGCACCGCGCCGACGTGGTCGTGCGCGAGGCTATCCTCGGTATGTTGCCCAAGAACAAGCTGCGCGCGCGCCGTGCCCGCAAGCTGCGCGTCTATCTGGACGCGAAAGGGCTCGAGCGACACGCCGGGCAGAAGCCGCAGCCGCTAGCGCTCTGACCACGCCATATTCCTGATTTTTTGCCCGCTCCGACATTGTCGGTGATGCCGGAGCGGGGTTTTGTGTTCAGCGTGAGGAGGAAACTTGAGTTCCAGCGCACAGCCCCTTGAGGGCACCGTTCAAGCGCCGTTCTACGGCACTGGCCGCCGCAAGGAGGCAGTCGCACGCGTGTTCGTCAAGCTGGGGTCGGGCAAGTATGAAGTCAACGGCCGGTCGGTGGAACAATACTTCAAGAATGTGGCTTGGAAGAATGCGGCAATTGAGCCCCTGAAGTTCACCGAGACGTCGGGACAGATCGACGTGCTGGTCACGGTCAAGGGCGGCGGCGCCGGCGGGCAGGCGGGCGCGGTCCGCATGGGGCTTTCGCGGGCACTAGCCCGGTTCAACCCCGAGCTGCGGCCGGGTTTGCGCAAGAATGGCTTTCTAACGCGCGATTCGCGCATGAAGGAACGCAAGAAGTACGGCCAGAAGGGCGCGCGGAAGCGCTTCCAGTTCAGCAAGCGTTAGGCAACCTGTTCTGCTCCGCGTCGTCGGTTTGACGCCGCCGGGCAAATTCACGGCCGGCAAGGAGCCGGCAAGAGGATGCTCGCTCGAAGCGGCGGGAGGGCGCAAGCATCTAATCCCAAAGGAGGTACGTTGGCAGTTGAAATTACCATGAAGGAGTTGCTGGAGGCCGGAGTTCACTTCGGCCACCAGACGAGGCGCTGGAACCCGAAGATGAAGGAATACATCTTCGGCGAACGCAACGGGATCCACATCATCGACCTGCAGAAGACTCTCAAGTTGTTTCGGGAGGCTGGGAAGTTCATCAGCGAGTTGGCCAGCCAGGGTAGAAGCGTGCTGTTCGTGGGCACGAAGCGCCAGGCGCAAGAGGCCATCGCCGAAGAAGCGCAGCGCTGCGGTATGTTCTACGTCAACCACCGCTGGCTGGGAGGCACACTCACCAACTGGGCCACCCTGCAAAAATCCATCAAGCGTCTGAAAACACTGAAGGCCATGAAAGAAGACGGCCGCATGGCCCAGCTCTCGAAGAAGGAAGCGGCGCGGCTGGAGCGGGAGCTCAAGCACCTGCAGCAAAACCTCGAGGGCGTTGAGAATATGGCAGCGCTGCCCGACGCGCTGTTTGTGATTGATTCCCACGCGGAAGAGATTGCCGTGCGCGAAGCGCGCCGCATGGGTGTTCCGGTGGTCTCCATCGTGGACACCAATTGCAACCCTGACGTGGTGGAGTGGGTGATCCCCGGCAACGACGACGCGCTGCGCGCCATTCGTTTATTCACCTCGAAGATCGCCGACGCCGTATTGGAAGGCCGCCAGGCGTTTGAGCAGACCCAGATCGCAGGTCAGAAAGTCGCCGAAGGTGCGGAAGTCTCCGAGGCGGCGGAGTACGTGGACACCAGCGCATACGAGTCCTACGAGAAGCAGGAAGGCGATTTCGCTGATCCGGCCGTGGAGCAAATGTTCGAGCAGGCCGGCGAGCCTGTGGTGGACGCCGAACAGGCGGTCCAAGCCGACGAAGAGGGGAAACGATAGGCTGCGGGTAACTACGAAGCACAAGGCCCTGCGCCAACCTGAAGGTATTGGGGCGAAAGGTGCGGGGCCCTTTTCATAATCGGCGGTCGAGCGCGGGACCGCCTAACAGGCGCGAGGGTCGCAATTTTGCGCAAGCAGCAACGCAAGCGCCGCGCAAAGCTCGGAACCCGCCGGCGAAAAAGGCGGCCCGAGGAGAAGCCGGTCCTGGGAACCCCGACGGCCCCGCGAGAAAAGCGGGCCTATACGTCCAGGCTCAAATCCGTAGCGAAGGAACCTGCTGAACCGATGAGCACAAAACCCGATCAGATCAACATCCCTGCACAACTGGTGAAAGAGCTGCGCGAGCGCACCGGCGCCGGCTTCAGCGACTGCCGCGCCGCGCTGGTCGAAGCCGTCGGCAACATCGAAGAGGCCATCAACGTCCTGCGGAAGAAGGGCCAGGCCGCAGCGCAGAAAAAGGCGCAGCGGGAAGCCACCGAGGGTCTGGTGGGCCACTACATCCACGCCGGGGGGAAAATCGGCGTGATTGTCGAAGTCAACTGTGAGTCCGACTTCGTGGCACGCACGGAAGAGTTCCAGCGCCTGTGCCACGACATCGCCATGCACGTCGCCGCGCTCGACCCGCGCTTTGTGCGCCGCGAAGAAGTCACCCCTGAGATCCTCGAACGCGAGCGCGAGATCTACAGCGAGCAGGCCCGCGCGACCGGCAAGCCTGCTGCGGTGATCGAGAAGATCGTCGCCGGAAAGATGGAGAAGTTTTACGAGGAAACGTGTCTGTACGAGCAGCACTTCATCAAGGACGAATCGTTGACCATCCGGGAACTCATCAACCAGTTGATTGCCAATCTCGGCGAAAACATCTCGGTGCGGCGTTTTGTCCGCCTCAAGGTCGGCGAGGCCAGCGGCTCGCCACCCTCCGGAGCCGCCCAGTAAATTCCCGGCGCTCTCCTGCAACACCCGTGCAGGCGTCCCGGTGAGTTCGGGATGCCTGTTTTGTTTTGCTCTCCGCGCAACAATTTTTCTGGGGCCATTTGTGCGACCGGCCTTATTCTCTGCTAGAATGCGGCCCGAAACCGGTTGGGGCGCGGGCCAGCCGGGTTCTTTGCAAGCATGACGACGACAGACCTATCGACGCAGGCAAAACCGCAGGTTGGGAAGCGGACCCCCGTCTATGACCGCATAGTGCTGAAACTTTCCGGCGAGTCTTTGCAGGGCCCCCAGGGCTTTGGCATCGACCCAGAAACGGTTGCGGGCATCGCGCGTGAAATTAAGGAAGTCAACAACCTGGGCGTTCAGGTGGCGATTATGGTCGGCGGCGGCAATATCTTCCGCGGGACGCGGCAGAAGTCGCTGGCGATTGACCGCGCCACCGGCGATTATATGGGCATGCTGGCCACCGTTATCAATGGACTGGCTCTGCAGGACGCCCTCGAAAAGCAGGGTTGCTTCACGCGGCTGATGAGCGCCATCGAGATGCACCAGGTAGCCGAGCCGTTCATTCGCCGGCGCGCCACTCGCCATCTGGAAAAAGGCCGCGTGGTCATCTTCGCTGCGGGCACGGGGAATCCCTATTTTTCCACCGACACCGCCGCGGCTCTGCGCGCCATGGAGATCAAGGCGCAGGTGATCCTGAAGGCCACGCGCGTGGACGGCATCTATGATGCCGACCCGGAAAAGGTTCCCGGCGCGCAAATGTTTGAGCGCATCAGCTATCTCGACGTGATTCAGAAGGGCCTGCAAGTGATGGACACGACGGCGATCTCCCTCTGCATGGATAACAAGATGCCCATCGTCGTCTTTAACCTGAATGTGCCGGGTAATATCCAGCGCGTGGTGCTGGGCGAGAAAGTCGGCTCCACCGTGTGCCCGACGTAATTTCAAGTTTTGCGCGGAGACACAGCGCCGTATGACGACGATAGCAACCACCAAGGACGCGATGGCGCAGGCCAAGACGCGGATGGAGAAGGCGGTTGAAGATTTTCGCAAGGAGCTAGCGACGCTGCGCACCGGCCGCGCCAGCGTCGCGCTGCTGGACCACATCCGCGTCGATTACCACGGCACACCGATGCCCATCAACCAGCTCGGCGCGCTCTCGGTCCCCGAGCCCACTATGATCATCGTCTCTCCCTGGGATCCGGGCGCGGTGGGCCCGATTGATAAGGCCATCCGCACCTCCGATCTGGGGCTGAATCCGGTGTCGGACGGCAAGGTCTTACGTGTGCCGATCCCGCCGCTCACCGAGGAGCGCCGCAAGGACCTGGTGAAACACCTGCACAAGGTTTTGGAGAATCATCGCACCGCCGTGCGCAACATCCGCCGCGACATTAAAGAAGCCGTCGAGAAACTCGAGAAGGAAAAGAAAATCAGCGAAGACGAACGCAAGCGCTTCCTCGATGAGCTCGACAAACTCACACACCAGGAAACCAAGAAACTCGAGGACCTCTCCGCCGCCAAGGAGAAAGAAGTTCTCGAACTGAAGTAGCCCCGCCTTCCCAGGATGACGGTTGTGGCTGGTTATCGGCCCTGCGGCACTGGCCGGGGCTGACGGACAGTTCCTGCAATTCTTGCTTGCCCAGCCGGAATCTCCCGTCCAGGGTTCAATTGACGGAAGTAACTAAGTCGGGCGGTAGCAGGACGAATACGCACTCGCCCGTTAGCGCCGAGCACGAGAGGATGCCGCGGCGCACCAGCTTGGTCGGCGTGTCGTCAGGAAAGATCGACGAAAAGTGAATTGCACGCAGCGCCTCGGCCAGCGGCCGCAGTTTTTCGCTCCCGCTGGCGAATCTCACCTCCTCAATCTTTGCGCCGGTGCCGGAAGCTGGAGCGGCACCAGCGGCGGGAGCCGCGGCGAGTCCCGGGCTAAACAGAACGAAAAACTCTGCGCTGGCGCTTTCTTTCAGCAGTTTGCCGAGTTTCACGGTGCGCAGCGCCGACAGCTCTTCACCGCCGCGCGTGCGCAGCATTTTCAGCTCGTCCTCGCCGCCGGCCAGTCGCGCGAGCCGCTCGCGAGTCTCCGGTGGGGGCCGCGTGGCCGCCAGCGCCTGGGCATAAGTTTGGATGGCCTCCTGCTTCCGCCCGAGCTTCTCGTAAATCTGCGCCAGGTGGTCGCCTACCTCGCCGTGCTGGTTTAACAGCCAGGAGGCATGGATGTATTTCTCCGCGGCTTTCAGGTTGCCCTTCTGGAAGTGGACCCAGCCGAGGGTGTCCCAGTATGCGGCGAGACTGGTTACATGTCCCAGGTCTTGCGGGCCAAGGCGTTCCAGCGCGGCGTTGCGCAGTTGGGCGGCGGTTTCAGCCACGGCGGATTCCGCGTATTGCTGGGCGCGTTCCAGGTGCGCATTCTTGAGCGACAACTGATAGGCCACGTTGTTCCACACCGTCGGTGAAGGCGCCAGCTCGACGGCCTTATCAAACTCTTGGAGAGCCTTGTCCCCCTTTCCCAGATTCAAGTAGGCGTCGCCGATCCCGACGTGCAGGAGGGGATCATCCGGCGTGATGGAGATGGCTTGCTCGAGTTCACGAATCGCCTCCACGTAGTTGCGCCTCTCCCGATACAACGTGCCGAGGTTAGCATGCGCCCACCGGTCCAGCGGCTTGATCTCAATCTGCTTGCGAAACGCTTCGATGGCTTCCTCATGCTTTTGCTGCTGCCAGAGAGCCTGTCCCAAGTTGTTGTAGGCGTATTCGTCGTACGGATTCACCTCAATCTGTTTGCGGAAGGCTTGGATGGCTTCGTCTAGGCGGCGCTGCGCCAGATAGGCGCGGCCAAGGTTGTTCCATGCCCACTTGTGCTTGGGTTCGAGTTCGATCACGCGCTTCAAGAGGTCGGCTGCGGTGGAAAAATTCCCGTTCTGCAGCGCGGCGAGTCCGGCTTCATGCAACTCGTCGGCTTTGACTCCCGTGGGCACAGCCGGCGTGCCGGCCAGAGTGTTTTCGAGCGACATCGACTGTCCTTCGTCGGAGCGAACCGCGCGGGCGAAAGCCAAGTAGTCGCGGATACGGACGGCGGGCACTTCGCGCAGCTTGAACCGCAGCCTGCGTTCCGCGGTAATTTTGTTGCCTTCCGCTTTGTAGGCGGAGCGGTACTCGGCGTAGTCGCGCATCACCGCGACCGCCACGGGCGCGCGAGCCGCAAACTTGGGCGGGAGCTCCAACGTCAGCCGCGTGCTGAGGTCGAGAGGCGTGCCCAGCTCAAGCGGCTCGGAGTTCGAGTCGTCCTCCTCTTGCGTCTCCGGGGCGTCAGGCAGGCCGACCGCGGGCAGCGGCAGAAGGAGCTGCGACTTCTTGCTCGACCAGTCGAGGTAGTTCGGCTGTACGATGCGGTATTCGAGCTGAAAGGGTTCGCGCGTCGCGGCGGGGTCGGCAGCTTTGACCTCGCTCGCTTCACCGCGGAAGCCGTCTGAAGCAGCCAGCAATTGCGCAAGCTGTTTCCACTGATTCTGCGGCGTGCGACGGAAGGCCAGGCGCAGTAGCAACTCCGCATCGCCGCGCAGCGTATAGCGCACCTGCGCCGTCAGCTTGCCCAGCTCGCCCACGCGACCCTCCACTTCCACCCGCTGCGTAGCGGGGAAAGGCGGATCGCTGGGCGTTTCCACCAGATGTGCTGCACCCTCCTTCTCTGAGGGGGTAGTCGAGTCTTCCGACCCCATCGAGACCTTCCCCCACGCGGTGGGAATCCAGAGCGCCTGTTTTTTGCGCAGCCTCGCAGCAAGCAGCCGGAAGGGTGCGACCTCGGTGGTCGAATCGAGCCAGATCAACTCTTTGCCATCCTTACCGGAAGGAACGGCCGTGATCACGTGGTCAAACTGTGCGGGCGAGGGCATCTCCGGATCGATCTTGCGCGCGGAATTGATCAACACCGGGTAGGCGTGGAGTCCGACGGCCTCGGCCAGTGCCTCGAGCAGGGTATGCTTGTCCTTGCAATCCCCGTATTGGTTGGCCAGCACTTCGCTGGCGGTGTGCGGCTGGTAACGACCCAGCCCAAACGAAAGGCTGACGTAGCGAAAGTTCTTGGCCACGAAGTCATAGAGCGCCTCGATTTTCTCCAGGTCGGTTTCGCGGCCGTGGACCAATTCCTGCGCCTTGGCCCGGACCGCGGCGTTGGGCGTGGCCCGCTCGTGTTCCAGCCCCGCATACCAGCGGCCAACCTCCTCCCAGCTCTGAAACGTGGTGAGTTGGACCGCAGGCACCTCGAGTTTCTTTCGCGGCTTCTTTCTTGGCTTCGCTTCGTCGCTCTCCTCATCCTCGCGCTGCAGGTTGGAGGTCTTCCAGCGGTAGATGCGCAGGTCGCCCTCTTCGGTCACCATGGGTTGCGCGGGCGGCTGCGTTTTCAGCTTGATGGCACGGTCGCGCGGGACGCTCACTTCCAGCCGTTCATCGAGCACGATGGCATCTTTCAGGAAGTCGTGCTCGAGCCAGAACTGCCCCAGTGCGAGCGCGGTGTGAACTTGCGTGGTGATGTGGTAGGCAAGGGTTTCCCCGGGCCGCAGCCCCGGCACGGTCACGTGCTTCTGCCGGTAGTCGGTATAAACCGGCGCATCGCGTGCGACCGGCGAGGTCATATCTTGCACCGCGTCTGCCGCTGCGGTGGCTGCACTCCCGTCGGCCTTGTGCACTTCTACCGAGTCGATCGTCATTCGCTCGTTAGCAGAGTTGTAGCCAAACACCAACTGGCCCAACTGCTGCACCCCGGCCTCGCTCTGCACTCGGATCCGCACGTGCAACTCACGGCGGCCGGTGCCGTCTTTCTCAAACCGCGAGCGGGTGTAGTACTGCTCGATGACAAACGGCTCTTGCGAATAGTCCGGCCGGCGCGGAGCCGCGTCCGCAGTCACCTGTGTTCCGGGCTTTTCCACGTGCTGCGGGAAAGCCGCCGAAGGAAACGCCAGCACGACTCCAATTGCCGCGACTGGACCAATTTTGAGCATCAGGTTCTTCCTGAGCAGGATTGGGATTTCATTTTAGGTTATCTGTTTCGGGTGGTAAAGTGGGAACAAGCCCTTGCCTAACTATTTGGTCTTCAAAGGGTTAGCCGCTGCGGCCAGACGAGTATAGCCTATTGAACCGGACCTGAGACAACCGAAGGTATATTATTGGCGGCGTCGATACTCGAACGCGTGGCGAAGTCTATTTCAGCACCCTGCGCGGTTTTCTGTTTGACACAAGAGGAGTTTTTCCTTAAGCTTATCGTTTTGTCAGGGGGAAGTTGACGCTGCTGGTGAAAGGGAAGGTCTCCCATCCCGGAACAGGAAAGAGGGAACGGGGTGAGGAGCGCGGCCGGAATGGGGCGCCAGCCCCGCAAAGCCGAGTGGGCCTCTCCGCTGTGACCAGTTGCTCTGATCGCTGAGCGTGGCATCGGTGTGGAGTTTCCTGGCGGTTCCTCCGAAGTCGCTGGCCCTTTCTGTTTAGCAACCCGACACACTTCGCGTTTCTGCGTTTGCGGACGCGGGGAGAGAAGTGAATCCTTGCTCGATTGAGGGAGAGCCGTGCCGACGTTTGCGCAATTGGTTCGGGAAGGGCGTGAGCAGATCCGCGCCAAGACGAAGTCGCCGGCGCTGCAAGGGTGTCCGGAGAAACGCGGAGTGTGCATTCGCGTTTACACCCAGACGCCGAAGAAGCCGAACTCGGCACTGCGCAAGGTGGCGCGCGCCCGGCTGACCAATGGCATTGAGGTGACCACCTACATCCCCGGCATCGGACACAATTTGCAAGAGCACTCAATCGTGCTCGTGCGCGGCGGCCGCGTGAAGGATTTGCCCGGGGTGCGATATCACATCATCCGCGGCACCCTCGATGCGGCCGGGGTTGAGAACCGCAAGCAGGGGCGCTCGAAATACGGCGCCAAGCGGCCCAAGGCCGCGCAGAAGTAGAAACGGGAGCGAACGCAGATGCCGCGTAAAGGATGGGTGAGTCGGCGGGAAGTGCCGCCGGATTCGGTGTACGGCAGCGACCTGGTGCAGAAGTTCATCAGCTCGATGATGTGGGACGGCAAGCGCTCAACTGCGCAGCGCATTTTCTATTCGGCGATGGACCAGATCGCCAAGAAGACCAATGACGAGGCGCTGAAAGTCTTCAAAAAAGCAATCGAGAATGTTAAGCCGGTGCTCGAAGTCAAGACGCGCCGCGTGGGCGGCGCCAATTACCAGGTGCCAGTGGAGGTCAACCCCTTCCGGCGGCAATCGCTGGCTATCCGCTGGCTGATCCTGTATGCCAGAAGCCGTGCCGGCAAGACGATGATCGATAAGCTGGCTGACGAGCTCATCGATGCTGCCAATAGCCGCGGCGGCGCGATGAAGAAGAAAGAGGACGTGCACCGCATGGCCGAGGCCAATAAGGCCTTTGCCCATTACCGGTGGTGAGCGGAAAGGGGCGGTAGCCCGCCGCATCGAAAGCGCGGGTTCGCAGGGACGGAAACACCGAAATGGCCAGACCAGTCAAACTCGAAGAGACGCGCAACATCGGCATCATGGCGCACATCGACGCCGGGAAGACAACTTCGACCGAGCGCATCCTGTTCTATACAGGTGTGACCCACAAGATCGGCGAAGTGGACGATGGCAACACCGTGATGGACTGGATGGAACAAGAGCGCGAACGCGGGATCACCATCACCTCGGCGGCTACCACCACATCTTGGAAGCACTTTAACAGGGATTTTCGCATCAACATCATCGACACACCCGGCCACGTGGACTTCACCGTGGAGGTCGAGCGGTCACTGCGCGTGCTCGACGGCGCTGTCGCCATTTTCGATGCCGTCGCCGGGGTCCAGCCGCAGTCCGAAACCGTGTGGCGCCAGGCCGACAAGTACCGCGTCCCGCGCATCGCCTTTGTGAACAAGATGGACCGCGTCGGCGCCGACTTTGACCACTGTATCCGCTCGATGCGCCAGCGACTCGGAGCCCACCCTGTTCCCTTGCAGTTCCCTCTCGGCAAGGAAGACACCTTCATCGGCTGCATCGACTTCATCGAACAAAAAGCCATTGTCTGGGTGGAAGAAACTCTCGGCGCCAAATTTGAGATCTTCGAGGTCGAAAAGCTGTGGGACAAGGCCTTCCTCAACACACGGCCGGACATTGCTGCAGCGCTCAAGGCCTCGGCCATCAGCCCGGAGTTCTATAAAGAGCATCGCGAAAAGGTGGTGGAGTACATCGCCGAACACGATGACGCCGTGCTGAGCAAGTATGTGCAGGAGCACGCTCTCACCCCGGAGGAGTTGCGCGCCTCGATTCGCCGCTCGGCACTCGCGCTTAAACTGGTTCCGGTTGTGGCCGGCTCGGCGTTCAAGAACAAAGGCATCCAGCCGCTACTCGACGCGGTGGTGGATTACCTGCCATCACCTGTGGACGTGCTGCCGGTCGAAGGCACCTCGCTTGATGGCACCGAACCAGTGGTGCGCCGGGCGAGCGATGACCAGCCGTTTTCCGCGCTCGCCTTCAAGATTATGACCGACCCGTTTGTCGGCCACCTGACCTACATCCGCGTCTATTCCGGCGTGCTCAAATCGGGCAGCTACATCTACAACTCCACCAAGCGCACCCGCGAGCGCATCGGCCGCTTGCTGCGCATGCATGCCAACAAGCGCGAAGAGATCGACGGCATCTATGCGGGCGACATCGCCGCGTGCGTCGGCCTGAAAAGCGTCACCACCGGCGACACCCTTTGTGATGAGGATAAGCCGGTCATCCTGGAGTCGATCGAATTCCCCGCGCCGGTCATCTCCGTCGCCATCGAGCCCAAGACCAAGGCCGACCAGGACAAGCTCGGCAACGCGCTCGCCAAGCTGGCGCAGGAAGACCCCACTTTCCGCGTGCATACAGATCCGGACACTGGTCAGACGCTGATCTCCGGCATGGGCGAATTGCACCTGGAAATTATCGTGGACCGCATGATGCGCGAATTCAACGTCCAGGCCAGCGTCGGCCGGCCGCAGGTGGCCTATCGCGAAACCATCCGCAAGAAGTCCGGTGCGGAAGGCAAGTACATCCGCCAGACCGGCGGCCGGGGTCAGTACGGTCACTGCAAGATCGAGGTCCATCCGCTCCCCAGCGCTAGCCACGAAGACATGCACGAGATGTCCACCGACGAGATCGATGTCCTGGCCAAGCAGGTGGCGGGATCCGGCGGTAAGTGGCGCTTCGACAAAGAGCACCGGCTGCTGTTTAAGCCCGGCGCTGCTAGAGCCCGTGATGCGCATCGAAGTCGTCGTTCCGGACGAGTATATGAAGCAAGTGTTCGGCGACCTGAACGCCCGCCGTGCGCACGTGCACGGTTCGGAATCGCGCGCTGGCAGTCAGATTATCCGCGCCGAGGTGCCGCTGGCCGAGATGTTCGGCTACGCCACCGACCTGCGCAGCCGCACGCAAGGCCGCGCAAGCTTCACCATGCACTTTTCGCACTACGCCGAGGCGCCCGCTTCGATTGCCGAAGAAGTCATGGCCAAGGCCACCGGACGCGCAACAAGATAGAAGGACCAAGAGCGAGTTTCTAAAACGCACGAGCTGAGGAGCAGACAGAGAGATGGCGAAGGAAAAATTCGAACGCAGCAAGCCGCACGTGAACATCGGGACGATTGGTCACATCGACCACGGAAAAACCACGCTGACCGCGGCGATCACTAAGGTGCTCTCTAAGCGCAACCCCAAGGTGCAGTTCCGGGCGTTCGATTCGATTGACAACGCGCCGGAGGAGCGCGAGCGCGGGATCACCATTGCCGTGGCGCACGTCGAGTATGAGACTCCGAACCGGCACTATGCGCACATTGACTGTCCGGGGCACGCCGACTACATCAAGAACATGATCACCGGGGCGGCGCAAATGGATGGAGCCATCCTGGTGGTCGCGGCGACCGACGGGCCCATGCCGCAGACGCGGGAGCACATCCTGCTGGCGCGCCAGGTCGGCGTGCCGTACATCGTGGTGTTTCTCAACAAGTGCGACATGGTGGAGGACGCCGAGTTGCTCGAGCTGGTCGAGCTGGAGGTGCGCGAGTTGCTGAAGATTTACCAGTTCCCGGGCGATCAGGTGCCGGTGATTCGGGGCTCGGCGCTGGGGGCGCTGAACGGAGAAGAGAAGTAGGAGAAAACGATTCTGGACCTGATGGAGGCAGTGGACAAACACGTGCCGCTCCCGCAGCGGGATGTTGACAAGCCCTTTGCCATGCCCATTGAAGACATCTTCTCCATCTCCGGCCGGGGCACGGTGGTGACCGGGCGGGTAGAGCGCGGGAAGCTGAAGGTCAGCGAAGAGGTGGAGATTGTGGGCTTCCGGCCGACCATCAAGCGGATAGTGACTGGGGTGGAGATGTTCCGCAAGCTGCTGGACGAAGGGATTGCGGGGGACAACGTAGGGCTGCTGCTGCGCGGGACAGAGAAGGAAGAGGTGGAGCGGGGTCAGGTGGTGTGCAAGCCAGGGTCCATCACGCCGCACACCAAGTTCAAGGCCGAGGCGTACGTTCTCACCAAGGAAGAGGGCGGGCGACACACGCCGTTCTTCACCGGGTACCGGCCGCAGTTCTACTTTCGCACCACGGACGTGACCGGAGACGTGAAGCTGCCGTCGGGGGTGGAGATGGTGATGCCGGGAGACAACGTGTCGGCAGAGATTCAGTTGATCACACCGGTGGCGCTGGAGAAGGGGCTGCGGTTTGCCATCCGCGAAGGTGGCCACACCGTCGGCGCCGGCGCCGTCACGGACATTCTGGAGTAGCCATGTCTGCCGGAGAAAAAATTCGCATCCGCCTGAAGGCTTACGACCACCGCATCCTCGACCAGTCCACGCGAGAGATCGTCGAG
>WNFA01005842.1_pt1 | contig 16564 bp, 8 predicted proteins | sample 5400481 | NCBI WGS metagenome assembly WNFA01 (sample SAMN13153340, study PRJNA577476) | soil metagenome | isolation source: 120 cm saprolite under Douglas fir tree site 2 hole 1 replicate 2 | place: USA:California | collected 2015-04-18
CGTCCGTCCGTCGTCAAACGCCAGCGCGCCGGATCCACTGCCAGGGTCGAGGGCGCGGCGACGGCCGTCGCATATCTTGTCTTCACGTAAAACTTTTGCCCGAATCGCGAGACGGGCGCGGTCGTGATGCGCTCCGAAAAACCCTTCTGATCGATCTGCGCGACATCGTAAACTCGCAAGCCGCCCTCGCCCGCCGCGACGTACGCATATTCGCCGCGCAGCTGGACCTGCAAGACGTGCGGATTGCCTTTGTGCTCAAACGCAGTGCGCAGCTCGCGATTATCGCTCACAAATTTCCGGTAATCGTCGGGGTAGGCGACTTTTTGCAGCGTGCTGCCGATCACGGCCTGCGGTTCAGTGTGTTCCGTGGCGACGACGGCTTCGAGCGCATCGCCCGACGCTACGTAAACGTATCGTCCCATGAAATTGACAAAGTTCGTGCCTTGCAAAAGAAGCTGCGCCATCCACGCGTTGTTGTCGTTCTTCTTTGAAACATGACAATCGGTGCAGCCTTTCGTTTCCGTCGCGCGCACCGTGTGCGGCACGTGCGTATTGAAGGTTTGGCCCGAGAAGCCTTCGGCGGAAACCGTCTGCTGCTGCGAATAAATCCATTCGCGGTTCTGATTCTGTGAACTGACCAGCACCGCGCTTGACGAACGCACCGGCGCGATGCGATTCCCCGTGACAGTTCCGTCGCGACCCAGCATGAACACGTCGTCACGCAGTACCTGATAGTTGTAGGTCGTGAAGTTACGCGTCTCGCCGCCTTCGTTATGACGATTCGGCATCTTGCGATTCGCCTGCATCGACAAGTGACAGCCAAAACAGCTCGTCATCCATGAAGAGTGGCAAGCGAAACACGTCATGTTCGAATCGCGATGCGCCAGGAGCTTATCGTCCGCCGGCACGTCGCCCCAGGTCGAGTTGTCGGTGCGCATCGTTTTCGCATAGCGCGACTTTACGCTGTAGTCTTCCGGGTGCGGCGCGTTGGGATTGATCGTGTCGGTCGTTTGCTTGACGCGCCACCAGCGGCCCGGCACCACCATCGAATTCTGAATGATGTCGCCGGTTCTCAGCGCAATGTCGTTGCCATTCTCGTCTTTCTTTTTCGAATCACTCCTGATGATCTGAAACAGCGCGACCTTGCCGCCGCTCGGATCGCGGAAGCGAATGTTGGCCAGGGGGCGAGCCTTGCCTTGATCGAATTTGCCGTCTTTCACGCCGAATCCCGCGGCGGGTCCGGAGGTCAGCAGCGTCGCGCGTTCGCGAATCGTCCCATGGCAATCGACGCAGTTTATTTCAATAGCCGCGCGCGGTTCGTTGTAGAGCACACCGTTGCCATGCGCGTCCTGCCGGAAATGGCAATCGACGCAGTGCATGCCTTTCTCAAGATGAATGTCGTTGAGATGAACTGACTTTTTGAATCGATCCGGATCGTCCGGCGAGACGATCGCGTTCTTCGCATCAAGCAGGTTCCCTTCCCGATCGCGTTTGAAGACCTGGCGAAACATCCAGCCGTGTCCGTGAAAGTCCGCGAACTGCGTTCGCTTGAGCTGGCTGTTGAATTCCGCTGAGCCGGTTTGCTTCAGAAAGTCAGGCTCAGACCAAAGCCCGCGCAGACTCGCCGCTTCGGGATTGCGGTTGAGCTTCTGCTGCTCTTCTGTCTGCGAAGGATTGTGCTGCTGCGCCGGGTACATCCGCTCGCCGTCCGTCTCGTTGTCCCACCAGATCAGACCCTGGTACGACGCGACCATGTTCTCGCCCGGATGCATGTGACAGACCATGCACTGCGACGTGGGAATGCGTGAAGTCAATTGATGCTTGATCGGGTGACCCGATTCATTTTTCGGAATGCTGACATCAGCGCTTTGCGACCTGCCGAGGTTTCCGGCGGAGTTATAGAAAGCCGAATGACGCACGTCGCGATCGTTCGCGTAGATGACATGACACGCGGTGCATCCCGACGAACGATAATCTCCGGGATGATCGTTCGTGCCGAGATAGTTCAGCGTCGGATCGAGCAGCCGCGTCTTCTGCAGACCGAGATAAACCGGGTCGGTGCGCTGCGCAGTTCCCAGTCCGCGCGCGCTCAAGCCTTTGTCCGGCTTGCCCGGATCTTCGTCTTTGTCCGGCAGGCCGACTTCCAAACGTCGCTTGCCGCCACGCTCGAACACGCGCAGGACATTTCCCGGTTGCGAAATTTCCCAGCGCGGCATTGGATCGAGAAACGACAGGATTCCTTTCAGTTTTTTCTGTTCATTGGTTGGTTGCGGAACTTGAACGAGACTTTGCGGCGCGCCGGTCTCGCTGTAGTTTTCACCAAAGTTCGCGTCCTTGATCGGAAAGCCGCCGTTGTTGTAAAGCGCGGCGCCCCAAAGCATCGCGCCGTGCGTCATCATGCTTTTCGCAACGCCGTTTGACTGGGTACTGTGGCAATCAGAACTGCCGCACGTTTTCCCGGCAATGCGCAAATCTCCGGGATTGATGAAGCGCACAAACTCCAGACTCTCTCGTTCAAGCAGCGGCCCGGATGTTTCGGGGATCCGGACCTTCCCTTCGCGCATCCACTCGCGCGGAGAACGCGGACGCACATGCGCTGTGTCCTTCTCGGTCGCCGCCGGATTGCCGCCGTGACAGGCAGTGCAGGTCAGACCCAAAGCGTCTCTGCCATGATCGAGTTTGTCGAGTGTCGTCGTCGGCCCGAACTTGTGCATCGGCTCGATCTTGTCGTGACACTTCAGGCAGCCTTCGAGCGTTTCGGCGGGCGCAGATGACGCGGGACCCTCGGCGCGGGCGCGAAAAACGTTTTCCACCACCAAGACACAAAGGCACAAAGAGAAAGCAAGAAGGAACCACGGATGAACACGGATACACACAGATCGGAATTGCTTACTTCTTATCCGTGAAAATCTGTGTTTATCTGTGGTCAATGCTTCTTCTTTCTCTGTGTCTCTGTGTCTCTGTGGCATCATCCTAGAAAACAAACTTCACTTGCGCGAACAAATTGAACAACGGTTTGCTCGGATTAATCACCGTGTTGTCCGCGGTGCAGAAGTCTCTCAAATTCGGCGGACAGTCCGTCGCCGCCGTGGTGTAGATATCGCGAAAGCCGCGGCCAGGTTTCAGAGTCGCCGCGCCGAAAGTCATCGTCACGTTGTTAATTAAGAACGGGCGATACGCGACGCCCAGACTGTAGTCCCAACCTATCTCGTGACGAATGTGCGGTTGAAACAGAACGTATTCCAGCGACTCGGTGCGATGAAAGCGCAGGTAGTTCGCGTTAAAAACCGCTTTCAGACGCTGCGTAATTTCCACGTCCACGCCCGCGTTGTAAATAAAGATTCCGGGATTGACGAAGTTCGCCTGCCCTTCGATCTTGCTGCTGCGCAAGCTGGGCAGAATGCTGTTCGGCTGCACCAGGCCGACTCCGGTTTGTGTCAGGCGGATGCCGTTGCGATTCCAGAACGAGAATTGCCCGCCGACAAAATTCGGATCGTCGAAGATCGCATCAAAACCATTTGCCTGCCCATCGGTAGGGTTCTTATCGCCCTGCGCCCAGAAAAACGACCCGCGAAAACGGAAGTAGTCTCTATCAATCGATGCTTCGACCGCGGTCATGTGCGAACTAACGTGAACTGACCGACCCGCGATCGGATTCCGATCGTCGCGACCGAAGGCGTAGTAATAAGAGTTCGTCAGGTTAAGCCGGCCGAGATGCCCGTCACCGTTGACGCCGATATAGCCAACCTTGATGGCGTGCGGCCGCACGTCGCCAATCAATGCGGGACGCACCAGAAATCCGTTGCGATCGAATTTGTGGCTGCGGCGATCGTCGTTGTAAAGCGCGCTCGCCTGGATCGTGTAACCCTTCCTGATGAAGTCCTGCCGGAAAATGTTCGCGATGTAAACATTCTGATGACGCAGATCGAAACGATTTAGCCCGCTGTTCGTGTCCTTCTCGAGCTGCGCGAAGTACGCCGCGTTGTACTGGTAACGGTTGTTATCAAAACTGCCGAAGATGCGCGCCCCCAGATTGTTGTCTGAGAAGATAAAACCGCGAAAGTCGGAAACGAACGGCTGGATGCCTATGCGCGCGGAGATGAAATCAAAGTTGGCGTTGACGTCCGCCAGCTTCACTTCGCCGAACGCCTCTTCCAGCGAAACCTGCGTGTCAGTGCGGTTCGTGCCGCGCCGCACATCAATGTTGACGACCCCGTTCTCGCGCGCGTTGAGATAGTTCGGCAGACTGAACGTCGGCGAAATCTTGATGGCCCAGTCGCGCGGCTTGAAGGTTGAATCGCCGTGGAACATCTCAAACGTAAACTGAAAAGTTTGGTTGACCGCGAGCGCTTCCGGCCGGCCAAAAAACTCGGCACTGCCCGGACGGGCGCTGCTGACATCCGAAGGCTTCGGCGTGCGGCTCAACTCGACGGCAGTTGAACTGACTGCCGATAGGATCATAAACGTCTTGTTGCCGATAATCGGATAGTCGCCTTTTAGCTTGCTTTCGTGGTAAGGGTCGTACCAATGCCCTTTCGTGAAAGGAATGTCGCGGCCGCGCGCGCCTTTATCGCCGTAGCGATCGTATTCGGGAAAGCCTATGCGCCAGCGATCGCGCACCGCGTGTCGATCCGGCTGGGTCTGTGGTTCCGACTTGACACTTTTCTCGCCGGCGGCACCCGAAGGCTTGCGTTCAGGAATGCGGACGAGCGGCTTCTCTTCTTTTTTTTCGACTTCAAAATCGATTTTGGTTTCTTTGCCCTCGCTGACGATCACGTTCTCGAGCACGTCGTCGCGGATCAAAGCGTGTTCGCCGTAATTTTTCGACTTATCAAATTTCGCAACGTATGGCAGTGCCACCGCGATGCGATAAGCGCCCGCGGAAACTCGCGCTGCATATTTTCCGCCGGCGTCGACGCGCGCGCGTGTGACTTTGCTGGTAACTTGATTCGTCGCGACCACCACGACGCCCGGCGCTGCGCCGCGAACTGTCCCGGTGATCGATCCGTGCTTCTGGGCAAACGCACAGATCGCAGAAGTCAGCATTAAAACCGCTACCATCGCAATTCGCGGAGACATTTTAGTAAGCGACTTGTAGCACACGCGCCGCGCGCTATCAATCAAAATCGCTTGCCGAAAAGTTTAGGAAAAACTTGCTTTGACTGACCAGCGATTAGTGATAGATTTCCACGGAATTCGAAACCGGTTTCGGCATCGCACGAAAGTACGACAGGCCCGTCCGATGACAGCTAAGTTCTTCGACACCCGAACTCGCTTCCTGTTCGCGGCATGTGCCTGCTTGCTTTTGCTTCTCAACGGCCGGAACGTCCCACCGCAAACGCACGCCCAAAGCAACAGGGTAACGCTAATCAGCGAAGAAACTTCGACGCGCGCCGTCGCCGTCGAATCAGTGACGCAAACCCGCGAACCATTTGCAATTACTTCGCCGGTAAGCTGGGGCAGCGACAACCGAACTCGCATCATGCTCTTCGCGATGGGCGTGCCAGCCGGCGAGAATGCGTCGGCCGTCACCGCGGACGCGGAAGACGGCGCGCATCACATCTATCATTTGACGGTCGAATACGTCGGGGTCGTTCCAGAACAGGAGTGGGCAACTTCAGTTATCGTCCGGTTGAGCGATCAGATGGCGGATGTCGGCGACGTGCTGATCGGAATTGGTTACAACGGGGCGCAGAGCAATCGCGTGCGCGTCGGTATCGGTCACGTGGGCGATGGACCGGCTGACGATCCCGGCTCGGTGCCGACTCCCGGCTCGATCGCGCCGCCGCCGCAACCCGCAACCACGGCGGGGACGCTGACGGCCGGCGAAGTGCAGACGATCATCGCGCAAGCGGTTTCGGCTGCCGCACAACTCGGTCATCCCGTAACCGTCGCCGTCACTGATCGAGAAGCAAACGTGCTCGGCGTTTTTAAGATGACCGGAGCGCCGGCGACAACCCAGTTTCGCGGCGGCGGGCCGGGACCGTCGCAGGTTCCGAACCCGCTGACCGGCTTTGTCCCCGTCGGCTTCGATGGAACCGTGGTGCCCGCAAAGCTCGCGGCGATTTCGAAAGCCGCAACGGCGTCCATCTTCAGCACGCGTGGAAATGCGTTCACTGCGCGCACGGCCAGCTTCATCATTCAGGAGCACTTCCCGCCCGGAGTCGATTTCAAAGCCGGTGGCCCACTCTACGGCGTGCAGTTTTCCTCGCTGCCTTGTTCCGACATCAAGATTCCCGGACTGCCGCTCGGCCTGAGCGGCGATCCGGGCAGCGTTCCGATTTACAAGGATGGAGAAGCGGTTGGCGGAGTCGGCATTGAAGGCGATGGCGTTTACACAGTCGATCGCGACCCGACGGATTTCGATCAGCCGTTTGAAGAAGTGATCGCGGTTTCGGGTGCGCGGGGTTTTGAAGCGCCACCTTTAGTTCGCGGCGACAACATTCTGGTTGACGGAATTCGACTCGCTTATCTGAATGTGACCAGCGCGCCTGCTCCGCCGACGATGGCGTTTGGCAGTTTGCCCGGCGCAGTCGATCCGCTGTTTCCGATTCGCAGCGCGCAGCCTTCGCAATTTACCGCCGCGGTTGTCGGCGGCATCGCCGGCGAAGTGGATCCGCGTTTCTTTCCCTTCATCGCCAGTCCGACAGTCACCGCAAATTCGCTGACCGCATCAGACGTAAACACAATCATCTCGCACGGCGCGCAGCAGGCAAACATCACGCGCGCGGCGATTCGGCAGCCGCTCGGCAGCAACGCGCGCGTGACGATTGCTGTTGTTGACGCGAATGGCGTCGTCCTTGGCGTCTTTCGCACGTCGGATGCGCCGGTGTTTGGGTTTGATGTGTCAGTGCAGAAAGCCCGCACCGCCGCGTTTTTCTCGCGCGCGAATGCCGGAGCACTCTTGAGCGGCGCGGGTTTCGGCTCGTACGTCACGCGCGCGGCGAATGATGGCGTGCAACTCAATGGAGCGATCGCCCTGAGCGATCGCGCGATCGGATTTCTGCATCGACCGTTCTTCCCGGACGGCATCAACAACACCGCGCCCGGTCCGTTCAGTCCGCCGATCGATCAATGGAGCGTCTTTAACGTCGGCCTGCAAGGTGATCTGATCAAGACAAATCTGCAAACAGTGCTGTCAGGCGGCGCGGCGCCCTGCACTGCGCTGCCGAACTTGCCGAATGGCATTCAGATTTTTGCCGGCAGCATTCCGCTCTACAAGAACGGCGAGTTGGTGGGCGCGATTGGCATCAGCGGCGACGGCATCGACCAGGACGATCTGATTGCCGCCGGGGGAGCCGTCGGCTACACGCCGGCCGTCGGCATTCGTTCTGATCAATTCTTTGTGCGCAGCGTACGGCTGCCGTTCGTAAAATTTCCGCGCAGCCCGAATCTCTGAGTCCTTATGACAGAAGCGGCAACGACGGGGTAGCGGTGTTGAGAGTACCGACTTTAGTCGGGTATTTCGGCGCGGAAAGGCCCAACTAAAGTTGGTACTCTAAACGCCTCTGCCCAACGGCTCTATTCCTATGATTCAACGCGCCAAGTCTCTCGCCTTTTATCTTTTTCCTTTAGCTTTCTGCGCTTGTTTGCTGTTTGGTGCTAACTTCATCGCGCACACCCAAACTCCAACAACGCCGCGCGGCGTCATCCGTCTCAAAGCCAGATACAAAACCGGCGACGTGCCGAGGGATCTTTCCCGCAAGCGTTTCTTTCTAATCAAAGGCAGTTTGGAAGAAAATAAAGGCGTGATCGAAAAGATGAAGCAAACCGATCTGTTATCGCGCGAGTGTTATTACCGCAAGCTCGGCGCCAGCGAAGCCCTGATCAATTGGCTGAAAATAAACGATTGCGAGTCAGTTTACTGCCGCCAGATCGATGAGAAATATGTGACCGGCAGCGACGCCGTGCCGGAATTTCAAGCGGCTTACAATCAGGGGCTGCGTGATTTTAAAACGCCCGAACTGGCGCGAAAATGGCTCGCGGTTAATCTCTCTCCGGAACTGCGCGCCGGCTTTTACAACCAGAAGCAGGAAGTCATCAACGCGCTCCTGACGCAGGCTGAGCGCACAATTAAGACCAAAGTGATGTCGGTGATGACTGATCGTAAAGGCACGGCTTACCTCACCGACATCGAGCCGGGCACGTACACGATTTCGAATCTGGTCGGCAGTGAAACTGAAAAGACCAGCATCCTCTGGGCCTGCGAAAAGGAAGTAAAGGCGGTAGATCTGGCGGTGGCGATGAAGCGCCCCTTCACTTTGTCGAACGAGAAAGACCCGAAGGTGAAGTGCGAGATCGTTGAGCGACCATTGCCGGTTTGTGAGAAGACCGCCAAGTGAGTGGTCCATTTGGAGTGCGCCGGCAGAGCGAAGCGGCGACGGCGCTTTGGTTCGCGTCGCCTAGTAATTATCCAAAGCGGTGTCGCGCTACGCTTGCCACCGCACTGCAAATGTAGACCGCCGATAGTTTCGATGAAACGAACCATTTTCTTTGTAGTCTTCGTCGCGTGCGCCGCGGTGTTAACTGGCGCACAAACTCGCCATCCCAAGCGCGCCGCTAAACCAACTTCAACCGCGCAGCAAGCTCCCCGAGGATCGGCCGTAAAGTATTCCGCGTTTCTGCATTCGTCCGAGAAACATCAGAGCCTCGCGTGCAATGCCTGTCACAGGCTGCCGACCGCGTGGACGGCGAAGCGAGATTTTCCCGAGGCGGCGGATTTTCCCGATCACGACGCCTGCGTGCGCTGTCATCGACATCAGTTCTTCACGCGACAGGCTTTCGCCGGCACCGGCCCCTCGATTTGCACCGTTTGCCACGTGCGGGCCGCGCCGCGGGAAGATGCGCGGTTCGCTTTTGGCAAACCGAACAATGCTGGTCAAACGGCGAAGCCGAAAGACGAACGCCAGTTCACCATCGAGTTCCCGCACGACAAACATCAGAACGTGATCGCATCGCTGCGTTCACGTGATGATTCAGTTCGCTTCATCAGGGTTGCTTTCACGCAAACTCAAGACAAGCTAAAAGTCGATTACAATAACTGTACGATCTGTCATCAGCGAAATGCCAGGGTCACAGTCGTGTCGCTGCTTCCGGTAACGACCGATCCGTTAAGGCTCTTTCCCTTCAAGACGATGCCGCACGCTCACGACGCGTGCTTCAACTGTCATTGGAAGAACCAGAAGCCTGCCAGTGGCGACTGTGCCGGATGCCACAAACCGGCAGCTACTTTCGTGGCGGAGCTTTCTCCGAAACGTATTTCGGCAAACTTCGCTCACGAAGGCGGCAAGGGCGAACACGTGATGGAGTGCACGACATGTCACATCAATATCACCCGGGCGACGACGCTGCGCGGGCTCACGCCCGACGTGCCGGTCACGGCCTGCGCGACGTGCCACAAGGACAGTAAGAAAACTACTTATCCGAAGATCACTACGATTGAAGAAGAGTTTGGGCAGTTCAAGAAAACGAGCAGCTGCACGTATTGCCACACGCCGGACATCGGCAAGAAGAAGCCGCCGGCGAGTCATGAGGCGGCGGTACGGTAAGACAAGGAAAAAGTAAGAACGCAAAACGCAAAAGAAAGAAAGTGGTAAGAAGGAACACCGTGAAAATGGAGTTCGGGGATCAATTCGAGCGGGACTAAGCCCAAGCCATCTGCTTTGATGAGCCAACTACGCAAAGGGTCGGAACATGAGAGCACTCAACCAGCCCGCGTTCAGCGGGCGGCAGAATGTAGCCCCGGGCGCAAGCCCGGGGTGCGAATAGCATCTGATGATCTGAGCCCCTTGAGGGGCGACAGAGATTTGAATACCGAGGTCTGCCGCCCTCTTCGAGGGCTTGCTGAAATCTTGTCTTACCTTAACCCCGGGCTTACGCCCGGGGCTACACTCTGCCGCCATCTTCGATGGCTCGTTGAGCAGTCTCTTCCGAGGAGAACCAAAGTCTGCGTACTCTTCATTTTTTCCTTTTTCCTTTTTACTTCTTACTTCGCGCCGGCACAGGGCAACGACCAGGACTATTCAAAGTTTCTGCACACCAGTCAGCGTCACGCGTCGGTCGGCTGTTCGGCTTGTCATCATCGCAATGACAACTCAGCTCAGCCCATTTTCCCGAGTCACAAAGACTGCACCGGATGTCACCTGACGCAGTCTACGACGCCGAATGTGCCGATGTGTTCGATCTGCCACACGAGTGTGAACGGCAACGACCCGCCCCGAAAGACTTTTCCCGGCAGTTTCAAAGAGAGCTTCAATATGAAGTTCGATCACGCCCAGCACATGACCGGCGCGGGCGCGGCCAAAGAGCGGCTGCGTTGCTTGTCACAGCTCACCGCTGAGACGCGGGGCCGCGTTATCAATTCCAACGGGAGTCGCGGCTCACACTCAGTGTTACACCTGCCACACTCCGAACGCGCAAGCGAATGGACGCGACCTCGCGTCGTGCAAGACGTGTCACGAACAGAAATCGTACGCGCGAACTCCGACCAGTGCCGCCGCGTTTGGGCTCGCCTTCAGTCACGCGCAACACGGCCCGCGCCAACGGCTCGCTTGCGCGGATTGTCACAACTACACCGCGGGATTGCCGCAACGCCGACAGGTCAGTTCAACGCGCGCCCTGGAGCACTTTCCGAGCGGAAACAACACCTGCGCGAGCTGTCACAATGGCGGGCGATCCTTCGGCGGCGATCTGAACTTCAAAGATTGCCGGCGCTGTCACACGGGTCAGACGTTACGGTGCCGCGTGCATCGAAGAAGCCAGTTTGACAAGCTTTCGATCACGTTCATAAGATCAGCAACGCGGAGGCCGCCAAAAGAATGAAGCCGATTACAATCCTGATCGCGATCCTGAGTTTCACCGCCGTTACCATCGTTTCGAGCGCGTCGCTCAACACGGCTTCACAGCAGATCCCGAAGGAAAGCAAAGAACAACCCGCCAAGGTCAAGCTGGACGCCGACAGCGTCGACGACAAGTGGGGCGAAGTCGCTTTCGATCACACGAACCACACCACCAAGAACTACAGCATCGACGGCAAGGCCCTCATCAACTGCGTCGAATGTCATCATACCGATCAGCCAAAAGAGAATCTGAAAGCGCCGCTGGTAACTTCGGAAAGAACCGTCGCTCTAACCGCGGACGTGCTGAAGGATGCCGCCGCTACCCCCGTCAAGACCTGTCGCGCGTGCCATCTGCAAGCCGGCGACGACAGCAAGCCGCTTCCCGTAATCAAGAAAGATGACAAAGACTTGAAGATGGATAACGAAGTTGCTTATCACACCAACTGCTTTGCCTGCCACGACGCTGCCATCAAAGCGCGGCCTGACTTAGCGACCAGGACTTCCGGCTCAGATCCGAAGGGCTGTGTAAAGTGTCACGTCGCGAAGTGAACTGAGGTTTGCAAAGCGGCGTATAGAGTACCGACTTTAGTCGGGTCTTCGGCTCGGGGAAAAGCCCGACTAAAGTCGGTACTCTGTACACCTGTTGTCGTGCCAATCCAAATTCAATTCATCGCCAGCAAACCCGGATTCCAGTGTCGCTTATCTTTGACGTGCTGCACGTGGCATGACGTGCAGTTGGGTTTGTCAGCAGCGATGACCTGCCGACCGGCGCGCGGATCGGATTGACCGTTGTGACACTTTGCGCAGGTGGTACGCGGCGTAGTCAAATCAATCGGATCGCGCATCGCATGACAACTCGAACAGCTTAGCTCGCCGTCTTTGTTACCCGGAAGACCAGCAATCGCGCGCACTCGATAAAGATGTACGGCATGAAATTGTTTACTGCGCCACTGGTCCTCGCTGTCTGTCGGTAGGCGTTCGAGTTTCAAAGTGGCTTTCCTGACAGCCATTTCCTGCTCGTCGATGCCTGTCCACTTCCAGTGACCATCAACTACCGGATAGCCAAACGTGCCGCCGTGTGGAGTGCTGACTCTCTTTCCATTATAGAAATGTTTGTTGCTGTCGGTGTGACACTCGGCGCATGAAAGCAGCGCGCCACCAATCGCGCTGAACTGCGCGCCGCGATGTTCCGCGTGACACTGCGTGCAACCGATTCCCGCGTTCATGTGCGGAGAAATCACGGTGGCGGTGAAAGCATCGGTCGCGTGACACGACGAGCATTTCGTTTCTATGCCGGTCCTGAGCGCGTGACACGAAGTACAAGCGCCGGCACTAGCGCGCTGAGCGATCGGCGGTGACATAACCATTTTCGTTCGCGTGTGCACATCAGCAATGGGCGCCGGCGCAAACGCCTTTGCATAAAAAAGCGCGCCGGCCGCCGACAGCAACGCGACGACGATTGTCCCCCATACCAGAAGCGAGATGGGCCAGCGTCGCTTCAGATCGCTGGTCGGTGCCCAGACCGACTGGGCCTTGCCTGCAGCTCGGCCCGTCATCGGAAAAAGCGGCGATGGTCTTACAGTCTTGGTCGCCGCCGTGATCCGCTTGTCCCAGAAAACGTCGAGCGCCTTTGAACTCGCGCCGGCGGGCTTTGGTTTTCGCGGCGGAGGTTTCTTGTGCGCGCCTTCTGCTGGCTGTCCTTCCGTTGGCGTGACTGGAAATTCCAGATTCATGGTCGTCGGCAGGTCCCACATGCCGGAATCTGCATCGCGCGCAACGGCTTCGCCGGGCGTCGCACCGATTTGCAACGACACTTTGATTCGAAGCGCGTCGTCTTTGAAATCTATGTTCAGGGAAAACGGGCCGACGCCCAGGACGTCTCCATCGGTCAAAGCCTCGTACTGCTCCAGCGGCTTGCCGTTGAGCATGATCGGGTTTGCAGGCCGCAGATTGCGAATGTAATATTCGCCTTCCGTCGCGGTAATCCCGGCGTGCAAACGCGATACCGAAGGATGATTGAGCAGCAGCTCGCACGTCGGCAGCCGCCCGGCCAGCAACCCTTCGGCGACGATCGTCGCCGGATCAACTTGCAGGTCGTCGCGAATGATGATGAAAGTGCCCTGCATATTTATCAGTCGGCAGTGAGCGGTGAGCAGTAAGCAGTTGAATTACCTGCTTACTGCCTACTGCTTACTGCTCGCTATCGCACATTAAAGAAGACCACCTGCACGATGTGCACGACCAGAAGCGCCAGCATGAGCGAAGTCGAAACGACGTGCGGCGCCAGCCAGACTTTCAGCAAACGATGCAGATAGATAAGCGATTCCACCCGCCGCAGAGTCGCCGTTCGCTCGATAGCTCTCAAAAGCAGGTTGCGCTTTTCTTTGTCATCGAGAGCAGAAAGTTCGGCCTTGAAGTGAAGCCGCGCCCGCGCCAAAAGCGTGGTCAGCTCTTCGCGGCGAGTGTATTGCCGCAGCAGATATGCGACCGAAAAGAAATAGCGCCGCACGCTCCCTTCCAGGAGCCCGCGCATTTGGTCGTCGCCCTTGCCGGCGATTGCCGCCAGCTCATCGCGCAGTTCGGTACGTCGCGCCTGGAGGTCTTCGATCAGCAGCGGGTCGCCCTCGATGCTGGTCATGATGCGCGGCACGATCAGGTAACACGCGAGCCCAAACAATCCCGAAAGAATAACGAGATCGAAAGACACCATCAGCGTCGAAGTCAGCAAACCGCCGAAAACGATGCCGGCAATCACGCCGAGATAGATGTGCGCCAGCAACCAGTAACGCAACGCGCCCGCGCGCCGGCGGTAGACGGGTTTGCGAATCGGATAAGTCATCACGCCGGCGATGCCGGCCAAACCGACGAGGCCGGTGACCCATCGCATCGTCAACCAGGTGCCTCTCAAATGATCGCTGAAGCCGAAACGCAAGGCGGCGAACCCGATCATTGCCGTCACCGCGATCGTGAACAGCACGCCGCCGATGTGCCAGAACCTGGCAATGGGATCGCTCTGGTGAATGTTGCGTCCGATGGCGTGCGTCTGGTCACGAAAAACCAGGCCGAGCGTCTTCTCGATCTCACCAAAGTATTCCTGTGGATTCACGCGCACCAGCGCTCCGGTCGGGCAATTTTCTTCGCATGAATAGGCCGGGCGTGACGCGCCGGCAGGATTCAGGGGCGTGGCTTCGCAGAGGTTGCACTTGATCGCCACCATGTCCTCGCCTTCGGCGGCTACGGCCGCAGCTACTGGCGCGCTAAAACTAAACAAACCCTTGATTCGTTCAACGACATTCGGCGCAGCCGTGCGCGGCCCTTCGCGCGGAACCATCGTGATCGCGTTGTAAGGACACTGCGTGGCGCAATCAAAGCAGCCGATGCAAGTCTTCGGATCGATGTCCACGTGGCCTTTCGGATCGCGAAAGATCGCTCCCGTCGGACAGCCAGTCAGGCATTCAGGATCTTTGCAGTGCATGCACACCGAAGGCGACAGCACATGCTGCGTAGCTTTGCTTTCCAGTCGCACCGGGCGTTCGATGTGAATTCCCCGGCGCAACAGACGCGACTGTCCATGAACCTTGTGGCAAGCGAGCGAGCAGTTGCCGCAGCGAATGCACAAATCCATGTCCATCACCAAAAGGTTGACGCCGTCAACGATGCCGGTGGCAATTTCTTTTTCGGCCGCTGTCAGACTCGCTTTGTCCGCGCGCGCTCGCAGGCTCGTGTCGTCGTCCGCGACTGAGAAATCTGCGAACGCTTTCAGCACCCGGTCGCAGAGTTGCTGATCGGAACGCAGTTGCGCCAGCGGAATCTCCAGCACTTCTGCGCGGGCCATCAGTTCAGCGGAATAGTGCCAGACGCTCTGGCCCGTCAGAGCTTCCAGCCCGAGACAATTGCCGGCGCCAAGAAAATCTTCCGGAATCAGCGTGCTGGTGCCGGCGCCGGCACCCTCGGCGATGTCTGCAAAAATCGGGACCCCGCGTACGCGCCGCACCCATCCGCTTCTGATTAAGAAAAGTTTATCGATCGGCTTTCCTTCTTCGACCAGCAGGTGATGCTTGCCGTAAGCCATGAATTGCGCCAGGTTGCCCAGCGAGACAAGTTCAATGGCGCTCAAAGAATCGCCGGCCTCTTCCTGAATCCTGGTGATCGTGTTGCCCAGTCCATGGATCCGATAGGTTGAGTCAACCTTTTCGGCAAACTTCTTGAGCGAGCGCAAAAGCCTCAGCGCAGGTCGGACCATCTCGAGAACCGTAACCGGGCCGCCGTCCGCGGCGACAATCGTCGCATTCCGGGGAACGCCCGCCAGCACAGACATCTCGCCGAAGCACGTTCCGGGCTTGATGACGCCGACTCTTCTCTGGTCACCCTTCTCGTCTGCGACCAGAACGCGCAGCTCTCCTTCCACTGAAAGATAGAAGGTGTTTCCGCCCCATTCTCCCTCGCGCACGACCGTTTCGCCGGGCGAGTAATTCAGCAGGCGCGCGTATGGCCCGATCTGCTTGCCGCCGGAAACCTTTCCCTCGGCAATCATCTTGAGATTGTTCTTATTTTTTTCGTCGAGCAGCTCAGAAACGATGTCGACCTTCTTGAGCGCTTCCAGGATTGCTTCGGGCCTGAGGTCTTCTTTTGGCATGATCGCTTTACAAGCGGTGAATCTCGCGCAGCTTACCACGCGATCCGCAACTGAGGGAATCCACATGCTCTGGCGGCGTGGCAATCCCAATAACAACAGTGGTTGACCTGAGCGAGACGTGATAGCATCCGCGTACACGGCCATCAATTTTCAACGTAATAATAGGCGGCAATGCTGATTCCGACCTTTCAAATGCGCGCCCCTTCGAAGCGCTGGATAGTCGTCGGCGGCGTCTTCGTCGTTGCGCTAGTGTCGATCGCGTGGAGCTTTGATCGATTCGTGCTGCACGCGCGCGGCTTCGGGGGGGCGCCCGCCTCGGTCAGCGAGAAGGCGGACAGCACACGGCAGACGGCAGTCCTAAGAACTAATTCAATTAATACTGACAGCGCGCGGTCACCGGAAGCGTCTTTGATCGACTCTGATAACGATGGCATTCCGGACACAGCCGAGCTACGCTCCTTTCAGGACCGCGAGAGTTTTCGCCGCTGGTTCACGAGCGTAGCTGAGCTGCAGTTTTACCAGTTGAGTGCGCAGTGGAATGTCGAGCAGCGCGATTGTGCCGGCCTGGTCCGGTTTGCGATGCGCGAAGCCCTGCGTCGTCACGACCGTCCCTGGTTTCAAAAAATGGGCCCGGGTTACGAGACGGTTGCGCCGGATGTGGCGGGCTTCGATCTGGATCATAACCCGCTCGGTGAAAAAATCTTCCGCACTGACTTTGGCTCGTTTCATGAAAGCGATCTGCGCAACGGCAGGTTTTCAGAGTTTGCCGATGGCCGCGCGCTAAAGAATTTCAATTCAGCCTTCGTCAGTCGCGACCGTCGTGAAGCCGAAGCAGGGGATTTACTTTTCTACTACCAACCCTGGGTTCAAAAATTTCCTTATCACGTCATGATCTTCCTGGGCGGTCCACACGTCGCGCCAAACGGCGCGCAGGACTGGGTCGTCTATCACACCGGCTCGTCGCCGACGGACCAGGGAACGGTGAAGAAGGTCGAGCTGTCGGTGCTCGATCATCATCCCGATCCGCGCTGGCGGCCGGTTGAGAGTAATCGCAACTTTCTCGGGTTTTATCGACTGAAGATTCTTGAGT
>WNFA01002036.1_pt1 | contig 16542 bp, 11 predicted proteins | sample 5400481 | NCBI WGS metagenome assembly WNFA01 (sample SAMN13153340, study PRJNA577476) | soil metagenome | isolation source: 120 cm saprolite under Douglas fir tree site 2 hole 1 replicate 2 | place: USA:California | collected 2015-04-18
GCCTAGGCTTGCGAGGGCCGTCCGAAGCGTGGATGGGTAGCGTCGGCGGGCCCGGGCCACCGCACGCGTATACCTCGAGCGACGACGGCAAGACCTGGCGGCGCCATGAATTGCCCGCGCAGGCGGGTGGATCGTGGGTCCCCGATCGTTACTTTCCCGGCTTTCCAACCTGGGTCCAATTGCTTCCCGGGGTCGGCGCGATGGCACAGGTCGAGGTGTCCAGGTGTGTGGATCCACCGGCTTCACTTGGAACCGCAAGCTGCCCGAACGCCGCCTCGGAGAGCTCCCTCTTCACGTCAGGCGACGGCGGCAACACATGGCGTCAGGTGCCGCCTCCGCCGGGATTCGTCACGTATCAGGACCCAGTTCACTGGTGGGCGACCACCAGAACCACATTGTTCAAATCGGCGGACGCGGGTCACTTGTGGAAACAGGTGGCCACGATTCCGCCGGATTGGGAGTTCGGCGTGCCAGGGATCCTGGATCCGATGCATGCATGGGCCTCTCTCGTCATGATGGGCGGCACTGGCTTGGCCCTAACGAACGACGGCGGGCTCCACTGGACCCTGGCTAATGTCCCCCAGCTGGGTTAGCTAGGAGCCCAGGTCAAAGAGCCTCGGAGGCAGGTCGTGACTCCATGCCCGAGTGACTGAGATTTCCACCCAGTGCAGGCGGCGCCGCTCGAGCATGTGAGTCACAAGCGCTGCGATTCTGCCCAATGCGGTCATTCGGTGATCACTCCGTTGTATGGCGGGGGACAGAGACCGGACGCCTCCCTTTTGGAGGCTGATGCCTCCAGCGTCCCGGTCCCTGACCCCCAGAACAACCTAGACCTGCCTCGCAGCGTTGTCTCTGGGACTTTCGGCACCCCCCCGGTACACCCGACCCCCCAGCCGGTCGGCCCGGTCCGGAACCCTGCCTGATGTAGCCTTTCCCCCGGTGAAGGCCTGGGTCGTCCGCCAGCTGGGCGGGCCCGAGACCATGCGATACGAAGACGTCGACGCGAGTGCGCCCGTGGGCGGCATGGTGCGCATCGCGATTCGCGCCTCAGCCATCAACTACTTCGACGCGCTTATGGTGGCGGGCCAGTACCAGACCAAGCCGGACCTCCCCTTCGTACCGGGGGTGGAAATCAGCGGCGAGGTCGAAAGCGCGCCCCATTCGAGCGGCTTCAAGAAAGGCGATCGAGTTACCGCGCTGCTGGACAGCGGCGGCCTCACCCGCGGCGGCTACGCCGAGTTTGCGGACGCAGAGCCGTCAGCCGTCCACCACCTGCCCGACGCCATGCCGTTTGACGATGCAGCCGCCTTCACGCTCATCTTTCAGACCGCGTGGTTCGGACTGCACCGGCGCGCAAAGCTTCTCAGCGGCGAAGTGCTGCTGGTGCACGCCGGCGCCGGTGGCGTCGGCAGCGCGGCGATCCAGCTCGGCAAGGCGGCCGATGCCATGGTCATCGCGACGGCCGGCTCGGACGAGAAGACGGCCGTTTGCAGGCAGCTGGGTGCCGACCACGTTATCAATTACAAGACGCAGGACTTCGCGGAGAAGGTCAAGCTCCTTACAGGTGGCCGCGGCGCCGACGTCATCTTCGATCCGGTCGGCGGCGACGTCTACGACCGCTCCACCAAGTGCATCGCCTTCGAGGGCCGCATCGTGATTGTCGGATTCACTTCCGGACGAATCCCGCAGGCGGCGGCGAACCACGTCCTCGTCAAGAACTACTCAGTCGTCGGGCTGCATTGGGGGCTCTACTCCAGGCGCGCGCCGGAGCTGCTTCCCGCCGCGAACGATGCGCTGATGGACCTGTACGCGTCCGGCAAGATCAAACCGCTGATCTCGGCGCGCGTGCCGCTTGCCGAAGCGCCGGCCGCACTCGCGACGGTTGCCGGCGGCAAGAGCACCGGCAAGGTAATCCTCACTGTCTGACAACGAGGCGCCACCCCCGCGCCCCCGCCCCCAACTTCGCCGTTACCTACCCGCGAGCGGCGGGATTGCTATTGCACTGATTGCTCTGTTGCTCGTGGTCATCTTGGGCCTGCTCAACAAGCCCTCGCCCCCGGTGACGGAGGTGCTCGCCACCGATCAGACGCTGAGCTTCCCTATCGCGCAGGACGTCGCCGACCTCGACCCGGCCCAGATGTCGTCTCCCACCGATGTCGACGTTTTCCGCAACGTCTTCTCCGGTCTCTACAAATTCGACCAGTCCTTGCATGAGGTCCCCGACATCGCCGTGGGACCCGCGGACGTCTCCGCCGATGGGCTTACTTACACCTTCCACCTTCGGCACGACGCGGTTTTCTCCAACGGCGACCCGATCACCGGGGACGACTTCATCTACAGCTGGAACCGGGCCGCGGCAAAGCAGGGCGACTACGCGGGTCTCTTCTCGATGATCGCCGGTTACAACACGGTGTCGACGGGCCGCGCTAGCGCGCTCAGCGGGCTCGTCAAGGTCGACGACTACACATTCACCTCGACGCTGACCAAGCGGGCCGGCTACTGGCCGACCCTCGTCGGGTTGTGGCCCTTCTGGGTCGTGGATCGCAAGGTGATCGCGACCGCGGGCGAAGATGCATGGTTCACCAAGCCCGAGACGTTGATCGGAAGCGGACCATTCCGCATGACCGCTCGCGCGGCCGGCCAGTCGCTGGATTTCCAGCCGGTGCCTGCCTGGTATGGCGGCAAGACTGGCGCCCTGCAGCGCATCCACATCGACGTTCTGCCCGACCAGCAGGCACAGATCACCCGCTATGAATCCGGCGGGTACAGCCTCATCGGGTATGGCCGCCAGTCCCTGGCGCCGGCGGCCGCTGTCCACTACGCGACCGATGCGAAGCTCAGCAGCCAGCTCCAGGTGATCCCCGCCGGCCTCACCTACTGGATCGGCTTCAACATCAAGGGCGGATCCTTCGGGGGGATCGATGCCGGTCGGGCCGGGCGCCACGCGTTCAGCACGGCGATCGACCGTAAGGCGCTCGCCGACGCGCTCTGCTCCGGGGGCACTACGTGCATGCCGGCCACGGGCGGGCTGATCAGCAAAGGGCTGGCGGGCTATTTAGGCGACGGGACCGATTCCGGATCGAAGTTCGACGCTGCCGCAGCCAAGGCCGAGTACCAGGCATGGGATCCGACCGGTTCCAAAGTCAACGGCCTCGCGTATGCGTACGACACCAACCCCTTCAACAAGGCCGTTTGCACCAACCTCTCTGCCCAGTGGCAGCAGAACCTCGGCGTCAAGGTGCCGTGCGTTGAGATCGACCGCGGGACCTTCTTTGACAGCCGCAACGGACGCTGCAACTACGTCTTGTTCAGGCAGAGCTGGAGCGCGGATTACAACCACCCGCAGGACTGGTTCGACTACCTGTTCGTCAAAGGCGCGAGCTCGAGCGGTTCGTGCTACTCAAATCCGGCCTTCGACTCGGTGGTGGCCGGCGCCGACGCCAAGCCGCTGTCTCTCGCCATCCAGGACTATCAAGCCGCCGGGTACATGCTGGTGACCGACACCATCCTCGGTCCACTCGTGTATGGCGCCCAGCAGTACCTCGCCCATCCTTTTGTGAAGGGTGTCGGCGGCAACGCGCAGTACGACTTCGACTGGACCAAGGCGAGAATTCTGAAGCACTAATCGGGAGCTGGCCGTCGCGCGCTGGAAGGTAGTAATCGGCCCAACCAACCCATGAGTCCGGAACGTCGGCTTGTGGCGTGACTCGGACCGACTACCCGGCGCCATCCTTGCCCGACCTGCGGCCCGCTAGGGGGCGGCTGATTGATGACTTCGTTGCAGAGTGCGACGCACTGGTCGCAGATAAACACACCGGGCCCGGCGACAAGCCTTCGGACCTTGTCCTGCTTTTTGCCGGAGAATGAACATCGGTCGGCGGCTCGCCTGGCCACGGCTACTTCAGGGACGCCAGGACATCGGGCGCCATGTCGGAGTCGAACGGGCCGCCCGGGTTGTCGATGATCCAGACATGCAGCATCTCGGGCGTGCTCCGATTGCTGCTTCCAGCCGGACAGGTCCCGCTCTTGTCTCCACGGTCGAAGAACGCATCGTGCGCAAAGGCGACGATGACACCGGTAGTTCGATCGAAGCACAGGTTGTCGTGGTGATGCCAGACCGTCAGCGAGCCGCCGATCTGCGGGCCCGGCGTTCCAAGCCGCGGCATGATGTACATCCCGCCGATCAAGATCGGCCCGTGGGCGCTGTTGTAGTAGATCACGGATTGCACATGGTCGGGTCGCAGGACGTCGGCGTCTGAGAAGTAGGCGGCGTTGACGTAATGCATGATGTCGAGGCCCTCGGCCTCCATGGGCCTGTAGCCGGCCTGGATCGCGACACTCTGGTCCTTGTACTTCTCCACCACGGCCTTGGTGTCGTCGATCAGCTTCAACGCAGCCGCCAGCTGGGCGCCTGTGACGCCGCCAGCAGATGCCGCGGTATGGCTGTGGTCTGTTGAAGTGCTCGCAGCGTTCAGCGCCGACGATTGCACGCTCGCCGCCCAACCCGCGAAGTCACCCGACACCACGATCAGCGCGAGCGCACCGACCAGGAAGCCGCGTCGTGCCCAGATCCCGAACGGCAGCGACACGTACGAGGCTCCGATCAGTCCGACCACCACCAGGGCGATGCCGGCACCAAGAAGGACATGACCGGGATTGGTCAGCGTGAAGATCCCTTCGCGGTGGGCAAGCGTCGGATCCTTTGCATGCAAGTAGGCGTCGACGGCAAGCCCAAGCAGCAGCGCGGTCACACCTACGACTCCGGTCACCAGGAACGCTGCCAGCCTTTTCACGGAACCTCTCAGAGCTTTCCCGGGAAGTGGCACGCGGCGAGATGCCCGTCCGTCTTCTTCTCCAGCGGCGGCTCCACCTCGGAACAGATCTGCTGGGCGATCGGGCAGCGCGTGTGGAACCGGCAGCCGCTGGGCGGGTTCACAGGGGATGGGATCTCGCCGGTGAGCAGGATCGGGCGCCGCGCGGCTTCGAGGTCCGGGTCCGGGACCGGGACCGAGCTCTGCAAAACCTTCGTATAAGGATGCAGCGGCCTGTCGCGCACCTCTGCAGTAGTGCCGACCTCGACGATCTTGCCGAGGTACATCACCGCGATGCGATCGCTCATGTGGTGCACCACGGACAGGTCATGGGCGATGAACAGGAACGTCAGGTGGAATCGGTCCTGCAGGTCCTCCATCAGGTTGACGATCTGAGCCTGAATGGAAACATCCAGGGCTGATACGGGCTCGTCGGCGACGATGAACGAAGGTTGCAGCACCAGCGCGCGTGCGATGCCAATGCGCTGGCGCTGCCCACCGGAGAATTCGTGCGGGTAACGGTTGATGAAGTTGGGGTTCAGGCCGCACACGCGCATCGTTTCCTGAACGCGCTTCTCTGCCGCCTTGCCCCGGGCCAGGCCGAAGTTATGCAGCGGCTCGCCAATGATGTCACCGACCGCCATGCGCGGATTCAGGGATGCGTATGGGTCCTGGAAGATCATCTGCATTTGCTGCCGCACGCGGCGCAGCTTCTCGCCGCGGATCTTCGTGAGGTCGACGTCGTTGAAGTAGACGTGGCCAGAGGTGGCCGGGTGCAGCTGCACGATCACCCTTCCGAGGGTCGACTTGCCGCAGCCCGATTCCCCGACTAGACCGAGGGTTTCACCTGTATTGACCACAAGGTCCACCCCGTCCACCGCGTGCACGACCGCATGTCCGATGAACCCGGCGCCGATGGCGAAGTGCTTGACCACGTTCTCGACCCGAAGGAGGGGCGGGGCGGCAACCGTGGTCACGGCAGGAGCCGCCTGGGCCGTCATCTCATCACCGCCTCGGGGTCCGGCACGTTGCGCATGAGCACCCAGCAGCGCGCGCAATGTCCTTCACCCACATCGTCGAGGTTCGGCTCCTCGGTGAGGCACCTGTCGACTCGGAACCGGCAGCGCGGGTGGAACTTGCAGCCGGGCGGGAGATTCGACAGATCGGGCGGGAGGCCTGAGATCGCGATCAGCTTTTCGTGCCCGCGTTCATCGATTCGCGGGAGCGAACGCAGCAGCGACCACGTGTAGGGATGCTGAGGGTTCTTGAAGATCGCGCGCGTCGGACCCTCCTCGACGATTCGGCCGGCGTACATCACGATCACGCGCTGGCACAGGCTTGCGACCACTGAGAGGTTGTGCGTGATGAGAATCACGGACGCTGCGAACTCGTTGCTGAGGTCGCGGAGCAGCTCGATGATTGAGGCTTGGACCGTGACGTCGAGGGCGGTCGTCGGTTCATCGGCGATGATCAGCGATGGCTCGTTTGAGATTCCCATCGCGATCATCACGCGCTGCCGCATGCCGCCGGAGAACTGGTGCGGGTAATCGCGCACCCGCTGCTCTGCCGCAGGGATGCGCACGCGCTTCATGATCGGGATCACGCGCTCGTGCGCCTGCCGGCGGGTGAACCGACGGTGCGCCGCCATCGCCTCCTCGACCTGGAACCCGACCCTGAGCACCGGGTTGAGCGAGGTCATCGGGTCCTGGAAGATCATCGCCGCATCCGAGCCCCTGAACTCCCTGATCTCCTCGTCGGTCATATGGATAACGTCCCTTTCGCCGAAGAGGATGCGGCCGCTGGTGATCTTCCCCGGCTCGGGAACAAGCCGAAGGATCGAAAGCGCCGTCATGGTCTTGCCGGACCCCGACTCGCCCACGATGCCGACCCTCTCACCCTTCTCGATTTCGAAGCTGATCCCGTCGACTGCGGTCACCGTTGATGACGAGCCGAAGAACTGGACCCGGAGGTCTTGGACTCGCAGCAGTGGAGCCAGCTTTCTAGTGCCTCATCCGGGGGTCGAAGGCGTCGCGCAAGCCGTCGCCCAGCCAGTTGAACGCCATAAGCGTGACCGAGAGCGCGATCGTCGGCGCCAGCACAATGTGAGGCGCGAAGTCCATACCGTGATAGCCGTCGGCTGCCATGGCGCCCCACGAGGGCGTCGGCGAGGGAAGGCCCAGACCCAGGAAGCTCAGGAACGCCTCGAAAAGCACAGCGGCGGGGATGGCGAAAGTCGCCTGGACGATGATCGGTCCGAGTGCGTTCGGGAAGATGTGGCGGACCACGATGCGAAAATCGCGTGCGCCGCTCATGCGGGCCGCCTCTACGAACTCGCGTTCCCGCAATGCCAGAGTCTGGCCTCTGACCAGGCGAGCGACGTCCATCCAGCGCGTGAGCGAGAAGGCGAGCACGATCACGAAGACGCCCCGGGGTATCAGGTGGAGCGCATCGGACAGCACGAACACGAGGATCAGCGCCACGAGCAGGTCCGGAATGCCGTACCAAATGTTGATGAAGAAAGAGATCACGGTGTCCACCCAACCGCGGTAGAAGCCCGCAATGAGGCCGAGTGGTATCCCGATGAGGCTGACGATGAGCGCGCTCCCGACGCCCACCTGGACGGTGATCGACGCGCCACCCATGATGCGGCTCAGGATGTCGCGGCCTGCCTGGTCCAGGCCCAACAGATGGCGCGGACTGGGAGGCTGGTAGGTCGGCCCCACGGCTTGCAGCCAGACGGGATAAGGGGTCCAGAAGGTCGACACGATGGCGGTCGCGAACAGCAGCCCGATGATGGCAGCGCCTACAAGTGCGAGCCGGTTGCGGCGGATGCGGTTCCAGGCATCCTGGAATAGGGAGACCTGCTCCACCGGCATCTCATAGGTCGCGGCGAGATCGGGCTGCGGAAGCGGTGCTATGGCCGCCATCAGTGGGCCACCTAGTACCTGATCCTCGGGTCGAGAATGGGATAGATCACGTCGACGGCAAGGTTGGCGAGGCCGACCAGAGCGGCGTAGAACGTAAAGACGCCGATCACGATGTTGTAGTCGCGGGCCAGGATGCTGGTGATGAACTCCTTGCCCAGGCCCGGGATGCCGAAGATGTTCTCGATCACGACCGAGCCGGTGATGATGCCGGTGATCAGCGGCCCGAGGATCGTCACCACAGGGATGAGCGAGTTGCGAAGGGCGTGCCGGATCACGACCACCTGTGGCCTCAAACCCTTGGCCCAGGCAGTCCGCACGTAGTCAGTCCGGATGGTCTCGAGCATGCTGGCTCGGGTGAGCCGGGCCACATAGGCGGCATACGGCAGGCCGAGTGCCAGAGCCGGCACCGGGATCTGTTCGAGCTTGCCCCAGCCGGGGACGTAGTAGAAGGTGCCGCCGGTCCAGATGTAGAGGTAGTGGCCGGCGAGCAGCAGGCCGAAGATCGCGAGCACGAAGCTCGGGATGCTGTAGCCGACGACCGACGCGCTGGAGGCGATGTAGTCCACCCAGGTGTTCTGGCGCAGTGCCGCGATGACGCCGAGGACCAGCCCGAGGCCGACCGTGACCAGCAGGGCAAAGAAACCGACGGTGGCGCTGACACTCGTCTCACGTATCAGCAGCGGAGTGATTGCCACCCCGCGGTTGACCAGCGACTCGCCCAGGTCGCCGTGGATCACGCCCTGCACCCAGTTGGCATATTGCTGCGGGAGAGGAAGGTCGAGCCCGTAGTGGTGGAGGGCGGCCGCCACCGCTTCAGGACTGTTGCGGGTCTCGTTCAGGAAGGCGTTGCCGGGGATCTGATGCAGCAGCAAGAAGACGGTCGAGGAAACCAACACGGTAGTGATCGCGATGAGGACGAGCCGCTGCCCGATGTAGGTTGCGGTGCCTCGCGTCATCTTCCCTTTCCCTTGCTTGTGTCCCTCACGTCCGAGCGATAAGGGGGCCCACCATCTCGGTGGACCCCCCTATTTTGTGCCTTACGGCCGTGCTTAGGAGTGCTGCAGAATGCGCGCGTCGCTCCAGTAGAAGTCATACAGAGCGTTGCCATCAACGCCCTTGACGTACGGGTGAACGATGTTGGCGTGAATGTAGTAGACGAGTGGGCCTGTAATGACCTGGTCGACGAGGATCTGGTTGGCCTGCTTGTACTGAGCCAGGCCGTCGGTCAGAGACTTCTGGTTGGCTGACTGGACTTGCGAGTCGAGCGCTGGGTTCGAGTAGCAGGAGCCACCCGATCCGGCGTTGGTCACGAACAGGAAGTCAAACCAGTCCTGTGGGTTGTCGTAGTCGGCTCCCCAGCTGTGCCGGAAGATCGGGAAGCTGCACTTGGTTCGCGCGTTGAAGAAGGACGCACGGTCCTGACCTGTGCACTGAACGGTCACGCCCAGGTTCTGCTTCCACTGCGACGCGAGGTTGTCGCAGACAGCTTTGTTGAACGCATTGGTGTTGTACGTGTAGACGAGGCCTTTGACCTTGGAGCCGGTCGGGTCCCAGGCCTGGTACTCCGCTTTGGCTGCGGCGGCATCGAACTTGACGTTGGGGTCGGCGCCGTCGCCCAGGTATCCCTGCAGGCCCTTCGTGATGACGCCACCCGTGGCGGCACTGCAGGCGGTTCCCTTCGAGCAGGCGATGTCGATGAGCTGCGAACGGTCGATGGCGGTGCTGAACGCGTGACGACCGGCCTTTCCTGCGTCGATGCCCGCGAACGGCCCGGTCTTCAAGTTGAAGCCGATCCAGTCAGTGCGAGCCAACGGCTTTAGCGTCAGCTGAGTCTTCAGCGTTGGATCGGTGTTGTACCGAATCAGATCTTCCGGGGTGACGCTCTGGCCGGCGTAGCCGATCATGCTGTAGTTCCCGGATTCGTACTTGGTGAGCTGCGCCTTCTGGTCGGCGACGACCTCGATATGAACCTTCGTCAAGGGTCCGGTCGATCCGCCATACCAGTTGGGGACCGGCGCGAAGTCGATCGACTGCTTAGGGGTGCGTGCCGTCACCTTGAACGGACCCGTACCGATGAGGTTGGCCGGGTTGGAAAACCACTTGTCCTCGCCGTTTGCGGTCACAACCTTCTGGTCCACGACATAGGCCGTCCACAGGGCGACTTCCGTGTACCAGTACCCGGCAGGGGCGCTCAACGTGGCGGAGAACGAATAGTCGTCGATCTTCTTGAGGCCGGTCATGGTCTGGGCTTTGCCGGCGGCCACGGGGTCGTAGCCGGAGACAGGCTGGAAGACAGATGCGTAGTCACCCTGCGCCCGAGCTGCAAGGTTCCAGCTGTATATGAAGTCGTCGGCCTTGACCGGGTCGCCGTTCGAGGACTTGACGTCGTGGCGCATTTTGAACGTGTAGGTCAGGCCGTCAGACGAGATGGTCGGTGGGCCTGAGGCGATGTCGGGGACCTGTTGCAGAGTGTCGGTGAATTTGTACAGGCCCGAGTAGACGTTGCGGAAAATATCGATGTCTACGCCGGCCGACATGTGGGCCGGGTCGACATTGCCGACGTCATCCACGATTGGGAAGCTGAACGTCTGGTCGGAGGCGAGCGCCTCGCCCGTCGTGCCTCCACCGCCGCCACAGGCGCCTAGCGCGAGGGTGGCCACGCCGCCCACACAGAGGGCCTTCGCGAAACGCAACGAAGTTGGAGTCATAGCTTTCTCCTAGATCGAAAAGCTCGAGGCAGAGCCTCTCCCCTCGCCTTCTTCCCGGTGTCCTCTTCGCGGTACCGGGGCGAGAGCGCGCCGACGAGGGGTGGCGGACCACGATGGACCGCCGCTTACTCCACCTCACATTGTGGCTGGGAGCGCCCCGAAAGTCCATCGGACGCGGAATTCCCGGCCATGACCCAATGCCCCGGCTCTGCGATGATCGAGCCGTGAGCGTGGTGGGGCGGGGCACGCGACGGCTGGAGGGGGCCGGAAAGGTGGCCGGAACGACCCGGTTCACCGCCGATCTCGAGATGGCGGGCCTGCTTCACGTCCAGCTGGTATTGAGCCACCTGCCCGCCGCCCGGATCAAGGGCATCGAGACGAGCGCCGCAGCCGCGGCTCCAGGCGTGTTCGCTGTATTCACGGGGGCGGATCTGACTGAGTCCACCGCCGCCGGACCGGACAGGCCATTGGCGGTTGACCGAGTTTTCTATACCGGCCAGCCGGTGGCGGCGGTTGTAGCCTCGACCGAGGCGGAGGCTCTCGACGCGGCGTCACTCATCGAGGTCGACTTCGAGTCGCTTCCGGCCAGTACCGACGCCGAGTCCGCGATGACATTAGGCACTGCTGCCGTGCTCGTTCACGTCGAGGAGACCTCCGAGGAGGATGCCGCGATTCACGGGGCGGCGAGCAAGGCCGAGTCAGAGCCCGCGCAGCGGCCGCCCAACGTCACGGGGGTTGCGAATTTCAAGCGCGGCAATGCCGCGTCGGCAATCGCCGGTGCCGACGTGGTTGTGAAAGAGACATACCGGCTGGCCGGCGTGCACCACTCGCCGATGGAGCCGCATGTTGCGATTGTTCGCCCTGAGCCTGATGGCGGGGTGACCATTTGGGCGCCGACGCAGGGACCATTTCAGGTTCGCGCCGACATCTCCGCAGTCCTCGATGTCCCGCCGCACAAGGTCCGCGTCGTACCGATGCCCGTGGGTGGCGGATTCGGAGGCAAGGTGATCTTGCTCGAGACGCTGCTGGCCTTTCTTGCGCGCCGCACCGGCCATCCACTGCGCCTCGCGCTCACCCGACAGCAGGAGTTCGTGGTCGGACATCCTGCGCCGGCAGCCTTCTTCGACATCGAGCTCGGCGCCAAGCGCGATGGAAAGCTGGTGGCGCTTCGTGCCCGATACCACTTCGACAACGGCGCGACCAGCGGCTGGCACGCCGGCATCACTGGGTCTTTTCTCGGTGGGACTTACCGCATCCCCCACTTCGAGCTCACCGGATACGAAGTTTCGACCAACAAGACACCGGTCGACGCGTATCGAGCTCCCGGCGCACCGCAGGCTTACTTCGCGCTCGAATCGGCGATGGACGAGCTGGCGATCAAGCTTGGCATCGACCCGATCGAGCTCCGCCTGCGCAACGCGTCGAAGGAAGGCGATCCGGACGCTGAGGAGAACCCGTGGCCTCGAATCGCGATGGTCGAGTGCCTGGAGGAAGCGCAACGCCACCCGATGTACACGGCGCCATGCGAACCGGGCGAGGGCGTCGGGGTTGCGATTGGATCGTGGGGCGGCGCGCGTACTCCCTCCGCGGCGGGATGCCGCGTTGAGCCGGACGGCACCCTGTCGATCCTCATCGGGACGCCGGACGTGAGCGGAGCCACCACCGGGCTCGCGATGATCGCGGCTGAAACTTTCGGTGTATCGATCGACAAGGTCAGGATCGAGACCGGCGACACGGGCGTCGCACCTTACGGACCCATCGCCGCCGGCAGCCAGACCACGTACAGCATCGGAGGCGCGGTGCAGGAGGCTGCGCTCGAGGCACGGCGCCAGCTGCTCGAGATCGCGACCGAGGAGCTCGAGGCGGCGCCGGAGGACCTCGACATCGTCGACGGGCGTGTCGCGGTGCGCGGCGTGCCTGATCGGTTCGTCGAGATAACGAAGCTGGTGAGCCTGAGCACCGATTTCATGGGCCGGTACAAGCCGGTCCAGGCCAGTGGGCGGTCGGCTGTGAAGGGCGCATCGCCGCAGTTCACAGTCCAGATCGCGCGCGTCAAGACAGATCCGGAGACCGGCGCCTTCCAGCTCACGGGCTACGCCGCCATCCAGGATGTGGGCCGCGCGATCAACCCTGCGGAGGTCGAGGGGCAGATCCACGGTGGGGCCGCGCAAGCGCTCGGCCGCGCCTTGGGTGAGCAGCTCGCCTACGACGGCGATGGACAGCTGCGCACGGGCAGCTTCCTCGATTACGAATTGCCAACTGCGGACCAGCTGCCTGATATCGATGTGCGGCTGATCGAGGTCCCCTCTCCTATGGGTCCTCTCGGGGCCAAGGGCGTGGGCGAACCGCCGGCGATCCCCGGCCCGGCCGCGCTTGCCAACGCCCTGGCTCGGGCCACGGGCACGCGAGTTCGCGAGGTGCCGATCGACCGCTCGCTTCTCGTACTTGGAGCCGGGTAGGCGCAGGCTTTCATACGTTTACAGCGTTGAGCGGACTAAAGCCGCTGCAATACGTTGTCGCCCGCCGGCATCGAGTAAGCCATGGCCCCACGCCGGGATCGGAGGGCAGCCCATGAGCATCGCCGACACCGAACGGCCCGTCATCACTTCGACTTTGAGGATCGCTCCCGCATACTCGCTCCGCAGTTATGTATCGCGCACTCTCCCTGATTGCTCACCTATCGTCGTCAGCAATCGCGCTCCGCACGAGCCTCGGCCCGAGGGCGGCTTCAGGCGCGGCGCGGGCGGAGTCATCACCGGTCTGCTCACACTGGCCGATGCGATGGGCGCGGACTGGGTTGCATGCGCGCGCACGGACGCCGAGCGCAAGCTCGCCGACGAGACTCGCGGCCCCGTAATGGTGCCGCTGCTGCAATCAAAGAGCAACCTGCATTTCGTCGCACCGACGCGGGAGCAGTACGAGATGTACTACGCGGTGTTCGCCAACCCCGTGCTGTGGTTCATCCACCACTACCTGTGGGACCTCGCGAACGAGCCTGTGATCGACGAACGCATCCACCAAGCGTGGCGCGAGGGATATGTCGAGGTCAACCGCCAGATGGCGGCGCGGGTGGTCGAGGTCGGCCGTGCGGCGCCGAGACGGCCGCTGGTCCTCGTCCACGACTACCAGCTCTACCTCGTGCCGCGGTTGGTCCGGCAGGCGCTGCCGTCGGCGATGATCCAGCACTTTGTGCACGTACCGTGGCCGACGCCGCAGTACTGGAAGATCCTGCCCAAACCGATGCGCGACGCCATCCTCGAAGGACTGCTCGGGTGCGACATCGTGGGCTTCCAATCGAGCCTTGACGTCCGCAACTTCCTGCTGACGTGCGAGGAGAACGCGGGCCTGCAGGTCGACGAGGTCGAACGCGCGGTCTTGTTCGGCGGGCGGGTCGTGTACGCGCGGCACTATCCGATTTCGATCGACGTCTCGGCCACGTCACGCCTGGCAGCGTCACGCGGCGTGAAACGGATCGAGCGCGAGATCGCCACGTGGCGCCCTCCGAAGCTCATCGTCCGCATCGACCGCACCGACCCGTCGAAGAACATCGTTCGCGGATTCATCGCCTACGACAAGCTGCTCCGATACCATCCGGAGCTTCGCGGCCAGGTCCAGTTCTGGGCCTTTCTGCAGCCGTCGCGACAGGACGTGGCCGTATACAGTCGCTACCTGCGCCAGATCCGGCAGAGCGTCGGCCGGATCAACAGCGAGTTCGGCAGCGACGAGTGGTTGCCGATCCGCCTCGAGATCGGTGAGAGCGAGCGCAAAGCGATGGCCGCGCTACGTAACTTCGACGTGCTGCTCGTCAATCCCGTTTACGACGGGCTCAACCTCGTCGTCAAGGAGGGCGCGCTCGTCAACCAGACCGACGGTGTGATCGTGCTCTCAGAGAATGCTGGCGCGCACGAAGAGCTGCATTCACACGTGCTCTCCATCAACCCGTTCGACGTCGAGGCGACGGCGGCGCAGATGCACGCCGGACTCACGATGGGCGCTGCGGAGCGCATGCAGCTCAATGACGCCGCGCGGGAGGTGGTGCGCACGAACGACATCGCGCGGTGGATCAGCCGGCAGGTGCAGGACCTTCGCGACCTGGTGGCGACTGCGAGGATGCCCTCTCCGTAGCCCATTCCGCAAGCATTTGCAAGAATGCCGCCGCCTGTTCGGGACCGTCTAGCACCACGTCGCAACGCTCGAAGAGGGTGGGCGACACCTCGGGCGAGTTGATTCCGATGCACATGTGTGGGAGAGTGCTGCGACTGACCACCTCGAAAGCCGAGCGGTCGTTTTCGTCGTCGCCCATGGAAATGACGCCCCCGGGTTCGACCTCATCGATCAGCTTGGTCAGCGACGTGCCTTTGCCGCCAAAACGCGTGTGCACCTCGATCACCTTGCGCCCCTGCGCACCGTAAAGCCCCATCGCTTTGATCAGCGGGCGCAGCAGCGCCATCGCCTCTTCAGGGGTGGTCTGCGCGTTGCGCAGGTGGACGGTCGTGCTCGCCGGCTTGATCTCGATCCACGCACCTGGGATGGAACCCAGAAGTTTCGCGGAATCGGTGTTGAAGAGCTCGAGCGCTCGCTGCTCGGCGGGAGTGGGCGGATCGAGCCCGCTGTCTCCGATCAGCCGAACCCCTTTGACCGGAACCAAGCGCTCTAAGTCGGTGCTGGTGCGGCTGCTGAGGACGACGACCTGTTTCAGCAAGCGCGAGAGGCGACGCAGCGCCTCGAGCGCGCCCGGCATGGCCACCGAACGGGTTGGGTCCGGACCAATGTCCGCCAGGGTTCCGTCGAAATCGGTCACGAGCATGAGGTCTTTTGGCTGAACGGCCGAGACCGGCGAGCGCCTCCAGACCTCCGCGATCTCCTTGAGCTCGACCCCCACCACCCTATCTAACGGGAAACCGGGCGCTCGCCGCGCTTTCCGTTCGTCATCGTGCTCAATGCCCCTCTCCCTAACCCTCTCCCCTGCGGGGAGAGGGAACTATGTATGCGGCCGGTGACGCTCGACGATGGCGGAGAGCTGCCGGCTCGGCGGCAGCGTGCCGAACGATCGGCCGCCGTTGGAGTCGAGGCGCGATGCGCAGAAGGCCTCGGCGACCTTGGGGTCGCCATAACGAAGCAACAGCGATGCCTCCAGAGCACGGGCCATGAGCTCGACCACGCTCCGCGCGCGAGCCTCGGCGTCTGCGCCGTCCGACAGCTGTCGCTTGAGCTCGTCGACCGAATCGTCCAACCTCGGATCCAAGCCGCGAGCCTCGTCGACCTCATCGACGAAGGCATCCACCGACTCGGGCTCGCGAGACATCGCGCGCAGCACGTCGAGCGCGTTCACGTTTCCCGAACCTTCCCAGATCGAGTTGAGCGGCGCCTCGCGATAGAGGCGCGGCATGATCGATTCCTCAACGTATCCGTTACCGCCGTGACACTCGAGCGCTTCGGCCACCACAGCGATGGCACGCTTGCACGTCCAGTATTTGGCGACCGCAAGGGCGAAGCGCTTGAAGGCGGCCTCGCGCGGATCGGAGACGCGGTCGAATGCGCCCGCCAGACGCATCATCAACACCGTCGTCGCCTCCGACTCGACGGCGATGTCGGCGAGGACGTTGACCATCAATGGCTGCTCGCTCAGCAGCCGGCCAAACGCGCTGCGGTGGGCTGCATGATGCGTCGCCTGCGCCACCGCCTGGCGCATGAGCGACGCCGAGCCGACGACGCAATCGAGGCGCGTGTGGTTGACCATGTCGATGATCGTCCGCACCCCTCTCCCCTCCTCGCCGACCATCAGCGCCCACGCGCCGTCGAGCAAGATCTCGGCTGACGCGTTGGAGCGGTTGCCGAGCTTGTCCTTCAGGCGCTGGATGTGGAAGCGATTGCGCTCACCGTCGTCGAGGGTGCGCGGCAACATGAAGCACGACAGCCCGCCCGGAGCCTGCGCGAGGACCAGGAATGCGTCGCACATCGGCGCGGAGCAAAACCATTTGTGGCCGGTGAGGAAGTACTCGCCGCCTGGACCGCCGGCGTCGACGGCATCTGCTCGTGTCGTGTTGGCGCGCACATCGGACCCGCCCTGGCTTTCTGTCATCGCCATCCCGAAGA
>WNFA01002430.1_pt1 | contig 16531 bp, 13 predicted proteins | sample 5400481 | NCBI WGS metagenome assembly WNFA01 (sample SAMN13153340, study PRJNA577476) | soil metagenome | isolation source: 120 cm saprolite under Douglas fir tree site 2 hole 1 replicate 2 | place: USA:California | collected 2015-04-18
AGTCCGGCGCCGCTGCGGTCGGTATCGCCCGAGCTGGAGCAGCTTCAGGAAAAAGTGGTCAACGCTTTCAGACCGCCGAGATCGATTCAGCAGCACTCGGAATTCATTCGGCTCAACGGCGCGTTGAAGCTCGCTCGCGAGCTGGATGCTGCCAAGCACTACGAAGGCGCGCTGTATCACTACCTCGACGCGGTTCAGCAACATGCGGCGCTCGAGATCAAGGCACCGGGCGCGGCGCAGAGGGCGACGGTACGGAAGCAGATCGCCGCCTTGCACGACCGACTGCACAGCTCGGATCGGGATGAATCGGTCGCCGAGCTGTTCGTGGAGCGTGCCGCGGCGCAGCTTGGGACAAAGCAGCCAAATGCGAACGCGTGGAAGGGCGCCCGGGCCATCGTCGATGGGGTGCTGCCCGCCTATTTCGAGGTTCTCAAAGCACCCGGGCAGCTCGAGCAAAATGCAAGGGCGCAGACGACGGTGACCTTGATTCGCTCGCAAGTTTGCTGGCCCAGAAAGTCGTCGCGAGGTACTCGGGCAAGGTTCGCTACGTCTGCGAGAACTACGGGGCGTCGAAGCTCGCCGAGCGTTTCGGCGTCAAGCACTACCCTGCCGTCTTCATCGATGACGTGCTGGTCGCGAAGCCCCGGGACTTCGGTTACTTCGGCGACGGCAAAAAAGGCAGGCGGTACAGCCCGTGGCGCAACGTCAAGAGCCAGGAGAAGTTCAAGGCCGACTTGATTCGGATGATCGATCTGGTGCTCGCGGGGAAAAAGGAGCAACTCAGTCACGAGCGGGGGCAGGCGGCCGGCGGCGCGGAGGAGATCGCAAGGCTGCCGCCGTTTGCCCTCACCGATCTCTCCGGCCATCCGCTCTCGGAAGATCAGGTGGCGGGTCGCGCGGTGGTGGTCGAGTTCTGGGCGACCTGGTGCCCGCCCTGCCGCTCGACGTTGGAGTGGCTCGCGAGCCTCAAGGATAAGTATGGCGACCGGGTGGCAGTCCTCGCGCTCGCGGTCGAGTCGCCGGAGCCAGAGGTTCGCAAGGCCGCCGGCTCGCTCAGCTCCGAGCTGCGCTGGGCGATCTCGGATGCGAAGACGGCGCTCACATTCGGGGACATCGTTTCGGTCCCGACGCTGTTCTTGTTCGATCGGTCGGGTAAGACCGCGCGGGTGCTGTACGGGGCGCCTCCGGATCTGCACGCCCAAGCCGAAAAGGTGCTGGCAACGCTCGTGAACTAAGGGCGGCAGACGTATTGACACCTGAGAACGGCTTCCCTACAAAAGAGGCCTCATTCCCCGATAGCTCAGTTGGTAGAGCGGGTGACTGTTAATCACATTCTTGACGGCCCGGCGAACCGCTTAACACCGGGGCGCTGGGCCGTGTTATTTCAAGTCCCTCGTCCTCGGCCCAGAGGCCAAAAGGTGAAGTTTTTGCCCCACGATGAAGCGCGGTGCGTAAGAAAGAACGGACTGTCGATCCCGCCGACATCAACAAGGAGGTAGTACGTGGCCCTTTGGAAGATACGTCGATGCAGCAAGAAGATTGGCGTGACGTATGTGAGCTCATCACTCCCGTGACGGTTTCCGTCAGCGCACCGCCGACTCCGTCGGAGAGTTTCCAGCTCGTAGCGGCAGCTGTGAATGTCTCCGATGAAGGGATTTCGACTAGAGGGATTCCGCTGGACCGCGTCATCGCCTACCGACTTGCATTCTCGGCAACACAACAATATAGTTGTGTTGGTGTTGCCCGCTTACCGTTCCAATGGAACCCTGCCCCCAGGTATCCATTTGGCCGACTGGCCTGAAATCGTTCAGCGCTTCGGAAAGACGCCCAAGCGTCGGCGACTTTTAAAGGGCCTAAAGGCTGCGTTGGCCAATCTCAAGGCGGCCGGCTGCTCTATGGCCTATCTCGACGGAAGCTTCGTGACCGGCAAGGGTAATCCAAGAGATTTCGACGGGTGCTGGGATCCGAGGGGCGTCGACCCGACGCTACTCGACCCCTTATTCATAGACCAAGCGGACTTGGAAGACGGCCGTCGCAAGCAAAAACTCAAGTACAGGGGGGAACTGGTTCCCACTGGCGAAGTCGAGCGTAGCTCGGGGGTCACGTTTCTCGGATTTTTCCAGCTCGACACACGCGGCGATCCCAAGGGGATCGTGGCCATTGACCTGAGGACATTTCAGCCATGATTCACAATGCCCGTGAATACCAAGTAACAAAGTCGCTCGTTGCTCGATTCGAGGACGAACTCAATACCCCACCTGGCCCAAGCGGCGATGTGCACCCGCGTATAGCTGCAGCGCAAAAAGCGGCCCTTCGTGGGCAACTCCAACAGCTCAAGATCGAAATCGCCGAGTACGAAGCCCTGGTGTCAGGGCTCCGTAAGACGTTGTCTTTTGACTCGCTAGAGGAGCTGCCTTCCGTCCTTATCCAAGCGAGAATCGCCGCAGGCCTTAGTCAGCGAAACCTTGCCAAACGTCTCGGTATGAAGGAACAGCAGATACAACGATACGAGGCTTCGAAGTTTGCATCAGCCAGCCTTACGCGTCTTCTTCAGATCGCCAAAGCGATCGGCATCAAGATCGGTCACGACGTTGTGCTTCCTTCGGCAGACGTCTCTTTGAAAGACCTCTTTGAGCGTCTGGAATCGATGGGGTTACCCCGGAGCTTTGTCGTCTCGCGTCTCCTCCCGGAGCGACTTCGCGAGTCGATAGATGCTCCTGAGCCTGACGTGGTTTGGAAAGTCGCGAGAAGTGTCGGGCGCATCTTCGATTGGACTACTGCCCAACTGTTGGGCAAGTCCGACCTCGCATTGAAGCCACGGGCCATGGCACAGGCTTACAAGGTCCCAAAGAAAGCCTCCGCAGAGAAACTTGGCTGGTACTCCGCATATGCATTTCGCATTGCGCATTTGGCTACAAGCGCCGCGCACCCTACTGAACTCAAGCCACTGCCGAATGATTGGCGAGTTATTCGATCCGCAATTGAGAGGCGCTTCGGAAGCATCTCGCTCAGGAGTTCCCTCAATTACGTTTGGGATCTGGGGATTGTGGTCGTACCCTTGACGGATGTGGGCGCCTTCCACGCAGCGCTGTGGCGTCTCGAGGGGCGCAATGTCGTGGTCTTAAAGCAGCGAGCGTCCTCGCAGGCTCGATGGATGATCGATCTCTTCCATGAATTTGCTCATGCAGCCTTCGAGCCGGAACGCTCCGAGTTGGCAGTGATTGAGACAAGCGATGACCCCCGGATTCTCAAACAAGATCCTGTAGAAATTGCCGCAACTAGGTTTGCGAGTGCCGTCGTCCTCGGGGGCAGAGAGATCGAATTGGCGAAGCAAGTTGTGGAAGTAGCTCGGCGCAGGGTGCCCCGCCTAAAACAAGCCGTTATTAAGGTGGCTGAAAGGGAGAACGTGCCGGCTGACGCCTTGGCCAATTACCTGGCATTCCACCTTGCTGCGACTGGTGAGGAAGATTGGTGGAGTACGGCAACGAACCTCCAGGTAGCTGATGAGCACCCTTGGGAGGTTGCGCGCGACGTTCTTCTTGAACGAACTGACTTTACGCGTCTTGCTCCCGAAGATCGGGACCTTTTGGAGCGTGCGCTGATGGCCGATGATGATGGTGCGGAGAAATTCCAGTGATTCCAGAAATACCGCCCCTTGAGCCGCTTGGAGTTGTGAAGTGCGGTGAGACGGACTGCGTGAACAATCTCCACTGGTTCAGGCAGAAGAAGCGTCGCAACGCCCAAAATGATCGGTACGGTGCCTGTGTGGAGTGCGGCGCAACCCTTATCGACTGGGAACGTGTTCATCGACAGGACCTCACGGACGTTTCTTTCAAGATAGAGATGTTGAAGCTCGAGCGCATCAGACACTTCTATTGGTGCGAACTGCATTTGCCTAAGCGAATCATTGAATCCGCGCGGCGTATCGGGAGGGCGGGAATGTATGCTGCCGTTCGCAAGCGACTGAAGGAATCGATCGGCAAAGCGAAGATTTTTAGGGACGGAATACAAACGCCTCAGGCCGACTCCGACAAAGCCAACATCATTCATTGTGGACAGCACGCAACAGCAACGTGCTGTCGCCGGTGCGTGGAGGAGTGGTACTCGATCAAATTAGGCCGCCCTCTCACGGACTCGGAACTCGACTATTTGACCGAGCTAGTCTGTCGATACATTGACACAAGAGTGCCTGGTCTCGATCCGGAGCCAGTTGGTGAATAACTATGGCAGCCATTGACACTGCGCAGTCGTCGGCGCACTACCGTGACCGCCTAATCGACGTTGCGAATCGACGCATTCTAATCTCTCGAATCGCCGGATCCGAGCAGGAACCGGACCTGACGGAACCCACCAATGCTGGTGGGCTCGGTCGCGTGCGCCATTTTCGCCGTGCCTCATCGGAACGTTGGATTCCCAATCCTCTTCCAATCGACCCCGCCTGTGCGCGACTCGGACTCAAGAACGTTGATTGCCTAAATAGTCAAGTGTTCCAGAATGCCGCTTGCAACTGGCGATGCTGGTATTGCTTTGTCCCATTTGACTTGCTCGCCGCCGCTCCCAGGTCTTCGGTCTGGACTAGCGCTCTCGACCTAGTACGAGCTTACGCTGAGCTACCGGACAGACCACCTGTCCTGGATCTTTCCGGAGGCCAACCTGAACTTACTCCTGAGTGGGTCCTCTGGATGATGGACGCTCTCGATGAAGCGGGCCTGAGCAGTTCCGTCTATCTCTGGTCGGACGACAACTTGTCGGTAGATTATTTCTGGCGATACCTGTCACCACACGACCGCCTCCGCATTCGCCGATATTCCAACTATGGGCGTGTGGCTTGCTTCAAGGGTTTTGATTCGAAGAGCTTTGAGTTCAACACGGCCGCTAGTCCATCCGCTTTTGACCCACAGTTCGAGATCTTTAAGCGTTATATCGCCGAAGGCATTGATATCTATGCCTATGTAACACTCACGCACGCACACGTTGGCTCGGTGGCTGATGCGGTGAGATCGTTCATCGATCGCCTTCAGGAGATTGACGAGAAGCTGCCGCTCCGAACAGTGCCGCTTGAGATTCGGGTTTTCGCACCAGTTTGGAGGCGGCTTGACGATCTTAGGAACCGGGCCATTGAAGTTGCTCAATACGAAGCGCTGGACGTGTGGCGCCGTGAGCTAGAAGAACGCTTCAGTCCGAGCGAGCGCGGCATGCGCATATCCGAAGTTCGATGGGCTTCCGTGTGACCTACGAAGCTCGCATCGACCAATGGATTGCCGCGAGTCTCTTACGATCGAGAACCCTCGCCGAGCTCATTCCTCTTCTGCCGGGCGTCTTTCCAACGGAGATTGCGGCTGGCCTCGCGCGCCTCGGCGTCGAGCTGCCCCTGGGTCAATCTGAAGAGCTGCTACGGCTCCCAGGCCCCATTCCGCATCCAGTGGATGGCGATTGGCGTCTTCACCCAGAGTCACTGACTTACCTTACAGGATTGGTCAGCGCGCAACAGCCGCGTGCTGCCGCTCTCCTGGGGTGTCCGTCACTCGCAGTTGGGTTGACCGAAGTGACCCCTCGAGTCGCGCTGCTCGAGGGTAACGAAGAATGGAAGGAACACTTGGCTCGGACCTCCATCGACGTGTGTTGGGGTGACATAACGAGGGGTGCAGCTAAGTGGCAGGCGCAATTCAACATGTCAATCGCTGATCCGCCTTGGTATGCGGAGGACTATGAGACGTTCCTTGCAGTCGCTGGAAGTCTCTTGACGCCCAACGGCGTCCTCCTTTGCACCTGGCCGGCAGAGGGAACCCGCCCCAACATTGGCGAAGATTGGGGCTGGCTCATGCGCGCGGCGAATCTGGCTGGACTGGAACTCGTCGCTCATGACGAGCTCGTTCTCCGCTATGCGACCCCCTTCTATGAGGGCATGGCGCTTAGAGCAGGAAGCCTTCCGGTGCTGGCTGCCTGGAGGAGGGCGAACCTCCTTCGCTTTGTTCGCAACCAAAACGCGATACCACCCCAGCAAACTACTCTCGTTGACGCTCGATGGAAGCGAGTTCGATATCGAAGCCTTCGGGTTCGTTGCCGGATGACGGACATCGTCTCACGAAGAGCGGACGTCCGGCTTGAACAACTAGTTGAAAACGAGATCTTGCCCAGTGTCAGCCGCAGGGACCTTCGAAGATCATTGGCAACTATCTGGACTGCTGCAAACCGCATTTTTCGGTGCGCACGCGGGGACTTGGTAGCAAAGGTCATCGAATGCCTCGAGCAGGGACGGCCAGCAAGGGTCGCTTGCGAAGACACCCTCCAGCGTACTCTCGATGAGCAGGAGACAACATGGCTCCACGAACTAATTGAGCGGATACAAATACTTGAACGAAGCGAGGCTGAAGAGTACCGTGCCCTTCATGGGGGGACTGCGGCTATTTGAACTTGTCCGCGACATGCGCGGGGTTCTTTCTAGTGACGCGAAGTGGTGCAGTTTCTTTGATACAGCTAATCGAATACATTTGGCGGTCTTGGTGGAGCCATTCCTAACGTTCATCTTAGACGGCAGGAAGACCATCGAATCTAGGTTTGCATTTACGCGCGTTGCCCCATTCAGGCGGATTTCGATTGGCGACCTCGTGCTTCTCAAGCGATCTTCGGGACCGGTCATTGGCGTCGCTCGAGTTGGGCCTGTTGAGTTCTTCGAACTAAGCGCAGTAACGTGGCCGAAAGTGCGGGCTCTCTCTGCCTCATTGTGCGTAGATGACGAATTCTGGCGGGCACGACAAAAGAAGCGGTATGCAACCCTTTTGACGGTCGACGCCGTGCGTGCTGTTGATCCCCTGTCAGTGGAAAAGAAGGACCGACGGGCGTGGGTCATCCTACGAGACCAAGCGCAACGATGCCTCCAGTTTTGAAGAAGGTGGTCGTTGGCCTCGCGGGGCGGCGCGGCTCAGGGAAGACGACAATCGCCGAAATCCTTGCATTAAAACACCAGTTCGTTCAACGGTCGTTCGGAAACGTTGTTCGTGGTGAAGCAGCGAAGCGCGGCTTTCAATCTGACCTTGGTAGCTTGCAAGAATTGGGAGCCGCCATCATCCGAGAATGGGGATGGGAACGTTTCTGTAGGAAGGTAATTGATGAGAGGCCGGACGCGGATCGGTTGGTCTTGGACGGACTGCGACATGTAGCGGCCGCCGACACGGTGAGGGGACTTGTGGCTCCAGCTCGTTTCGTCCTCGTATATGTGGCCACACCGGAGGCTATTCGCGTTGAGCGGCTAAAAGCCAGAGGGCGCCAGGGAGACTTCGTAGCGGGCACTGATAACCTGGAGTTCGATTCTGAGTTACCTGCTTTGCGACTAGTCGCAGATCTGGTTGTGGACGACGATGCCGAAATTGCAGCTGAGCGGATCGCAAGCTTCGTCACAATGTCGTGAGCGGCTACTACGCCTCTGCTGCGATGGCTGCAGAGACCGCTTCTTTTGCGATCTCAACTGCGTTACGAACTTCTGTCTTAAAGGCAGACTTGTTCGCATCGCTGGTAACAATGTATTGAGCCATGCGAAGAATCGGTCTGATTTCTCTCTCTGTAGCATGGTGCAGCGCATGTTCTGGATTGTCGACTGTCGGGTCCTGCCGAAGCCTTTCAAGCTGTGTTCTCGCGTCGATTGTCGTTCCGAAAAGCAGTATGTGTTGTCGCGTCCCCGCCAGATACTGCAAAGCTCGGACAATGTTGGTGTGTCTTACGCTGTCGACGACAACGACGTGTTCGGAGCCTTTGCTCGATAGAAGCCGTTCGGAGAGCCCGAGGGGGTTTCGCGAAACAAGCTCCTGGCCAACCTCCTGCATCGATTCGCGGGTATCGGTGAGTCTCCGGCGCGCAACTTCCTGACGGATCAGATCACTAAAGCTCAATCGTGGAACCTTCAGCGCGGCAGCTATCTCCTGGGACAAGATCTTGTGGGCACTCTCCGCTGGCCCAGTCACGGCAAGAATGAAAGGATAGGCTTCCTCCTGAAGGAGCTGACAGTGGCGAAGCAATTGGCCCCTTAGGTCGTCCGACATCGTTCGACGTCCCGAGTCGCGTTCGCGGCGGACATGCCACGATAGCTCCAACTTCTGTTCACTCGCAGGCGACGTCTTCCAGATTGCAGCACGCGAATGGATTGAGTCGGGAAGCACCCATGCGGTCAGGCGAGCCAACGCGGGATCGTTTCGAACAATTGCGGCGCGGCTCGCGCGTCGAACCCAACCTTCAATATTTCGAAAGGCGTCGGAGGGCACACGAAGCGACGCGATTCCGTGTCCGTGAATCGGCACCCTCCCACTGTTAGCTATCGGCGGAATGGGCGCGTCCAGCCTTTTCGCCTCCGCAGCAAAACGAGAGCCAACCCACCAAGCAGCGAGCGGAGTCGCTTGAACGAGGGGGATCGGAGTGTCGAGCCAGATTAGATTACCGTCTTGCCGGAGGTCATCGACCTCGGTCTCAGAGATTTCTCGGTCGCCGCTGGTTGCCATTCCAGAGACAAATAGGCGCCGATCATCGGCTCGCACGAGAATGGGAACGACGCCCATTGACCGTGGGCTGGGGCGGTCGAGCAGTGCTTGGAGGACTGCGCTCAAGTCCGTTCTCCCAGGAGCGCTGCCTCGAAGGCCGGCCCCTTAAACATTGTTACACCGCTGGGCCCGACGTGACCACTAAGGATCGTGATTCGGTCGGGAGGCATCAGGCCTTTGCGCCGGAGGTATTCGAGAATCTTGTGTGCCTCTGGGGACAGCGCCAGACACTCAATGTCGCTTGCCGCTGGCGAAGCTCCAAGTCGGACTTCCCAGCTCCACAGACGGCGGTCCATCAGATCCGCGCTGCGCGCATGTTCAATTACCCTCCTTCGGACATCATTCCATCGCGAGTACTCAGGCGTGTCACCTCGCACATATCCGGCTGCATTATCCGGATAGCTCCAGGTGATCTCTAAGCGAAAATCTCTTGCCCAGTCGTCGAGTGACGCGGAACCCAGGGGATATGAGAGCCGCAGCAGCTCTTGCCGGACGTCAGGCTCGTTGATGCACCCGAACCCCTTGACCCGCCCGGCTAGCCCACCGCTGTCGCAACGGCTAACACCTTGCAGGCACCTCTGGAGCAGGCCACGGCCGAAGATCACGCCCACCTTACCCAAGTCCGGGTGCAAGAGACCGAGGAAGGTATAGACAGGGCGAGGCGACGCGTTGAGGATCGTCTCAGCTAGAGAGACAGCTGCCTTGTTTATCGGCAGCCGCGCGCGAAGAGAAATGTCCCCCCTACAGAGTTGAACGGCCTGACGAACCAGCTCCTCCTCGTCCACGGAATTTGGCCCGAGAACGTGCGCAAGCCTGACTCGTCTGACGCGCCGAGTTGCTCGAACGTTGCGAAGGAACGCCGCAATCCGACGGCGGAATCTCATCTGAAGACCCTTAATAGGCGGTTGCGCGACTCTGATCTAGCAAACGACGCAACCGAACCCGTTCATCACCTTTCGCCGCCCACACCGACCTTTTCCGCTACAGGGTCGTCCCTACGATTCTCACCGTCGAGCCCGGGCGAAGCCTGTCGGCCCGCATGTAAGCTCGAATTGCGCGGTTACACCCCTTTCCCGATCGCGGCTACGTGACGGTAATGCCTACATCACCATGTTGGGACCGTGTTCTCGAAGACTCGGATCATGCCGAAAGCTGCGGTACAAATGACTGTGCCCCCCAGCCCACCTTCTTCGCCGAACTTCGGCTTCCTCCAGGCCCACGACCCGCTTCTGGTCGCTTTGGGTGCCCAAGCTGAGCGGTACTTCGCAGACGACCCATCCACTACACTGATCAAGTTGCGCCAGTTCGCGGAGGTGCTCGCCCGCCGGATTGCCGCCATCATCGGCGTGTACACGTCCGCCGACGCCAGCCAACTCGATCTCATCAACCGCCTTCGAGACGAGGGCGTGGTCACGCCGCAGATCCGTCAGCTCTTCCATGACCTGCGCCGGGCAGGAAACGCCGCCGCCCACGAGGCCAGGGGCACTCACGCCGAGGCCTTGCATCAGTTGAAGATGGCGAGGGAGCTTGGGGTTTGGTTCCATCGGGCCTTAAAGGACAAAAGCTTCAGGCCAGGCCCCTTCATCCCTCCGGCCAAACCCGTCGACGAAAGCCAAGCCATCGCCTCCGAGATCACGCGTCTTAGAAAGGAAGTGGCAGAGGCCAAGCTCTCTGCCGAGCAGGCACGGGCCGTGGCAGAGGAGGAGGCGAGAAGGCGACTCAGTGTCGAGGAAAGGGCTCGCAAGGATGAGGAGGAGCGCTGGATTTGGCAAAGCCTAGCCGAGGAGAACGAGCGCAAGCTCAACCAAGACCTGAACCGAATCCAAGCGGAGGCGGTGGTGCGGCCGCCGGAGCAGTTGAAGCTTGTGGTCGAGCAGGCGCAAGAGGCTGGCGAACACCTGGACCTGAGCGAGGCCGACACCCGCCGGATAATCGACGGCCAGCTTGTGACCGCCGGCTGGGAGGCGAACTCGCTCGAGTTGACGTATCAGGCCGGGGCACGCCCGCAGAAGGGCCGGAACCTCGCGATCGCGGAGTGGCCTACTGCGAACGGCCCCGCTGACTACGTCCTGTTCTCAGGCCTTGACGTGTTCGCTGTGGTCGAGGCTAAGCGCAAGCGCAAAGACGTGATGGCTTCCATTCAGCAGTCGAAGCGATACAGCGAAGGCTTTAGCGTCCGGGGGGATGAGGCGCTCGTTGGAGGCCCTTGGGGCAAGCACAACGTTCCGTTCTTGTTCGCGACTAACGGACGACCGTACATGAAGCAGTTGGAGCAGAAGAGTGGCATCTGGTTCCTCGATGCGCGCCGCGCCAGTAACCACCCGCGGGCACTCGAGGGTTGGTATACGCCCGAGGGTCTCCGTGAGCTTCTTCGGCAGGACCAGGACAGAGCCGAGGCCGCTCTGCGCGCTGAACCGACCGACTACCTCGGGCTGCGCGACTACCAGTTGAAGGCTATCGCCGCCGTGGAGAAGTCGCTCGAGGACGGCCGGCGCCAGGCCCTGATCGCCATGGCCACAGGCACGGGCAAGACGCGGACCTTCATCGGCCTAATTTATCGGCTCATCAAAAGCGCCCGCTTTCGCCGGGTCCTGTTCATTGTGGACCGCATCGCTCTCGGAGAGCAGGCCGAGGGCTTTTTCAGCGCCACCATCCTCGAGGACCTAAAGTCGTTCACGCAGATCTACGACGTGAAGGGCTTCGACGACCTCAAGCCCGATCCAGAGACCAAGCTCCACTTCGCCACCGTCCAGGGAATGCTGAAGCGCATCCTCTACCCGAGCCGCGACGAGGATCGGCTCCAGGTTGATGTTTACGACTGCATCGTTATCGACGAATGCCATCGCGGTTACACCCTCGACCGTGAAATGAGCGACGCCGAACTCGGGTTCCGAAACCAGGATGATTACATCGGTCAGTATCGGCGTGTGCTTGATCACTTCGACGCGGTCAAGATCGGCCTGACAGCGACTCCGGCGCTGCACACAACCGAGATTTTCGGAGACCCGGTGTTCCAGTACAGCTATCGGGAGGCCGTGATCGACGGCTGGCTCGTGGACCACGAGCCGCCGATCCGGATCACGACGGAACTCGCAAAGAAGGGCATCCACTTCGGGGCAGGCGCAAGCGTGTCCGGGCTGAACCCGAAAACTCAGCAACTCGACCTCATTCACCTTCCGGACGAGTTGGACTTCGACGTGGACGCCTTTAACAAAGCAGTCCTCACTGAGAACTTCAACAAGGTGGTCTGCGAGGAGCTGGCCAAGAACATCGACCCCAACGACGACGGCAAGACCCTGGTCTTCTGCGCAAATGACCTGCACGCGGACACCGTGGTGGATCTCCTGAAGAGGACCTTGGACAAGCGCTACGGCAGCGTGGATGACGACGCGATCATGAAGATTACCGGCGCCTCCGATCGACCACTCCAGGCCATCCGACGCTTCAAGAACGAACGATTCCCCAATATCGCCGTGACCGTAGACCTGCTCACGACCGGCATCGACGTACCCAGGATCGAGAATCTAGTATTCATTCGTCGAGTCCGAAGCCGTATCCTCTACGAGCAGATGCTTGGTCGAGCCACTCGTCTCTGTCCTGAGATCGGCAAAGAGTTCTTCCGCATCTACGACGCCGTGGACCTGTATTCGGCGCTGGCTCCGTTCACGGCTATGAAGCCGGTGGTCGCTAACCCGAATTTTACGTTCGAGAAGCTGATCCAGGAACTTGCCAGCCTCACGGATGGCGAGGCCAAGAAGCAGGTTTTGGAACAGATCGTGGCCAAGCTGCAGCGCAAGCGCCGGAGCATCGAGCGCCAGGCTAGCGATCGATTCGAGGCGGTCGCCGGGATAGAGGTCGCAGCCCTGCTCCACCAACTGCGGCATCAGGCCCCAGGGCAGGCGTCGGCCTGGTTCATAAACCACGCAGCCGTCGTCGAAGTCCTCGACGGAGATACCTCTGCTCCACCGGTCCTCTACGTCTCCGAGCACATTGACTCGCTCCACTCGGTCGAGCGCGGGTACGGTGAGGGTCGGAAGCGTCCCGAGGACTATCTCGAGGCTTTCGGGAAATTCATCCGCGAAAACATGAATCGGATCGTGGCCCTGAACGTGGTGACACAACGCCCACGGGACCTAACCCGGAATCAGTTGAGGGACTTGAAGCTCGCGCTGGACCGAGCCGGCTATACCGAGGCCGCCCTCCAGACCGCCTGGCGCGAAACCACGAATCAAGACATAGCCGCGTCCATTATTGGCTTCGTTCGTCAGAAAGCGCTCGGGGAGCCGCTAGTTCCTTACACCGAGCGTGTGGACCGGGCGTTGAAGAAACTACTCTCGAGCCAGAACTGGACCGAGCCGCAGCGGAAGTGGCTCGAGCGCATCGGCAAGCAACTCAAGGTCGAAACGGTGATGGACCGGGACGCGCTGGACCGAGGCCTCTTCAGGTCTCAAGGCGGTGGATTCGCGCGACTCAACCGGCAGTTCGACGGCAAGCTTGGCCAGATCCTTAGTGACCTCAAGGACGCGCTCTGGCAGGAAACAGGGTGACGGGGAGAACGATGAACGAGAACGCCTCAGAGATCGTGCAGAAGCTTTGGAACCTGTGCTCGCTCCTCCGCGAGGACGGAATCACTTACCACCAGTACGTGGCGGAACTCGCCTTCGTCCTCTTTCTGAAGATGGCCAAGGAGACGGAACGTGAGAGCGAGTTACCCAAGGGGTACCGCTGGGACGATCTGGCCTCGAAAGATGGCGTGGAGCAGCTGCAGTTTTACAAGGCCCTGTTGTTGCACCTCGGCAGCCACGGCAGCAAACGGGTGAAGGATATTTACTCGAACGCGAGCACGAGTCTGCGACAGCCCAAGAACCTGAGCGCGCTCGTGAAGGCGATCGATGGGCTCGATTGGTATAGTGCCCATCGCGAGAACTTGGGCGACCTCTACGAGGGCCTCCTGGAGAAGAACGCAACCGAGGTGAAGTCCGGAGCTGGTCAGTACTTCACGCCGAGACCGCTTGTGGACTCGGTGATCGCCATGATCAAGCCCAAGTCGGGTGAGACGGTCCAGGACCCGGCAGCTGGAACCGGCGGGTTCCTCATTGCAGCGGACAGGTACGTCCGAGCCCAGACCAGTAACTACTTCGACCTGAACGAGAAGCAAGTCGAGTTCCAGCAGAAGAGGGCGTTCTACGGCGTTGAGTTGGTGCCAGAGGCCCGTCGCCTGGCACTAATGAACATCTACCTGCACGCGCTCGAGAGCGAGATTGTGCTCGGGGACACGCTCTCGCCCACGGGCCGGGACCTGCCGAAGGCTGACGTGATAGTGACGAACCCGCCGTTCGGGACGAAGAAGGGCGGCGGCAAGCCGGAGCGTGACGACTTCACCTTCCCGACCTCGAACAAACAATTGGCATTTCTCGAGCATGTCTACCGAGGCCTGAAACCTGGAGGACGAGCCGCGATCGTAGTCCCGGACAATGTCCTTTTCGAGGAGAACATCGGGAGCCAGATCCGCACCGACCTCATGGACAAGTGCGATCTGCACACCGTGCTGCGCCTGCCCACCGGCATCTTTTACGCCCAGGGCGTGAAGACCAATGTGTTGTTCTTCTGCCGGGGAGAGATCGACAGAGGTCAGACAAAGGTGGTCTGGTTTTATGACATGCGAACGAACGCGCCCGCGTTCGGGAAGCGGACCCCGTTCACCCGGGAGCACTTTGCCGACTTTGAGAAGGCCTTCGGCGGCGACCCCTATGGGAAGAGCAAGCGCACGGACCAAGGCCTCGAGGGCCGGTTCCGGAAAGTCACGCGCGAAAAGATCAAAGCTAGGGGCGACAACCTGGATGTGAGTTGGCTGAAGGATGATGGACTTGGCAACCGCGAGGACTTGCCCGAGCCCGAGGTCATCGGCACTGAAGTCAGGGAGCAGCTTCAAGTTGCGGTAGCCGAGATAGAGACGCTCTTGGAGATTCTCGGGACGAATGAGGTCTCACCCAAGTGAGCAAAGAGACCCTGCCACCTGGCTGGTGCTGGGCGACACTCAAGGACGTGGGCGATTTTATCAACGGCGACCGGGGCAAGAACTATCCCTCAAGGGATACGTTCGTGGAATCTGGCATCCCCTTCATCAACGCAGGCCACCTCACAAGGGACGGCTATATTGACCTTTCCACGATGAACTACATCACCGAAGAGCGATTCAATCTCCTCGGAGATGGCAAGATTCTGCGAAACGACGTTCTCTATTGTCTTCGTGGGTCGCTAGGGAAGGCCGCGATCGCGCGTGACCTTGAACGAGGCGCCATTGCTTCGTCACTTCTGATCATTCGACCGCTGAAGGGATCGATAGCCGAGTTCATCTATTACTTCCTTGTCAGCCCTGAAGGAAAAGCACTCATACGTCTTCACGATAACGGCTCCGCACAGCCGAATCTGGCTGCGCGTAGCGTCGCCCAATATGAAATCCCGCTACCTCCTCTCAATGAGCAGCGCCGCATCGTCGCCAAGCTTGAGGCCCTGCTGGCCCGCAGCCGTGGCGCCAAAGAGGCCTTAGACCGCATCCCGGTACTGCTAGATCGGTTCCGACAGTCCGTGCTCGCGGCCGCGTTCCGGGGCGACCTGACCCGAGACTGGAGGGAGAAGAACCCGGACCCGGAGCCTGCTTCGAAGCTGCTCGAGCGCATCCGGGCCGAGCGCAGGCGGTGCTGGGAGAAGGTGGAACTGGAACGGATGCGGGCCAAGGGCAGGTTGCCCATGGACGAAAGATGGAAGGAGAAGTACGAGCAGCCCACTTGTGTAGAAGATGAGAACCCAGACGATCTCCATCCAGGTTGGGCGTGGGCAACGGTCGACGAGATTGCTCCGGAACGCCGAATAGGCCTCGTCCGAAGCGCGGCACAACAACGTCCCGTTGGCGGAGCACCGTATATTCGGATGCAGCACTATGACCGGTTTGGACGTTGGCAGTTTAGCGATTTAAGCACGGTAGCAACGAGTCCTGAGGAACTGGACGAGTACGAGTTGAGGCCGGCTGACGTGCTGTTCAACACCCGGAACAGTTACGAGCTTGTCGGCAAGGTTGCCATTTGGCCGAAGGACAGACCAGGCCACGTCTACAACAACAATCTTATGCGCCTTCGATTCGTGACATCAGTATTGCCCGAGTGGGCAGGTCTACAGATGATCGCTCCCGAGTTTCAGGGACGATTGGCCGACTTGAAGAGTGCGACTACGAGCGTCTGCGCAATCTACGGTCGCGATCTGGATCGTCAGCCGCTGAGAATCGTCCCGCTCGCGGAACAGAGAGTGATCACGTCAAGAATTGAGGCGGCGTTCGAGGCCATAGAACGTCTTCGGGCGTCAGCCGTCACTGCGCATACCAAGCAGGTATCGCTCGAGATCTCGCTACTCGCCAAGGCCTTCCGGGGCGAGCTAGTTCAGCAAGACCCGAACGACGAGTCCGCCTCCCTGCTCCTCGAGCGCATCAAGACCGAGCGCGAGCGGCAAGCAATAGCCGACGAGTCGAAACAACGCGCGAGCCGGCGTAAGAACAGGGTCGCTTGAGGCATGGCCGTCCAGTTCCAAGGCAGAACGCGCGCGGCCACGGTCCCCAGAAGTTTGCGTCTCTTGCTACTTTGGAAGTGCCGAGGTGAGTCCGTCAACTTTCCGGGCGCGGTGCTTCGACTGAGGTCGGATAGTGGATTTCCCTCGGCGTCCGACACCTTGCGCAGTGTGCTTTCATGAAAAAATCATTTCGATTGGCTATTTCCGCGGATATACGCCCGCCGTAACATTGCTCTGAAGTCTTACATGACTATCCTCCACTGTCTTGCAAATGAAATACATCTGGAACTTCTAGGATGAGAAGATGAAAAAGTCGGGCGCGAGCCAAGGCCAGTCGGCATCGGAGCTCATCTCGAAAAGAATCGCCGAACTCGGGGACTGGCGCGGGGAAACCCTCAGCAGAATGCGCAAGCTCATCAAGGAAGCAGACCCGGACGTCGTCG
>WNFA01012858.1_pt1 | contig 16531 bp, 15 predicted proteins | sample 5400481 | NCBI WGS metagenome assembly WNFA01 (sample SAMN13153340, study PRJNA577476) | soil metagenome | isolation source: 120 cm saprolite under Douglas fir tree site 2 hole 1 replicate 2 | place: USA:California | collected 2015-04-18
ATTCGTCTCCCCGGCAACAGGTGCCGGATGCGTCCTATCCTGCACGGCAAAACCTGTCGAGGCGGAGGAAATCACATCCGCGCGGGTTGACCCTCTTTGGCCGCCCGCTATAGTCCGCCGGCTTCGCTGGCCCGGGCCTTTTGGCCATGGACGCGAATGCCCCTGTGGCGGAACTGGTAGACGCGCTCGACTCAAAATCGAGTTCCGCAAGGAGTGCTGGTTCGATTCCGGCCAGGGGCACCAGTCGGGCATCCGCCCTCATCCGCTAGCGTTCGGATTCGTCAATAATCACGGGCTCGAACCGCATTTTTGACTGCGCGGGCTCTCGCCTATTTTCGTTGGTATCCGACGAGGTCGTTGTTGTCCTTGTTGGTAGACGGCTGGGGTGTCGAACGCGCGAGCCTTGACGAGACGACGACGGTGCCGTGCGATCGCCGGAAGCAGGCAGGCTTTCTTTAGCAGGCAAGGCTTTCTCTAGCAGACAAGGCTTTCTTCGGCAGACAAGGTCTTCTCTTTGGCGCGCATGTCCGTTGCCTCCATATCAGCTTGTCAGCCTCGGAGGCCTGCCGTTGCCGGCAGTGGACGCGTGAGATGGCTGTCGTCGCCGGCGAAAGAACACCTGCCCCGTTGCAGACTTAGGCTGCGAACTGCCTGTTCCTCCGATTAGGTCAAGTATTGCGCGTGCTGGGCAGCCTTCATGGCCGCGCAGCCGATCATGATCCAAAGTGCGAAGTTGATTTCCAACGCGACGGCCATCGCGTGTCTCCCCATGTTTGCCCACCCTAACTGGGGTAGTGATTCTACTATGGTTGTGACTATGGCAGATTTCTAGCCAAAGTTTGGGGAATCGATTGTGCGATGCATGATGCTCGGGAGCGTCGGCACAACGACTGCGTGTGACGACAACATCAGCTCGGTCCAGCGTCGTGGTTACCTGGATTCCGACAATCTGCTCGAAATTGTGCAAAATCGAAAAAGCGCGCGATGGACCCAAAACGTCCCGGCTGATGTGTGGCCTCGAATTCTGATGGTTGCACGGAAGACTAAAGTCTCCAGCTAACGAAAAGGCACTCCGGCGTCGTCTTCAGACAGCCAGTTCGCTTCTAGAGCGTCAAGACGCTGCTATGGGCGCGGCCAGCTGCAACCATGAAGCAGATCGTGGATAGCAGCGCGGGCAGCCAAACCATAAGAGCACTCCTAATCAACAGAAGACGACGCCAATCCGTTTTTATTGACGCCGATCGATATGGCAATGACGACAGACTTAGGATGTTGCGCGCGATCTCGCTGGACGCTTTCAGGCTTTGCGAATTCGCGTCCGTCTCCGAGCTGGGAGACGTTGTGAATCAACATCGGCGCGACCGAACTCAACCGTCTCAATCTTGAACACGCGTTGTTCAGCCAGGTCCTGCAGTCTATAAAATAACTGTTAGGGCCGGGCGAACGGCAACATCAAAAAGTCTCGGAATCGGCAAACTTCCGATAACCATGTGCACGCTGCGGGGCAAAATTAGGTTGATGATCGTGCGCAACGAATAGGGGCGCTCTGTCGATCAGGTTTGCCCGTTCCGGGCACCACCTCGTTCGGTGCGGACATGGTGGCACCATCCGCAGCCAACGGGTAAAGTTGCACCACCTTGCACCACACAACCCGTTAGCAATCGCCTCTCATGCGTTGCGTATTCCCGACGCGTCGCTTCGTCGCTGAAGTCCAAATGATTCAGTTTGACTATGTGCGAATCCAGCGTTTTAAGAAAACAGATGGTATCGGTTTGGGGATGCGGCCTTGAATATGGTCGGTCGACACGGCCAGACAATCAGATCCCCGCGAGTTGGTAGGTGCTAGACTGACCGTCGAACGCTCCAACCAGGATGGAGAACTCGAGCTAAAAAATGAAGAAATCTGATCTAAAATCGATGGCCCTCGACGAGCTTTGGTCGCTTCACGAAGAGATAGCCTCTGAGTTGGCGCGCAAAATGCTCGCCGAAAAGGAGCGGCTGGACCAGCGACTGCAGCAGCTCGCGGTGTCGCCAGGCGAACCCACGGCGAAGAATGCCAACGCTCGACGCCCCTATCCGCAGGTTTCTCCAAAATATCGCAATCCCGCAGAGCCGTCTGAGATGTGGTCGGGCCGCGGCAAGACGCCGCGCTGGCTTACCGCGCAGCTAAAATCGGGAAAGAAGCTCGACGATTTCCGGATTCAACGTTCGGGCAATCTTGCCCGTCGTCCTGGACGGTAGTTCACAGGGCACTTTGGTAAGGTGGCCTCGGCCTCTCTAACTTCCGTAATTCGGTTAACTGTTCATGGTAGCACGCCGGTCGAAAGCCTGTGACCTGCAGCACGGCGGACCTTTTTATCTCGTGCTGAATCCATCAACTGACGCAGCATTGAGTGACGTGAAGAGAAGGCCGCTCGGTTTCCTTGCTCTCTACCGATATTGGCCTTGGAACCCTAATCCAGGTTGATGTTCGTTTTCGCCCATGGCGGGGAGCGGACCACGGAGCATGGTCGCTGCGCGAAAGCCAGCGCGAGGCCAACTCTTCGGTTGTCGATCTGTGCCGCACGCACAGCGTCAGTGACGTCAGCTTCCAAACAGAAAGGCGAGCAGGGCGGGAAATCGGGCCGGCTACGACGACGCTCGACGTCACTCGCCACTTCGATGCAGAACGCCTACAGAGCAAGTTTTAACCTTCTACCCGCACTGATCCGTTGCTGCGTATGCCAGCGGTTCCGCGCCGGTCCGCGTCGCTCCCTCCGCCCAACGGGCAATCCAATCGCCCAGAGCGAACTTAATCTTCCCTCACACATGTGAGCAGGTTCACATGCCAGACACGTCGAATTGATACAGACTCGCGACCGTCAGCACCAGGATTAAGGGTTCGTGGGGCAGCGTCCGGCTTTGAACCTTTTGCAGGCCGACGCGTCTAACAGGAGGCCGATAGTCCGATGGCATGCCCGCTGCCTGGGCAATGGCATGTCTGTTGCATACTTGGGCGCAACGGCGGCTGAGGACACAGGGGTTTAAATACGAGGATTAAAGGGGGTTTAAATGGCTGAGCGGTTGGATACGCGCATCTTTTTGGAAGGCCCGAAACGTAAGAAGCGCTTCAAACCTACACTGTCCGCCCAAGAGCTTGCCAACCGATACTTCGATATACAGTGCCTTCGTCAGAAGGTGAGAATAGCTGAATCCGGGCAAGTCCCCGATCGGGAATGGTCCGAGTCGTTGCTGGCGGCCTCGTTCACATGAACGAAGAGGCGCTTCAAATGTCAGTGGCCGATAAAGCCGGACAGCTATTACTTCCGCAGCGAGCCGCCGCAACCAGGCGGCGGTTCGATCGGGGTTCGCTCTTTAGAGCGCTCTATTTGGCCGCAGTTATTGTTGCGACGCTTGGATGGCTTTGGCTGATCGCGTCGACGGCGATGCAGGTGCTCTGACGCTTGGGCTTTGCGAGCTGCGCCGGTCGTGCCCAAAATGCTATTGGTCAAAACGTCATAAGCCAAATCTAGGGCAACCACTACGGTATTCAGCCACCGATGCTCAGAAAGTTCACTAAGGTCGCGGCGTGGGTAAGTGTCGGATTCATAATCTATGCAACTCTCGTCCCGTTAGGAATGAGTACCCACAGCATCCGGTTCGGGTAGGGCTCATGGTCGTCGCGATTGCGGTTCTTCTGGAGATTTCTCAGCTCGCGATACCCGACCGAGACGCCCGCGTTGCGGACGCCGTGGTCAAGATAACGGGCGGATTGGCCGGCTTGGTGGTTTCTCTATTTTTCAAACGACTGATGACCGGGCACGGCGTGCCTCCGGACGACGTCCGGCGTATTGATTTATGAGGGACGGGGTGCGCTCTGGCCGTCCATCCGGCGTCAACCCAACGCGCCCAGGATGGAAAATTTCAAATTTACTTGCGCACGGCAGACCCGCGCGCCGGGTTGCCGTCTACAGGCCTCCGTTCCGCCCATTGCGTCCAATGCTCTCATAGCGAAATCCGGACGCAATTACCTCATCAGGCCGATAGACATTGCGAAGATCAATCATGATCGGGCAAGCCATCTCCCGCTTCAGGCGTTCAAGATCAAGCGCTCGAAACTGCTCCCACTCGGTTACGATGACCAGCGCGTCAGCCCCTTCGGCACAGCTATATGGGCCGTCAAAAAAAGAGATGTCCGGCAACTCGATCTTTGCTTGCTCCATGCCCGCCGGATCATAGGCCCGTATTTTCGCCCCCATATCCTGAAGCGCGGTGATTAGCGGGATCGAGGGGGATTCCCGCATGTCGTCAGTATTTGGCTTGAAGGTCAGACCGAGGATGCTGATGGTCTTGCCCCGGAGCGTCCCGCCGAACACCGAAGCAACCTTGCGAGCCATCGCTCGCTTGCGGTTCTCGTTGACCGTCAGCACCGTCTCGATAATGCGCACCGGAGCGTCATAGTCTTGCGCGGTTTTTATCAGTGCGCGGGTATCTTTTGGAAAACATGATCCCCCGAAGCCCGGTCCGGCATGGAGGAATTTCGAGCCGATGCGGTTGTCGAGTCCAATCCCGCGTGCAATTTCCTGCACGTCTGCGCCTACCTTCTCGGCTAAATCGGCAATTTCGTTGATGAAGGTGATCTTTGTGGCGAGGAATGCGTTCGCCGCGTACTTGATAAGTTCGGCGGTGCGACGTCCTGTAAACATGAGTGGCGCTTGATTGAGATACAGCGGCCGGTAGATTTCGGAGATAACCTTCCGGGCACGCTCGTCATCAGTGCCGACCACGATGCGATCCGGAAACTTGAAGTCTCGAATTGCGGCACCTTCGCGCAAGAACTCGGGGTTGGAGGCGACGGCAACATCGGCGAGTGGATTTGTCTCGCAAATAATCCTCTCTACTTCGTCGCCAGTGCCTACCGGTACCGTCGATTTTGTAATCACCACTGTAAAGTGGCTGAGCGCGGCAGCGATTTCGCGCGATGCCGCGTACACATAGCTTAGATCGGCATGGCCATCGCCACGTCGCGACGGCGTTCCGACTGCTATGAATACAGCATCAGCCTCGCGCACAGGCTCCGTAACATCGGTATCAAAATCGAGCCGGCCGCTGTTTGCATTGTCCCGAACGAGGCGTTCAAGGTCCGGTTCGAAAATGGGGATCTTGCCGTTCCGGAGTGCCGCGATCTTCGCAACGTCCTTATCGATGCAAGTCACCCGGTGGCCGAAGTCAGCAAAGCATGCTCCGGAGACGAGCCCCACATATCCGGTTCCGACAATGGCTATACGCATCAGTTAGACAAACCCTGCAAAATAAATGAACGATATGGATCGGCGTCGAACGGTAACGCCGGCCCGCGCATGCACCAAGACAGATATTCATCGTAATAGAACGAGGCCACGAGTGGAACGCGAATCTTCTACCTCACTTGCCGAAGAATGTGATGCTAGTGATGCGCGCATCGCCCGCACGCGATTGCTGGCGGCGCCGCGCCGTGGAGCGCTTCTTTCTATTTAATTCAGCCTTCTTGATCTGTTTGCGAAGATCAAGGATCTCAGCGTATTGCTGAGCGAGTTCAGCTGCAGAAATGCCGGGAGGTCTCATTACGGCTGGATATTTCCGTGACACCATACTGATTATCCTGAAAACACGTTGTGAACCAACTCATAGAGCAAGAAGTTGCTCTTTCTTTCCCGAAAGATGACAACAAAAGCCGCCAAGCTGAATATGGTCGCCTGACGGCCTTGCCTGGTGCGGGCCCGGACGTCAGGAAATTGTCCGGTACCCAAGCTGATAGCTCCTATGGACGTCACCGCAAGCAAACTCGCGCGTTAAGCTAAATACCGACGCTGCGGGTTAACAGCTGCCTTGCGATGCCTCGCAAAATTACTCCGGAGCCGGAAGCAATTATCAACGTGATCCCGCAGGTGAGACCGACATCGGGAAACGCTCTGCTTCATCCAGCAGACCGATGGCCAGAGGCCGGCGAGAAGCAAAATATCAGTGCAGTCATAGCCGTCATTCCGCGCTTTTGGCGTGCCATTTTAATCTGTATCCTATGACAGAACGTCGACGCGTCGCGCTCAAAGAGTCACCATGGGTTTGAAAACGTAGGCACCTGATTTTCGCTTTTTGCGGTTGGATTTACGCTGACTCGCGTCCGGGGATGCCTGGACGCAAACGTTCCGCCGGGAGCACGCCGCAATTGAGACAGAGCAATTAGAAATCATGTGTTGGAGCGAGTTCGACGCACGCCAGTTTGTAATCAACATGGCGGCTCGGATGCGGCGCCTTTCCGGCTTCCTTCACGAAGCACTGGCGCCTCGATCCAATCGAGATACTGGGCAGTCGATGCCGGCGTCGAAATCTGATGGGGCACCACTATGTTGACCGCGTGGGGGGACCGCGCGCAACGACGACCAATAAATTCCATGCCGAGACAATGCGTGGTGGATGTTGTTGGCGCTATGCGCCGAGAGGCGCTTACTTTTCGGTCTGCCACTTATGCCCGTTATGGCGAAGGCTGTTTTTCGATTCCAAATCGCTGATCACAAATTCCTCGATCGTGTGACCCGTCGTAAGAGCCGTCGTCAGCCAGCGCGGCTGCTTTCCACGTCCCGACCAGGTTTCGGTTGGCTCGTTTGGATTTCGATACTTTGGAAATACTTTCGGATATTTGCGCCCCTGACGAGGTGCATTTTTCAACTGCTTATCGACCGACTTCGGTTGGGGCTTTTCTTTTTCGCGACGAAGCCGCACCAATCTCTTTTCGAGCTCGCGCTTTTCCGACGTCAGCCTGACGGACAGGACCCGGCTAATCTCCTCATGCAACTGCCACATCTCGTCAATCGACATGGCATCAAAACTCAATTTCTTGCTCATCCGTCAGCTTTCAGGCGTTCGCGATTCGGTAGGCCAATTATATAAACGTGACATTACGGCTTTCCAGCGCAAATGCCGAGAACGGTACTTTTATATCTTGGCCGCTGCGCTCCGCGAAACAACGCCTAAGCGTATGGACTTAAAGCCATATTATCAACGATCGAAACCTCGACCATCAACAACCGGGCCGCTTGTCTTGATCCGCATACACGCCGTGATCGCGCAATACGATATGACCCAAATCCCATAACAACCGAAGCGAAGCTCAATTCTCAATAAGCATTCCGCGTTCGTAGCACCTCAAAACACGTCTTGATCAAGATCTGGATGTCCAGCCAGAGGCTCCAATTATTGATGTACCAGAGATCGAGTTTCACGCGCTCGGAGATATGTTCGATCGAGGGCGTCGCGCCCCTCGCGCCGTTGCATTGCGCCCAACCAGTAATGCCCGGCTTGACGTGATGTCGAAAGGCGTAATCGCTCAGGATGCTTTCAAAGTAATTGTCGTGGGCCAGCGCGTGAGGGCGAGGCCCGATCAGCGACATGTCGCCCTTCAACACATTCAGGAGCTGAGGCAACTCATCGATACTTGAGGATCGCAGCAGCCGCCCGATGGTTGTCACTCGGCTATCTTCGCGCGTCGCCTGAATAATGGCTGGGCCATTCTCCTGGACCGCCATCGTCCGAAATTTAAATATGACAAATTGCCTGCCATTAAATCCCTTCCGGTTCTGCCGGAAGATCACCGGTCCAGGACTATCAAGTTTGATCGCGATCGCTGTGAGCGCCATGATCGGCAGGAAAAAGATCAATGCGACGCAAGCCACGACAATATCCATGGCGCGCTTTACAAGACGCTGGGCTCCGCTGAGGGGCGCCCGCTGGATTTCGATGGCCAACACCCTTTGGTGCGCCGACGACGAGAGATTTGTCAACGATCGAACCCGTATGTCCGGCAACAGACGAGCAGCCACAGGAAGCGTCTTGATTTGATCTCGGATGAACTCCAGGCGGTCAGCATCGCCCCAAGGCATCGCAAGCAGCAGCTCTCGGCAATCATGACGCCGCACGAACTTGGCAACGGAATTGATGATCCGAATGTCTGCCGACGTACGCACTGAAGGCTCGTGTTCTCGGCTCAGCGTAAAACGGGTGACTTCAGCCGCACCAAAAAGGGCAAGCAGATCCTGCGGTCCCAACGCGGCCATTTCACTGAAATCGCCGATCAGAACAGCGTCGCGCCGACCGATCGCTCCGCGCGAAACTGCGCTCGCCAGAGTGGCCTTTGTGAACTTGCGTACGGCCAGCAAGCCTATCGGCGCAAGAAAATAAAAGACGACAAAAGCACCGCGGGAATAGTCATCGCCAATCTTGAGAAGGAATGCAAGGAATGCCAGCAACAACCCCGTCGTAGACCAGCAGACCAGCACTTCGGTGATTTCGACTCGCGGCTTTGCGCTGTCGGGAAAATCGTAATAGCCGCTCCCGTTCATTCGCAAGATGTGGATAAAGCTCGCAAGCAAGCCGACAGCGCAGTAAGGCAACAGGCTGTGCATCGGATAACCGACCGCTAGTTGGTAGCCAGCCCCGCCCAACAGGCTCGACAGCAGAATGACTAATGCGTCGGCTGCGGACAAAAGGTACGGAATCGCGCCGCTGGAAAAACCCGCAGGTGGCGCCCTTGAGGAGTCCTCAAGCTGTCCCAACTTGTCGCGAATATCCGAGCCGATCGACATAACTGCCTACGCCAACTTTCTTTACTATTTTATAACTTTCTTCACCATTTATTTTACGCTGGAAAAACGACTCAATGAAAAATTAACCTTTTGTTGCCAAATCACCAAATTATCCTTTTGGTCAAATTACCTTTCATTATCAACGTCTGAGCGATACCTGCCGACCATATTTAATACTTATTTAACGACGCCGAACATATGCCGGGCGTGGGTGTAACGCAACATTAATTTCTTCGCACATGCCCACGATTTGCTGGCGGCGCCGGCATTCACCTCGGACTTCATTTTCGAGACTCGCCGCCGCGGCATTTAATCTTTCTTCATCATGACCCGAGGCCGAATCTCTTACGGTGTCGCGAACAAGTTGTTCTGCCAGCATTGCGCTTTTCAACTCAAGCAGTTTCTACGCTCTGCGAGAGAATCGTGGTTTCCAGCCTCGGAAAGGCTCGTTGCCGGCCTTCAACATGCTACGAAGATTTTCGCTCTTTCGATTTCGTCGGATTTGTTCCGGCTCGCTTTATTGCGGAGACCAATCCTTCTGCGGTGCTCGTCTTCACTGAGCCTGAAGATCATCCTCCCGGAGCGGCGGGCTGGTCTCGCTTCGGTGGACTTTCCGTCCGACGCTTTCGCGTCGCGTATTGGAGCAGGCTCCTCCTGCCGGTCGGCGCGCCGCGACGAGCGATAGCTATTCAACAGTTCGCTGCCAACAGTTCGCGGCATGAGCGCCAGACCCGGACTCGAAAGCCGCGTATCTTTCCTCCCTCTGGATTTTAACCGCCTTGATCCGCCATTCGAGGCTTCGCGATCATCGAAGCGAAGCGCGCCGCCGGTCTGCAGTCCGAGCCTCATGTGTTGCAGTCTGTTGGCGAAGTCACAAACTTTCCCGCCAGGGACCTGAATTCTGCCGGAATGCGGCGCTCAGTTCGAACTGGTGGAGGGCGCCGGAGTTTCCGATGCCGCGCTGCAGCAGAGCCAGCTAATAAGCCAGCTAACCGTTTCACGGAAAATTAATCGGTGAGACGGGAAATTAGCTACGGCGCGGCCGTTGAGCGTGAGGAGTTGGAGGAGCGTGAAGCAATGATTTTACTCGCAATGGTCAGCTTGTTGGTTGGCGCGCTGCTAGCGCAGCGCTTCAGAGTGTTGGTTTTGATCCCTGCTACCGCCATTGTGTTGGTCGTTGCGATTGGAACCGGAGTGACGCCAGCTGATACGGCTTGGTCGGTGGTTCTGATGACTGGCATCGCCGTGACGAGCATGCAGATCGGCTATCTTGTCATTGGAAATGGCATTCGCCGCGTCTTGGCGGGCGTCTTATCGAGCAGGTCTTCGCACCTTCCCTCTGCCCCGACTTCGGCGCGATATCCGGCTCGCTAACGTAGTGGCTTCAACTAGTGGCTTCAGGCTTGAGTCCCATCGCGCTGTAAGTTGCTATCGAGTCTGATCCACTCGCGACTTTACGTCCGTTTCTGGCACGTCCGTTTCTGGGATGCGGCGCCGTTGGCGTCGCGAAGCCGGCAAGAAGCGCGGCCAAATCAAAACGTCGAAATCAAATCGTCAAGCCACGGACCGGCCCGAGGCGTAGTATCCAGTGTGAAACCGGACGGCCCTAACGCACTTCATGGATATCCGCCTGCACCCGGTGAAGCGTTGCATAGCGGCCGCCCTTTTTGATCAGTTCATCGTGCGTCCCATCCTCCACCAGCCGGCCACGATCGATCGTGATGATCCGATGGCTTCGGCGCACGGTCGAAAGGCGGTGCGCGATGACGAATACGGTACGCCCTTGGGCGATGCGCTGCATATTATCCTGAATGATGCGCTCGCTCTCATAGTCCAGCGCACTGGTGGCCTCGTCAAAGATCAAAATGCGGGGATCGGTCACCAGAGCCCGGGCGATCCTTCCGGAAGCTCTAATATGAAATCGTGGGCGCCGGCCAGCTTGGCCGCCTCGACGACCCGTTCAATCGGCATAGCCGGATCCGGCAACGCAATGTTGTCGCGAATTGACTGATTGAAAAGCACGTTCTCCTGCAGCACCGCGCCGATCTGGCGACGCAGCCACGACGTATCGACCATGGCGAGGTCGACGCCATCGACCAGCACGCGACCGCTTTCGGGAATGTAGAGGCGCTGGACGAGCTTGGCCACCGTGCTCTTGCCGGAGCCCGAGGCCCCTACTATTCCGACGACCTGTCCGGCGGATACGCTAAAGCTGACGTCGTGCAGCACCTCCGGCCCGTCGAGACGGTAACGAAACCCAACATGATCGAAAGTGACGTCGCCGCGAATTGCCGGCAGCGCGGCGCGGGCTGGATTGAACTTAGGTTCCGGTGGCGTGTTGAGAATATCGCCCAGCCGCTCCACCGAGAGCCTTGCCTGGTGAAAATCCTGCCAGATCTGCGCCAGCCGCAGCACCGGTTGGCTCACGCGACCCGCCAGCATGTTGAATGCGACCAGTTCACCCACGGTCAGGCTTCCAGAGATGACCTGTCGGGCCCCGAAATACAAAATGCCGGCCATCACGACCTTGTTGACGAACTGCACGCTGTTGCTCGCGGTGTTGCCAAGCCGCAAGACGCGGAAGCTCGCCGCCACATAGCCGGCGAGTTGCTCCTCCCAGCGGCGCTGCATGTGCGGCTCGACCGCCATCGCCTTGAGGGTCTCGACCCCCGCGATACTTTCCACCAGAAAGGCCTGGTTCTCGGCGCCGCGCCTGAATTTCTCGTCGAGCAACTGGCGAAAGCGTGACGTCGCCCCGGCGGAAATCCCCACGTAGAACGGGAATCCGGCAAGGACGACGCCCGTCAACAGTGGCGAGTAGACAAACATCACCCCGAGAAAAACAAAGGTAAAGAACAGATCGATCACAAGCGTCAGCGCCGAACTGGTCAGGAAAGTCCGGATATTTTCCAATTCACGCACGCGCGCGACGGAATCACCGACACGACGAGTCTGAAAATAGGCCGTCGGCAATGCGAGCAAATGCTGGAACAACCGTGCGCCGAGTTCGACGTCGATCCGGTTGGTCGTGTGCGAAAAAAGATAGGTCCGCAGGATGCCGAGAATGGTTTCGAACACCGCCATGCCGAGCAGCCCGATGATCAGCACGTCCAGCGTGCTGATGCTGCGGTGGACCAGAACTTTGTCGATGACGACCTGGAAGAACAAAGGCGAGACGAGTGCGAACAACTGCAGAAAGAAGGAGGCGAGAAGCACCTCGGCCAATTGTCGACGATATTTATGAATTGCGCCCAAGAACCAAGTGATATCGAAGCGGCGAGTCAGGTCGGCAAGGTTGGCGCGCTTTGTCATCAGAACGATACGGCCGTCCCAGACGGCGTCGAGATCGTCCCTGGTCATCAATTCCGGGCGAGGCGTTTTCGTCGATTGCACGACGACTTTATCATGGCCGACTTTCCCAAGGAGGAGAAAGCCGCCATCCTTGAGCACGGCAACGGCCGGCAAAGGGGTATTCGCCAGGCGCGCCCAGCTTGTTTTCAACTCGCGCGCCTTGAGGCCGAACTCCCTGGCACATCGGATCATGTCCGCAGGGCCGATCGCCGCGGTCCCGCACTGATGGCGAATCTGGGCAGGATCAGCCCCGACGCCGTGAAAGCGCAGCAGCATGACCAGCGCTGTGAGACCAGGATCATTCGGTCCGGGTATTTCCGAATGTGCCGTCATATCGACCCGCGTCCTGTCATGTCGCCGCTATCGAGTGCCAGTGAGGCTGTGTTAATCGAATTATATTATGTTCTATACTTCTGAAGCTGTTAGCCATAGTTTAAGGTTTGCCGGGGCGCTACAATTTTCATTTCAAACGGGAAATCCATAATCTGCGAATATAAGCCGTACGTCGGCTGTGCCTCCGGTATTAAAGGTTTAATTTGAATGGCACGCCAAGGAAATGGGAATGTCCTGTTGACCGGCCGGATTCATGCAGGAAATCAGCGATCGCTCCACATTTTAGGCAGGATTCAATGAAGGCGGAAAAGAGAGCGGAAAAGAAGGTCGTGCCCTTTCCGGCTAGTCCGAAGGTCCGGGACCGGGACCGGGAAGAGCTCGCCTTCCTGCCTGCCGCGCTGGAAATCGTCGAAACCCCTCCCTCCCCCACCGGTCGGGCGCTCGGCTCGACGCTCATCGCGTTGTTCGTGCTCGCGTTGGCTTGGGCGAGCCTGAGCCATGTGGATATCGTGGCGACCGCAACCGGAAAGATTATTCCGACCGGACACAGCAAGGTGATTCAACCCTTCGAGACCGGCGTCGTGCGCAACATCCGGGTCGCGGACGGCCAAAATGTGAACGCCGGCGACGTCCTCATCGAACTCGATCCCACCATCATGGAAGGCGAAATTAATCATCTCCAGGGCGACCTGCAATCCGCGCAACTCGACATCGCTCGCCTGCGTGCAGCGCTCGCCGATACCGACGACCCGCTGGCGGCATTCCGTCCTCCGGAGACAACCAACCCGGCGATGGTCATTCAGCAACGACAATTCTTGCTCGCGCAGATCGCAGAGCACAGGGCGAAAATGGCCGCACTCGACGGCCAAAGGGCCCAGAAGGAAGCTGAACGCGCCACCATCTCGGCGACGATCGATAAGCTTGATGCGGTCATTCCCACCATTGAGGAGCGCGTCAATATCCGCAAGACGCTCAATGAATATGGCTCAAGGTTGCAGTATTTCGAGGTGCTGCAACAATTGACCGAGAGCCAGCAGGAACGGCTGGTCCAGAAAAGCCATCTCAAAGAAGCGCAGGCCGCGGTTGCCGCCATCATTGAAACACGTGCGCAGACGATGGGCGAATATCGCCGAACTCTGTTCGGCGAATTGACGGAGGCCGAGCGGAAGGCCGCCGGTTTGGCGGCAGACCTGTCGAAAGCCGAGAAGCGCACCAAACTTCAGCAACTCACCGCGCCGGTGTCGGGCATGGTTCAGCAGTTGGCCGCACATACGGTCGGCGGCGTCGTGACGCCCGCGCAAGCCCTGATGGTGATCGTGCCCCGCGACAGTCAACTGGAGATCGAAGCCATGGTGAGTAACCGTGACATCGGTTTCGTGCATATCGGCGACGAAGTGGAAATCAAGGTCGATACCTTTGATTTCACCAGATATGGGTTGCTGCGCGGAAAGGTACGGAGCATCTCATCGGATGCAATCGTGCACGACGCGACAAGCGATAAATCGACCGAAAACTCAACTGGCTCCCCCAATGCCTCCAGCGAGCCCAAGGGTAAGGACCTGACTTACGCGGCACGCATCTCGGTCGACCGCTCGCAGATCCAGGTCGAGGATAAGATGGTCAACCTTTCGCCCGGCATGGCGGTCACGGCCGAGATCAAGACCGGGTCCCGGCGGATCATCAGCTACCTGTTGTCACCGTTACTGAGGTATCAGCAGGAGAGCCTACGCGAGAGATGAGATAGGATAGCGACGAAATCGGAAGAGGTGCGTTCCGCTGCCAAACGCCCATTTCTCTCAGCTGCAGACCTGCTTCCCGCTCACGACGACACACGGCTTTCTTTGGGGCGTGGACGGGGATGCGCCAGGCGCGCCCTCAGCAGGACGCACGACCTCGGTCGACGCAGGCCGCGTATCGAGAGAGCCGCGGGGGGTTGCGCTGTCTTGATCGGTTCCTGTTGGCGACGACACTGACGCAGGACGTGCAATCGGCTCGGACCGTTTGCGGATCGGTGGCGGCGCGAGCGCTGCGGGCCGGGGAATCGGCCGCGGAATGCTATTGGTCGCCGATGGCGACAGCATTGCATCGCGCCGAGTTGGCAGCGGGTTGCCGAGTGGCAACGGCGCGAGTATTGCTGCGACGGAAAGCGGTGACACAATATCTGTTGAAAGTACGGACAGTACGATGCCGGAGCTGGCCGGGGCATCATTGCCGGTCGGCAAGAGAGGCGTCGATGACACTGCCGATAAAGGCGGGCTCAGAGGCGCTTTGATCTGCTCCGACGCGCCCGGCGTCACGACGGGCGGTGGCGGGCTCAGGCCGTTGATCGCCGTCGTCTTTGGCGCAACCGAGGACGAAAGGCCGGAGCTTCCTGCGAGGCTATTCATGTTGTCAGCCGCGCGGGCTGACCAAATTGACGCGAACATGGACTGCCCGTCCGGCTTGGTCGCGCTGTCCTCCGTGGAACTGATGGCCGGCGTTTCGCCGGCGTTGTCGGAGACAACTGGATTCGGCGGCCTCTCCGCGTCAACAGGTTGTCTGACGTAAGCCGGCAAAGACACGACCATTGGCGTGGGAAGAAGATGCTCGCCAGAGGGCGCAGCCGGCGGTGGCAACCCCAGCAATTCGGGCGGCGGCGGCTCCAGGAAATTGGCTGGCGTAGGCTGAGGCGGCTCCAACGCGAGAGCCGGATCGTCGAGGATAAGCGCGGGCCGCTCGATGTATTCGATTTCATCCGGCAATGGCGGAGGCACCTCGTATTCCATCCTCGCGAATTTGACGGGTAGCGCGACTGCGGCGCCCAAGAGCGAGAGAAGGCTGCGGGCGTCCGCAGCGTGTGGTCCACGCGGATAAAGCTCCAAATATGACCAGTAGGCATCCGGCGCGTTGGCTTGGTAGGTTCGACGCCAGACGATGGCCTCGCGCCGCGCCGCAAGCAGGGCTCGGACGCGGCTCGCCATTGGGTCATGCCAATAGTCCGCAAGAAAATCCACGTAGCCGTCGAACGTGTCGCGCGCCAAGGCTGTCAAATAGGCGTCGCGGGCGCCTAGACTGCGCATCGGCTTGGAACGCATCCAAGCCGTGTGCTCGGGCGAATCTGCCCGCGGCGGCGCGCCGGGACCGCGTTCGAAGAACATGAATTGCGTCTCAATTTTCGTGGCATCCCAAGGTATCTGTGCACCCTTCGTCGATTCACTGACACGCAACCGCACACGGTCAAACAAACGGGCCGGCGTCAGACCGCCCTCCCGAATCATCTCGGCGAGCGCCTTCGCATAGGGGCCATAACCACCCGCGACGTCGGGCGAGACTGTGCCCGGCGCGGCGTTGAACGCAATCAGCAAGTTGGTTTCCGGTTCGACCCAGGCGAGACCACCCGCTGGCCGCCGGCCTGACAGGGAAAACGGGGTTGCATAGGCAGCATCCAGAATCACGAAAATTGCCTTCAAATGAAGCGCCGCGAGCGAATGCGTCTGCTCGGACAACCGCAGAGCCCGAGGGCGCACGTCAGGCTCGGCAACATCCGCATCGACGGGGACCAGATAGTTCTCTCCTTCGAGCTGGAGCCCGTAGCCGGCGAAATACACCGTAGCGACCGCGTCCGGTCCCGCCTTCCCGACCCTGTCGATAAAATCGCGGAAAACCTGGCCCAACGCGTCTCCGCCGAGGTCGCGGGCGCCCGTGACATCGAAACCTGCCGCTTGCAGGGTTTGCGCAATCAGCACCGCGTCGTTGGCGGGCGTGGCCAGAGTCTTGGCCTTGTATGAGCCATTGCCGATGACGAGCGCCAGACGCTTTTCCGACGGCGCGGCGCCTGCTGGAGACGAGGACGCAGCAGCAAGGAGAACCAGAAAACGGAATATCTTCAAAAGCCCGTGCATTCTAATTTGCATCTTAGGTGCTCAAAGAAGATGCTTCAACATCGCTTCAAATGGCGGTTGCCGCAAGGATATCCGGCGAAAGAATGAATTAAACCCGCTTTCGCGAACAGATATCCGCCACCAAAAAATTAAATGACGTCCGTCGTGGTCAGCGGCCTGCCGTGCCGAGAATGAGCGTGCGGACCTTCAATGGCAAGCCTGATGCAGCCCCCCCGCGATCTGTGCCCACCGATTTCAAATATGCTGCTGGTTTGCAGCCGGCTGGGCCAATTGAGCCAATTGGTGAATTCCCCATTCAGAATGGCCAGACGAGGCATCATTACCAAATGCGGAAGACGGAAAAGCCGACGCCATGTGCTGCGACCAAAG
>WNFA01010319.1_pt1 | contig 16524 bp, 6 predicted proteins | sample 5400481 | NCBI WGS metagenome assembly WNFA01 (sample SAMN13153340, study PRJNA577476) | soil metagenome | isolation source: 120 cm saprolite under Douglas fir tree site 2 hole 1 replicate 2 | place: USA:California | collected 2015-04-18
TGCTGCTCGCAGGTCCCGATCGGAATGATGAGTCGCGGATCATTGCCGAGTATCGCACTGATCTGCGCCGGATTGAGCTGCTTAACCCGCAGCGGCCCGGAAACTGGAACGGAGGAGGGAAGAGTCATCGCATCAGCTGATAGTCTTAATGTAAGAAGCGGACGCCTGCCTCGAGGCGCAATCCTCGCGGCCGCCGCGATTCCGCTTTTCCTGATTGCGATATGGGTCAGAACTCCGGCGCTTCCACGCACGTCAGGGTCGGTGCCGCCGAACGGAAGTGAGCGAATCGCCACGGCCGAGGGCGCAATTCGCGCGCTGGAACGGGCTCTCACCGAGACTCGCGAGCGTCTCGAAGAGCGCGCAATCCGCGCGCTCGATGCTCCCAATGACCCTGAAGGCGCGTTTGCATTTCTCTCCGCCCGGACTCCCCAAAGAGATGGAGAGTCGGTCGTCCTCTTCGATCGCAATCGGCCCTTCGCCTGGTCGGGCGAAATGCGGGTCGATCCCGATACACTCGGCAGCCCCGTGAGCGTGACGTTCAGTCCATTCTATACTATGCTCAACGTGGCCATGACTCGCGCCCGCCGCCGCGCCGTCGCGTCGGCTGTGCTCCACGCCGCGCCGCCGGCGGACGGGCTCACCGAATCGGTGGCTGACCGCCTGGCCCCGGCGCAGGGCGTTGCTTCCTACGAGTTTTCGCCGCCGGCCAACGCGCGAGGCGGACCGGTCGTGCTCTCCAGTGACGGCAGACCGATTCTGCGGGCAATGCCGCGACTTGCCACGGCCGACGAGGTAAGCTTCCGCCGCGCGTCGATGCTTCGCGCGAGAGGGGCGGTAGCTCTCGTAATTCTCGCTCTCGCGTTTCTCGTCTATGCGTGGCGGGAAAGGCGGGCCCTGGCGGAACGGCTCTTCGCCGTTGCGGTGGCGCTCGCGATCACGGCGCTCATTCCGTGGAACTCTTTTTCGAATACTTCGCGCCTGTTCGATCCCGCGTACTACTTCTCGAAACTCGGCGGGCCGCTCACAGCGAACGCCGGCGCGCTCTGCATCAGCTCGGCGCTGATTCTGATGGCGGTGTACGCAGTCATTCGCGCGCATCCCCTGGTCCGCTGGCCGCGCCCATATGCCGCGGTGGGCGCGCTTCTTACGCTCGGGATCGGGATTCCCTTCGCATCGAATATAGTTCGTGGAATCGGACAACCCCCCTGGGGCTCTACGCCGGGCCTCTGGCTTTCGTGGGAGATTCCTCTATTCCTCTTCCTCTTCGCGGTGCTGCTTGCCGCGTACTGGATGCTGCGCATGGCGTTCGGCAAGCCCGGAGTGATCACTTTCCGGACGGCACTGGCCACGGCATCCATTGCGGCACTCGTTGCGCTCGGCGGTCTCTGGTCGACGACATATCGGCAGCGCATGCAGCTCGCCGAGCAGGACGTTGCGGCGCTCGGGCACGTTGACGATTACGCTCTCCAGCTCACGCGCCGATTTGTCGACACGCTCTCCAAGTCGCCGCAGCCACGAAGTCGCGCGGATTTACTGAAGGCATATGCTTCCTCCGACCTGGCAGCCGCTGAGTATCCGGCGACCCTCGCGGCTTGGGATCAGACGGGTAAGCAGATCGCCGAATTTGCGGTCGCGCCCGCCGAGCCGGACTCAGAGGCCGTGACGGCGGCGGTGAAGGAGGCGATCGCCGCGCGACAGACAGTGACGCGCAGCACGCTTGGCCCGACCGGGGTTCAGATTCTTGCCGCCGTAGCGCATCCCTCGGGCGGCGCGACGTCGGTGCTGGTTCTGCCGCGCACACGACTTCTCAACCCAAATCCTTACGCCGCTCTTCTTGGGATGGCGTCGCCTTCGGGCGGCGATCCTCCTTATGCCGTTGCGCTGACCGATGTCTCGCCCTCGGTCCATGCCGATACGATGCAGCTGCGATGGCATCGAATGGGGGATGAGCTTCACGGCGACCGACTGATCTCGACGAGCGCGGGGACCATGCGCGCGCACGTGGAGATCGACCTGCGCTCGATATGGGCGCGGGCCGAACGGGGAAGCCTTGTGCTGCTGCTGGACCTGCTGGTCGCCGGCATGTTCTGGCTGCTCGGCGCCCTTACGGAAAGAGGTTTCGTACGCTGGTTGCGCGTGCACGTGGCGAGGTGGATTTACACCTACCATGCGAGGCTCACTCTCGCCCTCTTCGCATTTTTCGTCATTCCCGCCATTGCCTTCGCGGTGTGGTCGTATCAAAGATTGCGAAGTGACGATCTGCAGACACGCGAAGTTCTCGTTCACGAGACGCTCAACGCGGTGGCCGCGGGCAACGATTACCAGCAGCTGCCGGGGGCTGCACGACGCTTCGACACTCCGCTCTTCCTCTATTCCAACGGCTTTCTCGACAGAACGAGCGACAGCCTGCTCGATGTTCTCGCTCCGACCGGCCGGCCATTGCCTCCACCGGTTGAGCTCAGTCTCGCGACTGCCGGCGAGCTATCCGCGGCCTGGGAAGCAAAGCTCGGCTCCGCGAAAATGCTCTTCGGCTACAGTGCTGTTCTCGGCCCGGGGCAGGAGCGTTACGTGCTCGGCGCACCGGCTCGAAGCGACGATATCGTATTGGACCGGCGACGCCGGGATCTCGGAATGCTCGTTCTGTTCGCGACGGCAGCCGGTGCGCTTGCGGCGCTTTGGTTGAGTGGCATCGCGGCCAAGCGTCTGGCGAGGGACCTCGAGCTCAGCAGGATTGAAGTGGCTCGCGCCGAACGCGTCCTGGCGTGGGGCGAGATGGCGCGTCAGATCGCGCACGAGATCAAGAATCCCCTCACACCGATTAGACTGGGAGTTCAGCATCTGCGACGGGCGCGCAGTGACCCGCGCGTCGATTACGACGCGGTGCTCAACGACAACGTGAAACGAATCCTGGCCGAGATAGACAGGCTCGACGAGATCGCGCGTTCGTTCAGCCGGTACGGAAGTGCACCCGCGGATCTGGCGCCGTCGATGGCTGTCGACGTCGCCGCGGTCGTGAAGGATGTCGTCGGTCTGGAACAGATGGGCGACCGAAAAGTGAAATGGCAGTTGCGGGGAGCCGACAGGCCAGTGTGGGCGATGGCGCGGAGGGACGAGATGCGGGACGTGCTGCTCAATGTGTTCGAGAACGCGCGGCTCGCAGGCGCGCGTCACGTCGACATCTCACTGCGAGAGGAAGATGGAAGAGTGACGATAGAAACGGTCGACAATGGGGCGGGCATTGCTCCGGCAGTGTTGCCGCGGATCTTTGAGCCGCATTTTTCTACGCGCACGACCGGGAGTGGGCTCGGGCTGGCCGTCAGCCGCCGACTGATCGAAGCGTGGGGAGGAGAGATCGCCATCGCCAGCGAAGAAGGAAAGGGAACGAGAGTGTTGATAGTGCTTGTACGGAGCGAGCCATGAGCGGGATGAATCGTGGAGTAGTGACGCCCCGCGCAACCAAGGTTTTGCCGCCGCATCTCGTTGATTGGCAGCTGCCCCCAGAATGGTCCTGGGGCCCTGGCGGAATGATCGGCGACTATCGACACTATCAGGAGGTGGTCGATGCGTTGGGGCGCTCCCTGTCCCTGGTGACCGCGCCCGATTCCGCGCACACCGCGTGGCTTTTCGAGGAGGCCAAGCAGCTGGCGCGACAGAGTCATCCCTCGATTCCGACGACTTACCACTACTGGACAGCGTATGCTGACGCCCGCCGCGGCCCGGGCTACTTGCGCCGCTGGATAACGGGGGAGACCGTGCGTGCACGTCTGGCGCGGCTCGGGCTCGCGGACATTCCGTACGTCTTTCAGCTTCTTCGCGGCGCATGCTCGACGCTCTCGTACCTGCACGAGACCGGCATCGCGCATGGTGGCTTGAACGGCGACGCACTGTGGACCACACCGACGGGCCGTCTATGGATGCTGGAGTGGCAGTGGGCGGTTCCGCGCGCGGCAATTCCTCCAGGTGTGAGGCCTGGCAACGGGCCTCTGGAGATACGCTCGCTTGAGGCGTCGCGACCAATGCGGGAAGAGCTGCTCCCCATGCCGCCCGAGTGGGAATCGAATGAGTGGGTTCCCACTCCCGTGAGCGACCAGTGGCAGCTCGCCGCGATGTGCTTCACAGCCCTCACTGGTGAAGCGCCGCCAACCCGCGGCGCTCCGCCAATCAAGCTGGTGCGGCCCGAGACTCCCGAGTCGATGGCGGTCGCGCTCGATCGCGCGTTGTCGGTAAATCCGGCTGATCGTTTTCCGTCACTCGCGGTTCTTCTGAGAGCGGTGGATCGGGGCGATCCCGCGCGGACGGTAGTAATGGTTCGCGGGGAGCCGGATCGCACCACCAACGAGTCGGCCGAAGCGCGCGTCCGCTGGGCGGTGGGTGACGACTACGAGATTCTGTCAAAGCTGGGGAGTGGCGCGTTTGGAACGGTTTGGCGCGCGCGCGATCTCTCGCTCGAGCGGGAGGTCGCGCTGAAGGCGCTGCACCCGGCAATCGCGCGCGACGACCGGGCCGTGAGGGCTTTCTGGCGCGAAGCAAAGCTGGCGGCGCAGCTTGCGCATCCGGCGATCGTTCCGATCTACGATTGGGACTCGAGCGGAGATCTGTCCTGGTACACGATGGAGTTGGCCGAAGAGGGAAGCGTTGCCAGTCTCGTGGCGCGATCCGGTCCGCGTCAGACCGCCGAGATCGCAACGCAGGTCGAACAGGTTCTTGATGGTCTCATCGTGGCGCACGCGAACGGCATTCTGCACCGGGATCTGAAACCCGAGAACATTCTCATCGATCGCTATCAGCGCTGGCGCATCACTGACTTCGGCATCGCGAACGTCACCGGTGAGGACGTTGCGGGCACCACGGGCACGCCCGCGTTCGCGGCTCCGGAGCAGCTCCTCGGAGAGCCGCAAGGGCCGGCGGCGGATTATTTCGCGATGGCCGCCATCGTGTACTTCACGATGACCGGCGATGCGCCGTTCGGCGATGGTGATGCGCAGAGCATATTGGCGCGGCAGCTGTCCGAAAAGGCGGACCTTGCACCATTTCCGACCGTGCTCGGAAACTGGTTCCGTACCGCGTTTGCGGCGAAGCCCGAAGATCGTTTCGCGGACGGATTGGCGATGAAGGAGGCGTGGAAAGAGGCAAGCGAAAAAGTTCTGGCGCGCCGGCGCGGGTCATGGTGGCGCCGAGTTGTGTCTTAGCGAAGGCCGGCAACGCGCCATCATTGACAAGGGCATGCTTGAGGCAGGGGCATGGCCTGCGGTCACTTACGCTAATGTCTGCGCGAGGTTCATGACCCCGCAAAAAGGCCGAATTTCCGGTTAGAATTCCCGTATTTCGTTTTAAAGTCGGTCTTTTCTCGCTGGGGGTGTTGGCTGGCGTGGCACTTGCAAGCCGATTGCCCACGACGAGAACGGCTACCGCAGCCGCAAATCGGCGGAGCGTGACGAATGTTTGTCGCGTTGTTTTTTAAGGGCGTTCATCACTAGCGCCTCCGAAAAGATTTGCTAGTTTCTCCGGTTGTGAGGGGGTCGGTCTGGAGAGTGCTTGTGCGCTCACTGGGCATGCATCCTGCCTCACGACACAACGTGCAACCGCGGTAACCGCTGCAAAGCATCTCCACCCTTTGAGAGGAACCAATCATGTTGAGAAGAAGTTGGACCGTCTGCGCGATGACGGCCTTACTCCTCGGCGGAACGGCGGCAGCACAGTCGCCCGGTACGTTGCTGGTAGGCGGGTTCGGCACGTGGACGCACTTCGATAGCAAGTGGAACCTGGACACCAGTTTCGGAAGTTCCTGGGGCTATGGTGGACGCGTGGGCGCCTTCATCGCGCCGAACTGGAATCTCGAGGCTGACGGTTGGTATACGCCAGCGAAATCCACGAGTACCACGCGCTTCCTGGGTTCGAGCTCGAACGCAATTGGCGGCGACGTAAAAGCTAGCGCATTCACGGCCCGTCTCGTGTACAGCTTCCCGCTCGGGAATCTGCCATCGATCCACGTTGGAGCTGGCGGAGCTCTCGAGAACCTGCGCGGAGGTACCGACGCTGGCCGCGGAGCTTATCAGTTCGGCGCCAACGGACTGGTCGGATTTAATCTCGGCTTTGGCGGCGTCGCGCTCCGCGTTGACGGACTCGTTAACTACCTGCCGTCAGATGGCGGGAAGACCGAGTTCGGCGCGCAGGCTGGTCTGCAGCTCTCGCCGGATATCAAAGATCTTTTCGGCGGTGGCGCAACGGGCAATCCCGTCATGTGGGCCCCGTACGTGTGGTGGGATGAGCTCGTCGCGCCCCTTCCGGGAACCGTCGAAGCCGGCGGCTTCGTTCAGTGGACCCACTTCGACGACAACGCCGGCATAGCTAGCGCGATTCCCAAGAATGGGATCGGCTATGGCGGACGCCTCGGCGTCTTCCTCAGCGATCCGGCCTGGGAAATTGAAGGAGATGGCTACTACTCTCCGCAAACGAACCGCGCACCGGCCGTCGCGGGCGCGCCGACGGACGTCAACGCGCATGCGTTCGCCGCGCGCGTGAACTACAACTTCCCGATCGGCAACTTTATCGGAGGCCGCCAGAGCCAGTTCATCATCGGCGCCGGCGGAACTCGGACCAGCTACAAGTTCAAGGGTGGCTCGGCGCCTGACAGCTACAGCTACAACTTTGGCGCGAGTGGCCTCGCGGGCATTCGTCTCGGCATCGCTAATCGCACCGCGCTTCGTGTCGACGGTGTGGTTGACTACATGCCGAATCACAGCCCAAGCGCAAATCTCAACTTCCACGTTCGTGGCGGCTTGAGCTTGCTGTTTGGTGGCGCGCGTCCGGAGGTTATGTGCACGTACGCCGGACTCGAAAGCATTCCTGCTTCGAGCCCGAACTGCGTTGCGCCGCCACCACCGCCACCACCGCCGCCACCGCCGCCTACATGCCAGTACAACTCGAACATCCTGGCGACGGATCCGGCTTGCGTACCACCTCCACCTGCATTCACAGATACGACCAAGATCACTGGCCCGATCTACTTCGACTTCGACAAGTCGACGATCAGACCGGATGCAGCTGCAACACTCGATGTCAAGATTCCTTGGCTGCAGGCTAACCCGGGAATGAGAATTCGTATCGAGGGTAACGCTGACGAGCGTGGCTCCGACGAGTACAACCTGGCCCTCGGCCAGCGCCGTGCGGCAAGCGCCAAGCGGTACCTCGTTGACCACGGCATTGCGGCAGATCGCTTCGACCTCGTGAGCTATGGCGAGGAGCGCCCGGTTTGCACCGAGCACAACGAAGCCTGCTGGCAGCAGAACCGTCGCGATGACTTCCGTATCGTGACGATCGGCAGCGACAAGATCGTAATACCACCGCAGGAGTAGCACCTTCTCCGGCCGGGCCTCCGAAAGGGGGTCCGGTTCGGAGACTAAAAGGCGGAGCGTCCGCAAGGACGCTCCGCCTTTCTGCATCTCCGCTTTTCTTCCTTGCGTGGCCTTTGCACCGCGGCTCGGGTCGAGGCAGGGTCTCCTCTTCGGCGCTACGCTCGCTGCCCTGCCCGCAAGCGGGCACCCGAAGCCACCTAACTGCGCTCCCTCGCTCTGCTCGGTCGCGGGTCTCCTCCTCGCGCTCGCTTTGCAAAGCGCCTATGAGGACACCCTGCCTCTCCCGCTGAAATCGTTTGTGCGGCGCCTTCGGTGTCGCGGACGCTGCAGCTATTCAGTAACCCTTTCTCCGGCACCAACTAGAATGGGTGCGGGGTCGGAACGCGGGCGATAGCGGAGCGCTTCGGCGATGTGAGCTGGTGCGATCTCGCTCACATCTTCGAGGTCGGCGATCGTGCGCGCAACCTTGAGGACGTGCACGAGATTCCTCGCTTCCTCGCGTATCGCGTTCGTTGCGTAGCGCGGGCTCGCTCGACTCGCAAGCGAATTGACGCCGAGGAATCGGCGTTCGTCGACTTGCTCAGATCGCGGAGGGCGACTGCTCCGACCGTGACGTGCATGTCGATTCTGTCGGCCAGTGGTCCCGAGATTCGCGCGTTGTAGCGCTCGACGTCGGTTGCGCTGCAGCTACACGTTCCGCTCGGATCCGCCGCTTTGCCACATGGGCATGGATTCGAGGCGCCAATGAGAGTAAATCGCGCCGGATAAGTAACTGCCTGTGCTGCTCGAGCGATTACGACTTTCGCGTCTTCCATTGGTTGTCTCAACCCGTCGAGCACATGGCGCGGGAACTCGAGCATCTCGTCAAGGAACAGCACACCGTGGTGGGCGAGGCTCACCTCGCCGGGACGGGGTTGCGAGCCTCCGCCGATGAGTCCCGCGCTCGAGATCGAATGATGCGGCGCCCGAAAGGGGCGTGCTCCTTCGCTGACGTTGCTGCGCGCGAGAACGCCGGCAACCGAATGAATCGCAATTACCTCGAGTGCTTCCTCCTCGGTCAATGCGGGCAGGATCGTGGGCATCCTGCGCGCTAACATGGTTTTCCCCGCGCCGGGAGGACCGACTAGCAAGACGTTGTGTCCTCCCGCGGCCGCGACCTCAAGCGCCCGCTTGGCTCCCTGCTCGCCGACAACATCGGCGAAGTCGGTCGGATCGGCGCTCGGTGTCGATAAGGTGACTACGTCACGGGCCGGCGTGAGCACTCCCTTGCGCAACTCAGCCAGGAGCTCGCTGAGTGTATGCGGCGCCGAAAGCTCGAGGGCACTGACGCGGGCAGCTTCCGCCACATTGGGTGCGGGCAGTACGAGCGTCGCGACTCCAGCACGTAAGGCATGGCGCGCGATCGAAAGCGCGCCGCGCATCGTGCGCAAAACGCCATCGAGCCCAAGCTCGCCCACGAACAGTCGCCCGGCGATGCGGCTCGCGTCGAGCTGCCCGGTCGCGACGAGAATGCCGATTGCGATCGGGAGATCGAAAGCGGTTCCTTCTTTGCGGATGTCCGCGGGGGCGAGGTTCACGGTGATGCGTCGGGGTGGAACCTTGAACCCCGAATTCACGAGCGCGGCACCGACCCGCTCGCGACTTTCCTTGACTGCGCTCGCCGCCAAGCCGACAATCGTCCACTGCGGCAGGCCTTGTGCGGCGTCGACCTCGACGATGACGTCGTACGCATCAATGCCGACGAGCGCAGCCGACCGAACCGCAGCGAGCATCACTCACGTAATGTGTGCCGAGCCCGTGGCGCGAAAGCGTTTCGAGTCAACCGAAATCAGTGTTGCGCAGAACGATTGTCTGCTGGTGCTGTTAACGGATCGGTACCGGAGAGGCGGGGTGTCCTCGTAGGCGGCTTTGCAAAGCGAGCGCGAGGAGGAGACCCGCGACTGAGCGGAGCGAAGGAGCGCAGTTAGGGGCTCCGACCAAGCGAGCGTAGCCGGCGAAGAGGATACCTCGACTCGACCCGAACCGCGATCCAGAGGATCCCAGTCACAGCGTTCGGTCGCACCGACACGTACGAATCAAGGCGGCACGAAACTGCGCCTTGAATACGTTGGCTGGAGACTGACTGAGTGATAGTGAAGTCGCGCTACTTATTAATTACGCTACTCGCGCTCGCAAATCCTGCGCGCGCGTTCCCCCAGGTCGGATCGACGACGGACATATTGATGGGTCGAGTCTCGGGACTCGACAGCCAGTCGGTCTCTGGTGCGCGCGTCGAAGCCACATCGACCGAGACGGGCATCACTCGCACAAAGACAACCGGGCCCGATGGCCGCTACACGATCGTGTTTCCGGATGGTGGCGGAAGCTATCGGCTGACCGTGCGAGCGATCGGAATGGCGCCCGTCACGCGCGACATCCAACGGCAGGGCGACGAAGACCGGCTCATTACGGACTTCACAATGGGACGCACCGCCACGCAGCTCGCGACCGTGCAGGTCCGCGCGGCAGCGCGGCGTGGCGATCCCACGCAGCGTCCGGAACCCGGCAACACTGAGCGCAATCTCAATCCCAATCTTATCAATCGACTGCCAATCGATGCGGGCGATCTGACCGCGCTGGCGGCGCTCGCGCCGGGAGTCATTCAGGTGCCGGGCACCGATACCACCAAGGCGTCCTTCAATGTGGCCGGTCAGCCGTCCAATCAGAACAGCATCACCCTCGACGGACTCAGCTTTGGCGCGGGAAGTGTCCCATCGGAGGCGGTTCGCAACACGCGCGTCATAACGAATACCTACGATGTCGCGCGTGGTCAGTTCACTGGCGGACAAGTCGCGTCGACCACAAAGGGTGGCACCAACAACGTCCAGGGCGCGTTCAGTTATTCGCTGCGCGATCCGAGCCTCGAGTTCGTTGACGACTCCAACCCGGCGTTCGGTCAGAAGTACACGCAGAACCAGATCAGCTTCGGCGCGGGCGGACCGATCGTGAAAGACAAGCTCTTTACCTTCGGCGCGCTCACCTTCTCGCGTCGTACTGATCCGCTGCTCTCCCTGCTGGCGGCTGATCCGCTCACGCTCGAGCGGCTTGGCACCAATCCCGACTCGGTGAACCGGTTCCTGAATCTCGTCCAGGGCTTCGGGCTTCCACTCACGTCGCCGCTCGCGCCTGATGAGCGCCTCAACGACAATACGTCGGCGCTCGTGCGCGTCGACTACAACCTCGCGGAAGACCATTCCCTCATGCTGCGGGGCGACTGGCGCGGCAACACCCAGCTCGGCTCTCGCCTGAACGCGCTGGCGCTTCCGCACTCCGGCGGTGATCTCAAGGGTTCGGGTGGCGGTGGCATGATGACGCTCACATCCCACGTCGGGATGTTCATCAACGAGCTCCGCGGCTACAAGTCAGTCGACAACCGGAATACCTCCGGTTATTTGTCGGTTCCCGATGGAAGAGTGAAATCGAGCCTGCTCGAGGTAAGTGACGAGATCTCACGCCTCACTACTGCGGGCGGGCATCGGTTCAAGCTCGGCGGACTCGTCAATGAGCAAAGAAGCTCCGTCGGATTCGTCCCCAACCGGTTCGGCACTTTCACTTTCAATTCGCTCGCCGATTTTGCCGCTGGGCAACCCATTCAGTTCACTCGCACACTCTTCGCGCGCGACCAGCAATCGGCGACCAACAATCTCGCGTCCTACCTCGGTGATTCGTGGCGCGTAAGCCCGAAAGTGCAGGTGACTTACGGACTGCGCGCTGAAGGCTCGCGTTATCCCGACAAGCCGGTCTACAATCCCGAGGTTGATTCGACTTTCGGCCGGCGCACGGACAATCTCCCTTCGGAATTCCACGTCAGTCCGCGCGCGGGATTCACAGTCTTCGTCGGTGAATCTCAGTTTGGTCCGCCACCGCTCACGCTGCGCGGAGGCTTTGGCGAATTCCGCGGCACTGCTCCCGCCCAGCTGTTCGCATCGGCGCTCAACGCCACGGGTCTCACCAACGGGCAATCGATGCTCACCTGCATCGGCCCAGCGGCTCCGACCCCTGATTGGGCTGCATATCTCGCCGATCCTTCCACGATTCCCACGACGTGCAATGGAGGTGCCCCGATATTTGCCAATCAGCGCCGCAACGTGACGGTTTTCGATCCTGACTTCCAGGCTCCGCGGGCCTGGCGCGCGTCGCTTGGATTGAGTCGCCGCTTCTGGGACCGTTACTCCTTCTCGATCGACGCCGGTTACGCGCGTGGTGTGGCGCAAACCGGATCAACCGACATCAACCTGGACACGATTCCGAAGTTCACCCTCGCAAATGAAGCCAATCGTCCCGTGTACGCCCCACCAAACGCGATCTCGCCGGGCAGTGGTGCTGTGTCAGTGCTCGGCTCCCGCTTGCATCCGCAGTTTGGAGTCGTAAGCCAGATCCAGTCGAATCTCCGATCCGACACCAAGCAGATCACGTTCGGGCTCAACGGAATCACCAGCAAAGGAATTCTTCTCAATGCATCGTATACGCTGACGAGCTCCTTCGATCAGTCGCAGGGTTTCGGGCAAGGCGCCGTGCAGGGTTTTGGCGGCAGCGCTGGGTCGACGGCCGGCAATCCGAACCTGTCGGAATGGGGGCGTAGCGACAACTCGCGCCGTCACGCACTTCTCGCGACGATCACCTATCCGGTCAAGCCGATACTCGAGCTGACTGCGATCGCGCGGGCGACCTCCGGCAGCTACTTCGCTCCGCTGGTAGGCGGCGACATCAACGGCGACGGTCGCAACAACGATCGCGCATTCGTCTTCAATCCGGTCGCCGCCGCTCAAGCCGGCGATACCGCGGTCGCGAACGGAATGACTCGTCTCCTCGCCAATACGTCGTCGCGTGCACGCGATTGTCTTCTCAGTCAGATGGGAAAGGTTGCGGCGCGCAGTAGCTGCTCGACCCCGTGGTCTCCCGCTCTCGATCTCCAGGCCAACATCAGGCCCGCCTCGTTCGGCCTCGATCGCAGGCTCACCATCTCGGTGATTGCGCTCAACACGCTCACGGGACTCGATCAGCTTTTGCACGGCAGCAACAATCTTCACGGTTGGGGACAGCCATCGTTCCCCGACCGCACACTTCTTTATGTGCGCGGATTCGATCCAACGACCGATACTTACCAGTATCAGGTCAACGAGCACTTTGGCGCCACCAATGGAACGCGGAACGCATTTCGTGTCCCGTTCCAGATTGCGATTCAGGGGCGACTTACTCTCGGGACGGATCCCGCACGCCAGCAGTTCAACAACGTAATTGGCCGAGGGGCGGGGGGTCGCCTCAATCCGGAGGCGCTCAAGGCGCGGATGACGCGTCTCGTGCCGAACGCCTTCCTGGACATAATCGCCGTCAACGACTCGGCAAAGCTCGAGCTCACGCCAGATCAGACCGCGAAGCTGCAGACCGCGGGTGACGCTTTCAAGGTGAAATCGGATTCGCTGATCGAAAAAGTCGCTACCATCCTTGGCGACACGACGACACAGAATCCGGACCCAATGACAGTTTTCACCAAGATTCAGCCGTTGATCACCGAGGCAAGAAAGCTGGCAACGCAAGGGATCAACGACGCGAAGGCGATTCTGACGCCCGCGCAATGGGCGAAGGTTCCCGAAAGTGTCAAATCGCCAGGATTGCGGCGTGGAGACGGTGAAGGTCCCCGGGGCGAGAGGGGTGGTCCCGGCAACTAGCGTGCACGGCAGGTGCGTGGGTATTCTCCCTCGTCACTCAACCTCCACGCTCCGGGGAAATGAAAGGCTTTTTTCGCCGCATCGGCTGCTTCATTCTCATCATCGTAATCATCGCTGGCGTATGGTACTGGTACGCCGTCCAGAACTCCCCCACCGGCAGTAACGCCTCGGCCACGGCGCCAGGAACTGCAACTTCGGTAAACACGGGCTGGCAACCGTTAACGGAGGCCGACGCCGAGCGCGGACGTGTCGCCGTGCAATCGCTGGGACGACAATCGGGTCCGGTCTTCGCGAATTTGAGTCCCAGCGAGGCTGCCTCGTACATCTTCCTGGTGCTGGCGAAGCAGCTGCCGCCCTCGGCGAAGAATGCTGAAGCGGAGATCGTGGGCGATCGGCTTTACGTCCGCTCGGAGGTCGAGCTCAAGGATTTCGGCGGTTCCAAGAACCTCGGCCCACTCGGAATGCTGCTGGGTGAACGCGATAGCGTCCGTCTCGGGGGCACGATCAACGTGCTCAAGCCTGGATTGGGGGAATTCCTCGTTCAGGAGGTGAAGCTCGGACGACTCGACGTGCCAACGTCCCTGATACCGCGACTGGTAAGTCAGATGAAGCGCGGCAAGCAGGTCGAAGGCATCTCCAGGAACGGGCTCCCGATGGTGATGCCGGCTTACATTTCAGATGTGCGCATCGCCAACGGCAAGATCACCCTCTACAAGAGTGTCCGGTGAGTCGCAGGATTCTCGTCATCGATGATGAGCAGGGAATCCGCGCGGCGTTGGGACAGCTCCTCGAGTACGAGGGGTACGAGGTGCACACGCTCGCGAACGCGACGGACGGGATAGCCGAATATCAGAAGTGGCGGCCGCATCTCGTCTTTCTCGACGTGAAGATGGCCGGGATGGACGGGATGGAGGCGCTCAAAAAACTGCGCGAGCTGGATCCCGCGGCTACGGTCGTGATGATCAGCGGCCATGCAACGATTCGCACGGCCGTCGAAGCGACGCAGGCCGGCGCCTACGAGATTCTGGAAAAGCCCCTCGACACCGACCGCATCCTGGTGATGCTCAGGAACGCGCTGTCGCATCTCGATCTTCAGGAAGAGAACGCCCGACTGAAGCAATCGATCGACGCTCCGTTCGAGATCGTCGGCAAGACGCCCGTGATGCGGGCGCTGATGGAAAAGATAGAAAAGGTTGCGGCGACGCCGGCGCGCGTTCTCATCACTGGTGACAACGGGACGGGCAAGGAGTTGGTGGCGCGGGCGCTTCACCGCATGTCACCACGCGCGACCAAGCCTTTTGTCGAGGTGAACTGCGCCGCGATTCCGGGTGAGCTGATCGAGAGCGAGCTGTTCGGCCACATGAAGGGCTCCTTTACCGGCGCGATCTCGGATCGCGCCGGCAAGTTCGAGCAGGCGAACAAGGGAACGCTTTTTCTCGACGAGATCGGCGACATGAGCCTGGCGGCGCAGGCGAAGGTACTGCGCGTGCTGCAGGACAACGTCATCACCCGCATCGGCGGCGCCAAGCCGATCTCGGTCGACGTCAGGGTGATCGCAGCGACGAACAAGACGCTCGAGAACGAGATCGCGGCCGGAAAATTCCGTGAGGACCTGTACTACCGCCTGAATGTTGTTCCGATCCACGTTCCGCCAATTCGAGAGCGGCGCGAGGATATCCCGACGCTGGCGCAGTACTTCGCCGCGACACTGTCGGCGCGGGAAGGAATTCCGCCGCGGACTTTCACGCAGGATGCGTTGGAGAGATTGAGCTCGTTAGACTGGCCAGGCAACGTGCGCGAGCTGCGGAACACCGTCGAGCGACTGTTGATTCTCGCCCCCGACTCCCAGATATCGGCGCGCGACATTGACCGGCTGGCTGGCCAGCGCGCGCTCGACGACGCGGGACTCGCCACACTCACCCAGTGCCGCACCTTCGAGGAATTCAAGGACGCCGCGGAGCGCGCGTTCCTGCTCAACAAGCTGCGCGAGTTCGACTGGAACGTGTCCGAGACCGCGCGCGCAGTGGAGATGCCGAGGTCGAACCTTTACAAGAAGATCGAGCGATACTCTCTATCACGTGAGCACAGCTAACGCAGCATTCACCGCTTTCGTCACAGACTCCTTGAGATTCGAGCGATATTCGCTTTCGCGCGAGCACAGCTGACGTGCCGTTCACGCTACCAACACCGACATTCAAATGAAAAAGTTCAGCAACTACATTGGCGGAAAGTGGGTCGCCCCCGAGTCGGGTGAATACTTCGAGAACCACAACCCAGCCGATCGCGCCGATGTCGTCGGCAAGTTCCCACTCTCCGACACGCGCGACGTGGATCGCGCGGTCGAGAGCGCCCAGCGGGGTTTCGCTAGCTGGCGACGGACTCCGGCTCCCGCACGCGGCGATGTCCTCCGGATCGTCGGCGACATCATGACCAAGCGCAAGGAAGAGATCGCCGACGCGATGACGCGCGAAATGGGCAAACCGCTTACGGAGACGCGCGGCGACGTGCAGGAGGGAATCGACACAGCCTACTACGCGTCGAGCGAAGGGCGGCGCTTGTTCGGCAAAACGGTCCCCAGCGAGCTGCGCAACAAATGGGCGATGAGCTACCGGCGTCCGATCGGTGTCGCCGGTCTCATCTGTCCGTTCAACTTCCCGATGGCGATCCCGACGTGGAAGATGTTCCCGGCGCTGGTGTGCGGAAACGCCGTGGTCTTCAAGCCCGCGGAGGACGTTCCTCACACTGGAACTCTTCTCATAGAGATTCTTCTCGAGGCCGGGCTTCCGCCAGAGGTCGTTCAGCTCGTCCACGGTCGGGGAGAGCAGGTAGGTGCGGCGATGGTCGAGCATCCGGGAATCCCGCTCATCTCCTTTACGGGCTCGACGGAGACTGGCCGGCTCGTGGGTGAGACCTGCGGGCGCCTCCACAAGCGGCTGTCGCTGGAGATGGGGGGTAAGAACGCCCAGATCGTGATGGACGATGCCGACCTCGATCTGGCCCTCGAAGGCGCCCTCTGGGGCGCTTTCGGGACGACGGGGCAACGTTGTACCGCTACCAGTCGTCTTATCATACACAAGAAAGTTCACGACAAGTTTGTTGGCATGCTCGAGGACCGGGCCCGGGCTCTCAAGCTGGGCGACGGAAGGAAGAAGGGCACCGATGTGGGCCCGCTCATCAACGAGGATGCCCTCAGAAAAGTCGAGACCTACGTCGATATCGGTCAGTCGGAAGGCGCGAAGCTCGTCACCGGAGGGGAACGCCCCAAGAAACTATCTGGTGGCAACTTCTTCGAGCCGACCATCTTCACCAACGTCAAGCCGGGCAGCCGTCTCGAGCAGGAAGAAATCTTCGGTCCGGTTCTTTCCGTAATTAGAGTGAAGGACGCGGACGAGGCTTTTGGGGTGAACAACGACGTGAAATACGGATTGTCATCGTCGATCTACACGCGGGATGTGAACACG
>WNFA01002517.1_pt1 | contig 16513 bp, 19 predicted proteins | sample 5400481 | NCBI WGS metagenome assembly WNFA01 (sample SAMN13153340, study PRJNA577476) | soil metagenome | isolation source: 120 cm saprolite under Douglas fir tree site 2 hole 1 replicate 2 | place: USA:California | collected 2015-04-18
TCAGCTGCGACCACGACTCCATGTCCAGGTAGTAGCTGCGCATGGCATCGAGCGGCAGGAGCGCGCCCGCCAGCTTGTCGACCTCGCGGATCGAGATCTCGGGCCGGGCGCCCTCCACCAGGAAGATGAGCCCCACGTGCACGCGTCCGACCGGCGTCGTCTGGTCGTTGATCGCCCCCAGCAGCCGCGTCGAGAAGTGGCCGCTGTAGACGACCTCCTCTTCCCACTCGCGCCGCAGCCCGGCGGCGATCGGGTCGGCGGCGCCGGCGACATCCTCGGGATTGATATGGCCGCCGACACCCAGCGAGTAGAGGTGGCGCAGCCGCCGCTCGCTCGAGCGGCGCAGCCGGTGCGTTAGGAAGTAGCGGTCGTCATGGCGAAAGACGACGTAGGGGATGATCTGCGGTTCGGCCGGATCCTCTTCGACCTCGCGGCGTGGGCGGAAGCGGTAGTTCGCGCGCACCCGCGTGAGCAAGTCATCGAGGCCCGTCGCCCGAAAGCCGGTCCACTCGCTGCCGCCAAACAGGGTGTCCCGCGGAACGACCAGGACATCCTCGCGCGCGCCCACGGATTGAGTCTAGCGATGCGTCGTCGTGATGGCGTTACTCGTGACGGTCGCGATTCTCGCGGTCGTCGGGAGTCGGCCACGGCGTTGGCTTCGCGGTCACCTGCGGCGTCGGGTCTGGCGTGGCCTGTTCGCCGATGACGAGCGTGGGAGCTGTGGCGCTCTCGAGTTGCTCGATTCGATCGAGCTCGTCGCTGGCCGCGGCGACCAGTTCCTTGATGCCCGCCACGTCGTCGTCGCGACTCGCGTTGATGCGCTCAACGGCGTCGAGCTTGACGTGCAGGGCGTGAAGCGCATCTTTGGCGGCCAGCGGGTTGGCAGGAAATCTCAGTGAGACGGCCGCGTCGTTGACGATGATGGTGTAGGCGCGCAGGCTGTTCTCGGCGAGCCGCGTCTTGTGGTTGGCGGCCATCGCCTGGGCTTCGCGCAGCCGCTCGCCGGCCAGTTGCAGTTGCACGGTCAGCCGCTCGTTCGCCGGCGTCAGCGCCAGGCGCATACCCTCTTCGAGTTGCTTGACGGGGTAGAGCGGGTTATCCGGGAGCGCGGATGGCGCGGCGAAGGCCGTGCCCGCGACTGCCAGCGCGGCGATCGCCGCTGCGGCGAAGGCCACGCTCAAGCGCTGATAACCGGCAAAGGTCGGGATCCGCAGCGTGCGACGCTGTGGCAGCACGGCCTGGAGCTTCAGCCAGAACGTGGCCACCGCGACGGGCGGGGCAGGTGGGAGCGTGACCAACAGTAGGTTGAGCTCGCGGACCTCGCGCAGCTCGGCGGCGCAGGCGGCGCAGCCCGTGATGTGCCCGTCGATCCGGCGGCGCTCGTCGGCGGCCAGCATGCCATCGGCATACGGGATCAGCCAGTCGCGCGCCGTCGCATGACTCAACATCTTGATGGCCTCTGTTCCGTAAAACGGACCGAATTCACGCCGTATTCGCCTCCTCGCCGCGCACCAGGTCGCCGAGGCGTTCCCGGAGCAACCGCTTGGCGCCGTTGAGTCTCGACATGACCGTTCCCAGGGGGATATCGAGCGTCTTCGCGATCTCGTCGTAGCTGAGCTCGCCGAAGGCCTGCAGCGCGATCGTGTCACGGTAGTGTGACGGCAGGCTCGCGATCGCTTGACGGACGGCGCGCTGCAGGTCATGCCGGGTTGCCACGTCCATCGGATCCGACTCCCGGCTGGCCGGGGGTTGTTCCATGCCGTCGAGCGAGACCACCGGCCGGCGTCGGCGCAGGGCATCGGTGACGGCGTTCGCCGCCACCCGGTGCAGCCAGTGCTTGAACGGCTTCTCGTGGCGGTAGCCGGGAAGCGCTTTGTAGACCTTGAGAAAGACCTCCTGGGCGACGTCTTCCGCCAGGCTGAGCTCGCCCAGTGCCCGGAAGGCGACGTTGATCACCAGCCGGTGGTGACGGATCACGAGCTGGCGGAAGGCCTCCTGGTCCCCGGCCGCGCTCCGATCGATCAACCGGCGTTCTTCGGCATCCCCCTCGATCGAGGGAGCATCGTCGGCCCTGGCCATCTCCCGACGGTGTGACGCCGGGCGAGGGAGGGGCTTGCGACGCGATCTAGGGGGTGGGCTGCCGGCGCAGGTCGCTCAGGAAACGGCGGACCTGGGTCGCCGGGTCCTCCGGCGCCCGCGCAATGGCGTCGAGCAGCGCGCTGGCGACGATGACGCCATCCGCCTTGCCCTCCAACGCCCGCAGATGCTCGACCCGCGAAATGCCGAAGCCGACCACGATCGGCAAGCTCGTATGCCGGCGTACGGTTTCGATCAAGGGCAGCAGCGCAGGATCCAGTTCCGCGCGCGCCCCGGTCACGCCGGTGACGGCAATGCAATAGATGAACCCGGTCGCGGCACGGCAGGCGGCCACGATGCCCGCCTCGCTGCTGGTCGGCGCGACGAAGAACACGAGGTCGAGGTGATTTGCGTCGGCGGCGCGGCGCAGGTCCGCGGACTCGGGGGGCGGAAGGTCGGGCACGATCAGTCCGTCGACGCCGGCCTGCGATGCCGCGCGGCAAAACCGATCGAGCCCGAAGGCAAGGATCGGATTCAGATACGTCATGAAGAGCAGCGGGACATCGGTCGTTTTCCGCGCCGCCCCTGCCGCCTCCAGCGCCAGCGCGACCGTCATCCCGCCCTTCAACGCCAGCTGCGACGCCGCCTGGATGGTGCGACCGTCGGCGAGAGGGTCGGAAAACGGAATGCCGAGCTCGATGGCATCCGCACCCGACTCGGCGGCGGCCTGGACGAGCGACGGGGTGACGTCGAGGCGCGGATAGCCGACCGTGAGGTACGCGATCAGGGCCAGCCGCCGCTGCGCGCGAAGCCGACCGAAGGTCGCGGCGATCCGGCTCACCCGGCGCTCGCGCCCCGGACGATCTCGAGGTCCTTATCGCCCCGACCGGACAGATTGACGAGCACCAGATGCTCCGCGGCGAGCTCGGCCGCCAGCGGCATCGCGTAGGCGATCGCGTGCGAGCTCTCGAGCGCGGGGATGATGCCCTCCAACCGCGAGGTCTCATGGAAGGCCGCAAGCGCCTGCTCGTCGGTGACACTGACGTACTCCGCGCGGCGCTGGTCGTGGAGGAAGGCATGCTCCGGCCCGACCCCCGGATAATCCAACCCCGCGGAGATGGAGTGCGTCGCCAGCACCTGGCCGTCCGCGTCCTGCAGCAGGTAGCTGAACGAGCCGTGCAGCACGCCGGGACGGCCGCCGACGATGGAGGCCGCGTGCGCTCCGCTGTGAAGCCCACGTCCGGCCGCCTCCACGCCGATCAGCCGGACCGGGTCATCGACGAACGGCGCGAAGATCCCGATGGCATTGCTCCCGCCGCCGACGCAGGCCACCACCGCCGTCGGTAACCGTCCGGTCTCGACGAGCATTTGGGCCCGGGCCTCGCGTCCGATCACCGACTGGAACTCGCGGACCATCAACGGGTACGGGTGCGGGCCGACCGCCGATCCGATCACGTAATGCGTGGTGCGGACGTTGGTCACCCAGTCGCGGATCGCCTCGTTGGTCGCGTCCTTGAGCGTCTTGCTCCCGCTCTCGACCGGCGTGACCGTGGTGCCAAGCAGCTGCATCTTGTACACGTTGATCGCCTGGCGCGTCATGTCGTCGACGCCCATGTACACCTCACACTGGAGACCGAACTTCGCGCACACGGTGGCGACCGCGACACCGTGCTGGCCGGCCCCGGTCTCGGCGATGATCCGCTGCTTGCCCATCCGCCGGGCCAGCAGCACCTGCCCCAACGCGTTGTTGATCTTGTGCGCGCCGGTATGGCAGAGGTCTTCGCGCTTCAGCCAGATTTCGGCGCCGCCGGCTCGCTCGGTCAGCCGATCGGCGCGATAGACGGGCGTCGGCCGCCCGCTGAACGTCCGTGAGAGGTACTCGAACTCATGGCGAAAGCCATCGTCCTTGAGCGCGGCATCGAAGGCCGCCGCCAGCTCCTCGACGGCCGCCATCAGCGTCTCCGGGATGTACTGGCCGCCGTAGCGCCCATAGCGGCCGCGCGCATCAGGCGTGGTCTGACTCATGACCGATCCACCCGGCGGACCGCCTCGACGAACGCGCGCAATTTCGCGTGATCCTTGCGGCCAGGTTCCGCCTCGACCCCACTGCAGACATCGACCGCCCAGGGATGGAGTTCGCGCACGGCACCCTCGACGTTGTCCGGTGTCAAACCCCCGGACACGACCAGCGGATAGCGGCGGGCGACGGCCCTGGCTTGCGGCCACGCCCATGCTCGCCCAGTGCCACCGATGGAGTCTGGCACCCAGGTATCCAACAATGGATGGTCGCCGTTTTCGAGTCGGATGGCGGTCAGGTCTTCGCCTTCTTGCACTCGGAAGGCCGGCAGCAGGAGCAAGCCAAGCGCGCGATCCTTTGCAGTCATCGGCCGGTAGACCTGGATGGCGGTCAGGCCACAGGCCCGCGCGACCTCGCGGATCTGCTCAGGGGTCTCGTCGATGAAGACGCCCACGCGCTCGACCCCGGCCGGCACCTGGGCGATCACGCTTTTGATCTCGTCGACGCGAACCTGGCGCTTGCTGCGCGTGAAGATGAACCCGAGCAGGTCGGCGCCCAACTCGACAGCCAGTTCGACGTCCTCGCCCCGGGTGTTGCCGCAGATCTTGATCTTCGTCACGATCCGCTCAGCTCCCGGACCTTCGCCTCGAGGTCCGCGGCCCGAAGCAGCGACTCGCCGACCAGCACCGCATCGACCCCGAGGCGGCCGAGTTCGTCCACGTGCGCGCGGCTCTCGATGCCGCTCTCGCTGATCACGACCCGGCCGGCCGGGATCAGGGGTCGCAACCGGACGGTGGTCTCCCTCTCCGTCTTCATCTTTGTGAGGTCCCGATTGTTGATGCCGATGATGATGGCATCGGCCCGCAGCGCCCGATCCACCTCTTCCTCCGAGTGAACCTCGACCACGACCTGCATCGAGAGTCGGGTCGCCAGCGCGTGAAGGTCGCGCAGCGCGCCGTCGTCCAGCACGCCGACGATCAGCAGCACCGCGTCGGCGCCGACCGCGCGGGCGGCCAGCACCTGGATCGGGTCGATGATGAAGTCCTTGCAGAGGACCGGCACCTCGACGGCCGCGCGGACCGCCTGGAGGTGGTCGAGACTGCCACCGAAGAATTCCGGCTCGGTCAGGACGGAGATGGCCGCGGCGCCATTGGCGGCGTAACGCTGCGCCAGCCGCACCGGGTCATAGGGGCGCTGCAGCAGGCCGCCGGAGGGCGAGCGCTCCTTGCACTCGGCGATCAGCGACACCCCGCGGCGGCGCAATGCCAGGCGAAAATCCCGTGGCGAGGGCGCCGCGGCGACCGATTGCGGCAACCCGGCCCCCGCACCGCTGGTCTTGAGCGCCGCGACCGCGGCGCGCCGTGATTCCAGGATCCGTTCGAGGATGGGCGCGGCTTTCGTGGCCATCAGCCGGAGTCCACCGTCCCGACTAGGCGCGGGCTGCGGTCTTTTCCAGGACTCCTTTCATCCGCTTGACGCCCTCCTCGATCTGATCGATCGCGTTCGCATACGAGAGCCGCAGATAGCCCTTCCCCATCTCGCCGAACGTGCTCCCGGCGAGCAGGGCGACCCCGCCCTCGTTGAGCATCCGGTCGGCCAGTACGCGTTCGTCCTGCCCAGTCTTCGTGATGTTCGGAAACACATAAAAGGCTCCCAGTGGCTTGTGGCAGCTGACTCCTGGCAAGGCATTGAGGCGATCGACCACCAAGTCACGGCGCTGCTTGAACTCGCCGACCATGGCCTGCACCGAGGCATCCGATCGAGGGGAAAGCGCCTCGATCGCCGCCATCTGGGTGAAGGCAGCGGCACACGAGCTGCTATTGATCATGAGCGTCTCGAACTTCTGCGCCAGCGGCAGGGGCGCGACCGCGAAACCCAGCCGCCAACCGCACATGGCATACGCCTTGCTCAATCCGTCCGAGTAGATGGTGCGCTCGAGCATCCCGGGTACGGTCATGATCGACGCGTGATGGCCGTCGTAGGTGATCTGGCCGTAGACCTCGTCGGTCAGCACGTAGAAGTCATGCCGCATCGCGAGTTCCGCGATCTGCTCGAGGTCGCGGGTGGACAGCACGCCACCGGTCGGGTTCTGCGGCGAGTTGATGACCAGCAACTTCGTTCGTGGAGTGATCTTCGATTTGAGCTCTTCAATGTCGAGGCGGAAGTCGTTGCGCTCTCGCAAGGGGACACCGACCGGGGTGCCGCCGGCAAGCGTCGCGGCTGAGGCATAGATCGCGTAGCCGGGATCGGGAACGATCACCTCATCACCCTGGTCGACCAACGCCAGCATGGTGAACAGCAGGACGTTCTTGGAACCCGGCACCATCACGACCTGTTCCGGTTTGACCTCGACCTCATACCAACGGCGGATCCAGTCCGCCACCGCCTGGCGGGCCGGCATCAGGCCACCCGCGGGCGTGTAGTGGGTGTAGCCGTCGCGCAACGCGCGCTCGGCGGCCTCGACGATGTTCGGTGGCGTCGGGAAGTCGGGCTCCCCGATCTCGAGGTGAATGATGTCGCGCCCCTGCGCTTCCAGCTTGCGCGCCTTGGCCAGGACCTCGAACGCGGTCTCGGTACCGATCTCCGACATGCGCCTCGCGAACTTCATTTCGCTCATCCTCTCACGCCAAATGGACCGAGATCGCCCTTAAAGGGCATCCAGTCGACCCGCACATCCTGCACCCGCGCCCCTCGCGGTCCTTTGCGGAGCACATCGAGGAACCGCTCCAGCGAGGACGCGTCGCCCTCGGCCTCCACCTCCACCGCGCCATCGTAGCGGTTGCGGACATAGCCATCGAGGCCAAGCCGGCGGCCATGCGACTGGGCAAAGTAGCGGAAGCCAACGCCCTGGACGTCGCCGAAGATCTCCGCCTTGAGGCGGCGCCGCTGTGGTTTATCGGGCAATCAGGCGTGCGCCAGCGGGCCGGCCGTCACGACGACCGAGACGCGCTTCGGCGCATCGGGAATGGCCCGCAGCGTGCGGCGGACCACCGGGAGGTAAGCCTGTACCAGCTGTCGGGCTGACTGCTCGGTGGGCGCGCCGATGACGAGCCGCTGCTCGTCGCAGTGGCAGCAGGTGGCGGTGCCTTCCCAGAGGTAGTAGGCGGTATCGGGGAGGTTCAGGCTGAGCAGGAGTTGAAGCTCCTTCCACACTGCACTCCCCTGCATTGCCCCTAATGCTACTCCCGGCGTGGCTCCTAAGCTAGGCCCAAATGAGTCTCACGGATGCCCTGAAGAGCCGGGCCAGGGAGCTCGGCTTCTGCGCCGTCGGCGTTACCGGCGCCGAGCGGTTTTCGGAGGCCGAAACCGCCGCCGCGCACCGGACCCAGCAGGGCCTGATGGATGGCCTGTCCTGGTGGAGCGAGGCTCGGGCTCATGCCAGCGCCGACCCTGGCCGGGCCACCCCGGATGCCCGCAGCGTGATCGCCCTCGCCTTCCCCCATCCCTCGCCCACAAATTCCCTCTCCCCCTCCGGGGGAGGGCAGGGCCCACGCGGACGCATCGCCTCCTACGCGCTTGGCCGCGACTACCACGAAGTCCTACTCGAGCGGATGCAGCCGCTGCTCGCGATGCTCCGTGAGCGAGGTCATGTGGCGAAGACCTACGTCGACCACGGCTGGATGCTCGACCGCGCGGCGGCGGCTCGTGCCGGCCTGGGATGGCTCGGAAAGAACACCAACCTGCTCATCCCGGGTGTCGGTTCGTCCGTGCTGCTGGCGGAGATCGTCACCTCCGCCGAGCTCGAGCCGGACCTGCCGCTGAAAAAGACGTGCGGCAGCTGCGATGCCTGCATGCGGGTCTGCCCCACCGGCGCGTTGATCGAGCCCGGCGTGCTGGACAATCGGCGCTGCATCTCCTTCTGGACCATCGAGCACCACGGCGTCATCCCGATGGACATGCGGCCGCTGATCGGCGACTGGATTTTCGGCTGCGACCTCTGCCAGGAGGTCTGCCCAGTCAACGTCAGCCCGCGAGCGGCCGAGCCGGATGCCCAGGCGCTCGAGGCCTTCGGCCCGATGATCGACGCGCGACCGCGGCTGGAGGAATTGCTGGCCCTCGACGAGGACGGCTTTCGCGCGCGCTTTCGAAACAGCGCGGTCTGGCGAACGCGGCGGTCCGGACTGCTTCGCAACGTGTGTATCGCGCTGGGCAACATCGCCGACCGCACCTCGGTGCCCGCTCTGGCCTCGGCCCTCGACGATATGGAGCCCCTGGTCCGCGGCCACGCAGCATGGGCACTGGGACGGTTAGGCGGCGGGACCGCCCGCGCTCACCTCGAGCGGGCGCTCAGGCGCGAGACCGACGCTTGGGTGCGCGACGAGTGCGCGCTGGCGCTGCAGGCGTGCGGGCCGCTCGTCGTCCCGTCAGGGGTTTGACCGCCGTTCCCTCTTCGGCCCGGGCGAGCATGAACACCAGGTCCGAGAGCCGGTTCGTGTAGCGAAGCACTTCGGGATTCCGCAGCTGACCGCCTTGTTGGAGACCGACGATGCGGCGCTCCGCCCGGCGCAGGACGGCGCGCGCCACATCCAGGGCCGCGGCCGCCGGTGTCCCACCCGGGATGACGAACGCATCAGGCAGCGGAACGCGGCGCTCCAGCTCGACGATCTCGCCCTCGACGCGGCTCGTGAAATCCGGCGTGACGACCATGAAGTGCTGCTCCAACTTGTCGTACTCGGCCGCATCGGTCGCCAGCTCGGCACCGACCGTGAAGAGCTCGCTCTGGATCCGCAGGATGATCGCATGCCGGCCGCGGTCCTTGACCAGTGCTCGGGCCCCGCCGAGCGTCGAGATCGCCTCATCGACGGCGCCGTAGGCCTCGGTGCGCGGATCTGTCTTTAAGACGCGGCCCCCGTAGAGAAGGCCGGTCTCTCCCCCATCCCCCGTCTTCGTGACGATGCTCTTTCGCGCGATGGCGATGCCTAGGCAGCGCCTCGGGCGAGCACTTCCTGGCTCCAGTGTTGCAGGACCTTGCGATGACTGGCGAAGGCCAGCGGCGGCAGCGCGTCCGGCCGGAACCACCCGACCTGCTGCACCTCATCGCCGGCCGCCGGAGTGCCGCCGATCAGGCGGGCGCGATACGGAAGCAGCACGATGCCCTCGTCGTCCATCACGATGTGCTGCACCGCGAGCAGATCGAGCGGTTCGACCCGCACCTGGACCTCTTCCATGCATTCCCGGATCAGCGCGTCCTGCGGGTGCTCGTTCCAGTCGACATAGCCACCGGGCAGCCCCCAAAGGCCGCGGCCCGGCTCGATGTCGCGGAGCACGAGAAGGACGCGGCCGCCGTCCTCGATCAGCGCCGACACCACCACTTTGGGATTGCGGAAGAAAATCCGATCGCACTGCGGGCAGACACTCAAGCGCTGTTTCGCTACCAGGCGGGTCTCGGTCTTCGACCCGCAGTTGGAGCAGTACGTGTTCATCGGCTGCGGGCTTGCACGGAGAAATCCTAGCGCGTCAGATCATTCGGCGAGCGTTGCACCCAGCGCGGCTACGAAGCGCTTCCGGCCGGGACCTTCTCGAACTGGGGGCGGGGCGTCAGCAAGGCGAGATCCTCTTCGGTCAGCGGCGTCGACTCCAGCGTGTGTCCCGTCTTGGCCGCCGCAACGATTTCATCTTTGTGTAACCGGATACGGCGAGCACCCAGCGGGCACTTCAGGTACTCGGCGAGTGGCTCGTCGCAGTAGCCCATCCGCTGGTCGCCGCACTTGGGTTGCACCGGCTTGGCCAACTCCGGAAAGCTCGCCTTCAGCGCGTTCCGTGCCTTGGCCCACATGTGCCGGATCTCCCACTGCGCCCGCCAGCAGAGACGCAGGTCCGCGACGTGAAGGAACTCCTCGTAATTCACCGTGAAGGTGAGGTTCGTGGAGGCGGCGTTGGGCAAAAGAAAGCGGGCGTCCTCCGCCGGAACGCCCGCCTTGAGCGCCTGGTCATAGAGCTCGCCGACGCGACGCATGAACGCCACGTACTCCTCGCGCAAGCCGGCTCGCTCCCAGGTTTCCGGGACCACGAAGGGGAAATCCGCGTCCTTGAAGGCGTAGTAGCGCTGCGACTGCTGGTCGAACGTGATCCCGTTGTTGTGACGGACGAGCTGGTGGCTGGCGGCGCGCGACAGACCACTGACTGCGAACGTGAAATAGACCTGCGTGCGGGGCGAGGAATGTCCGCTCTTCAGCTTGTCGAAGATGAACGTCTTCATCTTCTCCTCCGAGATCTTCCCGGACTCGATGTCGGCCCAGATTTGCTGCGGCGTGAACTTCGAGTAGCAGGTGCGGAAGGCGACGTACATGACCCGGATCGGATCAGGCGTGTGGGTGAGGAGCTGGACGTCGACGGCGGTATCCATCCGGGGCCGTCCTATTCTGCGACCCCACAATATCTTGTGTCAAGGCCGACTTTTATCCACAATCTGTGGAAATCTTGGGGAGAAACGTATCATGAGCCGAGATGCCGGTCACCGAGGCGGATTTTCAACTCCAGGGTCGGATTGACAACTACCGCGAGATACTGTTCGAGCTCCTGGTCGCGCTCGACGCCCTCGTTCAGGCTCAACTCGCCGTCATCAATCGGGAGAAGCTGGGCGGCCGCGGCCGGGTGAGCTACGAAACCCGGCCACCTCGATGGACGCTCGCCTGGCGGGGAAAAGGCCGCAACTATGAGGTCAACCTGATGGCGTTCGCACAGGGAGGCGCCTGGGTGATTCACGGCCGGATGGGCCTCGACCGTCCGTTCCGCAACCTCAAGAGCGTTCGCGAGCGCGACGAGGCCACCCTTCGGCAGGAGATCCTGGACCAGGTCGCGATCGACGAGGCGGTCCTCTAACTGGAATAGCGCACTTGGGCCGCGCTCCAGCTGCCCACGCGTGAAGCTTTGACTCCGTGCCGAGCCTCCGTCATGCCTTGATCTCGGCTCGCGGTGATGCGCAGCCCCGTTACCACTTCGGGGTCTTCGGCGTTGCTGCAGCGGGAGATTCACCAGCAGAAAGGAGCGACGTGATTCCGCGAGGTGGCGGATGGTAAGGGTCGATACATCATCAGCAGCGGCGCGCCGACATCGGCTGCACCGCAAGAAAGGAAAACACGATGAAGATGCGACTTCTCCCCATTCTGGGGATCACCGGACTCTTTTCGATCGCACTGGCCGGCTCGGCCGCGGCGGGCGGCTGGCCCCCGGCGCCCGGCAACTATCGAACGACGGACACAGCGGCGAACGCGAGCCTGGTCGGGCAGTCAACGATTGTCTGCTATCCCGGCAAGGGCTGCTTTCCGGAACCCAGCGCCTTCGCAGACGTCAGCGTCGACCGCGGTCTGCACACGTTCAAGCCCCGGGGTAACGCGCCAGTGGTCCAGCTGAGCGGGACGATGCTCAACCTCTTTCTCTATAACACGGTCTCCGGGACGAGCATTGGCGGTTGCTGGATCATCGCCGATCGCGACTTCACCGTCGCCCAGGATCTCTCCAGCGCATCACTCTCGACCACCGTACCCGGCGACTCGAATTGTCCCGGGACGCCGATGAATGTCTCGTCGACAAACGTCGTCGCGCCCAAGGGCGGTGGCGGTGGCGGCGGCACGGAACCGATCACGCTGAACCTCAGCTGGACCTACAAGGGCGTCGTAGGTCACGTACGTGACGACGGCATGTTTACCTGCGGCAGCTTCACAACGGTTGGCGGCCTGGACATCGATCATGCCACCGCCGATTCGCAGGGCCAGATCACCGGAGCGAGTGGCACGTTGACGTCAGAATTTGCCTCGATCGAGAAGAGCTCGAGTAACCAGGTCGTCAAGGGCACGCCGGTCGACGCCTGCTTCTTCTAGACCCGATCCCCAATTACCCTCCCCCGCTTGCGGGGGAGGGTAAGGGTGGGGGCCAAGAAGATTCTGCGCCGTCTCTGAGGGCTAGCGTGGGCGCGTTGTCGATTCGCTCAAGGCCCGCAACGACCGGATCAGCAAGATCGTCGCCAGCACGGCGTCGACACCCGCGACAAAGCCGGTCGTTACCGCGACCGCCTGCTGCATCAGCCGTCCGACCACAATGACCAGGAACAAAAGAATGATGGGCGTCAACGGCAAGGCAGTTCGGACGGGTGCGAGCTCGGGCAGTGTCCCTCCGAACAGAGGGATGAAGCGGACTAAAACCAGACCGACGGTGGCGCCTACCGCCAGTGCGAACGCAAACGCCCGCCAGGCGGGCGCGTGGTCCGGCGCCGCTTGCTGGCCTGTGACGTAGATCATGACGACGGCGACCATCGGCAGGACCATGAAGGACGACAGGCCGATAAGGAGACGGACCTGGTCTGGGGTAGCGGGCCGGGAGGTCGTACTCATGACGGATCGCCACTACCGATAACGCGATGGCGAAGCGGGTCTTGCCCCCGGGTCAGGCTTTCACGGCGCTTTTGAGTATCAGGCTGCCAGGTTCCGTCTCGCTGATGCCAGATCGCGCTCCCGGCTTCGGTTGATGGCGAAGACAAGGAGAGCGATGAGCCAGGCGCACTCGAAAACGAGGAACGGGCCGTGCATGAAGAGAGCATTCGCGAAGAAGAACGGCAGGTACGCCGCCACCATCAATGCCGTCAGCCAGCGGGGCGGGTCGAGCCGAAGAATGAGCCATGCGGCGATGAGGAGGGCGGCGAGGTCGGGCGCGCTCAGGTAGGGCGAGGCGAGGACCGAGCCGGAAAGGCCCGCCGCGATTGGGAGCTCGGGGCCTTCGCGGCGCGCGAGCCCGCCAATCAACAGAGCGATACCGGCCGCCACAACGCTTATCGCCACGGCGAGGGGGCCCAGTCCGATTACCGATCCGACGCTATTGAATCGAATCCCAGGAAGCTGATAGGCGATCGCGATGGCGTGCTGCCAATCCTGAAGGCCGTGCAACCCAAGGGCGAGCACCGCGAGGACGGCGAGCGCGAGGGAGAAAGTCGCCCACCCCGCAAAGAGGCGGATGCGCCCGGCGAAGAGGAGCGCAAACGGCACCAGGAAGCTTGACTGCGGCTTCACGGCGATGAGCGCAAGCGCGGCCGCGGCGAGGAGGGGCCGGTTGCGGCCCAGGAGCCAGCAGCAGAGGCTCACCCCTGCCAGGACCAGCATGGTCGGCTGCCCAAGGGCCAGTCCAAGGGCGACAGGGTACAGGGCGAAACCGGCGACCAGGAGAAGGAGGCGCATCCCTGTGGAGCCGGGGGCCAAGAGGCGCCAGCAAAAGAGGTAGCAGCCAAACAGGAAACCATCCCAGATCGTGAGCGCGAGCGCGTACGGAAGCAGGCTCAGCGGGACGAGCAGCCAGGCGAGTACCGGAGAGTGTTGATACGGAAACCAGTTGCCTGTAGCGGCGTACAGCGCAGGCATCGAAACGGAGGTGTTGTACATCTCGGCCCAGCCGTGGGCCAGACCGGTGCGAGCCGCAAAGTAGAAGTCGGAGAAGTCGAGCTGCCAGGGCGTTGCGATGACGAAGGTGACGTACTGGATGACATCAAAGCCGAAAAGGACCAGGACGACGGCCAGCGCGGCCACCCAGGCTCGGCTCGGCCGGGGACTAAGAGGCCGGGTGCTCGGCAATCGCAAGGAAGGAAACACCTACCGGAAGGTCGACCAGTCCCAACACGGCAGCCTCGGCACTGAACGTAGCCGCCAGCAAGTCGTTGAAGGGCCCGGCTTTCGTCATGGAGAAGTCGGACTTCAGACCGGCGGGATCGGGCGTTTGCCCGTCGCCCGCGAGTCGTTGCGCAAGCCGGCGGGTAATCCGAAGCGCGGCAATGCCCGGGAAGAGAATGGTATTGAAGGCCGTCAGCCGCCGCGGAATAAGACCAGCCCCGGTGATCGCCTGCCTGAGTGAGCGGCCGCTATAGCGCCGCCGGTGATGGCTGATCTCGTCCTGGCGGCCCCACATCCAGCGATAGGCTGGCACCGTTACCGCGATCAAGCCTCCGGGACGAGCGACGCGGGCCATTTCGCGGAGTGCCCGAACGTCATCGTCGAGATGCTCGAGGACGTCGAACGCGGTGACCAGGTCGAAACTGCCATCGGCAAACGGAATCGCCTCCGCCGTTCCGTACGCGAATTTCATGCCGGGCCGCCGGGCCACGCTCGCGGCGCAGCGCACGTCGATGTCGCAGGCGGTCACGCTGCCGAACTGCATGAGGGCCTGGGCCACGGCGCCTCCTCCCGAGCCGACATCGATGATGCGTGCCGGTGGCCGCAGGTAGGGGCGCAACACGGTTGCGATGATCTTTCGGCGTCCGCGGAACCACCAGTGGGTGTCTTCGATGCGGACGTACTCGTCGTAGAGGCTACTCTCCACCGTGCGCCTCGCGAGGTTCGACCGACGCATCCTGATCCTGCGCGCCGACCGCCCTGGGGGTCTGTTGTCGGACGAGTTCCTGGCCGGCCAAACGTGGCGGACAAACCGGCTCGATCCGTTCGCGTCGACCGACGAGCGCCGGGAGATAAATCCGGAACCACATCTGCGCCACGGTACGCAGCGTGCGAGGAATGTGACTCGCTTGGACGGTGCTCTCCCCGGCCCGTCGCGGATAGTGCTTGACTCCTTTCTGCAGGATGCGGAAGTTCCACTTCCTTGCCTTGGCGACCATTTCGGTGTCGATGAAAAAATCGCTCGTCTCGAGGTCGATCGCTTCCAACACCTCGCGGCGAAACAGCTTGAATGAGCAGTCGACGTCGCGGACCCGCGCCCGAAAGACGACGCTAACCAGGCGGTTGTAGACCCACGACAGGAGGCAGCGCAGCACCGGGTCGTACCGATAGACCCGAAAGCCGATGGCCACGTCGGTGCGATCCATGACAGGGAGGAAATATCTAAGCTCGCTCAAGTCGAACTGCCGGTCGCTGTCCGTGTAGAAGATCAGGTCCCCGCGAGCCGCGTGGAATCCGGCGCGCAGCGCGGCGCCGTAGCCTCGGTTTTCCGGAAAGCTAATCAGGTTGACGCGAGGCTGCCCCTTGCTGATGCGCGCAACCCGTTGCGCTGTGGTATCCCGGCTGCCGTCGTCTACCACGATAACGATCGCCCCCTCGATGTTGTCCTCCTCGTTGTAGGCGGGCAGGACGATGGAAAGGGATGAGCGCGTCACCCAATTCGGCCAGGGGCCGGGGATGACTGCCTCGAGGTTCGGGCGTGGGACGTTCACGGTGCCCAAAGGACAACGGCACGGGATGGCCAAACCTGCCACCCGTTACCGGCCGGCGTTGGCCAGTTTGACTCGCCGCCTGGCTGACGAGAAAACGATCAGAAAAGGGGGCAGGAGAAGAGCCGGTTCATCCTCCCCGCCATTACCAATGTACACCAGGGTGGGGGTCTTGCTGCAAGGACCCCTTGTGTGCTGACAATGCACGCCACAAGCGTGGCCCACGCGCGTCGCGCGACCGACAGTAGGAATGAGAGAGGCCCGAGGAGGCTCAAAGGAAGGTGGACGGATGGGCAGCTACGTACTGGGTTTCCAGGAGATCGACCAGACGCAGGTCGCGGTCGTTGGCGGCAAGGGCGCGCAATTAGGGGAGCTTTCGCGGATCGAAGGCATCCGCGTACCGGCTGGCTTCTGTGTGACGACGGATGCCTTCCGCCGGATCATGGCGGAAGCACCGTCGATCGACGATAAGCTCGATCGGCTGTCGCGCCTGAACTCGGATGACCGGGAGGCGATCCGCACACTCAGCGCGGAGATCCGCCGGACCCTCGAAGGGATCACCATCCCCCACGATCTTGCGGCGGCGATCACCCGATCGCTCGCCCGGCTGGGCGAGCGAGCCGCCTACGCGGTCCGATCGAGTGCGACGGCAGAGGACCTGCCGACGGCTTCCTTCGCTGGCCAGCAGGACACGTACCTGAACGTGGTGGGGCCGGCGGCGATCGTCGAGCACATCAGCCGGTGCTGGGCATCGCTTTTCACTGAGCGGGCCGTGACCTACCGCCTGCGGAACGGATTCGACCACCGGAAGGTCCGTATGGCCGTGGTCGTGCAGCAAATGGTCTTCCCGGAGGCGGCAGGCGTCCTGTTCACGGCCGACCCCGTCACGTCAAACCGGAAGGTCGCCTCCGTGGAGGCGACCTTCGGCCTCGGCGAGGCCCTGGTCTCCGGCCTGGTGAACGCGGACATGTACAAGGTGCGGGACGGCGAGGTCGTCGCCAAGGCGGTTGCCACCAAGCGGCTTGCCATCCGCGCCTCGCCGGCAGGCGGGACGCACGAAGAAGCGATCGACCCGGAGGGGCAGGACCAGCCAGCACTGAGGGATGCGCAGGTCATACGAGTCGCGCAACTGGGACGGCGGATCGAAGCGCACTTCGGCCGCCCCCAGGACATCGAATGGTGCCTGGTCGATGATGAATTCCAGATCGTCCAGAGCCGGCCGATCACCACGCTGTTCCCCATCCCCGCGGCCGGCGACCAAGAGAACCGCGTCTACATCT
>WNFA01002041.1_pt2 | contig 16512 bp, 13 predicted proteins | sample 5400481 | NCBI WGS metagenome assembly WNFA01 (sample SAMN13153340, study PRJNA577476) | soil metagenome | isolation source: 120 cm saprolite under Douglas fir tree site 2 hole 1 replicate 2 | place: USA:California | collected 2015-04-18
CACCACGCGAGCCACCACAAGATTGACCCACCCGGCAAAAAACGTTAGGAATTCCCGGTTTAGGGGGACGGTGGTGGCGGACTCCGTGCCAGCGGCACCCGCCTTCCGACGCTCGCCGGCAGGTCGAAAGAGGACCACTCGATGGCGACAGTGATCACCAGCGAATGCATCAACTGCGGCGCCTGCGAGCCGGAGTGCCCGAACACCGCCATCTACCAGGGCGGGGTCGAGTGGCAGGCGCCCGACGGGTCGATGCATGCGGCGATCTCCAACGACATCTTCTACATCGTCCCCGAGAAGTGCACCGAGTGCGTCGGCTTCTACGACCAGGAGGCGTGCGCCAAGGTCTGCCCGGTGGACTGCTGCGTGCCCGACCCCGCGCGCCCGGAGACGCCGGCGGTGCTGCTCGCGCGCGCGCGCGAGCTCCATCCCGACAAGACGATCCCCGATGACGCGCCCTCGCGCTTCACGAAGGAGGGCGGCGGCGCGCCTGCCACGAACGGACACGATGTGGCCGCGACTGCCGCGGCGCCGGCCCCCGCGCCCGCGACGGCGCCCGCGAAGGCCGCCGCTCCGGCGGCGCCGAAGGCCATCGCGGGCGTGCGCGGCCGGGTCGAGAAGCCGGTCGCGAAGCCCCCCGCCGCGGCGCGCCCGCCGCGCTCCTTCGCGGGCGAGCTGCCGGTCGAGTTCGACCAGCTCCTGGCGGACCTCGGCGCGCCGCGGCGGCGGATCCGCACGCGGCTCGGTCTGCTGGCGCTCTCGCTGCTGGCCGCGGGGCAGGGGTTCCTGGGCGCGCTCGGGGCACAGGCGCAGGCGCGCATCGCCGCGGCGGTCGCCGACCGCCGCTTCTACAACCCGCAGCTCGCGACGGCGGCCAACGTCTTCCTGAACCTGATCGTCTACCCGGTCGTCATCCTGGCCCTCGCCGTGAGCGCGGGACGCGCGGATCTCTTCAGCCTCGGCGTGCACAAGTGGATCTTCCTCGGCATCACCCTCGCGGTCGCCGAGGCCGTGTTCCGCATGCGCGAGAGCTTCCTCCGCGGCGTGCCGTTCGGCGAGGGACCCATCCGCCCCGCCTGCTACGCGCCGCTCGTGTGGCCGCTCGGCCGCGCGGTGGTGCTGCTCGTCGGGGCGCGCGGCACGCAGAGCGGGGTTGGCTTCGACGGCTTCTCCGGCGGCGAGGGGCACTTCGACGAGAAGCTCGAGCGTGATCGGCGCTACGGCTCGATCTACAAGGTCGAGGACCGTGACGACGCCTACGTCCTGCGCCTCGAGTTCCCGCGCCTGCTGCCGCCCTCGTCGCTGGCCGACGAGCTGCGGCTCCCCCCCGAGATGCCGGACTACGAGTACGAGCTGAGCCTCCAGGACGGCGTCTTCGTGGTGCACGGGCGCATGACCGACCCGCAGGTGCGGAAGCTGACCGCCGTCGCCCCCGCCTTCCCGGCGGAGTTCACGACGCGCGTGCCTCTCCGCGACCCGGTCGCCGGCTTCCGGCACCGCTACCGGGACAAAACCCTCGAAGTCATCCTCCCCAAGACCGGGGCCCCCTAGGCGCCCCGTGCCGGCGAGCGCCGTCCTCGGCTGCGGCCGCCACCTGCCCGCGCAGAGCGTCACCAGCGACGAGCTGGCGCGCGATCTCGGGACGTCGGGTGCGCGCCTCACCGAGGCGACGGGCGTCACCCGTCGGCATCGCGCCAGCGAGGGGCAGGGTCCCTCGCACCTCGGGCGCGAGGCGTCGCTCGACGCGCTGGCACGCGCCGGCCTCGCCGCGTCCGACGTCGACCTCATCGTCTTCGCCACCATGACGCCCGACATCGCCTTCCCGGGCTCGGGCTGCTTCCTCCAGCACCAGCTCGGCTGCCGCACGGTGGGCGCGCTCGATGTGCGCGCGCAGTGTGCGGTTTTCCTCTTCGCGCTCGCCACCGCGGATCGGTTCGTGCGCGCGGGCGCCGCCGAGCGCGTGCTGGTGGTCGGCGCCGAGGTCCACTCGACGGCGCTCGACTACTCGCCGCGCGCCGCCGCGGTGACGCCCTACTTCGGAGACGGCGCGGGCGCGGTCGTGCTCGGCGCCGCGCGCGAGCCGGGCGTGCTGGCCGCGGTCCTGCACAGCGATCCCGAGGGCCTCGAGCGCTTCTGGTGCGAGTTCCCCGCCAGCCGTAACTACCCCGCGCGCATGACCGGGGAGGCCTACCGCGCCGGCCGGCACTACTACCAGCTCGACGCCGCGCAGGTGCACATCCAGGCGCGCGAGACGCTCGCCGGCGTGACCCATGAAGTCCTCGAGCGCGCCGGCGTGCCCGCCGACCGGGTGGCGCTCTTCCTGGTGCATTACCTGGACGCGCGCGTCGCGCACGCGGCGGCGGAGGACGCCCGGCTGCCGCGCGAGCGGATCGTCGCGACCGCCGAGGGCGCGGGCCACATCGCGGCCGCGGGCATCCCGATCGCGCTCGCCGACGCGCTCGCCGCCGGGCGCGTGCAGAGGGGCGACCTCGTCTGCTGCGTGGCCTTCGGCGCCGGCATGTCGTGGGGCGGGGCGCTCCTGCGCCTGTGAGCGGAGGGACCATGGACGAGACGGTCAACTCCCGCATCCTCGGCCTCGGCCATCACCTGCCCGAGCGCGTGGTGACCAACCAGGACCTGACCAGGGTGATGGACACCAGCGACGAGTGGATCCAGCAGCGTACCGGCATCCAGGAGCGGCACTTCATCAGCGAGGACACGGGCGGCTCCGAGCTCGGCGCCCACGCCGCCCGGGAGGCGCTCCGTTCGGCCGGCGTCGACGCCGCGGACCTCGACCTCATCATCCTGGGCTCGCTCTCGCCCGACGTCGACTTCCCGGGCACGGCGTCCTTCCTGCAGCGCAACCTGGGGCTGCGCGGCATGCCGGTCATGGACGTGCGCAACCAGTGCTCCGGGTTCATCTACATGCTGGCCGTCGCCGACAAGTTCATCCGCACGGGCGGTGCCCGCCACGTGCTCGTGGTGGGCGCCGAGATCCACTCGACCGGCATCGATCTCTCCACCGTGGGGCGCGAGGTCGCGGTCATCTTCGGTGACGGCGCGGCCGCCGCCGTCCTCGGCCCGGAGGCCGATCTGCACCGCGGCATCCTCTCGACGCACCTCCACAGCGAGGGGAGGTTCGCCGAGAAGCTGATGGTCGAGGCCCCGTCGAGCAAGGTGCGGCCGCGCGTCACCGAGGACATGCTCGACCGGCCCGGGAGCCGCCTCTGGCCGCGCATGGAGGGGCGCTACGTCTTCAAGCACGCGGTCACGCGCTTTCCCGAGGTGATCCACGAGGCGCTCGCGGCCAACGGCTACACGGTCGCCGACCTGGACCTCCTGATCCCCCACCAGGCGAACCTGCGCATCAGCCAGCTGGTGGCGATGGGGCTCGAGCTGCCCGAGGAGAAGGTGTTCAACAACATCCAGCGCTACGGCAACACGACTGCCGCCTCGATCCCGATCGCGCTCCACGAGGCGGTCCAGGAGGGGCGCGTCAAGCCAGGCGCGCTCGTCTGCCTGGCGGCGTTCGGCGCGGGCTTCACCTGGGGCGCCGCGCTCATGCGGTGGTGAGCGTGGCCATTGCCCCCCAGCTCCCCCGCGCGCTCCTGCGCGACATGCGGCGCGACGACCTGCCCGCGGTGCTCGACATCGAGCGCCGCTCGTTCGCGCAGCCCTGGTCGCGCGCCTTCTTCGAGAAGGAGCTGGCCACGCCGTTCGCGCGCCTGGTGGTGGCGGTGGAGGAGACGCTTCCCCGGCCGCAGGTGATCGGCTACACCTGCCGCTGGCGGGTGACCGACGAGGTCCACCTGCTGAACGTTGCCGTCCACCCCGAGCGGCGCGGCCTCGGGTACGGACGGGAGCTGGTGAGCGCGGTCGTCGGGGAGGCCGAGGCGGCGCGCGTGCGCGTGATCTTCCTCGAGGTGCGCGCCGGGAACGTGGTCGCGCGCCGGCTCTACCGCCTGGTCGGCTTCAAGGACCTCGGTGTCCGCCGCGGCTACTACGGCCCCGGACAGGACGCGATCGTGATGGAGCTCCGGCTGGGCGGCCGGTGAGCGCGGGCGCCGGCGTCGATACGAGCGTCGCGGTCGGCGCGGTCCGGCTGCCGAACCCCGTGATCGCGGCCTCCGGCACGTTCGGCTACGGGACGGAGTTCGCGGGGCTGGTCGATCCGGGCGCCCTCGGCGCGCTCGCGGTGAAGGGGCTCTCGCTCCGGCCGTCGCCCGGCAAGCCCCCACCCCGCCTGGTCGAGACGCCGGGCGGGATGTTGAACGCCATCGGCCTCCAGAACATCGGCGTGGAGGCCTTCCTCCGCGACCGGCTCCCGGCGCTCGGCCGAGCGGGCGCGCGCGTCGTCGCGAACTTCTGGGGCGACAGCCCGGAGGAGTTCGCCGAGTGCGCCGCGCGCCTCGACGGCGCGCCCGGCGTGGTGGCGCTCGAGCTGAACGCGTCCAGCCCGAACCGCCCCGAGTGGGGCAGCATCCTGGCCACCGATCCGCAGGCGCTGGCCGCCATCGTGCGCGCCGTGCGCGCGCGGGTGCGCGGGCCGCTGTGGGTGAAGCTCTCACCCAACGTGGGCGACATCACGCCGGTGGGAAGGGCCGCCGAGGCCGAAGGCGCCGACGCGCTGACCGCCATCAATACGCTGCGCGGCACGGCGATCGACCTGGAGACACGGCGCCCGCGCCTGGCGAGCGGCAGCGGCGGCCTGTCCGGCCCCGCGATCAAGCCCGTCGCGTTGCGCATGGTGTGCGAGCTGACGCGCGCCGTGCGCATCCCCGTGGTCGGCATCGGCGGCATCATGAGCGGCGAGGACGCGCTCGAGTTCCTGGTCTGCGGCGCCCACGCCGTGCAGGTGGGGACGGCGACCTTCTACGACCCGCGCGCCCCGCTGCGCATCGCCGAGGAGATGTCCCGCTGGTGCCGCGCCCGTGGCGTCCGCGCCGTCGGCGAGCTGATCGGGACGCTGCGGACGTGAGCCGGGGCCTAGCGCACCTCGATCTCGATGTAGTCCGTGTCCGAGTCACCGGCGCTGTCGGTGACCGTCAGGTCGGCGCGGTACTTCCCGGCCTTCACGTAGGTGTGCTTGGGGTTCGCCTCGCTCGCGTCGGGCGTCTCGTCGCCGAACTTCCAGGTGTACTTGAGCGGCGGCGTGCCGCCCTCGACGTCGGCCTTGAACTCGACGACGAGCGGCGCCTGGCCGTCCTCGGGCGTGCCGTCGGCCCAGGCGAGCAGCGGCGCGGCCTCGTCCTCGGCCTTGCCCGCCGCGGCCGTCGTGGTCGTCTGCGCCTGACCGGGCGGGAGCGTGGTGGCGGTGGTCGGCGCCTCGCTCGGCCCGCCGCCCCCGCATCCCGGAAGGACGAGCAGGAGCGACAGGGCAAGAGTGGCTGAAACGGCCAGGGCACGCATCATGCAGGGACCTCCGTGGTCGGGTTTTGCCGAGCGGCGGCGGATTCTCACAGACGACCCGGAGGCTGTCAATTCCACGCGCACCGCGTCCGGGGCGGTGCTCGCCCTGCTCCTGACGCTCGCCAGCCCGGCCGGCGCCACGGTCGCCGAGCGGCCGCGGCCGCCGCACGAGCTTCAGGTGCTCGTCGTCCTGGCCGGGTTCCCCGACCGGCCGCTCGCCGGGCGGCGCCCGCACTTCACGCGGGTCGTCGAACGCTTCGTCGCCTACTGGACCGAGGTCTCGAGCGGGCGGCTCCGCATCGTGCCCACGCTGGCCGAGACCGTGGTCACGCTGCCCGGGCCGCGCCGGAGCTACGTCGGGCGGCCGGACGCGCTGGCCAGCGACGCGCTCGTTGCCTTCGCCGGGGTGGCGCGGATGCCGGCCGAGCACGCCGCGCTCGGGGCGGCCGATGCGGTGATCGTGTTCTTCGCCGGCGCGGGCCGCGAGTCCCACCCCGGCGGGGGTGCTGCGGACGATCCGTGGTCGAACTATACGGCGCTCGCCCCGCCCGCGCGCGCGGGGCAGAGAACCTTCGACGAGGCGTGCGTGATCGCCGAGCAGGAGGCCCGTCCCTTCCGCTCGTTCGGCGTCCTCTGTCACGAGTTCGGCCACCTGCTCGGCCTGCCCGAGCTGTACGCGCCCGGCGGCGTGGCGCAGGAGGGCATCGGCGTCTGGGGCCTGATGGGGCAGGGCACCTGGCTCGCGCACGGCGCGCGGCCGCCGCACCCGTGCGCCTGGTCGAAGCTCCGGCTGGGCTGGGTGGACGCGGAGACCATCGAGCGCTCGACGCGCGGCGTGTCGCTGCCCCGGGTCGAGCGCGCGCCGCGGGTGCTGAAGATACCCGCCGCGCCGGCGCGCCCCGAGGAGTACTACCTGGTCGAGAACCGTGCGCGCGTCGGCGCCGACCGTGCGCTCCCGGGCGACGGCCTCCTCGTCTGGCACGTGGACGAGCGCGCGCTCGCCTTTCGCAGCGGCGAGGCGGACGTCGGCCGGAAGCTCGTCCATCTGGTCGAGGCGGACGGGCGGGGCGACCTCGACCGCGGGCAGCGCGGCGGCGGCAACCGCGGCGATGCGAGCGATCCGTGGTCCGGGCCACCGCCCGGGCGCCGGCGCGCGGGCGCGGCGCTCCACCTCCTCAGCGCCGGTCTGGTGGCGGCGGCGGTGCTGCGCGTGGCGCGCTCGCGGCCGCTCGTGCCCGCGCTCGGACTCCTCGCCGCGGCCACCGCCGCGCTCGCCGCCGGCGCGCTCGTCGGACGCGCCCCGGTGTGCGGACCGGGCACGCCCGGCATGGCGCCTCACGACGGGGGCGTGGCGCGCGTCGTCCTGCGCGACCTCTCGCCGGCCGGCCCGCTCGTGCGGCTCGACGTGCTGGTCGCGCCGCGGCCGGAAGATTGACTCTCTCGCCGCGGGCGTGACACGCTCCCGGCGCGCGTGAAGCTCATCGTCCAGATCCCCTGCTTCAACGAGGAGGCGCACCTCGCCGAGACGCTGGCCGAGCTGCCGCGCAGCCTGCCCGGCTTCGAGCGCGTCGAGACGCTGGTCATCGACGACGGCTCGAGCGACGCCACCGCGGGCGTGGCGCGGCGCGCGGGCGCGACCTACCTGCTCCGCTTCCCGGTGCACCTCGGGCTGGCGCGCGCCTTCGAGGCGGGGCTCGACGCGGCGCTCAAGCTGGGCGCGGACGTGATCGTCAACACCGACGCCGACAACCAGTACCGCGGCGCCGACATCGCGCTGCTCGTGCAGCCGATCCTCGCCGGGCAGGCGGAGATGGTGATCGGCGACCGCGCGCCGCACCGGCTGCGGCACTTCGGCCCCGGGAAGCGCCTGCTCCAGCGCGTCGGGAGCTGGGTCGTGCGGCAGGTCTCGGGCACGCGCGTTCCCGACGCGGCGAGCGGCTTCCGCGCCTTCTCGCGCCGCGCGGCGCTGCGCTTGAACGTGTTCAGCGAGTTCACCTACACGCTGGAGACCATCATCCAGGCGGGCAAGAAGCACATCGCGATCGCACACGTGCCGGTGCAGACCAACCCGGAGCAGCGCCCCTCGCGCCTCTTCGGCCACGTGTCGCTCTACGTCCGCCGCTCGATCGCGACCCTGGTCCGCATCTACGCGCTCTACGAGCCGCTCCGGGTGTTCTGGCGGATCGGCGCGCTGTGCATCGCGGCGGGCGGCGTGATCGGCGCGCGCTTCCTCTACTACTATCTCGCGCGTGGCGGCGCGGGGCACGTGCAGAGCCTCATCCTGGCCGCGGTGCTCCTGATCGTTGGCTTCCAGACCATGCTCATCGGCCTGGTCGCCGACCTGATCGGCTCGAGCCGCTCGCTCCAGGAGGACACGCTGGTGCGCGTGCGCGAGATCGAGCTGCGCCTCGGCGACGGGCCCGAGGTGGAGCGTCTCGAGCCCGCCGTCGAGACCCGGCCGGCGCGGCGCGCGCCGTCGTGAGGCCGCCCGCGAGCGCGTGCCTCTTCGGCACCTACGACGCCGGGCACAGCGCGAACCGCCTGCTCGGCCTGGCGCTCGCCCGGGCCGGCTGGCGGGTGGTCGAGTGCCACGAGCCGCTCTGGGAGGAGACGCGGGCGAAGGGGCGGCGCTACTTCGGCGCCCCGTCGCTCGCGCGCCTCGGCTGCCGCTGGGCGGGCGCCGCCCGCCGCCTCGCGCGGCGCTGGCGCCAGCTCGGCGGGCCGCCGCCGCTGGTCGTGGTCGGCTTCGGCGGCCAGCTCGACGTGCTCCTCGCCCGGCGCCTCTGCCAGCCGCGGGCGGGGCTCGTGTTCGCGCCGCTGGTGAGTCTGAGCGAGACGCTGGCGCTCGACCGGCAGGTCGTCGGCCGGCTCGGCACGCGGCCGCTCGTGTGGCTCGACCGCGCGAGCCTCCGCGCCGCGGACCTGGTGCTGGCCGACACCGCGGCGCACGCGGAGTACCTGGCCGCGCTCGGCGCGCCGCCGGCACGGCTCGCGGTCTGGTACCTGGGCGTCGAGCCGGAGTTCGAGCCCGGGCTCGCGGCCCGTCCCGCCCCGCGCCGCGTCCTCTTCTACGGGCGGTACCTGCCGCTGCACGGCGTCGAGACGATCGTCGCCGCGGCGGCGCGTCTCGGCGGGCGGGCGGAGCTCGTGCTGATCGGCGACGGCCCGGAGCGGGCGGGCGCCGAGGCGCTGGCGCGGCGCCTGGGAGTGCCGATCGCGTGGCGCGACGAGGTGCCGCTCGCGCGCCTGCCCGCCGAGCTGTCGACCGCGGCGGTCGTGCTCGGCGTGTTCGGCGCCAGCCGGAAGGCGGCCATGGTGGTGCCGAACAAGGTCTGGCAGGCAGCGGCCGCGGGCCGGCCGCTGGTGACGCGCGACGGACCGGCCTTGCGCGAGGTGCTCCGCCCGGGCGAGCACTGCATCGTCTGTCCGCCGGCGGATCCCGCGGCCCTCGCCGAGGCGATCGGGCGCTTGCTCGACGACCCCGGCCTGGCCGAGGGCCTCGGGCGCGCGGCCCGGGCGAACGTGCTGGCGCGCTTCGCGCCCGAGCGGCAGGCGGCGAGCCTCGCGGGGCTCCTGGCCGAGCGCCTGGGGGTGGAACCGCCCGCGGCCGCGGCGCCGCGGGCCGCGGGCGGGTGACGGAGCGTGCGCACCGCGGCGGTCGTCGTCACCTGGGAGGGCGGGGCCACCACCGACGGCTGCGTCGCATCCGTCCTCGCCCAGGACCCGCCGCCCGACGAGGTCGTCCTGGTCGACAACGCCTCGGGTCCGGCCGAGCGCGCACGCCTGCGCGACGCGCACGGCGGCCGGGCGGGCGTGCGGCTCCTCTGCCTCGACGAGAACCGGCAGTACGCCGGCGGCCTCAACGCCGGCGCGTCCGCCGCGCTCGCCGCGGGCGCGGAGCGGCTCCTACTCTTGAACAACGACACGCTCCTGGCACCCGAGGCGCTCGCGCTCCTCGGGGCCGCGCTCGACGCGCGACCGGGTGCCGGAATCGCCGGCCCGCGCCTCATGGACCTGCGCGAGCCCGGGCGCGAGCTCTCGGCCGGCGAGCGTCACGTCCTCCCGCTCCTCTGCCTGCCACGTACCTGGCTCCGCCACCGAGCGCGGACGCGGACGCCGTACGCCGTGAGCGGGGTCATGGGCGCGGCCATGCTGGTGACGCGCGCCTGCTTCGAGGCGGTGGGCGGCTTCGCCCCCGAGATCGAGGTCTACTACGAGGACGTGGACTTCTGCCTCGCGGCGCGCGCGCGCGGCTTCGAGATCGTGGTCGAGCCACGCGCGGTCGTCCGGCACGACGGCCTGCGCGGCTTCGCGCGCGGGCTCACGCCGTGGGCGGCGTTCCTGAAGGCGCGGAATCCATGGCTCGTGGTGCGCCGTCGCGGCGGCGCGGCGAGCTGGCTCGGCTTCGTGCCCGCCTACGCGGCGATGGTGGGCGGGAGCGTCGCGCTGCACGCGCTCCGTGGCCGCGGCGACGTGGTGCGGGCGCTCGCGCGCGGCGCGCTCGCGGGCGTGGCCGCGGCGGCAGGGCGCGGCGTCACGCCGGTCGGGCCGCCGGGGGGAAGCCGCTAGCGTGCGCATCGGCATCGGCGCCCAGCTGGGGATCGTCGGCGGACCCGGCACATACGCGCGCGAGCTGGTGGCGGCGCTCGCGGCGGCCGGCGGACACGAGTACGTCGTCTTCACGGACCGTCCCGGCGCGCTGGCCGACCTCGGTCTCGAGACGGTCCACGTGCCGATGGCGACGCCGTACCACCAGGTCGCGTGGGATCACTGGCGGCTCCCGCGCCTGCTCGCCGCGCGCGGTGTCGATCTCTATCACGGGACGAAGAACGTGCTCCCGTGGCGGCTCGCCGTGCCCACCGTCGTGACGGTCCACGATCTGGCCGTGTACGCGTATCCCGAGACCTTCGCCTGGCCGCAACGCTGGCACCTCCGCCTGCTGATGCCGCGCGCGGTCGCCGCGGCCGCGCGCGTCATCACGCCCTCGGAGCACGCGCGCGCCGACGCGGTGGCGCGCCTCGGCGTCGCGCCCGAGAGGGTGACCGCCATCCCGCTCGGTGTGGCGGCCGTGTTTCGCGCGCCGCCGCCTCCCGGCGCGGTGGAGCAGCTCCGCGCCGTCCACGCCCTCGGGGCGCGCCTGGTCGCGTGCGCCGGCACGGTGCAGCCGCGAAAGCGCGTCGAGCGGGTGATAGAGGCCTTCGTGCGTGCGGGCGCGGCGGCCCGGGGCTGGCAGCTCGCGATCGCGGGGCGGCTCCGGCCGGGCTACGCCCCGCCGTGGCTGGTCACGCTGCCGCCCGGCGTTCGCTGGCTCGGGCCGCTGCCGGCGCAGGCGCTCGGCGCGCTCTACGCGGCGGCGGAGATCGCGATCAGCGCGTCCGAGTACGAGGGCTTCGGCCTCACCATCGCCGAGGCGATGGCGAGCGGGTGCGCCGTCATCGCGGTCGGCGCGAGCGCCGTCCCCGAGGTGGTGGGCGACGCGGGCCTGCTGGTGGCGCGCTCGGACCCGGAGCTGCTCGCCGCGGCACTCGCGCGGCTCACGGCCGAGCCCGAGACGCGCGCCGCGCTCGGCGCGGCGGCGCGCGCGCGCGCGGCGCGCTTCACCTGGGGGGAGACGGCGCGACGCACCCGGCGGGTGTACGAGGAGGTGCTCGGGTGCGCGTGACCGCGGTCGTCGTCCACTGGCAGGACCTGGAGGACACGCGTGGTTGCGTCGCCAGCCTCGAGCCGGGGAGCGACGTGGTGGTGGTGGACAACGCCTCGCGCGAGCCGGCCGGCGACGCGTTCGCCGGCCGGGCGAGGTGTCTCCGCAGCGCCGAGAACCTGGGCTACGCCGGTGGCGCCAACCTGGGCATCCGATCGGCGCTCGCGGCGGGCGCGGAGGTCGTGCTGGTGCTGAACAACGACGCGCGCCTGCGCCCGGGGGCGACGGCCGCCGCCTTGGCGGCGCTCGCGGCGGATCCGCGGGTGGCCGCGGTCGGTCCCAAGGTGCTGGCGCGCGAGGACCCGCGGCGCCTCTGGCTCGCGTGGGGCGAGGTCACGTGGCGGCAGAGCCTGGTTGCGCTCCGCGGCGCGGGCGCGCCGGACGGACCCGCGTGGGACACGCCGCGCGACGTCGAGTGGATCGCGGGCTGCGCCATGTGGATGCGCCGCGAGGCGCTGGCGGCCGTCGGCCTCCTCGACGAGGCGTTCTTCGCCTACCACGAGGAGGTCGACTGGTGCGCCCGCGCCCGCACCGCGGGCTGGCGGGTCGCGTACTGCCCGGCGGCGGTGGTGACGCACACCGGGCGCGGCGGGGCAGGGGGCGCGGCGTCGGTCCGCATCCGCAAGTACTTCGCGGCACGCAACGCGATCCTCTACGCGCGCCGGCACGGGCGTCTCGCCCAGCGCGCGAAGCTGGCCGCCTTCCTCGCCGCCAGCCTGCCGCTCGAGCTCCTCCACCACTGGACGCACGGCACGGATGAGCAGGTGTGGCTCAAGATGCGCGGCATCCGCGACGCGCTCGCGGACCGCCGGCCGCCGTTCGAGGAGCTGGGGCTCCGGTGAGCGGTCCGCGGCGATGGGCCGACCCTCTCGCGGCGGGGATCGTGGTCGCGGCCTATGCAGCGGCGCTCCGCCGCTACGGTATCTTCGACTACGTCGACGAGGGGCTGCTCCTCGTGCAGGCGTGGCGCACGGCGCACGGCCAGGTGCCCTACGTGGACTTCCACACCGGCTACGGGCCGCTCTACTTCCGCCTCCAGGCGTGGCTCCTCTCGGCGGGCGGGTGGGACGCGATCCGCTGGGCGCTGGTTGCCGTGCACGGCGCGGCGGGCGCGCTCCTCCTCGTGCTCGCACGGCGGCTGGCCGGGCCCGCGCTCGCGTGGGTGGCGGTCGCGCTCGAGGTTGCCTTCTTCCTGCCCGTCGCGCCGGGGCGGGGCGCACCGTTCAACGTGCCGTACCCGGCCTGGTACGCGGGGCTCGCCGGCGTGGCACTCGCGGTGTTGCTGGGGGGCGGGTCGGCGGCGCGGCCCTGGCGCGCGGCGGCCGCGGGCGCGATTGCCGGGGTCGTCGCGGCCATGAAGCCGAACAGCGGCTTGATCCTGGCCGCCGGCGGCGGGGTGGCGGTCGTGCTCGCTGCGCCGCGTGAGGGTGGCGGATGGGTCGCGCGCGCGGTGCTCGGGCTGGTCGCGCTCGGGGCCGCGGGGCTGGTCGCGCCCACCGGCTTCACGATCGCCGCCTGGGTGCTCGTCCCGCCCGTGGTGGCGCTGGCCGCGCTCGGTCGGCGGCGCGGCGTCGCGGACGCCGACGCGCTCCGGCGTCTCGTCCCGCTGCTGGCGGGGTTCGTCGCCGTGGCGGGGTCGGCGTTCGCGCCGGCGCTGGCCGCGCTCGGGCTCGGCGGCCTGACGCGCGAGATCGGCGCGGGCGTGGCGGCGCTCTACGCGCTCCCGTTCCCGTGGCCGGCGGGCGTGGCGGCGGTGGTCGGGCTGGCCACGTTCGCCGCGCGCGGGCGGGGCGCGCGGGGGCTCGGGGTGGCGGCGCTCGCACTCGCGGTCGCCGCCGGCGCCGCGGGGGCGGGGGCGCCGTTGCCGGCGCTCCGCCTCGGTGCCGAGCAGGCGGCGTGGGCGCTCGTGCCGCTCGCCCTCTGGAGCGCGCTCGCCGAGCTCCGCCGCGATGGCGACGCCGTACTACTCGCCCCGTCGGTGCTCGCCGTCATGGCCGCGCTCCAGCTCTACCCGCGGCCGGACTTCGTCCACCTGCTACCGCTCGGTGTCCTCGTGCTCCCGCTGGCGCTCCGCGCGTGGGCGCGCCTCCCGCTGCCCGCGTACGTGCTGGTGGGCCTTCCGCTCATCGTGGCGGCGGTGCGTGCCGCGCCGACGGCGCTCGTCCTCGGACGGCTGGCGAGCGGGCGCGTCACGCACGTGGCCCTCGGAGCAAGCGACCTGGTCATCGACCCGGCGGGCGCCGGGCCGCTCGAGGCGATCGCCCGCGCGGCGGCGGCGGTCCGGGGGCTCGCGCCGGAGGAGAGCGTGCTCGCCTTCCCCGCCTGCGGGATCGTGCTCTTCGTCGCGCAGCGGAGCCCGGCAGGACCGCACGATTACTTCTTCCCGGGCCGCCCCGACCGCGCCGAGGTCGACGCACTCGTCACCCGTCTTGCCGCTGCGCCGCCAGCCGTGGCGGTGACCTGCGCCGCCACCGGCACGGCGCTCGCGGACGCGTGGGGACACTACCCGGCCCTGGTCGCGTTGCTCACCTCGCGCTACCACGAGGTCGTGGCGGCGCCGCCCTTCACCGTCCGTGCGCGCGATCGACCTCCTCCGCCGCAGGGCTCGTCTCCCGGCACCATGGATATGATCTCCGGGAGCGTCCGGTTCGGCATCACGCCTCTCGTGTAGCACTGCTCGCCACACGCTCCGTCCACAGGGCGCGGATCCGTGTCAGTTCGCGCTCCGCACGGGCCAGCGCGACACGTGCTGCGGCGAGCGCGTTGTTTCGGCCGAGCGTCTCCAGCTCCTCACAGGCGGCCCCCAGCGCCTGCGCCCCTACGGTGCGGCTGCTACCCCTGAGCGTGTGCGCCGCCTCCGCCAGCTGGCCCGGATCTCCGCCGGTGATCGACCTTTCCACGCGCGCGAGCAGCTCCGGGGCCGTCGACAGGAACTCCTCCAGCACTTCCCGCTCGAGCTCGGGATCGTCGCCGCAGCTCTCGTGCAGCTGATCGAGACTGAAGGTCGCCTCCGGCTCCGTCCCCTCCGAGCGCGACGCTCGGTCAGGGTGCTCCTTGCCGGGGTCGCACCAGCGCGACATGGCCCGCAACAGCACCTGGGGGCTGATCGGCTTCGCGACGTAGTCATCCATGCCGGCCCTGAGACAGCGGTCGCGGTCGCCACCCATCGCGTGTGCCGTCATGGCGATGATCGGGAGGCGCGTACCCGTGGCGGCCTCCTGGCGCCGGATCGCCGCCGTCGCATCGAAGCCATCCATCTCCGGCATCTGCACGTCCATCAGCACGAGGTCATAGGACCGGCGCGAGACCGCCTCGATCGCCTCCCGGCCGTTCGTGACGGCGTCTACCTGGCAGCCCCACCGCTCGAGCATGCGCGTCGCCACCTTTTGGTTGACCACGTTGTCCTCTGCCACGAGAACGTGCAGCCCGAGGTGGGGTCTGGAGCCCTCGGCCCACGCCGTGCGGCCCGGGGCGGGCTCGTCCGGCACTCCACTCCCGAGCACCTGCGCGAGCGCGGCGAGCAAGCTCGAACGTCGTACCGGCTTCGTGAGGGCGAGGGCGATGCCTTTGGCCCGCAACGCCGCGGCGGTGTCCGGCGTTCGCACGGAGGAAAGGAGAACGATCGGCAGGTCCGCGAAGCGGAGGTCGACCTTGATGGCCCTGGCGGTCTGCTCACCGTCCATCTCGGGCATGTGCATGTCCAGCAGGACCAGGCGAAATGGCTCGCGATCAGCGGCTTGGTGAAGCATCTGGAGCGCCTCGGAACCGGAGCGGGCTTCGCAGGGCTCGGCACCCCATGACCGCAGTTGCTGGCGGACGATGAAACGATTGGTGCTGTTGTCGTCCACCACGAGCACGCGCAACCCGTGCAGCGTGCTGGGAAGATGCTGGGTCGTTCCGCTCGTGGCCGTTGTCTTTTCTAGCGTGAGCTCCACCCAAAACGTGCTTCCCTTGCCCGGCTCGCTCGCGAGACCGATTCGTCCGCCCATCAGCTCCGTCAGCTGGCGGCAGATCGCGAGCCCGAGCCCCGTCCCCCCGTACCGGCGCGTGGTACTCCCGTCGACCTGGGTGAAGCTCTCGAAGATGGCGGCCTGCCGCTCGGCCGGAATTCCGATGCCGGTATCCCGCACCGCCAGCCGGAACATCGCGCGGCTCGGCGTCTCATAGGAGACGCGGGCCTCGAGGGTGACCTCGCCGGCCTCGGTGAACTTGATCGCGTTGCCCACGAGGTTCGTGAGCACCTGGCGCAGCCGGGCGGGATCGCCGCGGAGGTGCTCGGGAAAGCCGGGCGGGATGTCGCAGGTGAGCTCGATCCCCCTCTCATGCGCGCGCACGGCCATCAGCTCCGCGACCTCCTCCATGACGGCCCGGAGATCGAAACTCACGCTTTCCACGGTCAGCTTGCCGGCTTCGATCTTCGAGAAGTCGAGGATGTCGTTGATCACCGTGAGCAGCGTCTCGGCACTTCGTCGCGCGGTGCCCGCGTAGTCGCGCTGCTCCGCGCTGAGTTCGGTGTCGAGCAGGATGTCCGTCATCCCGATGACGCCGTTCATCGGCGTGCGGATCTCGTGACTCATGTTGGCCAGGAACTCGGACTTGGCGCGGGTCGCCGCCAGCGCCGCGTCGCGTGCCTGTACGAGTTCCGCGAACAGCCACGCACGCTCGAGCGCCGAGCTGGCGAGCGGCCCGATGAGGATCGCTTCGTCGGCGATGTCCTTCGTGAAGCGGTGTGTGCGTTCTCTGTCCCCGAGCACCAGACACCCGATCGGACCGGAGCGCCCGACGAGGGGGATGGCGAGCACGGACTTCAGGTCGATTCCCTGACCGAAGCACGTGTGGACCATGGGGCTGGCCGCCACGTTGTTCTCGAAGAGGACCGTGCGGCTCTCGTAGGCTTGCAGGAGCACATGCGCGCCGCCGTCGGAGAGCGGTACGCGCAATGCTCGGATGGCCTCGCCGTCCCACCCGCTTCCGCCGATCGCCATCAGCTGGTTCTTGTCCAGGACGAACAGCAGCCCGCCGCTCACCCCAAAGAGCCTGGCGGCCTCGGAAGAGACCAGCCGCGCGATGGTCTCCGGGTCGCTTTCCAGGTTCAGGGCAGCGGCGAGGCTCGCGAGCCCTGCACGTATGCCTGCCGTCTTTTGGATTCGATCGAACAGACGAGCATTGTCGATTCGCGTTGCCGCCTGGCGAGCAACACCATGGACGATCGTCAGCGCGGTGGCATCGAAGCCGGGTGGCTGGCGAGGCCCCACCGACATCGAGCCGAGGCCGATGCCACGCGCTTGAAGGGGCACGATGGCCAGCTCGTACTGCTCCGATTCGTCGAGCAGCTCGAGCGCTTCGGGACTCGGGACGCGGTCGCGGCCCACGATGACCGTCTTCCCCTCGCGCAGATCCTG
>WNFA01003507.1_pt1 | contig 16510 bp, 12 predicted proteins | sample 5400481 | NCBI WGS metagenome assembly WNFA01 (sample SAMN13153340, study PRJNA577476) | soil metagenome | isolation source: 120 cm saprolite under Douglas fir tree site 2 hole 1 replicate 2 | place: USA:California | collected 2015-04-18
ATGGCCCGCGCAATATGCGTGCACACGCCCCCCATCCGCGGGGCCTTTTTCCGCGCGGGTCCGGCCTGGACCATGACCCCCCAGACAAGGTCTCTCCGTAGTGCGCTTCCAGTAAGTTGTGGAGAGACGAGGCTGCCACCAGGCTGAAGCACCACAGGCGCTCGTGGCGATCAAATCTGGCGCCATTACAATTCGGCAAAGGGGGGACTGATCGCCCACTCTCCCGCTGCCACATTACAAGGTTGTGAGGAGGACTTTCACCGCCAAGTGATCGAACATACTCGGCACACAAGAAAAGGGCGGCCAATCTCTGGCCGCCCCTTAACAGAATTCCTGGAAGCAGATCTCTACGGATGGTCCTCACTCTCCATCACACGCCATATACCGATGCCAGTTGCTACAGCAGCGACCGTGATCCAGATATAGATGGCCCGGTTGCGGCCTCCGTGTGTGCGGGCCCGGGTCCTCAGGCTGGATTTCCATGCGGTAAGAGTTGCCGGCTTCAATTGTTTTGACGTCGCCTTCCAACGAAACTTGAATCGTCCCGAGGTTGCTGGTCAGCAGCAATTCCTTGGCGTTCACCCAGGTCACTTTGGCTACAGTTGCCTGAGTGCCGACAGGACGAATGGTCGCGCCATTGGCCAACAATTGGAACGTCTGCCCTGCGGGCGAGGAAGCAATGACGGTTCCATAAAGCAAGCTGGCTGAAAAACCGTTCGAAAGGCCATGCACCTCTGCAAGCGTGCTCGGGCGCAGGTACATTTGCGATCCGCCCAAGCGAGCGCGCATGGTTCCGTCTTCCTGGGTTTCCAGGCGATCGCCGTCATAGATCGTCGCGCCACCTGATGTTATGTCGGCACCCACGTGGGCGCGTTCCGCCTGCAATACAAAGCCGAGTGGGGCGGACGCCGGATTTGCCGGCGTTGCCATCGCGGGGCTTACAACGAGCGATGCGCTTAGTAAGAAAGCAAGACTGGACACAAACAGTTTCCGCACTGATTCCTCCAAGAGGGCCACGACATAAGAGTAGAAAGGTGCAGCGAAACTGTCAACCAACTTTTGAGGTTGTGCGCGAAGAGTGAACCCCTTTGGGGCACCAGTGTTTATGGGGCATAAGTACTGACTTCGAGCCTCCTGGAGACGAACCGTACCATTCTGGAACGCTCATGGGGCGCCCACAGCAGAACGTAAAGAAGCGTCACGAATCGCCTTGAATTCCGCGCCCGGTTTCCATTCTGGCATGCGCGGATCATTGGCAATGCGATAGCCGACCAGGAAAAAAAGTTGGCAATCCTGGACCGCTCCGCCTAGATTCCAGTCCGGTTTGATCGTATCCGAAGGCTTGTGGTAATTCTCGGCAGTGTATTTGCGCCGGGCCTCCATGCCCCATCCGTCGGGCTTGCCGATAAAATCCACTCCTTCCTCGGGATCGAAGGCGGGGACTCCCCTCTTGGCAAATTCGAAGTGGTCGGACCTATAGTAAAGACCCTTTTCGGGTTCGGGATCTGTCTTCACGACGCGGCCTTGTTCCCTCGCCACGGCCTCGATAATTTCGTCGAGTGTGGAGGCGCCGCGGCCGATCTGCACGATATCGCGAGTCAGGCCGTGAACGTTCATCCCGTCCATATTGATGTCCGCGGCCGTGCGCGCAAGCGGATAGAGTGGATGCTCCGCATAGTATTGCGAGCCGAGCAAGCCTTGCTCTTCACCGGTGACGGAAAGGAACAGGACCGTTCGAGACGGCGGCCTGCCTAGCTGTGTGTAGGCGCGCGCCATCTCCAGCAGCGCTGACGATCCGGAAGCGTTGTCCACGGCGCCATGATAGATCTTGTCGCCGTTGACCTCAGGACCGATTCCGAAGTGATCCCAATGGGCCGTGTATATGACGTATGTATTTTTCAAGCCGGGATCGCTTCCGGTAATTTTCGCAATCACATTGTGCGAATCGATTGTCCGCAGAGAATTGTGAATCGTCAATTTCACATGGATGCCGAGAGGAACGGGTTTGAAATCCCGGCGTGCGGCGGCCTGGATGAGCTTGTCCAGATCCTGGCCGGCCAAGCGGAACAGTTTGGCGGCGAAATCCGAAGTGATCCAACTTTCCACCGCCAGACGCCCCATATTCTTGTCCGGCGAAGCGAGGTCAAACTGCGTCTCGCTCCAGCTATTGCGCACGACTTCCCAGGGATACCCGGCGCGGTCGGTCTGGTGAATGATGACGCATCCCGCCGCGCCCAACTGCGCCGCCTTCTCGAACTTGTACGTCCAGCGGCCGTAGTAGGTCATGGCCGTGCCGCCGAATGTTTTGGGGTCAAGCTTTGTGGGGTCGGATGGATCGGGGACGGGCGGATCGTTGATGAGCACCACGATCACCTTGCCCTTGACGTCCACGCCCTTGAAATCGTCCCATTGGAATTCCGGCGCTTGAACGCCGTAGCCCACGAAGACCATATCGGCGTCTACGGAAGAAGAATCCGCGACGCGTTTCGACCACGCGACGTAGTCGTCCGGAAATTTCGGCTCGAGCGTCCGGCCGTGGCCTGCCAGGCTCAATTTCATACCCTTGTCGGGCGTGATGCCTACCAAGGGCACACTCTGTAGATATGTGCCATCGGGGTTCCCGGGTTCCAGCGCGAACGAGCGATATTGCTCCTCGAGATATTTGATGGTGAGTTGCTCGCCCTTCGAGCCCGGGCCGCGTCCTTCAAACTCGTCCGAAGAAAGCGTGCGGATATGGCCAAGGATGCGGTCCGCGGAAAAGGAACGCAGGGCCGCGTCTGGAGCGCTGGGCGCACTCGAGCACCCGAAGAGCAGTAGAAGGCTTGCGGCGGCTCCGGGCAATCCGAGCCCATGACTGCAAATCCTGCGGAAACGCATGGCGGCCTCCCTCTTAACCGGACAACAATTCGGCGGGCTCCACGCTTCCCCTGAAACGTTCAGCGTAAAAGTAGAGCCCGCGCCTGAACAACTTGAGCGCGCCGTTGCATGTTATCTCGCGTCGGCTTCGGTAACAACCCGTGAAGTGTTGCAATTCCCCCGTCCCAGGACCACAATTCGATCGGGAGAGACCATGGCTTCATTTCAACCGGGACAGTCGGTCCGCGTCAATCTCGAAGGCATGCAGGTTGGCAACGTTCTGTTTCACGCCGCGGTCAACGCCGCGGTCGGGAACATCCTGCGCCAGACCTCGGAAAATCCGCCCAAGTATTTGGTCAAACTGCTTTTTTCATTTCGCGGAGTGAGCGAAGTGGAAGTCACGGAAGACCGCGTTTCGGCTGGCTGACCTTCCGCGGCTCCCTTTCCACCGTTTTACTCCTCGCATCACGGAAGTCTTGGTGAACAATTCTGCCAGGACATACCTGGGGTAGAATATCCCGGCGAATTGCAGAGAAGCCACACATGAGGTCCAAGTGATTCATCGGTATGTGTTCCACAACGACCGCCTTCTCGAGATCGAGCAGGTACGCCTTTCTCCAGGCCAAGCCGGCTTGCTCAGTGGTTGGGGGCTGTTCACGACAATGCGAATTTTCCAGGGCGAAGCCTTCGCTTACGAACGCCACTGGCGCCGCCTCGAAAAAGACGCCGGCAGGATCCGCCTCCCCTTCCCGTTCGATTCCGCGCAAGTGCGGCGGCATTTGAGCGACCTGTTGAGCGCCAATCAAGTTTTGGAGTGGACTTGATTCTCCTAACGGCGGGATTGCCAGCCCATCCGGAGCAAGCGCGTCTGAGCATCGCCGCGGACGGACGCCACGCGGCCTCACCGCTCGCCGGCGTCAAAGTCACTTCCTGGCTAAACAACGTCTGGCATCTGGCCGAAGCGCAGAAGGAAGGCTGGAGTGAAGTTGTGCTGCTAAACGAGCGTGGGGAGGTGGCCGAATGCACGACTGCGAATATCTTTAGTGTTAGAGGTGGCACGGTCACAACACCGCCTCTATCATCCGGTTGTCTCGAAGGGGTGACGCGCAGCGTGCTGCTGGAGATCGCTCCTCGAAGCGGCGTGCCCATGGTCGAGCAGACCCTGATGCCGGAAGACCTCTACGCCGCCGATGAAGTCTTCATCACCTCCACGAATCGCAGCTTGTTGGGAGTCAGCGAAATTGCCGGGCATATATACGCCGCCGCACCCGGTCCCATCGTGCAGAAGCTCGAGCGCGCTTTCAGCGCTGCCATGCGCGAATACGTGGCGCAGCGAACCGCGAGCGTCCGCACTTGAGCGGAGAATCGTTCCAACATTTTCCAGTCCATACCTCTCACGTTACCTCAATCCTCTACTTTCACGCCTTTCCAGAATGCAATTCTGCCTTTGATTTCTTTCGCGGCTTCTTTTGGTTCAGGGTAATACCAGGCGGCGTCGGGATTCTTTTTGCCATGCACCTCGATGTCGTAGTAGTGTGCGATTCCTTTCCACGGACATAGCGTCGTCGTTGAACTGGGACGCAGATATTCTTGCGCGACCGCTTCGGCGGGGAAATAGGAGTTTCCTTCGACGATCACGCAAGCATCACTTTCCGCCAGAAGCGTTCCTTCCCAGATGGCTTTGGTCATTGTGGCTCCTCGCAGGACACCGCGGCTCGCCGTGGGACGCAACTAGATTACTACTTGCTCCCAGAAAGTCCTCATTAAACCATCGTACCATTGCCGGTTGAACAATCAATTCGATATAAATTACGTACATTAGGTAGGTTTGCGAACAATTTGGAATTCGATCCCCTCTTGGTTCATGGAGGAATTAATGTACCGAGGTTTCACAAAGTCACCGGCGGTCTATCGGGCCTTAGTTTTCGTGATTGCTCTGGCTCTTTTGGGGCAACCCTTTTGGGCGCAGGGAAATAACGATGATCATCGCGTTTTTCCACAGCGCCCACCGGCCGGATTCGCCCGGCCTCCTATACACCTGAGAGGCACAAACGCCACGAAAGGGCCCAGTGGCATGAGTCCGTCGGCGACACGGCATGCTTATGGTTTCGACCTGATTTCAAACCAGGGCGCTGGCCAGGTAATTGGAATCGTGGATGCGTACGACGACCCCAATATCGAATCGGATCTCGGAGTGTTCAACTCCACGTTCAACTTGCCCCTTTGTACTTCAAGCAGCGGCTGCTTCAAGAAAGTCTATGCCCAGGGCTCGAAACCCAACACGAATTCCGGCTGGGCGCTCGAGATTTCGCTCGATGTGGAATGGGCCCACGCCATTGCGCCACAAGCGAAAATCGTACTGGTGGAAGCGGCCTCCAGCAGCTTCACGAACCTGATGCAAGCCGTGGATGTAGCTGTACAGAACGGTGCAAGCGCCGTGTCGATGAGTTTTGGTGGCGGTGAGTTTTCCGGCGAAACCTCTTACGATACCCACTTTGCGGTAAACGGTGTCACCTTCACGGCGTCCTCGGGCGATAGCGGTAATGGTGTGGAATATCCTGCTGCATCTCCCGATGTCGTAGGAGTTGGAGGAACGACTCTGACAACTGGCACGGGAGGGAGTTACATTAGCGAAACGGCGTGGAGCGGCAGTGGCGGTGGCCAGAGCAGCGTGGAAAACGAGCCGCCGTATCAAGCAAGCTATCCGATTCCCAACGATCCGAAGGGGTGGCGCGGTGTTCCAGATGTGGCCTACGATGGCGACCCAAACACGGGCTTCGCGATCTACGATACAGTTCGATACCAGGGACAGTCGGGCTGGTTTCTTGTGGGCGGCACGAGCGCGGGAGCACCGCAATGGGCCGCACTATTTGCTATTGCAAACTCGTTGCGAGCCGCTGCCGGAAAGGCTACATTAAGCAGCACAAACATCGCTGTGTACAGTGAAGCCACCGCAAATCTCAGCTCAAATTTCCATGACATCACCCGCGGAACAAATGGAACTTGCGGAACTCTTTGCACCGCAGTCGCGGGCTATGACTATGTCACCGGGCTAGGAAGCCCTCAGGCAAACAACATCATCCCGGCTCTCGCGGGCTACTAATATCACTGCCGCGAAGACAGGATTTTCACGAGGCGGTACAAATACTCCTGCCCGTCATTGAAGGACTTGACGAGAACTCGTTCGTCCCTGCCATGGGCGCGGACGTCGTCCATGTCGCCCGCGAGTCCGGAAGTGCCGTAGGTGGGCATGCCGGCATTGCGCAGGAAACTGCCATCGGTGGCTCCGGTGCCCATCGTCGGGATCACAGGGATGCCCGGCCAGAATTCCGCTGTCACTCGTTCCACTGCCTGCACGATCTCCGGGTTGAGGGGTGACGGCTTGCTGTAAACGTGCGTCCACGTGGGAGTCACCGAAATCTGAACATCGTCGACGACCCGCACGATTGTCTTTTGAACTTCTTCGACTGGTTCGCCTGGAAGGACGCGGCAATTGACCGTGGCCTCCGCCCTTTGCGGTAAAGCGTTAAAAGCGTGTCCAGCCTCGAGCATCGTCGCGACACACGTTGTGCGAAGCTGCGCGTTGTACGCAGGGATGTCGGAGAGGAGAGCGACAGCGGCGGGATCGGACCGCCCGGAGGCGACAGAATTCATGGCCGCGCCAACTTTCGGGTCTTCCTGTGCCGCGGCCCGTTCGAGCCATGCGCGCGTCGTCTCGTTCAATTTGACCGGAAATTCGTATCTGGAAAGACGCGCGAGGCCTTCCGCCAAGTGGTAGATGGCGTTGTCCTTTCTCGGCAGCGAGCTGTGTCCCCCCGAGTTCTCCACTTCCAGACTGTAGTTGACGGGCACTTTCTCGCTCGTCTGTAGGCCGTTCTGCAAAGCTTTGCCGTTTTTCAAATCCACCCTGCCGCCTTCATTCAACGCAAACTCCGCGTCGATCAAATCACGATGGTTTTTGAGCATCCACTGGACCCCGACGGCATTGGCGTCGAGAATCTCCTCATCGGTCTCCAGCAACAGGATGATGTCGCGATCAGGCCTGTAGCCTTCCTGCTTGTAGCGAATCAAGTTCGCAACGAACATGGCCGCCATGAACTTGTCGTCCCCGGAACCGCGGCCATAGAAGTAACCATCTACCTCCTGAAGTTTGAAAGGATTGTACGTCCAATCCTCCTGCCGCGCTTCGACCACATCGAGATGCGCCATCACCAGGATCGGCCTGCGCGCGCCGGTGCCGCGCAGCCGCGCCACAAGGTTCCCCTTGCGCAGCGCGGAGTTGAATACCTGAACGTCAGAGCCGGTGAAACCCGCCGCACGAAGTCGCGCAGCCATCGCCTCCGCCGCCTTCGCCGTGTCCCCCGTGGCGGTGACAGTGTTGATTTCCAGGAGTTCCTTATAAATATCGCGCGCCAACTGCTGGTTGGGAGAAAGCGTCTGGGCAGAAACCGAAAATGGCGCACTGGTGAGCGCCAAAATAAAGTAAAGCAGGGCATTCGGGCGCTTCCTGGAACTCATGGAGTGCTCCTTCAAAACAGAAGGGCGACGTTCACATCAATGCTTCGTCAACGAAGGATCGGGCGAACTCGTTAAGCCGGGCGCGACCCATCAACCCTGTACAAGGAAGTCTGCCCATCGGATGGATCATACCCGGCCAAGGTTCCTCCGACAAGATCATCATGAGAGCTCCAGAAACGCGCCATTCCCGCTGGGTACAGATTCACGCGGGGAACCGGCATCCAAGACGGGATGGTAACCAATCTGGAAAACAACTGGAGTATTGCTGGTGCAAATCAGATTTATCGACTACTATCCCGCCAGCAGTTGCCAGTGCCGGAACCCAGGACACTGATTCGCTTGCCAATTGTGTTTCAGCCGGCGCAGGACGACGAGACCGATGTGTCAGGACCAGACAAATTGAACGCTGTGTTACGCCAGACTTCATGACCCAGAAGCGAACAGTCAAATTTGTTTTTCTGTCACGAATCATGCCCCACAAAAACCAAACGGGTATGGATTCTACCCAGTTTAGCCATAGACCCCTCCGTCGCCCCCATGGGTGACTGTCATTGTTGCCAACAGGCCGGACTTAGGTTCACGGGTGCGGGCTCGACTTTTACGCTGAACGCTTCAAGTGAAGCGTGGAGCCCGCAAGAAAAATCGAAGGAAATCGCCGGGCGGGCCAGCCGGCAAGTCACGGAAGCAAGACAAGGAAAAGCTCTTGAGAATATTACTCTACAATCCCGACAACGGTGTCACTCGCAACTTCATGCCGCATTTGTGGATGTTTCTACTCAAGGCGCTTACACCATCTGGTCATGAGGTGTTACTGATTGACGGGAACGCGCAACCAATGGATGAAGCGAGTATTGCGCGGTACGTGCGGGAACAAAAGATTGGGCTTGTCGGCATTGGCGCAATGACTCGAATGATCGCGAAGGCCTACCGGATGGCTGACGCGGTTCGCGCTGCTGGAGTGCCGGTGGTGATGGGCGGACCACACGTCACGGAAATGCCTGACGAGGCTCTCGGCCGGGACGGCGGTACACGCCACGCCGACGCTGTGGCCCTGGGGGAAGCCGACGAGACCTGGCCAAAGATCGTCGAGGACGCCGTGCGCGGCAAACTCAAGGACGTGTACGCTCCGGTGGATGATTTCGGTCAGGAGCGGAAACCTACGCTGCGGCCCTATCCGTCGATTCCCTGGGACGCGATAAACCTCGATCAGTTCAACATTGTTCCCAAGGCCGCATATCCGTGGCTCAAGAACTTTGGGGGCGGGTGGGGAACGTTTCGCATCATTCCGGTCGAGTCGGGGCGCGGGTGCCCTTACGGGTGCGAGTTCTGCACTGTGACCGGATTTTTCGGCGATTCGATCCGCTTTCGCACGAACGAAAGCGTCGTGAATGAACTATTGCTGCTGAAAGCGCGCGCCAAGAGCGAAGGCGGCCAGATTGCCGTATTCTTTATCGACGACAATTTTGCAATCAATGTGAAACGGACGAAGTCGCTGCTGCGCGACATTATCGCCGCTAACGCGCAGGTCCACTGGGTGGCGCAAATCAGCGCCAACCTGCTTCGCGATGAGGAACTCATTGACCTTATCGCGGCTGCCGGGGGCAAGTGGATTTTCATAGGGATGGAATCCATCGACCCTACGAATCTTGCCGGCGTGAACAAGGGCTTCAATAAGCCCGGCGAGTATGCCGCCGTGCTCGAGAGGCTCGCGCAACGCAACGTGTATGCGATCACCTCCTTCATCTTTGGCATGGACAACGACACTACGGGAGTCGCGGAGCGCACGCTTCAGCAGATCCGCACCTGGCCACCGGGCCTGCCGATCTTCGGTTTGCTGACGCCCTTGCCAGGGACGCCCCTGTACACGAGGCTTCATGATGCCGGCCGGTTGACGCGGCCAAAACACTGGCAGGAGTTCATTCCATTTACGATGGCGCACACGCCGCTGAAAATGACCATTCCGGAAGCTCATGCCGAGGTCCTGGACGGGTGGAACCGCTCCTACAGCCCGGAAGCGATCGCTCACGCGGTTGACTCACTTGATCACAAACCGCTCGGATATCGGATCAATATTCTTGTCGCCCGCCTCTGTTTTCGCGGTATCTACTTTCCTATGATGGGCCGCCTGGCATGGGTGAAAGTGATTGCCCAAAATCGTAAAACGATCTTCAACCTTGTGAAGGAAGGCTTCACCGGCCGGCGCAAGGTGCTTGCACGAGCCCCCGTGCGCTCCTCAACCAGCGATTCGACCAGCGGCGCGGATTGAAATCTTGCCAAGGTGCTTTTCGTTGAAGAGGAGATCGCACAAATCCTCTTTCCGCAGGGGCGAATTTCTCACAGGAATTTTGTTGTAGCCATTGACCCATTCCATTGGATGCAGCCGGAGCGCAGGTCCAACGCGGTCAAGTAGCACAGGCTTCAGCCTGTGAGATTTTTTTGCTCGATCGAAAATGCACACAGACTGAAGTCTGTGCTGCCAAAACCTGCTTCGCATCGAAACGCGATACGACGCATCGGACTAACAACTAAAACCGGAGGTCCGTCGCGCGTTTGTGTGAAATGTGGGCCGGCGAGATTGGCTCACCTCACAATTTCGGATATAGTGTCCTTGGAACGCCTGCATGGATTTGTTCCCGCGGGCGTAAAGGAATGCTCCTCTTGAGTTCAGGCCAGGTCTTCCGGGTGAATTGGGAGGCGCCGGACGCGGTTTCCGGTCGCCGCGAAAATCGCGTTGCACAACGCCGGGGCAACCGGCGGCAGAGTGAATTCACCGGCCCCGGTGGGGGCCTCTTCGCTGGGAATGATATGCACGTCCACAACGGGCATTTCGTGAATGCGCAAGACCTGGTAGTCGTTGAAGTTCTTTTGCAGGACGCGCCCGCGTTCAATCGTGATCGCGCCTCTGAGCGCCGCCGTCAAACCGTACACGACTGAACTTTTGACCTGCGCATCAATGCTCGCGGGATTCACGATGCGCCCGCAATCCAACGCACAGACGACGCGGTGCACTTTTAGCGTGCGTGCCTTGCGGTCCACAGAAATTTCGATCACTTGAGCCACGTAGCCGAAATACGAACTCACCACGGCAATCCCGCGAAATCGATCCGCAGGCAGCGGTGCTCCCCAACCCGCCTTTTCCGCCGCCGTCTCCAATGCAGCGAGGTGCCTCGGCGATTTCGCGAGCAAACGCCGCCTCAGCGCGTATGGATCTTTTTTGCCCGCCGCGGCAATCTCGTCGATGAAGCTCTCCAGGAAAAATCCGTTTTGAGATGCGCCGACCGATCTCCAGAAACCTATGGGGATGCCCACGTCCGCCAGTTGATAATCCACGAGGATGTTCGGAATCGCATAAGGAACGCTGTCACAAATTTCAACGCTTCTCCTATCGAAATTGTCCTTAAGTGGGCCGAACCGAGCCATCAGGGATGGACAAGCAATGGTGTTCACCCAAACGACGGGCCACCCGTCTGCATCGAGGCCTGCGGTGAAATGCGCATGGGAAGCGGTGCGATAATAATCGTGCTGGATGTCGTCTTCCCGCGACCAGGTCACCTTGACCGGCCCGCCAATCGCCTTGGAAATTTCCACCGCTTCGGCAACAAAATCGGTCTCAAAGCGGCGCCCGAATCCACCGCCCAGAAAAGTTGTGTGGACGAAGACGGCCTTGGGGTCCAGACCCGTGATCATCGCAGCTATGGCTTGGGTATTCGTCTGATTTTGCGTGGGCGCCCAGACATCGCAGCGATCCGCGCGCGCATGCGCGGTGCAGTTCTGAGGTTCCATCGTGGCGTGCGCAAGAAAGGGAACCTCGTATTCGGCCTCAATCTTTTTTGCCGCGCTTGCAAGTCCCGCTGCTACATCGCCCTCTTTGCGTCCAATGGCGCCGGGTTGCGCCGCACGACCGGCGAGTAGTTTGCTGATGCTCTCAGTGCTGACGCTCGAATTCGGCCCTTCGTCCCACTTGACCTCAAGCGCCCTGCGCCCTTCCATTGCCGTCCAGGTGTTGCCGGCAACGACCGCGACGCCATCTGAAATCTGGATCACATCTTTTACGCCGGGGACTGCCTTGGCCTTAGTGGCGTCGAAGCTCGCTACTTTCCCGCCAAACACCGGGCAGCGCGCCACGACCGCGTAATACATTCCAGGAAGCCGGACATCGATCCCGTACTGGGCGCTGCCATTCACTTTGTCCGGGGTGTCGAGCCGTTTTGCCGGCTTGCCAATGATGCGAAACTCCTTCGGGTCCTTGAGTGGCACATTCTGGGGCACGGGAAGTTTTGCCGCAGCCTCGGCGAGACTGCCGTAGGTCAGCTGGCGCTTCGTTGCGGCGTGCAGGACCGCGCCGTTTTCCGCGCGGCACTCCGATTTGTCCACACCCCATTTCTGCGCGGCTGCTTCCAGCAGCATCATGCGTGCCGCTGCTCCCGCCCTTCTCAAAGGCTCCCAGGAGGTGCGCGTCGCCGAGCTGCCTCCCGTGCCTTGCACTCCAAATTGCGGATTGACATAGGCTTTGTCCGCGGGAGCAAATTCGGTGCGGACCTTTTTCCAATCGCACTCCAACTCTTCGGCCGCGAGCATCGCAAGGCCCGTCAAAATGCTCTGCCCCATCTCCGATTTGTCGATGAGGATGGTCACCAGGTCATCTGTGCCGACATGGATCCAGGCGTTGAGGGCGACTGCCGCTTCGGGTGCAGCAGGCGCTGCAGCCAATGCTTCCACGCATTCAGGCAAATAAAAGCCGATTAGCAATCCGGTTGCTCCGGCGGCGCCCATTTTCAGAAAACTGCGTCGATCCACGTCATATGCGCTGAGACTCACGCCGCACCTCCGGTAACCGCAACCCGCGCGAGAGATATAAAATTAGCCTGTGGCTTGCCAATCCATGTTACCTGCATTTGTGTGAAAGCGTATGGCCGCAACCGGCGCGTGTCAATCCCGGGCTGTGTTTTCGGCCGCCCTGCTACCGGAACTTTTCAATTCGCACCGGGTTGAAAATAGTGCGGACTTGGCGTACGTATGGAAGTGTACATTCAAAGTGTTTCAGAGCCCTACTTTCACGCGCCATCGAGAACCCGCTGAGCCATGAGTCGTTGGGCCAGGATCGTAGTTTCGGGACTGCTGGCCACGGCAGTCGTAGCAACGTTGGCCTGGGCGGGCCCTCGTAGGGGCCGTGAGGAATCTCCTCTGCCGCCTCCTGCCACAAATTCTGGCAGAAACGATAATTCCCGAAAACACTTCGCGGGCAAGCTCCCCATCACCGAGCTGAACGAACAAGAAGCGACCCTGCACGCGCTGAACCGGCTCGGATTCGGCCCTCATCCTGGCGAAGTGGAGCAAATTCAGAAAACGGGACTCGAGAACTGGATTCAGTCGCAGCTTCACCCGGAAAACACCGCCGATCCCGTGATTGACGCGCGCCTCGCCGAATTCCCCGCGCTCGGGCTTTCCGCCGCAAGCCTGTTGGATAAGTATCCGCCGCCCGATGTCGCGGCCAAACGCCTGGGGCTCAAGGTAGACGAGTACCAGAAGCGCCTCCAGGACCTGGCGAAGCAGCCTCAAGGGATGAGTTCGCTGCCATTCAAGGACCAGCAGGAAATCGTCAACGAGTTGATGCAGGCGAAATTGCTTCGAGCGATTTACAGCGCACACCAATTGAGCGAACAACTGGAAGATTTCTGGTTTAACCATTTCAACGTCTTCATCTACAAAGACCTCGACCGCTGGTACATGATTCCCTACGAACGCGACGCCATCCGTCCGCACGTCCTGGGAAAATTCCGCGAACTGCTCGAAGCCAACGCAAAGAGCCCCGCCATGCTGTTTTATCTGGATAATTCCTCGAGCGCGGACCCGCACGCGTTTGACCGTTTGAAGCTGCATCCCGTGAGCGCGCGGCCGGGCGTGAAGCTCCCGCCGCTCGGCCCCAAGCGCGGCCTGAACGAAAATTACGGGCGAGAGCTGATGGAACTCCACACGCTCGGCGTGGATGGCGGCTACACGCAGCAGGACGTCATCGACGTCGCGCGCGCGTTCACGGGATGGACCATCGAATCGCCGCGTGAGAACCCGGCGTTCTACTTCGACGAACGTCTCCACGATCCCGATCCCAAGCGCGTGCTCGGAAAGAAAATTAACGCCGGCGGAATCAGAGATGCCGAGCAAGTGCTTGATCTATTAGCGAAGAACCAGCATACGGCCCGCCATATCTCCCTACAGCTCGCGCAGCATTTTGTCTCCGACACCCCACCGGAAGCCCTGGTGAAGCGCATGGCGAAAACATTTGAAAAATCCAAGGGTGACATCCGCGCCGTGATGTCGACGATGATTTATTCTCCTGAATTCTGGTCGCGCACGGCGTTTCGCGCGAAAGTGAAGACGCCGTTTGAGCTGGTGGCATCCACGGTGCGAGCCCTTGGCGCGGACGTGGACCAGCCGCTGCAGATGGCGCAGTGGGTCGCCCGCATCGGAGAGCCCCTCTACCAGTGTCTGACTCCGAACGGCTATTCCGACGCGGCCGCTTCCTGGGTCAGCACGGGATCGCTGCTGAACCGCATGAACTTCGCGGTCGCTCTGACGAACAACAAAATTCGCGGCGCACAGGTCGATGTCAATTCTCGAGTAGGCCTGGACGTGAGCGGAAATCCAAGATTGGCTCTGGAGCGCGTCGAGACGGTATTCCTTGCGGGGCAAGTCTCGGACACGACGCGATCCACGCTCGACAAGGAAACGTCCGATCCGCAGATCCTTGGCGCAACCCTCGATGACCCGGTGAAGCAAGTCAACCTCAGCCTGCTAACCGGCCTCGTGCTGGGCTCGCCGGAATTTCAAAAAAGATAGTTCAACCGCTCGAGCCGCATGATGGGTGACAATGCATGCCTGTCTCAACGCCTGTTATCTAGCCAGCATTTCTCACGAAGGATTTGCCATTTCACGGCAGTGCGACTGGATGAGCGCTTCTGCCCGATTTTGTGGCGCCGTCCCGCCGGCGTTGTTACGCTGTGCCGGCTGATTAGGAAACCGCCGGCGAGACGCGCCACGAACAGTTTGTGTTCAGCAATAACGTCAGAATTCCCAAGCACTCGCACGCGGCCGGCTCTGATAGAATGCCGGTCATGCAGCCGCGAGACTTCGCTCGGTCTGTCCGTCACCGAAGGGTGTTCCTCGCGTGGGCGAGCCTGCCGGTCCTGATCGCCTTTTCGTGGGCGGTCCGCACAACAGTTCGTGCGAATCAGGCTCAAAAACCGAGCACAGCGCAGGCGAAAACCGAAACGAAGCTGGACACGAGTACTCTTGTAGTCGCGCCAAATCTTGCCGCGCAGCTTGCGAAATTCAAGCCTGTGCGCATGCCGTTTGACTCTTCGCGGCTGACGCCCCAAGAGCGGCAGTTGGCCGGCAAGCTGGTCGAGGCGTGCCAATTTCTGGAATCCATCTACTGGCGCCAGAGTGATCCCGAGGGGCTAAAGTTATATCACGCGCTGGCGGGCAGCACCGCGCCCCGCGACGTCGAACTGCGTCGCTTCCTGAGAATCAACGGCAGCCGCTTCGATCTGATCCGCAATAATGCGCCGTTTGCCGGCACGTCACCCTGGCCGCCGGGCCGGGGCATTTTCCCTGCGGACTTGACGAAGGAGGAGTTTGATCGCTACGTCGTGGCGCATCCGGATCAGAAGGCCTCGCTCTACGATCCCTTCGCGGCGGTTCGCCGGAAGGGCGCCGCGCTGGAAGCAGTTCCCTACCATGTTGCCTATCGCGAGTGGCTCGACCCCACGGTGAAAGCACTGCGGGAAGCCGCCGCGCTTTCGGACGACCCCGCCTTCGCAAAATTTCTGCGCATGCGCGCGGATGCGCTGCTTACCGACAAATATTTCGACAGCGATCTCGCCTGGGTGAGCCTCGAAAATCCAAAGTTCGACGTTATCTTCGCGCCTTACGAAACCTATCTGGACGATTTGCTCGGCGTGAAAACTTCTTACGGAGCTGCCGTCTTGATCCGCAATGACGAGGAGAGCCGCAAACTCGACGTCTTCCAGAAATACGTTCCTGACATTCAGGACTCCTTGCCGCTGGCGCCCGAAGACCGACCCTCCAAGCGCGGCCACCTCTCGCCGATGGAAGTGATGGACACGCCGTACCGGGCCGGAGATTTGCGCCACGGCTATCAAGCGGTTGCCGACAATCTGCCAAACGACCCGCGCATTCACGAACAGAAAGGCTCGAAGAAAATTTTCTTCAAGAACTTCATGGACGCGCGCGTGAATTACGTGATTCTGCCGGTCGCCAAACGCCTGCTGCGCGCCGACCAGGCAGCGCTTGCCTCCGCCGAAGGCTATCTCGCGACAACGATGATGCATGAGATTTCGCACGGCTTGGGTCCCGCGTTTGCCCGTACCTCCGCCGGCCAGCGCGACATCCGCGAAGCGATTGGCCCGTCGTATTCAGGCCTCGAGGAAGCCAAAGCCGATATCGTCGGGCTCTACGGTTTGAAATGGCTCGTGGACCGTGGCGATCTTCCGAAGGACAAGCTTCGAGGGTATTATGCGTCGGAGGTCGCCGGAATTTTCCGCACAGTTCGCTTCGGTGTGGCGGAAGCGCACGGCCGGGCAGAGATCATGGAGTTCAATTATTTCTCCGAACGCGGCGTCATCTCGCGGGATGCGGCTTCGGGCCGGTACGTCATTGATCTGGACCGCATGCCGGATGCCGTCGCATCGCTTGCCAAGGAGCTGCTCCAAATGGAAGCCACTGGCAATCGCGCGGGCGTCGAAGCGTGGTTTGCGAAGTACGGTTCGATGCCGCCCGAGCTCACAAAAGCACTGGAAGCCGCTTCCGATGTCCCCGTGGATATCGATCCAATTTCAGCGTTTCCTGAACCCATGCGTTAGGATTCCTATTCCGTTACGAGAGGAAGGTCCACTGAAATGGCGAACCAGAACCCGCAAAATTTTGAAAACCACGCCCGCAAGATACCGGTATTCGTTATTGGGAATTTGGTGCTGATGGTGAATTTGGTCGGGAGACTTGTTGACCTCCGCCAAGGCATTTCGTTTGGATCCGTGATGAACGTCCTGGTGGGCGCGGCGCTGATCGCGCTCTTCGTAATGGCGCGGAATTCTACATTGGCGGTGCAGGACCGCCT
>WNFA01003526.1_pt1 | contig 16508 bp, 12 predicted proteins | sample 5400481 | NCBI WGS metagenome assembly WNFA01 (sample SAMN13153340, study PRJNA577476) | soil metagenome | isolation source: 120 cm saprolite under Douglas fir tree site 2 hole 1 replicate 2 | place: USA:California | collected 2015-04-18
TTCTTTGAGCGAGATATTGCATACGATCAAATCGTTCACGGCGCATGAAATCAATCGACTAGAAAAGTCTTCAGGCGAAATTTGGGAGGCTGAATCGTTTGACCGCTTGCTTCGATCTGAGCGTGATTTGCAAGAGAAGTTTGAATATATCACGCGGAATCCCTGGGATGCTGGTGTGGTGGAAGCGCGTGAGGATTATCGGTGGGTCTGGTGGTCTGGGGTCCAACAGACCAAGAACTTCGCGGCGTGCCACCGCGAGGAACAGGCCAGCGGCCTGTGCTCCCCAGAATCGAGGCTTCGAGGCGATGTGCCCGATGTCATCATCGGTACGCACGCGTTGCTCTATGAGACGGTTTCGTTTTCAAATCTCGGACTCGTCGTGATTGATGAGCAGCATAAGTTTGGCGTCGCCCAACGCGCGCGCTTGACCGCGCGCGAACCGGCGCCGGACGTGCTGGTGATGACGGCCACGCCGATTCCACGCACATTAACGATGACGGTCTACGGCGATCTCGATGTTTCAATAATCGATGAGATGCCGCGTAATCGCGGAAAAATAATCACCGCCGTGCGCAACGAATCCAAGCTGGGCAAAGTTTTGGGATTCTTGCGGACGCAGTTGGAAGGTGGGCGCCAGATCTACGTGATTTATCCGTTGATCGACGAAAGCGAGAAACTGGACGTGAAAGCGGCGGCCACGGAATACGACTTGTGGCGCGAAAGGTTGCATCCGTTTTGTTGCGAATTGCTGCATGGTCGCATCCCGTCACCGGGAAAACAGGCGATCATGGAACGTTTTCGCTCCGGTGAGACGCAGGTGTTGATCAGCACGACGGTGATCGAAGTGGGTGTTGATGTTGCCAACGCGACTGTCATGCTCATCGAGAATGCGGAGCGTTTTGGGCTCGCGCAGCTCCATCAACTTCGCGGACGGATCGGTCGCGGCGAGCACAAGTCGTTTTGCATTTTGCTCAGCTCAGATCAGTCGAAGGAGACAGCGACAAAACTGGCGGTGTTGGAAAAAACCGTCGACGGCTTCAAGGTGGCTGAAGCTGATTGGGATTTCCGCGGACCGGGTGATTTACTGGGCACGGCGCAAAGCGGTTTGCCTGCGCTAAAAATTGGCAACTTGAAGAGCGATGCGCAATTAATGCGGCGCGCGCGCAGCGCGGCGATGTCGATCTTAGCGGCCGATCCGTGCCTGGAGTTGATCGAGAATCAACGTTTCCGGCGTTTGATTGTCGAACAAGAAGGACGAACCTTTTCGAACATCAGCTGATGAAAAATCTCGCAAAGTTTTTGCTTTTCGTCCTGCTCGTAAGCGCAGGAATTTCGTTGCTTTACGATTACCGCCTCCGGCATGGAGACCTGAATTTGCTTCCGTCGCGCACGCCCGAAAAATACACGCTTGCCTCAACGCCGACGGTCGATCCTAAACAAGTCGCATCGCTGGAAGCGTTAAATCGAGAGCGGCGTGCGTTGGTCAGCAGCGTGATTCCGTCAATCGTCGCCGTCAAGACATCGAAGAAAATCGGCGTCCGGCGGCAATACGGACTCGATCCCTTTGAGTTTTTCTTTCGCAACCAGCAGCGCGCTTTTCGCAATCCAAACGAGGAAGCCCTCGTTCAGAACTCGCTGGGTTCCGGCGTGATCGTGACGAATGAAGGTCACATCATCACGAATAATCACGTTGTCGATCAAGTGGATGAGATCGAAGTGCAATTAAGCGATGGGCGGACGAAAAGGGCACGCCTGGTGGGCGCCGATGCCCAGGTCGATCTGGCCGTATTGAAGATCGACGATCCCGGCGTCAAACCGCTTAAACTGGCCGATTCGGACACGGTGCAGGCTGGTGATTTTGTGCTCGCAATCGGGAATCCGTTCGGATTCGAAGAGACAGTGACCGACGGCATCATCAGTTCGAAAGGACGGCCGAATCGCACCGACGTGTTCGGCGATCTGCTGCAAACGAATGCGGCGATCAATCCCGGGAACAGCGGTGGCCCGTTGATTAATCTTCGCGGCGAAGTCATTGGGATCAACGCGGCCATCATCTCGCGCAGCGGCGGTTCGCAGGGAATTGGTTTTGCAATTCCGTCAAACACTGTGAGGATGGCAATCGAGAGTCTCTTGAAGCAGGGACGAATCATCCGCGGTTACCTCGGGATTCGAGCGCGAGCGCTTCAGCCTGGCCAGAATGGTGCGGAGAGTGAAGGAGTCGTTGTCGATGAAGTCATACCGGGATCGCCGGCCGCGCAGGCGCTACTGCAAAAAGGCGATACCCTCCGCAGATTCAATGGTCACGAAGTACAAAGCTTTCCCGCGCTGCGCAGCTTGGTCGCGCAGGCTGAGTTGAACAAAAAGGTTGATCTGGAAATCGTCCGCGACGGCAAATCAATGACAGTGACGACCGAGCTCAAGGAGCAGCCAGTTGATTACCAAAATCGCCTGGCGCCTCAACAAGCTGAGCCGGAACAGCCGCCCGCGCCGAACGATCAAGGCGAGGCAGGCGGCGCTCTCGCGTCAATTCACGTGAGTGATCTGACGCCAGAGATGATGCGTCAGCTCGACCTGCCAAATAACGTCCGGGGTGTTGTTGTCACAAAAGTCGAACCCGATAGCGGCGTGGCCGAATTACAAAACGGCGACGTGATCGAGGAAATCAATCAGCAACCGGTCGCTTCCGTTTCCGATTACCAGAAAATTATCGCTTCGCTCGATCCGTCTCAGAGCCAGGTCCTCTCGGTCTGCCGGCATCGCATGCGTTCGTTCCTTGTTTTGCGGCCGCGGTAAATTGGCATCGGCAAGGCGAGTCGTTGCGACGTCATTAACGGACACGCGTGCTTCGCGTGCCTCTTTCGAATTATGAAGTGAATAAACCGCGAGGCGCAGAAGTCTAACGCCTCAAATATCTAATGATATGAAACGAATACTTCTTGCGTTAACGATAGTTGCTTTACTTGTGCCAACTGTACGTCAGGCAGCGGCAGCCGAGGTGTCGGTCGATTTTTTCTATAATAACCTGAGCGGCGGGAACTGGATTGAGGTCGGAGACTACGGCTATGGCTGGCAACCGGATATAGCCGTGAGCGACTCTAACTGGCGTCCTTATTCTGACGGTTATTGGGCCTACACCGACGTCGGTTGGACATGGGTTTCCTACGAAGACTTTGGTTGGGCCACTTATCACTATGGACGTTGGTCGCGCGTGGCTGATTACGGCTGGGTCTGGTTCCCAGGCAACGATCTCGAATGGGGTCCGGCCTGGGTTTCATGGCGGACCGGCGGGGATTATATCGGCTGGGCGCCTTTGCCCCCGCGAGGACCCGGAATTGCGTATGCGGGTGTATCTATCGGCAGCCAGGTGGACGTTGAATTCGATATCGGTCCCGCCTATTACAACTTTGTCGATGTTCGTTACATCGGGGAGCCGGTCTTGCGCGACCGTATCTTTGCGCCGTCGCAGAATGTTACTTACATCAACCAAACCGTGAACGTGACCAACATCACTTACAGCAACAACACGGTTTATAACTATGGCCCCGACTACAACGCTCTGAGCGCGCGTTCGAGCAGGCCCATTCAACGCCTTAGTCTCGAGCGGCAGGAGAATGTCGATCTATCCACCGCAGCGAAATCCGGAGCCTTAACGAAGGTGCAGGGAGACAAACTCGTCATTGCCGCTCCAAGGAAGCTGCAGAAACCGGCGAAACCAATTGCAACCCCGACCGTGAAAACAAAAGTCGCACAGGCGAAGAGCGACAAAGGCTGGACAGGCGTCGACCCAAATGCGCAAGCCCAAATAAAAGACCGAGAACCCGAAGAACATTCCGCCGCCAACCGGCGCGGCCGGTCAGGCATCGCCGGCGACCGCCGCAAGCCCGATGACTTCAGCGGCGCCCGCGACTTCAGCGTCACCATTTGAACGAGGTAAACAAAAAGGCAAAGCGGGTCAGCGGCCTCAGCCAAATGTTGCAGCCTCGCCAAGTTTCTCGCCGGCAATCGCTCCGGCTTCACCATCGCCGGCAGCCCACGGGAAAGAGCACAAAGGAAAACCCGCTGAGCAACTCGGAGCGACTCCGCCAGTTAGTGGAGGAGCCACAACAACTCCGCCCGGGATGCCGCCTCGAGGGGGCAAAAAGAAAGGCGAATTTGAGCGGGCAGTCCCGAGTCAAACCCCAGCCCAACCTGGCGGCGCACCGGAAGCCCAAAGCGGTAGACACAAAGGCCCACCGGCCGGAGCGCAATCTCCAGCAGCAACGTCCACTCCATTCTCTCCGGGTGGTCCTGGCGGTCCTCCGGAAGCCCAAGGCGGCAGACACAAAGGCCCACCGGCCGGAGCGCAACCTGCCGCTTCGGCTCCTGAACGCGGCCCAGGCGGACCCAGAGGGCCGGGAAAACCGGCAGGCGGGAAAAAGAAAGGCGAAGCCTCTCCGTCTCCAACTCCGTAACCAGCAGTTTGATCATGCATCGGCCCCGGATTTGATCCGGGGCTGATTTGTGTACATCACTAGCTCGCCCGTTGCCCTGCCAATGTTTAAAGGGCCTTAAAGCAACTCCGCGATTTGCACGGCATTGAGCGCGGCACCTTTGAGCAACTGGTCGCCGGAGACCCAAAACGAAAGTCCGTTTTCAAAAGCACAATCGAGACGCACGCGCCCGACCTGGCAGTTGTCTTTTCCCGCGACGTTTAGCGGCGTCGGATAGTGGTTCTTCTGCGGTTCGTCAATCAACTCGAGTCCGGCCGCTTTCGCCAACGCTTTGCGCGCCTGTTCGACCGAGACTTTTCTCTCAAATTCAGCGCTGATCGCCACCGAATGGGCGCGATAAACCGGCACCCGCGCGCACGTGACCGACGCGCGAAATTCCGGCAAATGCATGATTTTGCGTCCCTCATTTTGCATTTTCATTTCCTCTTTCGTGTAACCGTTTTCGAGAAATATGTCGACATGCGGCAGAACGTTAAACGCGATTGGATGCGGATAAACCTGCGGCGTTAATGATCGATCTTGCACCGCGGATTCCACTTGCTCTCGCAGTTCTTCGATCGCGCGCGCACCGCTCCCGGACACTGCTTGATAGCTCGCGGCAAAAACGCGCCGGACACCGAAAATCCGATGGAGCGGATAAATCGCCATCAGCGCCACCGCCGTTGTGCAATTCGGATTTGCAATGAGACCGCGATGTGCGCGCAGATCTTCTCCGTTGATCTCCGGAATGACCAGCGGTACATCGGGCTCCATTCGGAAGACCGAGGAATTGTCGATCACGATCGCTCCGGCCGCGCGGGCGACTGGAACCCACTTTCGCGATGTTTCACCCCCTGCGCTAAAAAAAGCGATGTCGATCTTATCGAAGGAGCGTTCGGTGAGTCTTTCAACTGCGATCGAATCGTCACGAAATCGAATCGATTTTCCAGCGGACCGCGCCGAGCCAATCGGGCGCAGGCTCGCATTAGGAAAACTTCGTCGCTCGAGCACGCGCAAAAGTTCCGCGCCGACCGCGCCAGTCGCGCCCACCGCCGCGATGTGATATTTTTTCATCGGCAAGCGGATTGTACCGCTGCTCCCATTTCATGCAAAGCGGCCGAATAAAGATCGACATCTCCATTCGCGATCAAATGCTCACCGTGAGACGGGGAGATGAAACAGTGCGCTCATATCCTGTTTCAACTTCGCGGTTCGGGTTGGGAACTGAGGAGGGAAGCATGAAAACGCCGACCGGTCGCTTTCGCATCGCGAAAAAAATTGGCGGGGCCGCGCCCAGCGGAACGATCTTTCAAGGTCGGGTTCCCCTTAAACCTGGCGAACCGTTTCCGCCGACGGAGGACCTGGTGATGTCGCGCATCCTCTGGCTCGATGGATTGGAGGAACACAATGCGAATACGCGCGAGCGTTTTATCTATATCCACGGCACGAAACACGAAGACAAAATCGGCAGTCCCGCCAGCCATGGTTGCATTCGTATGCGGAATGCGGACGTCATCGACTTGTTCGATCTCGTCGATGAAGACACGCCCGTCGTCATTCGGGAATAATTTCGATTTGATACATCCTGCGGCGCACTCTCGCGCGTTGTAAAAAGGGTGAGAAAAGCGTTGCTTCCGCCTGTTTCCCCGCCTAAAAAGCAGCAGCAACCAGCAGGGAAAGGAGGCGAGATAAAATTGAAATTCCTAAAAGCGATCATGATCGTGACGGTTTTGGTCAGTACTTTGAGTTTGGGGGCATGTGCTCACAAACAAGAGACGATGTCCACCGGCACAACGGCGAGTACCCGCGGGTACTCGAAATAATCCAGCGCCGAATTGTCCATCTGCGGACGGTTTTAACTAAGGGCCAGGTCGTGATTGACCTGGCCTTTTCGTCTTCTTCACATTTCCTTAAGTTCTAATTAAGATGCGTGAATGCAATTGAACGGACAGCCACTGGCTCTTTCCGAGATCGCCGCAGTCGCGCTCGGCGACACTCTTGTCGAAGTCTCACCCTCTGCCCATCCGCGCGTTCTTGCTTCGCGAAAAGTAATTGAAGATATTATCGGACGCGACGCCGTCGTTTACGGCGTTAACACTGGATTCGGGAAGCTCGCCGATGTTCGCATTCAGCCCGACGAAGTGCGCGAGCTCCAGCTCAATCTTGTCCGCAGTCACGCTTGCGGCATCGGCAACCCGCTCTCGGAGCCGGAAGTGCGGGCGATGATGTTGCTCCGCGCCAATGTCCTTGTTCTTGGCTTGAGCGGCGTCCGTCTTGAGATCATCGAGATGCTCTGTCAAATGCTCAACCACCGCGTCTGTCCGGTCATTCCCGAAAAAGGTTCGGTCGGCGCCAGCGGCGATCTCGCCCCGCTCGCCCATCTCGCGTTGAGCTTGATTGGCGAAGGCGAATCTTTCTTCCAAGGTCAACGAAAGGAGGGCCGCGAAGCGCTGCGACTCGCTGGGCTGGAGCCGGTGCTTTTAGAGGCAAAGGAAGGACTCGCTTTGCTCAACGGGACACAGGCGATGCATGCCGTGGGGGGATTGTCGATCTTGCGCGCGAAACGTCTCGCCCATGTCGCTGATGTTGCCGGCGCCATGAGCTTGGAAGCGCTCAAAGGAACTCCCGCCGCTTTCGATCCGCGCTTGCAAGAGGCCCGCCCACATCCTGGTCAAAGAGCCGCTGCCAATCATTTGTTATCGCTTTTGCAAGGCAGCGAAATTCGCGAATCTCATCGCAAGGACGACCCGCGTATCCAGGACGCTTACAGTCTCCGTTGCATGCCGCAGGTCCACGGCGCGGTTCGCGGTGTGCTTTCGCATTGCGCTGATGTTTTACTGATCGAGTCCGGTTCGGCCACCGATAATCCGCTCGTCTTCGCCGAAACCGGCGACGTAATTTCCGGCGGTAATTTTCACGGCGCGCCGCTTGCCCTCGCGCTCGATTATGCTGCGATCGCGCTCACCGACTTGATGAGTATCAGCGAACGTCGAATCGATCGACTGGTGAATCCGGATTTGAACGAAGGCCTGCCCGCGTTTCTCGCGCGCCATCCCGGCACGCAATCTGGTTTCATGATCGCGCATGTCGCTGCGGTTTCTTTATTAAATGAAGCGAAAGTGCTCGCTCATCCGGCCAGTATCGACAACGTTCCAACCTCTGGCGGAAAGGAAGATCATGTCTCAATGGGAATGACGAGCGCGCTCAAACTTCGGTCGATTGTCGATCTTGCCGAAAATCTTCTGGCCATCGAATTGCTCGCCAGTGCTGAAGCTTTGGAATATCGACGTCCGCTCAAAGCCGGCCGCGGCGTCGAACGGGCTTTTGCCGCTCTCAGGAAGATTGCGCCACCGCTGGCGCAAGATCGTTCGCTTTCCGGCGACATCGCGCGTGTGGCCGAAGCGATTCGCCGGGAAGAATTCGATAGCGACTACGAAAAATTATGAGCGGCAAGCGAATCATTCACGCACCGCGCGGCAACGAACGAAGCTGCAAAGGTTGGCACCAGGAAGCGGCTTTGCGCATGCTGATGAACAATCTGGATCCGGATGTCGCCGAGAATCCCGATCAGCTCATCGTTTACGGCGGAACCGGACGCGCCGCCAGAAGTTGGGACGCGTTCGATGCGATCGTGCGCTCACTCCGCGAATTGGAAAATGACGAAACGCTGCTGGTTCAATCAGGCAAGCCGGTGGGGAAATTCCGTACGCACGATGAAGCGCCGCGTGTCCTGATCGCGAATTCAAATCTGGTCGGGCAGTGGTCGAACTATGCTGAGTTCAATCGGCTCGAGCGACTGGGACTGACCATGTACGGCCAGATGACGGCCGGCTCATGGATTTACATCGGCAGTCAGGGAATCGTGCAGGGCACGTTTGAGACTTTTGCGGCCGCAGGCCGCAAACATTTCGGCGGGTCGCTTGAAGGAAAATTCGTTTTGACCGGCGGCCTTGGCGGAATGGGTGGCGCACAACCGCTCGCCGCCACAATGAACGGCGCCGTCTTTCTCGGAGTAGATGTCGATCCAACGCGCATTGAGAAGAGATTGAAAAGCGGTTATTGCGACAAGATCGCGTGGTCGCTTGATGAGGCGCTCGAGTTGATTGACACCGCGCGCAAAGATCGAAAATCGATTTCGGTCGGTCTGGTCGGCAACTGCGCCGACGTCTTGCCGGAAATCGTCAAGCGCGGCGTCGTTCCCGACGTGTTGACAGATCAAACGAGCGCGCACGACGCGCTCAATGGCTATGTGCCGCATGGCATGTCGCTCGAAGACGCGCTTGCCCTGCGTGCAAAAAATCCGGAGCAATACATTGAGAGGTCGATGCACTCCATAGCCGTGCATGTCGATGCAATGCTCGCGTTGCAAAAAAAAGGCGCGGTCACGTTTGACTACGGAAACAACATTCGTGCGCAGGCGAAAAAATCCGGCGTGCAGAACGCTTTCGATATTCCCGGTTTCGTTCCGGAATACATTCGGCCGCTTTTTTGTGAGGGACGCGGCCCGTTTCGTTGGGTCGCATTGAGCGGCGAGCCTGAAGACATCGCGCGCACTGATCGGCTCGCGCTCGAACTATTTCCTAAGAACCAAACTCTGGCGCGCTGGATGAAGCTCGCCAAAGAGCGGATTCAATTTCAGGGATTGCCGTCGCGTATTTGCTGGCTCGGTTACGGTGAGCGCGCCGAGTTCGGTGTCGCGATGAACGAGTTGGTAAAGCGCGGCGAAATCAAAGCACCCATCGTGATCGGGCGCGACCATCTCGACGCGGGATCCGTCGCATCACCCAACCGCGAAACGGAAGGAATGCTCGACGGCAGCGATGCGATCGCCGATTGGGCTTTGCTTAACGCGCTCGTCAATACCGCTGCCGGGGCGTCGTGGGTCTCGATCCACAATGGCGGTGGCGTCGGCATAGGCTATTCCCAGCACGCCGGCATGGTCGTCGTCGCCGATGGCAGTGAGAATTCCAAGAGGCGACTCGACCGCGTCTTAACGAGTGATCCGGGAATGGGCGTACTCCGCCACGCCGACGCCGGTTACTCGCGCGCGCTGGATTTCGCTGCGAAGCACAAGATCGACATCCCCATGCAGCCGAAACCGCGCGATTGATAGAGTCTGACGTAGCGCATTATGCAAAAACTCATCGAATGCGTGCCAAATTTCTCTGAGGGCCGCAACTTGGACGTCATTCGGCAGATCACCGCAGCAATTGAATCGGTGGACGGAGTTTCATTGCTCAACGTCGATCCTGGCGCGACGACGAACCGGACAGTGGTCACGTTTGTCGGCGGTCCTGAAGCTGCGGTGGAAGGCGCCTTCCGCGGAATTCAAAAAGCAGCGGAACTCATCGACATGCGCAAACACAAGGGCGCCCATCCGCGCATGGGTGCGACCGATGTTTGTCCATTTATCCCCGTGAGTAACGTGAGCTGGGAAGAAGCGATTGCCTGTGCAAAGCAATTAGGAAAGCGGGTTGGCGATGAGTTGAATATTCCAGTCTATCTTTACGAAAAGGCGGCGAGAGATCAATCCCGTTCAAACCTCTCGATCATACGTTCCGGAGAATACGAAGGCTTCTTCGAGAAAATAAAGGAACCGGCATGGAAGCCGGATTTCGGACCTGCCACATTCAGTGAGAAGTCGGGCGCAACAGCGATTGGCGTACGGGAATTTTTGGTCGCCTACAACGTGAACCTGAACACGAAAGCAGTGAGACGGGCCACTTCAGTCGCTTTTGACGTGAGAGAAAATGGCAGGATCAAAACGGAGGACGGCGCGCCTTCTGGAAAACCTGTGCTCGATGAAAAGGGAGAGCCTGTCCGTATTCCCGGAATGTTAAAACATGTGAAAGCCATCGGCTGGTATGTCGAAGAATATGGTATCGCGCAGGTTTCCATGAACCTGACGAACATTGAAGAAACGCCCTTACATGCTGCGTTTGACGCCTGTAACGAAGCGGCGACTAAACGAGGCTTGCGGGTGACCGGATCGGAAGTCGTGGGCATGCTGCCTAAGAAATGTTTGGTGGATGCGGGAAAATATTTTCTCCGTAAACAGCAATGGTCGGAAGGCGCTTCGGAAGAGGAGCTCATTGAAATCGGGATCCGCTCGATGGGATTAAGTGAATTGAAACCCTTCGATCCGAAAGAGAAGATCATAGAATTCAAGATGGAATCCGTCTCAAAAAAATCACTCGTGAAAATGGACTTGCGCCAGTTCTGCAATGAGACGCTGAGCGATTCGCCGGCGCCGGGCGGTGGGTCCGTTGCCGCGTTAATGGGCGCACTGGGCGTTTCACTTGGCGGAATGGTGGCCAATCTTTCAGCGGGGAAACGTGGCTGGGAGGGCAGACTTAAATATTTCAGTGACTGGGCGGTCAAAGCGCAACAATTGAAGGATGAATTGCTGTTTCTGGTCGATGAAGACACCGCTGCCTTCAGCAAAGTGGTGGATGCATTCGCATTGCCCAAGGAATCCGCAGAAGAAAAAGCGGCGCGCTCCGCGGCCGTCCAAGCAGCCAGCAAATATGCGGCGGAGATTCCGCTGCGAGTAATGGAAACAGCCTTCAAATCCTACCCGCTTCTCGCGGAAATGGCTGAACAAGGTAATCCCGCTTCGATTTCGGATGTGGGCGTGGGCCTTCTCGCAACACACGCTTGTATTAGCGGAGCCGCGCTGAACGTCCAAATTAACTTGGCAGGCCTGAAAGATGAAAAAGTGAAATCAACTCTTCGGGAAAAAGTCCGGAGAATTAATGCCGAATCCGAATCTGACTTTAAAAGAATTGATCGGATTGTTGAGAGCAAGATGAGTCAATCTTGAAGTCTGTCGCTCTTCTTCACGCTTCGCAGCTTGTCACGCTGGCAGGTCCGAAACGTCCGCGCATCGGCGGCGAAATGTCCGACGTCGCGATCATTCGTGACGGCGGGATGTTGATTCGCGATGGCAAGATCGACACCGTCGGCGCGAGTAAGGAGATGGAGAAAAACGCGCACGACGCGGAAGTTATCGATGCAGGAGGGAGAGTTGTATTGCCGGGATTTGTCGATGCACATACGCATCTCGTTTTTGCCGGAAATCGTCTTGACGACTTCGAACGGCGCGCGCGGGGCGAGACCTACGAACAGATTGCGGTAGCAGGTGGCGGGATTTGGTCAACCGTCGGGAAAACGCGCACGTCGAACGATGTCGATCTTCTCGCCCAGGCGAAGAAACACGCGGATTGGTTTTTGAAGTGCGGGACTACGACCGTGGAAGCAAAGTCTGGCTATGGGCTGACGGTCGAAGATGAATTAAAGATCTTGCGGGTGCTGCGGCGACTCAATCAAGAGACGCGGCTCGAAGTTGTCTCGACATTTCTGGGTGCGCATGCGATCCCGCGCGAACTTCGAGAATCGGACTATGTCGATCTTGTGATCAACGAGATGTTACCGCGAATCGCGTCGGAAAAGTTGGCCGAGTTTTGCGACATCTTTTGTGAGTGCGGTTACTTCGATATCGAGCAGTCGCGAAGGATTTTGATGGCCGCGAAGAAGCTTGGATTCAAGCTGCGTGCGCATGTCGACCAACTTACGAACTCCGGCGGCGCGAAGCTGGCGGCGGAATTCGGAGCAACCACGGCGGACCATCTGGAGAAAACGGATCAAGAGGGGATTGCAGCATTAAAATCGGCGGACGTGCAACCCGTTCTTCTTCCCGGTTCGGTTTACGCGCTTGGATCGACATGTTATCCGCGCGCGCGGGAGATGATCGACGCCAGACTTGCGGTGGTAATTGCGACCGATTTCAATCCCGGCTCTTCACCGACAGTTTCAATGCCGATGATACTTTCACTCGCTTGCACGCAAATGAAAATGTCACCAGCGGAGGCGATCACCGCAGCGACGGTCAACGCCGCTTACAGTCTCAATCGCGGTGATAAGATTGGCTCGCTGGAACCGGGTAAGCGCGCGAACTTCTCGATCCTCGATGGCGAAGATTATCGCGAGTTGGCGTATTGGTTCGGCTTTTCGCAAGTGCATTCGGTTTACGTGAGAGGGAAGTGCGTCCATAAGAACGCGGAAACGTTGTAGCTGCCGCCGTCTCTGGCGGCAGCTACAACATTTGCGAAGATAATCGCGCGCCGGTAACGTCGCTCCCGCAATGAAGGTGGAAGTTGAAAAACAGCCTGGCTCCGTTTCGACTTTGCGGATCGAATTGCCGCCGGAGGAGGTTTCCAAGGAATGGGACACGATCGCGAACAGCTTCGTGCGGTTTGCCAAAATTCCGGGTTATCGGCCGGGGAAAGCGCCGCGTTCAGTGATCGACAAAAGATTTCGCAAGGAGATCCAGGAAGAAGTGACGAAGAAACTGGTCTCGAGGAGCTATCACGACGCCATCGCACAGGAGCAGTTGCGGGTCGCTTCTTTGACTAACCTCGAGGACGTGCAATTCGGCGAGGATAAGTCGATGCGGTTTCGCGCGACTGTCGTAACGGCGCCGGAGTTTGAGTTGCCGGAATATAACAATATTCCGGTTCAACTGCCCCCGACAAAGGTGGCAAACGAAGATGTCGACCTTGCGTTGGAGCGTTTGCGCGAGCAATCGGCCGACTTTGTCGATGTTCCCGAGCGTGGATTGGAGATTGAAGATTTTGCGGTAATTGATTTTGACGGTGCGATCGATGGGAAACCGATTCGAGACATTACGCCGAATGCGAGCAAAAATCTGCACGGTGGCAAAAAATTCTGGCTGCATCTTGGGCCGGAGAATTTTCTGCCGCGATTTTGCGAGCAGATCGTCGGTATGAAGCAAGGCGAAACGCGTAGCGTGCAGGTGGAATTTCCTGCCGATTTTCCAGTGACCGAGCTGGCCGAGAAGAAGGCGGACTACGCGGTGACCTTGAACGAGATCAAAGCGAAAGTGCTTCCGCCGGTGGATGACGCATTTGCTGCCAAACTTGTCGCCGGAAAAACGCTTGTCGATCTTCGCCAGATGATCGAGCACGATCTCGCACACGAAAAAGAACACGAGGTGGAGCGCGCGAAGGAAGCGCAGGTCGTTAAATTCCTGCACGAACACACGACTTTCGATTTGCCGCCGGCGCTTTTGAAAAATGAAACGCGACGGGCGTTAAACGAACTTGTCCATCGCAACCGCGAGCGCGGCGTGCCGGACGACATCCTGAAAGGCAAAGAGAAGGAGCTGGTGGAAGGCGCCGGTTCTCTCGCGGCGCAGCGGTTGAAGACTAATTTTATTCTGAGCCGAATCGCCGAGCGCGAAAAGATCGAGGTCTCGCGCGAAGATGTCGATCTTCGCGTGCAGCAGGAGGCGGCGCGGTATGACATTTCCGTCGACAAAATGCGCAAGGAACTCGAGGAGCACGATGGGCTGAACAGCCTGGCGGAACAGATTCTGCTCGGTAAGACTCTTGATTTCCTGAAAGCGAATGTTAGCGTCCAACCGAGTTCAGAAACGGCCGCTGCGAAAGAAAAATCATGAGTGAATTCCACGCAAATTTGTCACAGTCGGTGCTAATTCCGATGGTGGTGGAGCAGACCGGTCGCGGCGAGCGCAGCTACGATATCTATTCGCGCCTGCTCAAGGACCGCATCGTTTTTATCGGTATGCCGATCGACGATCATATTGCGAACCTGGTTATCGCGCAGTTGCTCTTCCTGCAAATGGAGGATTCGAAGAAGGACATCAACATCTACATCAACTCGGGGGGCGGCTCGGTCACGGCTGGGCTGGCGGTTTACGATACGATGCAGTTTCTGACTTGTGATGTGACGACTTACTGCCTCGGAATGGCCGCGAGCATGGCTGCGATTTTGCTTTGCGCGGGCACGAAAGGCAAACGTTTCGCGCTGCCGAATTCCGACATTATGATCCACCAGGTCTCCGGTGGCGCCCAAGGCGCGGCGAGCGACGTGGAGCGGCAGGTCGATTACATGTTTAAATTGAAGAAGCGCCTTATCAAAATCATCGCCCAACACACCGGCAAACCCGAAGAACAGGTGCGGCTGGATTCCGACCGCGATTATTACATGTCGGCCCAGGAGGCGAAGGCCTACGGCCTGGTTGATGAAGTGATTAAATCTCGCAAGGAAGTGAAGCTGCTTGATGGAGCGGCGTTTCCCTCGGGGGATCGTTCGACAGCGGTTGCGGAGGCCGCCCTACCGCGCAAGGTCCAGGAATAAAAGCTGCTCGTTAAGGAAAAAAATATGGCCCGCGCCTCGAACCTGACCATGTGCTCGTTTTGTGGGAAAAGCCACGCCGAGGTGCGCAAGTTGATCGCCGGCCCGGGCGTTTACATTTGCGACAGCTGCATCAACGTCTGCAAGAGCATCCTCGACAAAGAACTTAACGAAGACGCGCGACGCCAGTCTTCCAACATTCGTGTGCCGAAGCCGGTGGAGATCCGCCGTTCGCTCGATCAATACGTGATCGGCCAGGAGATCGCCAAGAAGACGCTTTCGGTCGCGGTGCACAATCATTTCAAGCGCGTTCTGCAGACTTCGCCTTCAACGCCGGCTGATTCGTCTTCGGCTTTTCAGCCTGATCCCTTCGCTGAGGTTGAGATTGAGAAGAGTAATATTCTCCTGATCGGCCCAACCGGTTCGGGCAAGACATTGTTGGCTAAAACGCTGGCGAAGATTCTCGACGTACCGTTTTGCATCGCGGATGCGACGACGCTGACTGAGGCTGGCTACGTCGGCGAAGATGTCGAGAACATCATTCTGCGCCTGCTGCAAAATGCAGATTACGATGTGAAGCGCGCCGAAATCGGCATCGTTTACATTGACGAGATCGACAAGATCGGCCGCAAGACTGACAACGTCTCCATCACGCGGGATGTTTCGGGCGAAGGCGTTCAGCAGGCGCTCCTGAAGATTTTAGAAGGCAGCACCTGCAATGTTCCGCCGCAGGGCGGCCGCAAACATCCGCACCAGGAATACATTCAGGTCAACACCGAGAAAATTCTCTTTATTTGCGGCGGCGCCTTTATCGGTCTCGATAAGATCGTCCAAAAACGTATCGGCCAAAAAGTGATGGGCTTCGGGAGTCCGACACTGGAAGTGGAGGAAGCGCTGCGAAAGGAATCCGTCCGGCACGTTGAACCGGAAGACTTGCTTGCTTTCGGAATGATTCCGGAATTCATCGGCCGCCTGCCGGTGGTGAGCTCGCTCGACGCGCTGACAGAAGATGAAATGACTGCGATTTTGACCGAGACAAAGAACGCGATGATCAAGCAATACACAAAACTCTTCTCGATGGAAGGTGTGCGCTTGACTGTGACCAAAGATGCGTTGCGCGCTCTGGCTGGCCAGGCGGTCACGAAAGGGACCGGCGCGCGTGCGTTGCGCTCGATGCTCGAGCGCATCATGCTCGACATCATGTACGATGTCCCGAGTCGCGAGGACATCGCGGAGGTCACGATCAATCGCGCGGTAGTCGAAGGCAAAAAACTTCCGCTGGTTCGCAAGAAGCAAGACAAAGACGCGGCCTGATCCTGTAGACGCCTCGCGTCAGCGAGCGCAATGCCGGTAGTATAAATATTCTTGCATCGCGTCGCCCAGAGGGCGACGGCTACAGTTGGGCGTTGAACGTTGGACCTTCTTTCTCTCATGAGAGTCGCCCTCCTCAATACCGGCACGGAGCTCTTGCTGGGTGACGTTCAGAATACCCATCTAGCCTTCATCGCGCGCGAAATTCTTCCGCTGGGATTGCGCATCGACGAGCAGCGCACGGTTCCCGACGGCGTCGCGATTCGAGAAGCGCTCGTGGAATTATTTTCACGCGCCGAAATTGTTTTTGTCACTGGTGGCCTCGGACCAACGACTGATGACATGACGCGCGAGATCGTCGCTGAATTGCTTGGATTGAAATTAGAGCAAAATGCCGAACTGCTCGTTTCGCTTCAGCACAGACTTAAGACCCGGGGTTTCAAGTGGACTGCGCGCATCGCGCGTCAGGCTGATGTTCCGGCTGGCGCGCAAATTCTCCTAAACGAAAACGGAAGCGCCTCTGGGCTTTATTTTCGTGCGAACATCAAT